>Ga0182008_10001972_pt1 | contig 13177 bp, 12 predicted proteins | sample Sormic07211129_1_FD_120482 | JGI IMG/M metagenome (GOLD analysis project Ga0182008, IMG submission 120482) | Rhizosphere microbial communities from Sorghum bicolor, Mead, Nebraska, USA - 072115-129_1 metaG | ecosystem: Host-associated > Plants > Roots > Rhizosphere | place: USA: Nebraska...
CGGCACGTTCCGCCTGTTCGACAAGGTGCGCCAGCGCAGTGCCGGGCATCGTTTCAGCTATGTCGATCTGACTGACCTGGCGGCGTTCGAAGCGGCGCTGCAGGACGACACCCGCCTGGTGATTGTCGAGTCGCCGACCAACCCGCTGCTGAGCCTGTCGGATCTGGCCGCGATTGCGCGCATCTGCCGCGCACGCGGGATCATCAGCGTTGCCGACAACACCTTCGCCAGCCCGTACATTCAGCGCCCGCTGGAACTGGGTTTCGACATCGTGCTGCACTCGACCACCAAGTACCTGAACGGTCACTCCGACGTGATCGGTGGTATCGCGGTGGTTGGGCAGAATGCCGAACTGGCGGACAAACTCGGCTTCCTGCAGAACGCGGTCGGCGCGATTTCCGGGCCGTTCGATGCATTCCTGACGTTGCGCGGGGTGAAGACCCTGGCGCTGCGCATGGAACGTCATTGCAGCAACGCACTGGAACTGGCCAAGTGGCTGGAGCAGCAGCCGCAGGTCAAACGCGTTTACTACCCAGGCCTGCCGTCGCACCCGCAGCATGAGTTGGCCAAACGGCAGATGCATGGTTTTGGCGGGATGATCTCGGTGGATCTGAACAGTGATCTGGAGGGCGCACGGCGCTTTCTGGAAAACGTGAAGATCTTTGCCTTGGCCGAGAGCCTGGGCGGCGTCGAAAGCCTGATCGAGCACCCGGCGATCATGACCCACGCGACCATTCCCGCGGAAACCCGCGCCAAACTTGGCATCGGCGATGGCCTGGTGCGTCTGTCGGTGGGGGTCGAAGATCTCGAAGACCTGCGCGCCGATCTGGCGTACGCGCTGACGAAAATCTGACCCTGCAACAACGACAAAGCCCGCATTAATGCGGGCTTTGGTGTTCGAGTAGGCGGCCAGTGCTGGTCTCTGGCTTACAAGGTTTATCGGGCCTCTCACAGTACAAAAGCAACCATGGAAAAAGAGCGGTGCTTTGCTGCCTCACACGGCATAAGGGCTGGATCTCAGCGCGGAGATCTTTCTAACCGTGTACCCTTCGGAACGCGCCCCACGTCCCCTTGCTATCCGCTTGCGCATCAGTCTGCGTCTTCGCCTACACCTTTGAGGCTAGCAAACGCCATCGGCTGATGGGTGAGTGTTTTTAGACTGATTTCCTTTCTGCGCCCCCTTGCAAGGAAGCGAAAAGACTATCGGCTTCACGGCTCACTAGCACATTTGTGCTAATCGACCGCCCCGCCACCCGGCGCTATATTCCCTCGCAACCCCCGATGTTCCCCAACATTGCCACTGTGCAGTGCGCGGGATCGTTGTGCCTGGAAATCAGAACAACACCAAGGAAGAAGCACCATGAAACTGCATTCCAATCTGTGCAAAGTGGCCATTGTCGGCGCCCTGATGCTGGGCGCCAGCGGTTGCCAGACTGCCAAACCTACCGAAGCCAGCATGAAAGAACGGGCCCAGACCGTCATCGGCAAACCGGTGTCGAAAATCGACAACATCCGCAGCGACAGCACCCTCACCTACTACACCGCGTACACCCCCGCCGGCGAGTACAACTGCGAGTTGCCCAGCGGCGCGATTATCGCGGTGGCGAGCATGGGCATCATGACTCCGCCGCTGTCTTGCCTGCCCAAAGGTGCCTCACCGATCCCCGTTCAGTAATTGATTTCTTCGGTAAAGGACGACGTTCATCATGAAAACCCTGATCGCTACTCTCACCCTCACCGCCCTCGCCCTGACCGGCTGCGCCACGCCCAAACAGTGGGAAGCCACCGGCGGCAGCAAGAACGACGGCGTGGTTCAGGTCTCCTACGAACTGGGCCAGTTTGAAAGCGGCCAGACCAGCGCCGCACAAGGTCTGACTGTCGCGATGGAGCGCTGCAAGACCTGGGGTTACAAGAACGCCGAGGTGACCGGTTCGGAGAAAAACATCTGCCGCACCATGGGCCAGTTCAACTGCCTGCAAACCACCATCACTCAGGACTACCTCTGCAAGCGTTGAGTCAAACCTGCTCGGCCGGTTCGGTTTGCCGGTCGCGCAGGGCTCGCAAGGTCGCGCGCAGCTCGGCCGGGCGTACCGGTTTGGACAGGATGGCAATTTGGCGGTCGTGCAAGGCCGCCTGTATTTTCTCGATGTCATGCCCGGTGATGATCATCGCCGGCACCGCAAAACCACGCTGGCGCCGCACCTCGTCGATGCACTCGATCCCGGTCGAATGCGTACCCAGATCGTAATCGGCGACGATGATGTCGCAATCGGTGACCAGACCCTGCCCGCTCAACTCGCCCTGCACCACACAGCCCCAGCGCTCGAGCAGCGCCGACGTCGCCAGCAACACGTTGCGATCATCCTCCACCAGACACACCTTCAGCCCGGTCAACAGGCCGGCCTGCCGCACATCGTCACGCATGGCCGGCAACTGTGGCGCCACGGCCACCGGCAAGCCATACAGCGTGACCGCCGTGCCGCGCCCAAGCTGCGAGCGCAGCGCCACATCGACGCCGATCAACTGCCCCAGACGCTTGACGATCGACAGCCCGAGGCCGACGCCTTCCACGTCCTTGTCACGCACCTGACGCACCCGATAAAACTCCTCGAACACTTTCGGCAGATGCTCCTCGGCAATGCCGTTGCCGCGGTCATAAATCACGATGGCCAGCCCGGTGCCGCGTCTGCGCACGCCGATCAGCACCGGGCGTTGCGCGCCGTACTTGAAACAGTTGGAAAGCACGTTCTGCACCATGGTCGCGAGCAGCGCCGGATCGCTCTGCACCCAGTGACGGCACGGGCGCAGGCGCAATTCCACACCGGCCCAGCGCGCGGCTTCGGCGTTCTGGCGGACCAGGTCAGTCAGCCACTCGCCCAGATTGAACACCTGCAACCTGGGCAGGACGCGCCCGTTGTCCAGGGTGTAAAGGTCAAGAATCGAACGGAACAACTGCGAGACGTTGAGCAGCGACCGGTCAATGTTGTCGACCAGTTGCCGCTCCTGCTCGCCCAGCCGCGATTCACGCAGGCACGCTGTGAACAGACCGATGGAGTGAATCGGCTGGCGCAGATCGTGGCTGGCCTGGGCGAGAAACCGCGACTTTTCCAGATTGGCTGCGACGGCTTCTTCGGAGGCCTTGCGCGTGCGCTCCAGCAGCAAGTGCGCGTAGAACGGAATCACCGTGCTGGTGAGCATCAACATCAGCACCATGTACGGTTGCGCCTGCCACACCGGTGTCAACCGATAGACTGCCAGCAGCGCCAGCAACGCCAACCCCGTGGCAATCGCCAGATAGCGCGAGCCATAGCGCATGCCGTTGCCCAAGTTGACCCAAATGATCACCGCGTACAGCGGCAACGCCGCTTCACCGCCGAGCACCAGGCCGAAACAGGTGCCGGTGTAATCGTGGATCATGCCAAAAATCCGCCGCGCCGGGTAATGCCCGGGCCAGCGCGCAATGGCCTGGCGCAAGCCAATCGACGCCAGCAGAAACAGCGCGATGTAGACCACCACCGGCAGATAGGTAGCGAAGCGCTGACCCGGCAACACGCCGAGCACGCCAATGTAAACCATGGCAATGCTGGCGATGATGATGCGCAGATTGGCCTGATCCAGCTCGGTGTTTTTCTCGAACTTCATGGGCAACGTCCTTGTGCGACAGTCGTCAGATTCAGCACCGGCCAGCAGGCAATCCGCGTCTGCGGTGCTAAGGTGCATGCCGTAAACCACGCCTGATCCAGGGAGGGTCACGCCATGACCGGCCGAATCATCATAGCCGACGATCACCCGTTGTTTCGCGAAGCCATGCGGCGCACCGTGCAGCGCCTGCTGCCCGAAGCATCTATCGAGGAGGCCGGCGACCTCGACGCCGTGCTGGCCTTGCTGCCCGCCGGCAACGAGCCGGACACGCTGATTCTCGACCTGCGCTTCCCCGGCCTGACCTGCATCAGCCAACTCGCCGAGCTGCGCCAAAAACTGCCGCGTACCACTTTGATTGTAGTGTCGATGGTCGACGACGAGGCGTTGATCGGTGAGGTGATGGCGGCAGGCATCGACGGTTTCATCGGCAAGAACATCGCCCCAGATGAAATCGGCGAGGCGATTCTGGCGATCCGCGAAGGCGAAGTGTTGGTCAGGTTCGCCCCTTCCGGACTGCTGCCGCTGGAGACCGGCACCGCCCTCACCCCGCGTCAGCAGGATGTGTTGCGGCTGATCGCCCAAGGCAAGACCAACAAGGAAATCGCCCGGGAGCTGGATATCTCACCGTTCACCGTGCGCATCCATGTGTCGTCGCTATTGCGCACGCTCAATGTGCCGTCGCGGGCGGCCGCTGCGGTGAAATATTCGGGAGGCAGCGGCGCAATTTAAATGAACCCTGCGCGCTTGGGCTCACCTAACTGAAAGACCATCAGGAGGTAGCCCATGCAAATTGAACCCGTCTGGATCGTACTCGCCGTCGTTCTTGTGATCGTTGAATTGTGGGCGATCAACAGGGTGCGCAAGAGCGCAGGCAAAGGCAGCAATAAAGGCGTGTGGATTATCGCCATCGTGTTCCTGCCGTTGTTTGGCCTGATTGCCTGGGCACTGGCCGGACCGAAACACGTTACGCAGGATTGATACAACAAAAACCCCTGTAGGAGTTGCCGCAGGCTGCGATCTTTTAAAATCAAAAGATCGCAGCCTGCGGCAACTCCTACAGGGGAAGCGGTGTTTTACGGATCAACCTGCGCCATCAACTCCGGCACCGATTCCGGCCGCTTCGCGTAACGCTGCGCCAACACCGCGCAGACCATCAATTGAATCTGATGGAACAGCATCAGCGGCAGGATCAACACGCCAATCGTGCTGCCGGCAAACAACACCTGCGCCATCGGCACGCCGGTGGCCAGACTCTTCTTCGAACCGCAGAACAAAATGGTGATGCGGTCTTCCTGGCTGAAGCCGAACGCCTTGCCCAGCAAGGTCGACGCCAGCAAAACCAGCGCCAGCACAATGCAGCAAACCACCACCAGCCCCAGCAGATCGACTACCGGAATCTGATGCCAGATGCCCTCGTTGACCGCCTCGCTGAATGCGCCGTACACCACCAGCAGAATCGAACCCTGATCGACAAACTTCAGCCAGTTCTTGTTGCGCCCCACCCATGCGCCGATCCAGCGCCGAGCGATCTGCCCGGCAATGAACGGCAGCAGCAGTTGCACGCTGATCTTCAGAATCGCATCGACGGTCGAACCGCCGTCACCGTGCACGTTCAGCAGCAGCGTCACCAGCAACGGCGTGAGGAAGATCCCGAACAGACTCGATGCCGCCGCACTGCAGATCGCCGCCGGAATATTGCCCCGGGCCAGCGAAGTGAAAGCAATCGCCGACTGCACGGTGGCCGGCAACGCGCAAAGGTAGAGCATGCCCATGTACAGCTTGTCGCCGATCAGCGGTGACAGCAGCGGTTTCAATGTCAGACCGAGGAGCGGGAACAGCACAAAGGTCAGGCCGAACACCAACAGGTGCAGGCGCCAGTGGCCGGCGCCGGCGATGATCGACTCACGCGAGAGCTTGGCGCCATGCAGGAAAAACAGCAGCGCGATGGCGATGTTGGTCAGCCAGCCGAACCCGACCGCGACCTGACCGCTGGCCGGCAGAAAACTGGCCAGCAGCACGACGCCGATCAGGGTCAGGGTGAAGTTGTCGGGCAGGAATCTTGGTCGGGTCATGGGTCTGTTCATCCGGGGGTTGCCAGTACGTGACTGCGACTCTAACGTGAGCAGAAATTACCGACTAACGCCGACGAGCCAACAGATGCCGCCTAAAGGACACGAGAAAAGCTTCCGGCGCAGCATTCCCGGCCTGCCCAGCCTGCCGCGTGCGCTGTACGGGCGCACCGAATCGCTGCCCAATCGCGCACTGACCCGGCGTCACAGCCACCCGTGGGTGCAATTGTCGTACGCGATTCAGGGCGTGCTCGAAGTGCAGACCAGCGCCGGGCGTTTCGTCGCGCCACCGGAGCGCGCGGTGTGGATTCCGGCGGGCGTGCCGCACCGAGTGTTCAGCTCGCCGCACACGGAAATGCGCAGCCTGTACATCGATTGCAGCGTGGCTGGCTGGGCGCTTGAACGTTGTCATGTATTGGGCGTCAGCGACCTGCTGCGCGAGCTGATTCGTGCGTTCAGTCTGGTTCCGGTGGAATACGACGAGACCGGCGCGCATGGCCGCCTGGCCCAGGTGATCCTCGATCAACTGGCCGAGGCGCCGCAGATTGACCTGATGCTGCCGCTGCCGCAGGACAGCCGTCTGCGGCAGATTTATCAAAGTCTGGAGCAACATCCGGAACAACAGACCACACTGAACCATTGGAGCGAAAAATTCGGTGTCACCGAGAAAACCCTCAGCCGACTGTTTTTACGCGACACCGGCCTGACCTTCCGCGCCTGGCGTCAGCGCTTGCGTCTGTTGGGTGCGCTGACCCCGCTGGAACGCGGCGAGCGGGTCACCGACGTGGCGCTGGCCTGCGGTTATGACTCGACCTCGGCGTTCATCGCGGCCTTTCGCCAGCAGTTTGGTGAGACCCCGGGCGAATTTTTTCGCTGACTTTTGTCGATATTTATCGAATTAGCACATGCCATTCGGCAAAGTTCAGGGTAGAGTTTCGCCCATACGAAATGCTTCACGCATTTCGACGATAACCCTGATGACCCAACCCTTTAGCGAACCTGTCGGCGGTAACAGCATGATCGAAGTCACTGAAGTCTCCATTGCTCAATTACGCGCGGCGCTCGAAGCCGGCCAGACCACCGCGGTTGAACTGGTGCAGGCCTATCTGGCCCGGATCGACGCCTATGACGGCCCGCACACCGCCACCGCACTGAATGCCGTGGTGGTGCGCAATCCTGAAGCGCTGGCCGAAGCCCAGGCATCCGATGCGCGCCGGGCCAAGGGCGAAACCCTCGGCCCGCTCGACGGCATCCCCTACACCGCCAAGGACAGCTATCTGGTCAAGGGTCTGACCGCCGCCTCCGGCAGCCCGGCCTTCGCCGATCTGGTCGCGCATCGCGATGCATTCACTATCGAACGCCTGCGCGCCGCCGGGGCGATCTGCCTAGGCAAGACCAACATGCCGCCGATGGCCAATGGCGGCATGCAGCGTGGTGTTTACGGTCGCGCCGAAAGCCCTTACAACGCGGCCTACCTGACTGCGCCGTTTGCCTCCGGATCGTCCAACGGCGCCGGCACCGCCACCGCCGCGAGTTTCTCGGCCTTCGGCTTGGCGGAAGAAACCTGGTCGAGCGGTCGCGGCCCGGCGTCGAACAACGGTTTGTGCGCCTACACGCCGTCGCGCGGCGTGATTTCGGTACGCGGCAACTGGCCACTGACGCCGACCATGGACGTGGTGGTGCCGTACGCACGGACCATGGCCGATCTGCTTGAAGTGCTCGACGTGGTCGTCGCGGAAGACCCCGACACCCGTGGCGACCTGTGGCGCCTGCAGCCGTGGGTGCCGATCCCGAGCGTTGCCTCGGTGCGCCCGGCGTCCTACGCCGAACTGGCGGTGAAGTCCGATGCGCTGGCGGGCAAGCGCCTCGGTGTGCCGAAGATGTACATCAATGCCGACCCTGAAGCCGGCACCAGCGAAGCGCCAGGCATCGGCGGCCCGACCGGGCAACGCATCAACACCCGCCCCTCGGTGATCGACTTGTGGAAACAGGCCCGCGCGGCTCTGGAAGCGGCCGGTGCCGAAGTCATCGAAGTGGATTTCCCGCTGGTCTCCAACTGCGAAGGCGACCGTCCGGGCGCGCCGACCGTGTTCAATCGCGGCATCGTCTCCAAGGAGTTCCTGCACCACGAACTGTGGGACCTGTCGGCCTGGGCCTTCGACGATTTCCTGCGCGCCAACGGCGATCCGAAGCTCAACCGTCTGGCCGATGTCGACGGGCCGAAGATCTTCCCGCACGACCCCGGCACCCTGCCCAACCGTGAGGGCGACCTGGCCGCCGGCATGGACGAATACGTGCGCATGGCCGAGCGCGGCATCACCCCGTGGGATCAGATCCCGACTCTGCCGGACGGCCTGCGCGGCCTGGAAAAGACCCGCAAGCTCGATCTGGAAGACTGGATGGACACGCTGAAACTCGACGCGGTGCTGTTCCCGACCAACGCTGACGTCGGCCCAGCAGATGCCGATATCAATCCGGAATCGGCGGACATCGCTTGGAGCAACGGCATCTGGGTCGCCAACGGCAACCTGGCGATCCGGCACCTCGGCGTGCCGACCGTCACTGTGCCAATGGGGATCATGACCGACATCGGTATGCCGGTCGGCCTGACCTTCGCCGGTCGTGCCTACGATGACTCGAATCTGTTGCGCCTGGCCTCGGCGTTCGAGGCGACCGGCTCCAAGCGTCAGGTGCCGCCGCGCACTCCGGCGCTGACTGCCGGCAAGTAACAAGGAGGGTTGGATTGAGGCTCGAAAGGGTCTCAATCCGCTCTCGGCAGCAGTGGCCTGTCGCTCATCTCTGCGTCAATACCCCTTCAACATACCCTCCCGTGCCTGACAACTGACAGTTCTGACAGTTCTGACAGTAACGGTCGAACAGGACCGCGAGTAACGTTCTCGCTCGATGGACTTTCCATTTAGAAAATCCGCGAAATCGCTTATCACTCAAGGAACGCAGACCATGAGCAATGCCAATCTATTACAACAACTTGGCGTCGATGAGAATTTGAAGCCTTTACCCATCAAAGTAAAACAACAACCCCTTGATAAATACTACAAGGCGACATTCACCCCTGATTTTCCGCCCATTCCGAGGTTCGAGCCGAACGTGTTTATGTATGCTTCCTTCGTTCCCGACACAGTCAGTGTCATCGGCCGATATCACAAAGGTAACGCTTTATACCAAATTACTATCGTCATTGATCAGAAGCTAGAAAGCGGCACATACACGTTTATGAGAGGCGAAGAAGGCCCTGTGTTTGCTCACGTCACTGGTACTCAAGGGTTCCTTTATGGTGACAACGGCAGAACCAAACTTGTTCGAAACAACATAGAACAATCAATATACGCAGAGTTTAAATTCCAAATAGAGTTCGAGGATACAACCTACAACGTAGATGGCAGCTTAGCACTACTGGCGACGGGCCCTCTTTAAAACTTTCAGCAATAGGAAAGCTGGTTGCAAACACACATCAATGCCAAACGGGTAAGTGCCTGCCCGCAGTGTTTGGCAGCTCCACCTTTCAAATTAACTCACGTTGAAATTTCTCTCGCAGTCACGCATCAATGCCGCTTGCCATTGCAAAGACGCCTGCTGAAAAAAAACGCCAGACACTTCGTTTTTATCGAACTTTATCTCAGGAATATACGATTTTTCCTTGGCACTCACTCCTCGCTAGCATGTCCCGGTCTATCTCCAACGACATAAAGCCAGGGAGCCCGCCATGCCAACTGACAATATCAACATCGGCGAACCATGGATGTGGGGCGCGTTTATCGTCTTCGTCCTCGCCATGCTTGCACTGGACCTGTTCGTTTTTGGCGGACGCAAGGCACACCGCGTTTCAGTGCGGGAAGCGTCCTGTTGGGTGATCGCCTGGTGCGCACTGGCGATGGCTTTCGCCGGGTTGCTCTGGTGGCATCTGCACGGCGAGTTCGGCGCCGACATTGCCCAGCGCAAGACCCTGGAATTCCTCACCGGTTATCTGATCGAACAGTCGCTGTCGATCGACAACATGTTCGTCTTCGTGATGATCTTCAGCTACTTCGCGGTGCCGCCGGAACTGCAACGCCGGGTGCTGCTGTATGGCGTGCTCGGGGCGATCGTGATGCGTGCGGCGATGATCTTTGCCGGGGTGTGGCTGGTGTCGCAGTTCGAGTGGCTGTTGTATGCCTTCGGGGTGTTCTTGATCATCACCGGGATCAAGATGCTGATGTTTGCCGAGCAGCAACCTGATCTCGACAAAAACCCGCTGCTGCGCTGGGTGCGCGGACACATGCGAATCACTCAGGGCTTTCATGGCGAGCGCTTTTTCGTGCTGCAGAACGGCGTGCGCTGGGCCACGCCGATGTTTCTGGTACTGGTGCTGATCGAGGCCAGCGACCTGATGTTTGCGGTCGATAGCATCCCGGCGATCTTCGCGGTCACTACCGATCCGTTCATCGTGTTCACCTCGAACATCTTCGCGATCATGGGACTGCGGGCGTTGTATTTCCTGCTGGCAGACATGGCCGACCGCTTTCATCTGCTCAAGTACGGACTGGCGATCGTGCTGGTGTTCATCGGCGGCAAAATGACGCTGATGCCGTGGTTTCACATGCCGGTGGAATGGTCGCTGGCGGTGGTCGGCGGGGTGATTCTGGGCTCAGTGGTGTTGAGCCTGATCGTCACCCGCAAGGAAGACCAAACCCAATCCCTGTAGGCGCTGCCGCAGGCTGCGATCTTTTGATTTTGCTTTAAAAAAGATCGCAGCCTGCGGCAGCTCCTACAGGGGCGTGGTTACTTGTCGGACTTGATGCTGGTCCACACCCGGGTGCGTACGCGTTCGAGTTTTTGCGGCAGTGGCTGGACCACGTAGAGGGTTTTCAGGGCTTCAGGCGTTGGCGTCAGGTTCGGGTTGGCGGTGATGTCTTTGTTCACCAGCGGCATCGAGTCCTTGTTGACGTTCGGGTAGCCGAGGAAGTCGCTGATCGGCGCAATGACTTTTGGATCGAGCAAGGTGTTGAGGAATTCGTGGGCCTCTTCGACATTCTTCGCGCTCTTTGGAATGGCGAAGGTATCAAACCAGATCGGCGCACCTTCCTTCGGCAAGCGCCAGTCGACCACCACACCGTTGCCCGCCTCTTTCGCACGGTTGCCGAACTGATAGAAGCTGCCGGAGTAACCGATGGCCACGCAGATGTCGCCGTTGGCAATGTCGGTCATGTACTTGGCCGAGTTGAAGTAGGTCACGTACGGACGAATCTTCAGCATCAGGTCCTTGGCCTTTTCATAGTCGGCCGGGTTCTGGCTGTTCGGGTCGAGGCCGAGGTAATGCAGGGCCAGCGGCAGAATTTCCGACGGCGAATCGAGCATCGCCACGCCGCAGGATTTGAGCTTCTCCATGTTTTCCGGCTTGAACACCAGATCCCAGCTGTCGACCGGCGCGTTGTCGCCAAGCGCGGCCTTGACCTTGGCCGGGTTGAAACCGATCAGCACCGTGCCGTACATGTAGGGCACGCCATACTGGTTGCCAGGGTCATTAGCGTCGAGCAGTTTGAGCAGCGCCGGATCCTGGTGACTCCAGTTCGGCAGTTTCGACTTGTCGAGTTTCTGGAACACGCCGGCCTTGATCTGGGTGTCGATGAACTGGTTCGACGGCACCACCAGGTCGTAACCGGAGTTGCCGGTGAGCAACTTGGCCTCCAGCGATTCGTTGGTGTCGAAGGTGTCCCAGGTCACTTTGATGCCGGTCTTCGCGGCAAAATCCTTGGGCACCGACGGCAGGATGTAATCCGCCCAGTTGTAGACCCGCAGCTCGCGCTGTTCGGCGTGTACCGCGCTGGCCAGCAGCGTCAGCCCACACACGGTGGCACCCAGAATGCGTTTCATCGTGACCATGGTTGTTTCCCCGGAATGCGACGTGAGATCGATGGTTTTTATGTTCTGTACACGGCAGCGGCTGTAAAGGTAGCCAAGGGCAAGCAAAGTCCAGCGTTTAGTTATGACTTTGATTCTTGCCGACCACGCGGTCGTGGCACAGTGGGGGATGGGCCAAAAAGGGATCGAAATGGCCAATTTGAATGACCGCACGAATGCACAAGGGCTTGGCAAACATCACTTGTGGTGAGGGGATTTATCCCCGATGGGACGCGAAGCGGCCCCCTTTATATGTCAAAGGGGGCCGCACTCGCTGATTTCACGACTGCTTCGCAGCCGATCGGGGATAAATCCCCTCGCCACGTTGCTTCTGCGTCTGCCCACGTGTGGCGAGGCAGTAATACAGCGGCACCGTCACCACCAGACCAAACAGCCACGACAGATCCGCACCGTCCACCAGATTGGCGTACGGCCCGACGTACAGCGACGTATTGGCGAACGGCAGTTGCACAATGATCCCGATGAAATAGGCAATGATCGCGTGCAGATTGAAGCGCCCGTAAATACCGCCGTCCGCGCGGAAAATCGAGCTGATGTCATACGCGCCGCGCTTGATCAGGTAAAAGTCAATCAGATTGATCGACGCCCACGGCACCAGTACCAGCAGCAACGCCAGAATCAGCCCGATGAACTGCGAAATGAAATCCGCCGAAGCACCCAGCGCCACCACGCAGCAAGCCGCCAGCACCACGCTCGACAACACCACGCGCACCTTGATGCTCGGCGTCCACTGACTGGCGAACGTCTGGATCGAGGTGATGATCGACAGCACCGCGCCGTACAGATTCAGCGCGTTGTGGCTGATGATGTTTAGCAGGAACAACACCATCAGAATCGGTCCCAGCCAACCGGTGGACTGCTTGACCGCCGCCATCGCCTCGGTGCCTTCCGGCGTCGCCAGAACCGCCACGGCACCAAAGCTGAATGACAGAATCGTGCCCAGCGTCGCGCCCAGATAAGTGGCCCAGAACGGTTTGGCGATGCCGATATCTGCCGGCAGATAACGCGAGTAATCGGACACGTACGGCGAGAAGCTGATCTGCCAGATGATCCCCAGCGACACCGTCGCCAGCCAGCCCGACAAGTTGAAGCTGCCGCGCGTCAGGAAGTCTGCCGGCAAGTCGTGGGCGAAGATGTAGATGAAACCGGCGAGCAGCGCGCTGCCCATCACCCAGGTGCCGATGCGGTTCAGTGTGTGAATGAAGTTGTAGCCGATCACGCCAATCGCCGTGGCCGCCAGTGCGCCAATCAGAATGCTCAGCGGCGCCGGTACCGACGGCGCAATGCCGACAATCGACTTACCGGCAAGCACGATGTTGGAAATGAAGAAGCCGATGTAGATCAGCGCCGCAAAAAACACGATCAACAATGCGCCGTAACGCCCGAACTGGCCACGGCTCTGAACCATTTGTGGAATGCCCATGCGCGGCCCCTGCGCCGAGGCCAGTGCGATCACCACGCCGCCGATCAGGTGCCCCAGCGCAATCGCCAGCAGCCCCCAGAGCAAGTCGAGATGGAACACCTGAACCACCATGGCGCCGGTGACG
>Ga0182008_10001974_pt1 | contig 13176 bp, 8 predicted proteins | sample Sormic07211129_1_FD_120482 | JGI IMG/M metagenome (GOLD analysis project Ga0182008, IMG submission 120482) | Rhizosphere microbial communities from Sorghum bicolor, Mead, Nebraska, USA - 072115-129_1 metaG | ecosystem: Host-associated > Plants > Roots > Rhizosphere | place: USA: Nebraska...
CCTGGCTAAAATAGCCCTGATGGAAGTGGGTACGGAACCAATTCTTCATTGGCGGGGTAAAACGTACAGCAGGACAGAACCCAACCGAAATGCACAGGAAACTGCGCTCCAAAAGACTAGCAGGTTTTTTCCTGTCATTACAGCGTTGAGGAAGTTAAGAGTTGCTCCCGCAGATCACGCTGATCTCCGCAGAGGCCACTCCATCATCCATTTCACATCTTCCATCTTACCTTGTTTTTTCTTCTGCTATCCCAGGTTAACTAGCCCTGATGGAAGCGGTATCCTTTTGGCCAAGCAAAATTGTTTAAAAAAAAGATTTCCAAAAGGATAAAGCGTACAGCAGGACGGGACCTAACCTAAGGGCACAGGAAACTGGGCTTCAAAACCAGAAGTGTTTTCTACCATTAAGGCGTTATGAAAAGTAAAAGTTAAGGAGACTGTCCCGCAGATCAAGGTGATCTCCGCAGAAGCCATTCCATCATCCATTTTACATCTTCCATATTCAGACCTGACTAAAATAGCCCTGATGGGAGCGGTATCCCTTTTGGGCAGGAGACGACATTCTTTAACAAGCAGGTTTCTCCAAAAGGATTAAGCGCACAGTAGGACCGAACCCGACCTATGTGTACAGGAAACTGCGCTTCTGAAAAATACCCATGCAATGCCAACCTGTATTTCATGATCAAACATATTGGAAGCACAAACACAACCATTTGTGTCAAAGTTGTTAATTTTGGCCTAATTTAAAACTGATTGATGCTAAATATGTTTAATATCACAAGGTTTGCCACAATATTTGGTTATCTTTGGTTTTAACAAAAATATAATAATAAATAATGAGTTTTTTTGCAGATAAAAGAAGGGAAGTAATGGTGCATATCGAAAAGTATATGCTGGAGATGATGGATACCTATCTTAAACCAATTGATACTAACTGGCAACCGTCTGATTTTCTTCCTGACTCTACTAGCGAAACATTTTATCAAGATATTAGAATACTAAGGGATAATGCAAAAGATCTTTCTTACGATCTGGTAGCCGTATTGATCGGTGATACAATCACTGAAGAAGCATTGCCTACCTACGAATCGTGGTTGGCTATGGTGCAGGGACCTAGCATGAAAGAAGATGGTGGCTGGATGAAGTGGAACAGACACTGGACAGCTGAAGAGAACCGTCACGGTGATTTACTAAATAAATATTTATACCTGTCCGGGCGTGTAGATATGCGCCAAATGGAAATTTCTACACAATACCTGATTGCCGACGGTTTCGATATTGGTACCGGTCATGATCCTTATCGTAATTTTATCTACACTTCTTTTCAGGAAATGGCCACCAACATTTCGCACAGAAGGGTAGCTTCTTTAGCCAAAAAAGATGGTGATACTTTGTTATCCAGAATGTGTGGTGTAATTGCTTCTGATGAGGCTAGACATGCAAAAGCTTACAAAGATTTTATGAACCGTATTTTCGAGGTTGATCCTAATGAAGCTATGCTGGCTTTTGAAGATATGATGCGTAAAAAAATTGTAATGCCGGCACATTTCTTGCGTGAAGTAGGTTTAAAAATTGGTCAAACATTTGGCCATTTTACTGATGCTGCACAACGTTTAGGTGTTTATACTGCAATTGATTATGTTGACATTATGCAGCAGTTAATTGAAGACTGGAAAATTGAAGGCATGCGTGATTTAAATGAAGCTGGTGAAAAAGCCCGTGATTATATTATGGCTTTACCTTCGCGTTTGTTACGTGTTGCAGAACGTATGAAAAACCCAACCATTGATTATAAATTTAGCTGGATTGCCGGATAACAGCAATTAAGAAAATATATTTGAAAGCCCCGATGTAAAATTGGGGCTTTTTTTATGACTACTTTTTGCCTTTCGCTTGTTACATATTTCTTCTGTATTGACCACCCACTTCGTAAAGCGCACGACTAATCTGGCCCAGAGAGCAGATTTTACATACCTCCATGAGTCGCTCAAAAATATTATCGCCTGCTATGGCTGATTTTTGAAGTTGTCTTAACAAATCTGCCGAACGATCAGCATTACGGTCCTGAAATTTCTGCAATGCAGAAATTTGATACTGTTTTTCGTCTTCAGTAGCGCGGATTACTTCGCCGGGAACAATAGTAGGGGATCCATTTTTATTTAAAAACGTGTTTACGCCCACAATAGGGTATTCGCCGGTATGTTTTAAAGTTTCATAATGTAAACTTTCTTCCTGGATTTTTCCTCGCTGATACATGGTTTCCATGGCACCTAAAACGCCGCCCCGATCGTTAATGCGTTTAAATTCTGTGAGCACTGCATCTTCAACTAGGTCGGTTAGTTCTTCGATAATGAACGCACCCTGTAACGGATTTTCATTTTTGGCCAGACCCAGTTCCCTGTTAATGATTAATTGGATCGCCATGGCCCTTCTAACCGATTCTTCGGTAGGGGTAGTAATGGCTTCGTCGTAGGCATTGGTGTGCAGCGAATTGCAATTGTCATATATGGCATATAAAGCCTGTAAAGTGGTTCGGATATCGTTAAAATCAATTTCCTGGGCATGTAATGAACGACCGGAAGTTTGAATATGGTATTTGAGCTTTTGCGAACGGTCATTTCCTTTATATTTATTTTTGATGGCTTTGGCCCAAATTCTTCTGGCCACGCGACCGATAACGGCATATTCAGGATCAATACCATTGGAAAAAAAGAATGAGAGATTAGGGGCAAAATCATCAATATGCATACCCCTGCTTAAATAATATTCTACGAAGGTAAATCCATTACTGAGGGTAAAGGCCAGCTGAGAAATTGGATTAGCGCCTGCTTCTGCAATGTGATAACCCGAAATGGACACGGAATAGAAGTTTCTTACTTTTTCATCAATAAAGTATTTCTGGATATCGCCCATCATTCTTAAGGCAAATTCTGTCGAAAATATGCATGTATTCTGTGCCTGGTCTTCTTTTAAAATATCGGCCTGAACAGTTCCTCTAACTGAACTAATGGCTTTTGCTTTTATGTTGGCATAAACATCGTCAGGCAAAACCTGATTGCCGGTAACGCCTAAAAGCATTAAACCCAGGCCATTATTTCCTTCCGGCAGCGTTCCGTTGTATGATGGTCTTTCTATATTTTTGGCTTTATAGATGGAAACAATTTTAGCCTCGACTTCTTCTGCCAAACCATTTTCCATAATGTATTTTTCGCATTGCTGATCGATGGCAGCATTCATGAAAAAGCCCAATAACATCGGTGCAGGACCGTTGATGGTCATGGATACAGATGTGGAAGGTGCACAAAGATCAAAACCGGAGTACAATTTCTTGGCATCGTCCAAAGTAGCAATACTTACGCCAGAGTTTCCGATTTTGCCGTAAATATCCGGGCGGATATGCGGATCTTCTCCATAGAGTGTAACAGAATCAAAAGCGGTAGATAATCGATGTGCGGGTTGACCTAAAGACACATAGTGAAAACGTTTATTCGTCCGCTCGGGGCCACCTTCTCCTGCAAACATCCTGGTAGGGTCTTCACCGTCTCTTTTTAAAGGAAAAACACCTGCTGCATATGGGAATTCGCCCGGAAGGTTTTCCGTTAACAACCATCTTAGGATATCGCCCCAATCTTCGTATCTCGGCAAAGATACCTTCGGGATATTCAGTTTTGAAAGCGATTCGTAGAACAAAGGCTGTTTAATCTCTTTATCGCGTACTTTATAAATAAAAAATTCTTCTTGATAAGCCCTCTTGGTTTCAGGCCATTGGCGGAGTAAACGTTTGCATTCGCCATCTAATTGTTCCTCAAAAAATTCATAGGTTGCATTCAGGCTTTTTGACACCCCATCCTGCGGACATTCTCCGTCATGCCGGAGCAGGCTCTCTGGAAGAGGGGAATTATTTTCGTTTAATAAATTGATTACACCTTTAAGCTGGTACATTTTACGGGCGATGGTGGTTTGTTTATCTACCCATTCATTATACATTTGGCTCGATTCAGCAATTTCGGCCAGGTAGCGGATGCGATCGGGTGGAATAATGTAAATTTTCTCTGATTGATCAGAAGTTAATTCCATTTTGGCCTTAAAATCGGTTCCGGTTTTTAACTTGATCTGCTCCATTAAAGCTACAAAGAGATTGTTCATGCCGGGATCATTAAACTGTGAAGCCATGGTTCCATAAACAGGAATCTCATCATCTTTGGCGTCGAAAATTTGATGGTTGCGTTTATATTGTTTACGCACATCGCGCAAAGCATCTAATGCTCCTCTTTTATCAAATTTATTAATGGCGACCAGATCGGCGAAATCTAGCATGTCGATTTTTTCTAACTGGGTAGCTGCACCAAATTCAGGAGTCATTACATACAATGAAACATCACAGTGTTCGGTAATCTCAGTATCCGATTGGCCGATGCCGGAAGTTTCAACTATAATTAAGTCATAACCTGCTGCTTTACAGATATCAATACTTTCCTGGACATTTTTGGATAGGGCAAGATTGGCCTGCCTGGTAGCTAATGAGCGCATGTAAACCCTTGGGTTATTGATGGCATTCATCCGGATACGGTCGCCGAGTAAAGCACCGCCTGTTTTTCTTTTTGAAGGATCTACAGAGATGATAGCGAGTGTTTTATCTTTCACTTCTACCAGGAAACGACGTACCAATTCATCTACCAGTGATGATTTTCCGGCCCCACCTGTGCCGGTGATTCCTAAGATAGGGGCGGAATTATTTTTGGATAATTTTTTTAATTCATCAACAAATTTCTGGGCACCTTCCGGATCATTTTCTGCAACGGTAATGGCTCCGGCAATGGCTTTAATATCTTTTGTCGGAATGGTTTCGAGCTCATCGGTAATATGAGTTTTGGTAACGAAATCGGTTTGGACGAGCATATCGTTAATCATACCCTGCAAACCCATTTTACGGCCATCATCAGGCGAGTATATTTTAGCGATTCCATAAGCCTGTAGTTCTTCAATTTCTGAAGGCAAGATTACGCCACCACCACCTGCAAATATTTTAATATGGCCAGAACCTCTTTCCTGTAAAAGATCATACATGTATTTAAAATACTCAATATGTCCGCCCTGATAGGAGGTCATGGCAATGCCCTGAACATCTTCCTGAATGGCACAGTTTACCACTTCATCAACCGATCGGTTATGGCCAAGGTGAATCACTTCGGCACCCGAAGATTGAAGAATACGGCGCATAATGTTGATGGTGGCATCATGTCCGTCGAAAAGTGAGGCAGCGGTTACAAAGCGGATTTTATTTTTAGGCTTATAGATTTCTACTTGTTGCATACTATAGGATTTTAACGACCGATAGGATTGGTTACCGATCCTTGCTTCCAAATACTTGGTATGCAAATGTACTAAATTAAGCAGCTTAAAGTACGAATACCCTATACCGTTATGGCTTTTGGTTCAGCTATAAATTTTGCCCGAATTGCAATAAATAACCGTTATTATCGTAAATGGCAAACTCCCTCATGCCGTATTCGAAATCTTCAGGCGGGTAGCAGATTTCGCAATGATCTTTTAAACTTTCCCACAGCACGTCAACTTCATTTGTATGGATGTAAAGTGAACCACTCATAATGGATTTAGGAATATTTCTGTGTTCATTAGGGCTACAGAACATGATTTCTACCTCATCTTTGCGGAGGGTTAACCAACTTAGATCGTCGAATTTTGCATTGCAGCTGAAGTTTAATACTTCGGTATAAAAGGTGAGGGTTGCCTGCATATCATGCGACTCAAGCATAGGGGTAAGTTTGGTAGCGGTGTAGGTTGACATGATCTAAAATAAGAAAAATGGCTAAATTTTTTTACCATGTAGGATATTTTACAAGGTCGTCCTCTCGGGCGGCGTGCAACGTAGTCGAGAACCCCGTAGTGCTTAGCGGAGCTAAATCTATCGAGGCAGATCGCTACGTTATACTGCGTTCATCCGATGGCTATCGGATCGAGATGACGATTTAAGACCAACAAAAAAAGCTATGCTGGTCGGCATAGCTTTTTTAAATTATTTGTTTGTGATCTCTGTGATTGGCTCTCCAACGTTGCCATTTGGCATTTGAATGTGGAGTAGCGCTGCCAGTGTTGGCGCAATGTCGGTCATGTAATGTGTTTTATTGGAAGCTCCTGGCTTGATTCCCCATCCCATAAAAACCAACGGAATGTGGGAGTCGTAAGGGTTCCAGTTTCCGTGTGTGGTACCTGTACTGCTACCGTTAAACCAATTGGGTTGTAGAACGTAATAAATATCGCCACTTCTGCGGGCATTGTATCCGTTGGTAATCATTTTCTTTTGGATTTCCTGTAAGGTTGCCTGCGATATTTTAGCAATATCCACCGCATTCTGGAAGCCATCTAACCTTTTTAAGAATTCAACTGAAGCAGATTTAATCACATCGAAGCTTACATCTGCTTTGTCAGTTTTGTCGTGATCAAAAATGATCTGGTTATTCATCGACCTTAAAACAATATTATTTACCTTAAATTTATCATTTAAGTATGCATTTAATTTACTTGCAATATCTCTATCGCTTACTACGCCAGATGGGAGTTTATTCTCTTGCATAAAGCCTGGTACATGCGCTGCACCGTGATCAGCAGTTAAAAATACAGTATAATTTCCTTTGCCAACTTTTTTGTCCAGGTAGTTAAAAAACTCTTCGAAATCTTTGTCCAAACGTAAATAGGTATCTTCTGCTTCGATAGAGTTAGGTCCGTAAGCATGGCCAATATAATCGGTAGAAGAACAGCTTACCGCTAAAAAGTCGGTAATGTTATCCTGACCTAAATCTTCGGAAAGGATAGCGAGTTTGGCCAGGTCTAAAGTGATGGTATTGCCATAAGGGGTGCTTCTGATGGCATCAAAATTTTTATCAATGTTTTGTGTTAACTGGTGTGGAAATGTACTTGATTTGCCCTCATAAGCTTTCTCATCAGCAGTGCTGTTTACATAGGTATTAATCGGGTATAAAGTTTCCCAGTTTTTAGCATAGAACTTATTCGCGAGTTTCAGTTTATTATAATCCGCAATCCAGGTGGGCACTTCTTTCATATAAAAAGTGCTTGTAATCCAGTTTCCGGTACTGCCCTGGTACCAATATGCCGCATTTGCTGCATGGCCAGCCGGAAGGATCGACCCCCTGTCTTTTAATGAAATACCGATTACCTTGCCTTTAAAGTTTGTGGCTAATCTCAACTCATCGGTGATGGTTGTGGTTAGCATGTTTTTTGGCGACATACTACCTTCCGATGAGGGGGTACTGCCAACGGTAGATACAGCAGAATCCTCTGTACAATAAACAGTCTTTTTGGTTTCAGGGTCGTACCAATCGTTACCGATAATGCCATGAACAGCAGGAACCGAACCGGTGTAAATACAAGTATGGCCACATGCGGTATAAGTTGGTGTGTAAGGAATGAAAGTATTTTCAACAGAAAAACCTTCGTTGATTAATCTTTTAAATCCACCGTTACTGTAGCGGTTATAATAGCGGTACAAATAATCCCAACGCATTTGGTCGACTACCAGGCCAACCACCAACTTAGGGCGTGCAACTTCTGCTGGAAATGCTTTAGCCGATGCTGCAGTTGGTTTTTTAGTTTGAGCAGAGGAAAGTGAGATCGAAAAAATAGAAATGGTAAAGATTAAACGGGATATTTTATTCATTATGCTTTAGTTAAAGGGCTAAAGTAATCAATTTAGATAAAGCTACTTTGAAGTTAATGTAAAGATTTTATATCGCTTCGGCTACCACAAATGTACTTCCTCCTATAAAAATGAGGTCTTTTGTATCGGCTGCCCGGATAGCAGTTGCTTTTGCTTCGGCAACTGATGTATAACTGTTTCCATTTAAATTAAATGCTGCAGCCTGTTCTTTTAAGGCATTTGCGGCTAAACCACGTTCTAAATCTGGTTTGCAGAAATAATAGGTAGCATTTCTAGGCATTAGCGACAATACTTTCGAAATGTCCTTATCATTAACCATTCCGAAAACAATATGTAAGTGCTGATGTGGGGTTAGTGAAATGTTTTTAATGACTTCGGTAATTCCAGCTTCGTTATGCCCGGTGTCGCAGATTACTAATGGATTTCTACTTAAAGTTTGCCAACGTCCCTGTAAACCAGTTTGCTTTTTAACCTGACTGATGCCTAGATAAATACTTTCCTGATCGGTTTTAATCGCAGTTTTCTCATTCATCACGGCCAGGGTTTCCAGAACGGTTAGTATATTTTTATGCTGATAAATTCCGGTAAGATCACTTTGAAGATCTTTGTATTTTATTTTTCCTTTTTGATAAACAGATAAAGAAAGTTTACCATTCTTAATTTTAAAATCTTTTGCCGTTAACATTTGATCAGCAAAAACAATAGGGGCCTGTTCAGCTTGGGCTTTATTTATAAAAACCGGTGCCGATTTTTCTTGTGTTTCGCCAACCACCACCGGAATATTCTTTTTGATAATGCCTGCTTTTTCGCCTGCAATTTCTTCTAATGTATTGCCAAGCATATTCACATGATCGAGGCTGATGTTGGTGATGACCGAAATTTGCGGCGTAATGATATTTGTAGAGTCTAACCTTCCGCCTAATCCCACTTCGATTACGGCTACATCTACCTGATGTTTTGCAAAATGATCGAAGGCAAGTGCAACAGTTACTTCAAAAAAGGAAGGCTCGGTTTTTTCGATGAGTTTTTGCTGTGCTTTTACAAATGATACCACTTCGGCTTTGCTGATCATTTTTCCATTGATGCGGATGCGCTCGCGGAAATCCTTTAAGTGTGGGGAGGTGTATAATCCTGTTTTATAGCCCTGAGCCTGAAGTACGGAGGCCAGCATATGCGAGGTTGATCCTTTCCCATTTGTACCGGCAACATGGATGCTTTTAAATTTATTTTGAGGATTATCCAAAGCCTCGCAAAGAATGATGGTGTTGGTTAAATCTTTTTTGAAAGCAGAGGCGCCAACGCGGGTAAACATCGGGAGTTTGCTGTATAAAAAATCAAGCGTTTGTTGGTAGTTCATAATATGCGCCAAATATAAGCGATTGGCATTTGAAGTTCAAATTGCCGGGGAGATTGACTCCATGGGTAGGGAATAAACTATCGGTGGTTAGTGAAAGGTCATTAAAATTAATATGTGAAACCTTCGGTATAAATATTTTGTGATGATTTATTCCATGTTGCTATATTTGCCGATTATTTAACAATCTCAATCATAGTGATTAATAAAATTAGTCTATTTCTTTTAATACTTCTGGCTTGTTGTGTTAATCTTGCGGCCCAAACTTTTTATGTTAGTTCTTATAATTATAACAAAGGCGGAAGTGATATCTATAAAGTAGATATTACGTCAGAAGGGGTAAAATCAACCAAAATTTTAGATTGTTCACCTCGTGATCAGTATTTTTCCATTGCCATGAATAAAAGCAATTTATTTTGGCTGAATGGTTCTCAAATCTATATTGCCGATGTAAAGGAAAATACCATTGAAAATTGCAGGCTTCTGCTTTCAGGTATGTCTGGTTCAAACTCATTAACACTTGGGGCTGATAACAAGTTATACTATTGTTCTAGCTACTTGTTTAGGACAGATATTAACACCGGAAAATCAGAGGCCCTTGGTTTACTGAATTATTCGCCTACGGGAGATATCTGCTTTTATAAAAAAGACCTTTACATGGCAGCTTATAAAGGCATAGTAAAGATTAATGTTAAAGAACCCAATAAAAGTACCGTTCATATTCCATTGCCTGCAAATATGCTCCTTTATGGAATCGTTAGCGTTTCAACTGGTGTTCGAAAAAATACGGTTTATGGGTTGGCAAATTCAGGGGCTCAAACCAACATTATTGAATTTGATATAGACAATCAGAAAATGGTTGGTGTGGTGGGAACACTTCCATACAATGTTCTTGATGCCGCGAGTATGGTCGAAGATGGGAGTATCATCGGAATAGAATTAGATCGGGTAGATATCAATCAGGATTGCGCTTCAGCGAATCTTGCAAACGTAGATGTTATAACAGCCCCGCATTTAGAAGATTTTACCTACACTTTGAATGGTGTGAGCAATACTTCGGGTAAGTTTGTTGGTCTACCAAAAGGTCAGTATACACTTTCCATCAGTTCTGCATCCGATTCATATACCACAACTGTTGATGTTCCGGAGGTTAGCCTGATCAAACCAGTCTATAATTGGCAGATTAGGAATCAGCTTTGTGAAACCTTTGGTGAAATCACTTTCAGTACTCCAGAACAAAACAGCACCAATCAGATCAAGTATGATGGGAAGTTGTATCCGCTAAAAAGTACTTTCACTAATTTATCAGGTGTAAAATCCTATCACTTTGAAATTGTAAATAAATATGGTTGTAAAGTTGATGAACAGGATATTGTTGTTGGGCGGGATAAATGTCAAATCAAATTTGATAAGGTTGATGTGGTGCAACAATGCGATGCTTTTCATCAGGGGGTGATTAGCATTTTAACGAAACCACATAGCGCAGCTTATACCTTTACATTAAACAATACGATTAATAATTCGACCGGGGTGTTTAAGAATTTAGCTGCTGGCGCTTACCAGGTGAAAATTACTTCGGTTGAAGATATATTCGAAACCACTGTAATTGTACCTGATTATAAACAGTTGCAACCAAACTTTTCTTTTACGAAGGTTAATCCAGCCTGCGCCAATAAGGGTACCATCCAATTTAACGCTTTCGCTGGCAGCGATAATTATAAAATTAAACTCAAAAATGATGTGTTTCCCTATGATTATAAAATCACCAATCTGGAAGTAGGTAATTATCATTTCGTTGTGCTAAGTAAAGAAGGGTGTCTGATAGATGAGTATGATGTAGCATTGATTTATGAACCTTGTCCAATCGTAATCAGTAATATCGAAACTATACAGGAATGTAATGTCTTGGGTAAAGGCTTTATCAGGATTGATTGTCCGCCAATTCCAGAGACCTATACATTTACCCTTAATGCGGTTTCCAATAGCACAGGTGTTTTTAACCTGCTTAATCCAGGTAGCTATATTATTGAGGTTAAAGCATCGGGTGGTGCGCCTGCAGCATATAGAACTGTAGTGGTTCCGGATTATTCTTTAACAAAGCCTAATACTATTGTTAATGCCAAAAATCCTGTTTGTGATTTAACTGGTGAAATCTCGTTTTTGATTGGTAGCCATTCGGCTGATTACAACATCAGGTATAACGGTGTCGTTTATCCAGGTAATTATATTTTTTCCGGATTATATGAAGGGAATTATACCTTTTCGATCTTAAAACAGAACGGTTGTATAGTAGATGAGCTAAGTGTTGCCTTGGAAACAGAAGCTTGCAACGATATTTCATTTCCAACGGCATTTAGTCCAAACTCCGACAATATAAATGATAGCTTTAAAGCAAGGGAAGGAAGCAGGGCTTTTAATTTCCAGCTGCAGATTTTCGACAGGAGGGGAGTGATTATATTTTCTTCGAACAAACTCTACGATGCGTGGAATGGTGATTACAAAGGAGTACCCCTTCCTGTAGGGGTTTATTTCTGGACCGCATCATTTACGACCCAGGAAAATAAGAAGATCATTAAAAAAGGCTCGGTTACGCTAATTCGGTAACCTTTAAATCTATTGTCTGTGAGATTCAGACCATAGGTATTGTGTAGGGGGGAAGTCAGATGTTAACTGAATGCTGAGCGATGTTGATAACCACATCAATAATCGCTTAAAATCTTATCATGTTTATGAACAAATCTTGCTGTGCCAGATAGTAATATCTGACAGTATCATCATGGCGTATTTTAGCTATCAGATCAGGCTTATGGGAATAAAAATGGTCTGTGAGACACAGACCATGGCGATTTAATATCTTTTTACTTCACTTTAAAATTAAACATCACAATTCCGGTTTGTACATCGGGAGCAGATTCTAATTTATTTAGGCTCGCACCTAATACCGCTTGCTCGCATTTTCTCCAGAGGGCCAAATCAGATAGGGTTGTACCTCTAGCTCCGGCACGGGCCTGTACAACTTTGCCATTTTTATCTACACGGATCTGAACGGCAATTTTTCCTGCACTCTGTCCATCATCCTGTATTCTGGGAATATCGATAAATTTTCTGCTGGCTAACGATAATTGTACGTTGCCGTTTCCGGAACCACCTTCGCCGTAATTCGAGGCTAAAGGATCGCCATCCTTATCACCCTGGTTGCCTGGCGTTTTACCGGTACCGTCTCCTTGTCCCTGGCCGGTATTTTTTTTGCCTTTATAGAGTGCATTTTGGTTAATTACGGGTTTTGCAGGTTTATCTTCTGTAACAGGAGTGGGTGCGGCCGTTGTTGGTTTTGTAGGTTTGGTATTTACCGCAATCGCATCTTCAGTATTTTGTGTCTGCACTTCCTTATCACTACTTTCGGTAGAGGTGGTTGGGGTAACCTTTTCTTCAGGTGTTACTTTTTCCGGCGGTTTACCATTCGCATTCGGATCTGCAGATGGTTCTTCAATACTGGTATAATCATCGCCCATACCTTCTGCAGAAGTTCCGTAATTAACCACCATGCCGCCCATACCCACTTCTTCCGGTGGCTGGAAAGAACCAATCACAATAAAAAAGCTGATCAACAATAAAAAGCCCATAATGCCGCTTGCTATGGCAATGGCTTTTGGGTAATTATTTTCCTCGTTAGGTATTTGTGCTTTGTAGTTCATTATTTTTTAGGTTCAACGGCTACAACAAGTTTCAATTTTAGTTTATTGGCAATATCGTTAACCACAAATCCATCCTGGTAAGTTACATTGCGCGATACATATAAAAGTATGGTCATATCAGGTGCCAATTTCTGGTATGATGCCAACGTTGGCTCTAATTCCTCAATGCTTACCGGTTTCTTTTCAACGAAATATTTTAAATTTTCGTCTATCGTAACGGTAACTGCTTTTTTGGCGGTAGATTGCTGTCCGCTTGATGATTGTGGCAACAATAATTTTACTACCGTAGGATTAACTACTGCGGAGGCCAATAAGAAAAACAGCATCAGGAAGAACATAATATCGTTCAACGCTGAAGTATGTACTTCTACCGATCCTTTTGTTCTTTTGCGTAAATTCATTATTTGCCTGGTTCTTCTAGTAAATCAATA
>Ga0182008_10001975_pt1 | contig 13175 bp, 2 predicted proteins | sample Sormic07211129_1_FD_120482 | JGI IMG/M metagenome (GOLD analysis project Ga0182008, IMG submission 120482) | Rhizosphere microbial communities from Sorghum bicolor, Mead, Nebraska, USA - 072115-129_1 metaG | ecosystem: Host-associated > Plants > Roots > Rhizosphere | place: USA: Nebraska...
GGGCGAAATCTCCCACGGTCTGTACTGCGTCAACAGTCAGAATCGAGCCTTGTCCCTCCTCCTCCCTTCAAGTCCTACCATACAAGCGAGCCTGCTCGCGATGACTGACTAACATTCAACATTGGAATCAACTGATGCACCGCTTTCGCGAGCAGGCTCGCACACAAGGTTGCGTGGTGTTCTGTAGGTTGCGGCTGATTGCCTGACTGCAACTGGGCAAGCGCCCTACAACAACCTCGGAATCAGGTGACTTCCACCACTGGAACGATGAAACTTATTGTCCGCCCGTTGCCAAAATGGCGACCGGGTTTGGCGACCTGGCCATAGAGAGTCCTCATCAATGACAAGAGGCTCCACCCATGGATAGATACATGCCCCTAACCGGAATCGACTTGATCTCGGCCTTCTTGCTCATCGGCACCCAAGCCCCACTCGACGCTCTGCAAGCCATGGCGGATTACCGTATTCGCACGGTCACGTAGGTGCTGGAAAACAACGCGTTTCGCGCAGAAATCGGCTGCGACACCTTCGTGCAGTCCAACTTTTCGAAACTGCTCGCCATCCCGTTGCGTGACGGTTGTGATTTGATGGATGTGATCGGTCGGGGGGTACGGGCGCAGCTTACGGAGTGAATGAAAACGGGCGACCTTTTGGGTCCCCCGTTTGAATAAAAAGGGCAATAAAAAAGGGGACACCCATTAGCCGGTCTCAAGTCAAGGCTAAAAGCCAACTCGCCCTGCAGCTTTTAACTGCAGGCTTCCCCGTTTTTCAAACAATTTCGTCATATCCATAATTGATTTTCAGTTTGTTATGCAGTACATCGAAATTTATTTCACACTTCGTCCAAACAACCTCTCCACTTAAAAGTGATCTATTTCTTAACCTAACCAAAAGTTCTGTCAAATCGCCTACCGCACGAGCGGGCGGCCTGAACCAATCAGTCTTGTCGCTACTATCGACATAGTCGAACTCATACTTACAAGCGTCACCTTCTGGATACAACTCGGCCCTTACGACAATTACATTGGCGCTTTCGGGGCCAGCGTCAACCAACAGTTGCCCGAGTTCTTGCAATAAATCCTGTTCCTGCGCCATCAAACACCTCCTGGGGCGTTCTTGAAGTCGATGGTAACCGGGCGCCCCCCATTGATAGAGTAACTGATTACGAATCGATCGGGACGCACCCCTGGGCCACCATATACAGGCTCGATCTTAACATTGACCTTCTTACCTTCATCTACTGCTTTCACCCAAGCGTTCTCCATTGATTTCCAGGCGCCTTTGTTAAGATTACCGTCCATAGGAACTAGATTGATTTTCTCACCTGGTCCGTCCAATACACTCGCAAGCAGGTGGCCACCCTCATCATCATCCAGACCACATTTGCCGGTTGTACATTGTTGATACTTGTTTCGGTCCCTTTTGATGGAAGCCAGATCCGCGTCTAGAGACACCACTCGCCCCAATTCGTCAGTCTGGTAAACCTTGTTCCCATCAACCTTGTAGATGGTATTTGGCTGAGGTTTGTTCAGTTCCTTGTTCCAGGCGCCCTTGCCGCCAGAGTCGATTTCAACCACACGCGGAGGAACGTGCGGCGTTTTCGGGTCGATGGGACGATCCGGCGTTTTATCCGGGCCACCACCCCCCATATGCGGGCGTTCCACCTGATTGACGGCGACGTATCTACCGCCGGTTTTGCCCAGGTTTGGTGTGCCCAACCCCAGCAGCACTGATGCCATGAGCGATCCGCCGCCCAAGCGCCAATCGGTATACTGCGAATCTTTATAGAGCGTTGGTCCTTCTATACCCTCCGCAATCTTGCGTCCGACTTCAGCTTGCAGGTCACTTTGAAGCTGATTCAATGACTGCATGAAGGACGTCTCGCCCAGCACCTTCTGAGCGGCATACATGATCATGCCTTTGGGGCCTTGCGAAGCGGCAAGGATGAGCTCTACAGCCTGAACCTTGTCGGGATTCTCCTTCAGGTACTTGTTAATGTCAGAGACACGATCAAGCGCGAGCTTAGCGTTGGTAATGGCAGGGCCTTTGACAGTGATGTTCTTCTCGACAAGGTTCTTGTCGATCAGATCGTCTTTAACCGCTGCCACCTTCTCGGACTGGCTCTTGAAAAGGTCATCAAGCTGTTTCAACTGAGCCAATACCTGACTCTGAAACTTCGAGTCCTCCAGCATCGCCCGAGCGTCTTTCCTGCTGTAACCCGCCTCCACCAGAGCGGACAGCGCCTGTTCGGCAATTTCCTCCCCGCCCGCAGCAGCCGCGCCTTTCCCGACACCTTCAAACTGCAGTCGATCAATCTGATTGCCAATAACCAACGCCACTTCATTGAAGTTGGCTTTGGCGGTGTCACTGTAGTTAATGACACCGTTACCCCAACGTTTCATGGTGGTGATCGGTTCGGAGACAGACTTCAGGGAGCTATCACTGACGTAAAGATCTGTCCGGTGCTCCTCATCCCTGGTGATTTCATAAGCCCGGGCCGGATCTCGATTAAGGCCCGCTGTCGAGTCCTCTCCGGTTGTTTTGTCATGACGAACGACAATGTCACCGGCGCCGACAGTAGCCCGCAGGGTTTGCTCACGATCCTTGGTGTAGTTGTAACCTTCAATAGCCCCGCTGCCCTGGCTTTTGTCGTCCTTCTTGTTCGAATCCTTTGTACTATCGAAGTTGTAGCCACCGCTCACATTGAGGTAGTAGGCATGCTCTTTGTCTTTACCGGCGATATCTCTGAAACCAAGTGTGTCCGTGTCTAGCTTCAGGTTGCCATTGTCGGCAGACACCACGGCGCCATCCAGTTGCGTATGGTTCTCCGTGCGGATATCCACTTTGTTTTTGCCGCTGATAACTGTCTGACTCTCGACCCAATTGGTCTTGCCCGTCGTTTTTCCATAACCCAGTGAGCCCGAGACCCCCACAAAGGATCCGGTGGCACTGATATCCAGCTCCTGACCACTGACCTTGCCGGTATCGGGCAACGATGTAACCGTAAGATTTCGACCAACCTTGCCGTTCACTTCATCACCGCGCAGCTGAGCACCGGCAATGTTAGTGTCACGGCCACTTTCAAAACTCAGGTTATTTCCGGCGTACAGGTAGGCTTCCTGCTGTTTCACGCCTTCGCGGTCAAGGTTGCCCAATCCAAGATCGATGCTGCCGTAAATGCCAAATCCATCCCTGCTCAGCGTTAACCCGCCCTCCGCCCCCCAACTACGGCGACTGCTATCACTGCTGGAATCGTTTTGTGCGGCATGAATGTTGATGTCATTGGTGGCTTTGAGTTTGATATCCCGCTCGGCAGTCACTTGAGTGCTTATGAGGTTCAAGTCATTTTTGGCGTCCAGGTTGATGCTTCCACCGGCATTGAGTTGCGTAGGCGTAGACGTTCCTTGACTCGACTCATCCTTGCTGCCTGCATTACTGATACCCACGCCGATCTTGAAGCCACCACTGGTTCCGCCCTTCAAACCGCCCTTGCTCTGGGTTTGATTGCCATCGCTGCCTTCGGCGCCATGAGCGACATCAAAAGTGATGTTTTTACCGGTGACGTTGATGTCGCGGCCGGCGTTGAACTGGCTGCCTTTCACATTCACATCATTACCGGCTTCCATGCTGATGTCGTTACCCGCCGAGAACGTCGAAGGGCGATTGGTCAACGACGTCTGGGTCTGGCTCTGGCTGCTGCTAGAGGGGCCCCAATGGCCATCGGCCTTCGGCCCGCTGAAGAATTGATCCAGCGCGTCCACCGACTTCAAGGTACTTGAGCCCTTGCTGACACCATCCTCGCCCTTGCCTGTACCCTTGAGCGTATCCAGCGTCTTGCCGTAGTTGTAAGCGACAGTGGTGGTAGTGCCGTTGCGTTTCACACTGTCTTGGGTAGTCACCTCATTGAACTGGTCTGCGGCATCGATATTGATATCGCGAGTAGCCTTGAGCTTAATGTTGTTCTCTGCTTGCAGGTCAGAGCCCTGCTGGTTGATGTCGCGGCCAGCATTGATCTTCAGGTCTTCCCCGGCATCAATGAAGCTGCCAGCAGCGGTACGACCATTACTGTCGACACCGTGTTTGAGAGTTTCGCTACCTACAAAAGTGGTATACCCGTTGTTATCAACATCCTGCTTGATGCCGAAGCTTTTGTTGGTTTCCCAACTGGTGCTGCGTTGCGTATCAGTATCGGCGAGCACGTTTACATCGCGACCGGCATCGAGCTGTGCGGTGTGATAAGCACTGACACCACTGCCGACAATGTTGATGTCACGTGCGGCATTCAAGATGGCGTCATGACCGGCATTGACCAGACTGCCCACGCTGGTGGAACTGACGACTTCGCGTCCACCCTTTTGGGCGGAGCTGAAAGTCATGTCCGCTCCGAAGCTTGGCGTACCGACAGCCCAACCGACCGCATCCTTGAGCGACAGACCAACCTTTTTCTTGTACTCCTCGGCACGGCTGTAGGCCTGATCGTCAGCGGCCGCGAGATTGATATCACCGGTCTTGTCTACCAGGCCGGCATGCAGTTCTGCATCATTGCCAGCATTAACTTCGCTGGCGTGCACACCCACATTGCGACCCGCAACAACTACCACGTCACGACCGCCGTTCAGTTCACTTGCAACCTGTGAAACAGTGGTCTGAAGTTGGCTCTTGCCACTGCTCGACATGCCGAACAGTCCGGTCTTGGTCTTCTTGCTGTAAGCACCGGTCTCCTCGGTACCAGAAAGCACGGCGATGTCATTGGTTGCCCCCACGACCAGATCATTACGAGCCTTTAGCTGACTCCCGATGATCGTGACATTACGCCCGCCATCGAGGCTTACGGCGCCGTTCTCATCTTTGGAAGCATTGACGGTCAGGTCATTACCCGCCTCGATCACCGAGGCGACGTTAGTGCTGTCGTAGCTCTCTTTCCGAGTGGTGCTACTGCGACCGAACGAACCAGTTTTCTTTCTGTAGTAGTAGGAAGAACTTTCGTCTTTTGCCGAAGCGACGGTGATGTCTTGCACAGCATCTAGATCAATGTTCTCCGAAGCTTTGATCCGGCTGGCTATGATCCCCAGATCGTTGCCCGCGTTGAGGGCAATGTCGCGACCGGCATTCAGCACCGAGGCTTGCTGGGTCGTACTGTGGGTTTCCTGCGCGCGCTTTTTGCTGCGCGATACGTAGTCGCTCTCGTTGGCCGCCGACGTAATGATGATGTCGTTGCCTGCATCGACCCCGATATCACGTTTGGCGTCCAGGCGACTGGCAACGACGGCGACGTCACGATCAGCACTGATCGACAGATCCCGGCCAGACGTCACTTCAGCAGCATGCTGGGTAATGGTCTGGTCGAGGAAATGGCTGCCCCGCGCATTGGTGCTGCGATCCTGGACTGAGGTGATGTTGACGTCTCGACCCGCATCAAGTTCTAGATCACGCCCACTCTGCAACACACCACCAATGTTGTTGATATCACGACCCGCATTGATGCTGAGATCGTTGGCCGCCTCGATTCGCGCCGCGTTATCGAGATAATCACGATGCTGCAGACTTCCACCCCGACGGACATCAACACCGGTCACGTCACGCTGGTTGATCACATCGCCATTGGTTGTCGTCAGACTGACGTCGCGACCGGAAATGATCCCGCCCGATTTGTTGACGATGTTGTTGCCCGCCTTCAGCGTCAGGCGATCACCCGCCTCGATCAAGCCGGTGTTGGTGAGGTCGTTGCCGGCCTCGGCGGAAAGGTTGTTGGTGGCGCGCAGGGTGCCGGCGTTGTTCAGGTCCTGGCCGGCAATCAGCTTGACGTCGCCGCCCTGGATCAATGCACCATTGGGTGCCAGACGGTTGTTCGCCTGGGCCAGGTAAAGCACCGGCACCAAGACTTTTTCACCGTTGACTACGTGCTCTTCGAGCCAGACGATGTCGTGGGTCAGCGCGGCAACTTGCTGTGCGGTCAGCGTCACGCCCATGGACAGGTTCAGTTGGTCCTTGCTGGCGATGGCGTTGTTCATCAGGTACTTGAACATCGCTTCGTCAGAGGTCTGACCGTCGAGGAAGCGCTGGCCAGTGCGTGCGACGATCGACTGCTGGACCAGGCGTTGCTCGAACAAACCATCGCCCAGGCGTTTGGCGCTGGTGTCCGGGTCGTAGCCGAGATTACTCAGCAGATAATCCGAACTCATGAACTGCTTGAGGTTGGTCAGTACCGGGTTGGTTTCGATCAGGTATTTGTGCGGATTGGAGCGCACGCTGGTGTCGGGCAGTCCCTGCACACGCGGCACGTCGAAGGAAATGTTCCCGCGATTGGGCAACAACACACCGACCGGACCGTCACCGGCGGCGGCATTGACGTTGATCAGAGCGGTTTTGTCGTTGAGATTCACCGACGGGCGACTGGCCAGGGCCAGTTCGCGATTTTTGACCGAGACTGGGTCGTTCTTGTCGAACTGGAATTCGGTGGCTTGCCTGACAGGCATGCCGTCCGAGCGCTGTGTGGTGCCGGCGGAAACGGAACCAATGGTCCAGCTCTGTCCGGGTACCATCGTTTGCTCGGTGCCGCTTTGACCGCTAAGGCGGAACAGGCCGTTATTGCCGGTTGGCAGGGTGAAGCCTGGCAACGTCAGCGGGTTGACTTGTTGTTGGGCCAGGTCCGGTGGCAACTGCGGATTCAGAAAGATGATGGTCGGTTTAGCGGCGTTTTTGACGCCGGTATCAGCCGTGCCCTTGGTTGTACCGCCAAAACTCATGTATGGATTGAGATTTCCGTTGTTGATCGTGGTTTTAGCGTTGATTTCTACCTTTTGCCCAGCTTGGACGATGGAGGCGACACTACCGCCGCCGTTAGTGAAGACCCGGGTATCGCTAGTGAGATTGCCGGCAAGAATTGATGCCGGAATGGCAACCTCCGGCCCGACTCCAAACTGGGTGTTGACAGTCGTCGTCTGCTGTTTATCGAAATCTATGTATTCAAGATGGGTTCCGCCCTTATCTGGCTCATGCACACTTTTTCCATAACGGTAAACGTATTTCGAATTTCTCAGTGCATAGTCAAACAGTTCACCTCTATAGGGACCAACAAGACTTGTCGGCACATCTGAAAGTTTATATATGCGTGATCGCGTAAAGCTACCCGACTGCAATCCTTTATTATCAAACGAATCCACATCCAACTTGATGTTTTTGCCTGCAGAGATCACAGAAGCAATATTTGAAAATGCGCCTACGTTGGCATTGAGGTTTCCCGCGACGGTGAGTGAGGCTTGCGCTCCCGTGATAGAAGACTGTGATTCATAACTTTCATTCACATAAAAGGTGTTAAAGGCGACGTTAATCCATTCGAAGGTAATATCACCAGATACAATTTTTTCCTCACCAATAACACCTTCGGTCTTATTGTTGAAACTGTTGGCCGATAGTGAAAAATCACCATCAACATTAATCGACGCCGCGAGGTTGTTAACTGTATTGGCTCGACCGCCATCGCGCCCGGCAATCGTCAGATCCCCGATGCTATAAACATCACCATTCTGGTTGGTGAAGTCATTGAGCAGCAGGCTCATATTGCGGCCGCTGAAGATCAGGCCGCGGTCGTTCACCAGGCTCGATGTCTTGATCGTCAAGTCTTGTGCCGCCCCTAACGTGCCCGTGTTGCTGACACTGCCGGCATTGATCGTCAGTCCGCCATCAGAGGTCAGCCGCCCGGCATTCGTCAGTTGCCCACCAATATTGAAAGTGGTTTGCGCGCCCCCGCCAATGCTGGTCGCACTCGACAAGCCGAGTTGCGCGGCAGTAAACGTGAGATTGCCCAGACTGGAGAGCCGCCCGTCACCGGTGTAAGTGCCGCCGAGATTGAGATTTAAGCTGCCATCACTGGCAATCAACCCGTCGTTGGTCCAGTTTACGCCTCGCCCTTCCAGATGACTGGAAGCCAACAATTGACCGCTCGCGGTCTGCGCGAAATTGTTGACGTTGACCGTCAACCGCCCCGCCTGAATCACACTGCTGTTAGTCCAGCTATCGGCATTCAACGTCAGCCCGCCACGCGTCACCAGCGAACCGCCGGCATTCATGACGTTGGCTGTCGAGATGTCGAACTCACCCACGCCCACATGGGTCACGGTACCGCCCGCATTCAAGAAGCTCGGTGTCGCGAGAGTCAGGTCAGTGTTGGCGGTTTCTACCAGGCCGTTGCGGTTATCGAACAGGCTGCCGATCTGGAAGTTGGTTTTCCCGCTGATACCCAGCGCACGCAGTTTGCCCGTCTGGTTATCGAGGCTGGCGGCACGCACTGCGAGGGTGCCGGCGCTTTCAATCAGGCCGCCGCGGTTGGTGAGATTGCTATCGAGAACGACGTCGATACCATCGCCGCTGATCTTGCCGGCGTTGTTGTTCAGCGCACCGCCAATAACCTTGACCTGTCCTTTGGCGTAAATCCCGCCGTTGCTGTTATCGATAGCCGCGTTGCCAGCGTTAAGCAGAATGTTGCCGGTATTGGCGGCGATGCGTCCGCCGTCGCTGTAGATTCCGCCCAAGGCCTGAAGGTCGAGGCGATTGCCTTCGATCTTGCCGCCCTGGCCGTTGCGCAATACACCCGTCAGGCGGGTCTGCAGCAGACCTTTGAGGCTCGACAGCACACCGGCGCGGCTGTCGAGGCTGTCGGCGGTGATGTTCAGCTCACCGTTCTGGGCGATGACCTTGCCGCCCTGGTTGTCGATGGCGCCGCCCTTCACGTCCAGGGTCAATGCGCCCTGGCTTTGCAGCGCGCCACCGGCATTGTTTAGGGAAGCAGCTTTGACGTTGACGCCTGCATCGCGACTGGAGATCAGGCCGCCGGCGTCGTTGCGAACACTGCCGGTGGCGGTGAGGTCGAGCTGCCCATTGGCAGCCACGGTGCCCTCCAGGCTGTTATTCAGGCTAGCGGTCAACAAGCTCAACAAACCTTGACTGAGCAGTTGGCCGCCCTGGTTATCGATGCTGCTGGAACGCTTGACCACCAGCGGTCCCGTACTACCCAGTGCGCCTTTGATGTTGGTCAGCGTACCGAGCAGATCGAGGGTGATGCTGTCTTCGCCGACCAGGCTGCCGTTGCTGTTATCCAGGCTCGTACCGGTGAAGGTCAGCGCTTTGTTCGCGGTGACGTTCCCCGACGCGTTGTTCAAGGAAGTTGCGCTGATAGCCAGTGTGCCGCTGCTTTCGATCAGGCCACCCGATGCGTTGTTGATCGCGCCTTGAGTCATCGTCAGCGTCTGCTTGCCGCCACTGGTGACGATGCCGTTGCTGTTGTCGAGACTGGCGGCAGTGATGGACACGTCGCCTAAGCCCGCCAGGCCACCCTTGGCGTTGTTGATCAGCGCACCGCTGAGGTTGATGTTCAGATTGCCGAGCAAGCTGGAGAGCGTGCCTTCCTGGCTGTTGTCGAGGCTACCACCGGCAACGGCGAGTTTGTTCCAGCCGGAAACCAGGCCGCCCTGGTTATTCAGGCGGGTGGCGTTGAGGGTCAATTGATCATTGCTGATCAGGTTGCCGCCACGGTTATCCAACGTGTTGCCGGTCAGGCTGAAGCTGTGGACGCTGGAGATTTCGCCTTTCTGATTATTCAGGTCACGCAGGTGCGCAATGCTCAACACTCCCTTGGTGTTGATCAGGCCGCTCTGGTTATTCAGGTCGGCAGGTGTTGCACCCAGATCGATGCTCAGGCCAGTGCTGCCCAGCAACGTACCGCCCTGATTATCCAGACCGTTGCTGTTGAGGGTGAGTTGTCCGGCCGCTTTGATCAGGCCTTTGTTCTGGTTGGTCAGTAGACCGTCGACGGTCACTTGCAGATCGCCATCGCTGAGCAGAGTGCCGGCGCTGTTATCCAGACTGGTGGCGCGGACTTGCAATGCTGCGGCGGCAATTTTGCCTTTGACCGAGGTCAACGCCTGCTCAATACGCAGCGTGAGTTTTTGGTTGCTGAGTACCTGGCCATCGCTGTTATCCAGCTGTTTGGCGACCAGTTCGAAAGCCTCTTCGCTAGAGATTTCACCATTGCGGTTGTCCACACCGGCGAGGTTTTTCAGCAGCAGTTGACCGGGCGCGTTAATGAAGCCGTCCTGGTTGTTCAAGGCTCCGCCGCTCAGGTCAAGGCTCAAGGCGCCCTTGCTGAAGAGCTTGCCGCCGTGCTGATCCAGGCCACTGACGTTGGCAACCAGCGAGGTGGCCGCGCCAATGCTGCCGTCGGTGTTGGTAACCTGGCCGGCGCTGAGCTCCAGGCGGTCGCCCGCGTAAATACTGGCCTGGCTGTTATTGAGCGCGCCGGTGGTGATGCTCATCCCACCTTTGCTGCTGATCGCACCTTTTTGCTGGTTATCCAGGCGGGTGCTGGTGAGGGTCAGTAGGGTGTCGGTCAGCAGTTTGCCGCCCTGGTTGCTGACCGCGCCTTTGCTATCGATTGTGAGCGCCTTGGCGCTGGAAATCGTGCCGCCGTTGTTGCTCAGGCTCTGGGCATTGATCGCCAGTTTACCCTCGCTGACGAGGCTGCCCTGATTGTTGTCCAGATCCGAAGTGAGGTTTACCGTGAGGTTGTTCAGCGTGGTCAGCCGACCGCTGCTTTCCAGGGTTTTCCCGGTCAGCGTCAACCCGGCGTCGCCGGACAGCAGCCCTTTGTTGCGGTTGATGACCTTGTCTACGGTCAGTGCAAGGTTGCCACCGGCCAGGATGTAGCCGGCGTCGCTGTTGTCGAGTTGTTGGCCGATCAGTGTCACATCAGCCTTGCTCGACAGTTCGCCGTTACGGTTATCGATGTCATCGACGGTCAATTTCAGCGCTTTTGTGGCCCCTACCAAACCCTCCTGGCGGTTATCGAGGCTGGCGGCTTTCACGGTCAGGCCATCATCGGCAATGACCACACCGGCCTGGTTATCGAAAGCGTCGGCAACCCTCAAATCCACTTCGCCGCGGCCACGGATTTCACCACTGGCGTTGTTCAGGCTGGCACTGCGACTGTCGAGGCCAGCGGAGGCGATCAGCCCTTTGACGTTGCTCAGTGCACGGTCGATAACGAGGGTGAGTTTCTCGTTGCTCAGCAGCTTGCCGCCATCGTTGTTCAGGCTTTGCGCAGTGAGGCTGTAGGCCTTGGCACCGGAGATTTCGCCGCCGCTGTTGTTCACCTCCTTGAGGTTTTTCAACAGCAACAGACCCGGTGTATGGAGGTTGCCACGCTGGTTGTTCAGCAGACCGTTGTTCAGGTCGAGGGTCAGGTCGCTGTTGCTGAACAGCTCGCCACCGTCTTGATCCAGGCTCGTGACCGAGACGTTCAATTGCTGCTGACTGCCAATTTGCCCGGCCGAGTTATCCAGGTGTTTGGCGGTCAGGTCGAGGATGCCGTCGGTCGCCAGACTGCCGCCCTTGCTGTTGTTGAATTCACCCGTAGTGACGGTCGATGCCGCCTTGGCGCTGATGATGCCTTTGTCGCTGTTATCGAGACTGGCGCTGACCAGCGTCAGACCTTTTTGCGAAGCGATCAAACCGCCCTGGTTTTGCAGGGCTGCCGCTACGTTGAGCGACATGGCTTCGAGGCTCGAGAGCTTGCCCAGACGGTTGTCCAGACTGCCGCCATTGAGCACTAGTGTGCCTTCGCTGCTGATCAGCCCCTGCTGGTTGTTCTTGATGTCGTCGAAGGTCAAAACAAGGTTGTTCTGGCTGACGATTTTACCGCCCGAGTTGTCGAGCCCGACGCCACTCAGCGTGTTCGCGCCTTTGCTGAAAATCAGCCCGGCTGTCTGGTTGATGATCTGATCGACCTTGAGTGCCAGCGTCGTGTCAGAGAGTACTTTGCCGCTGTCGCTGTTGTTCAGGCTCGCACCGTTGATGTGCAGGTCGGTCTGGCTGGACAGTGAACCGCCACGGTTGTCGATCTGATCGACGTTGACCGTCAGCGATTTGAGCGACGCGAGCAGGCCGTCTTTACGGTTGTCCAGCGTCTTGCCGGTCAACTTCAGATTGCCCTCGGCAACCAGTTCGCCAGCCTGCTGGCTCAAGGTATCGATATCGGCTTCGATGTCACCCTTGCCGGAAATTCGGCCGCCATCGTTGGCGACTTCTTTGGCCTTGAGGGTCAGCGGACCGGTGGCGGTCAGCAGGCCACCGTTGCGGTTGTCCAGTTTATTGCCGTCCAGGCTCAGTGCAGCCTTGCTTTCGAGCCGGCCTTTGTCACGGTTGTCCAAGTCAGTGATCAGCAGCTTCACCGCCTGATCGGCACGAATCACGCCGTTGCGGTTATCTGCGTTGTTGCTACTGACTGTCAGTGTGCTGATGCCGGAAATCTTGCCTTCGCGGTTGTCCAGGCGTGAGGCCTGCACATCTATCGCGCCGTTGGCCTGGATCAGCCCTTTGCTCTGGTTGTTCAGGAGACCGCTGACTCGGGTGGTCAGTTGGCCTTCGCTGCTCAGCTTTCCTTGTTGGCTGTTGTCGAGGTTTTGTGCGCGGACTGTCAGAGCTTGTTTCGCCCCCAGGGTGCCGCTGACGTTGTTTATGCCACCACTGGCGGTGATGTCCAGCAGGCGCCCGGCAGTCACAAGGCCGGCGACGTTATCCAGTGAGGTTACGTTCAGGACAACATCAGTCAGACTGCTCAGCTCGCCGCTGCTGTTGCTCAATCGGCCGATGTTACCTGTGAGATTGCCGGTGCTGTTGATCACGCCTTTCGAGTTGAGTACCTGATTGGCATTGAGGTTCAGCGTGCTGTTGCTCAGCACTCGCCCGTTGTTTTGATTGTCCAGGGTTGCGGCGGTGATGTGGGTGCTTTGCCCGCTCAGCGTGCCGCCCTGGTTGCTCAAGGTCTGAGCAGTGTTGATGGTGAGAGTGCGGCTGGCGACCAGGCTTTTGCCGGCATTGTTGAGATTCTGCGCGCTGAGGCTCACATCGCCGTTGGCGTTGCGGCTGGTGTCGGCATTAACTCCGGCCTCGATGACGCCGTTGTTGGTCAGTACACCGCCGGCGCTAAGGGTGATGCTGTCGCGGGCGGCGAGGGTTTGGAGGTTGGTCAGGTTGCCTTGGGTTTGCACGTTGACGGCGGTGCCGGCATAGACCGGGCCGCGCGCATCGAGGCTGGCGGCTTTGACGTTGACTGCACCGTTCGTGGCGGATGTGTCGACAAGACTCAAGTGGCCGTTGGCGTCGAGTTGGATGTCGCCACC
>Ga0182008_10001976_pt1 | contig 13172 bp, 12 predicted proteins | sample Sormic07211129_1_FD_120482 | JGI IMG/M metagenome (GOLD analysis project Ga0182008, IMG submission 120482) | Rhizosphere microbial communities from Sorghum bicolor, Mead, Nebraska, USA - 072115-129_1 metaG | ecosystem: Host-associated > Plants > Roots > Rhizosphere | place: USA: Nebraska...
CTGAAGTGCTCACCCGACAACCAATCCTTGTTCTCGGCCGTCTCCAGCACTTCGTTGAAGAAGGCGACCACTGCGTCGTGCTCGATCAGACGCTGGCGATTCTTGCTGAACACCGTCGGCACCCAAACCGCGTCGTCCATCGCCAGGCCGATGAACCAGCGAAACAACATGTTGTATTGCGTCTGCTCCATGAGCTGGCGCTCCGAGCGGATGCTGAACAGGATCTGCAGCAACATCGCGCGCAGCAGCTTCTCCGGCGCGATGCTCGGGCGGCCGCCCTTGACGTCGGCCTCGTACATCCGAGAGAACAACTCGTCCATCTTGGCCAGCGCCTCGTTGACCATCACCCGGATGCGTCGCAGCGGATGGTCGGCAGGAACAAGGTCGTCCAGCCGTCTCATGGTGACCTTCGGTGAATGAGTCAGGGCCGCGCATCGGAGCAGGTTTCGTGGGTCTGCAAAGACAACGCCTCAGGCCCAATTTCGGGGGACCATCCGGTGAGGTATTTCAGCAGCCTGCTAGGCCGTTGCGGACTCGCAAGAAGATCTACAACACCATCGATGGCGGCCGTGATGTGGTACGCGTGCGTCAGTGGATATCAACACACCTGCGCAAAAGTGGCGGATTCCCTTCTTGCTACGACTTGCGAGTTTCCGCCGCCCAAAGGCAAAACCGCGAGTGCGCAGTTGAGTGGTCGAGATTTCGGTTCGATGGCCGGTATCGCGCTCTCGCAGACCAACGGCAATGAACTCCTCCACCATCGGTCCTCGATGGCGTCGATGAGGCGGGGCTAAGCGCGCTTTCCGGTCTTCGCCGTCTTGGCGCTTTTCTTTGCGGCAGGCTTGCGCGCAGTCTTCACCATGGGCGCCATGTGCTCGTCGCCGTCACGCGCGGAGCGCATCAGGCCGCTCTCGCTCGAGGTCATGCCGACGATCTTCGCGAGCTGGCGGCTCACAGTCACGTAGGCATGGCCGAGACGGCTGTCGAAGTACAGCGAGTCGCCGCGCGCCAGGTGAACCACCTCGCCGTTCTCGAAGTGCACCTCGATCTCGCCCGACAGCACATAGGCGAACTCCTCGCCCGCATGCCGCACGAAGTCCTCGGGACCGTGAATGCGGCGTGCATGCACCGTGCCGACGACGGGGCTCATCTGCTTTCCGGCCGCCGTGGTGCCGAGGAACTCGTAGGCGATCGAAAGTCCGCGGTACACCACGCCCTTGCCCGCGCGCGTGACCACCGGCCCGTCGAGCTGCGCGGGCTTGACGCCGGTCCCCGCGAACATTGCGTTCATGTCCATCTCGAGTGCACGGCCCAGCGCGGTGAAGTTCTCGTAGCCCAGCGCGAGCTGGCCGCGTTCGGCGCGCGAGATGGTGGTGATCGACACGCCAGAGCGCTCGGCCAGTTGCGCCAGCGTCCAGCCGAAGCGCTTGCGCGCAGTGCGCAGTCGATGGCCGAAAGTGGTGCGGTCCAGCTTGGGCGGATCTTCCTTCGGCTTCGTCCCCGGCTTGGTCCCTGTGTGTGGATTCACGCTTGGCTTTCTCTTGTGATGCAGGGAGATTCTGCCAGCCCGGCGTCACGCCATCCATGCCGACCCGCATGACGCGGGCCCGGAAGTTGCGTATACGCAAATTGCGTTGACGCAAATTTCACCGATGCGTTGCCCATGGTTTTCCCTTGATATGGTGGAATGAATTTGCGTATCCGCAAATTCCTATCTACACTTTCCGCCGATGAGTACCAGCACCCCAGCGCCCTGCGTGGCCGACTACCTCGTGATTGGCGGCGGCATCGCCGGGGCCTCGGCGGCCCACTGGCTCGCGCCCCACGCCCGCGTGATCCTGCTCGAACGCGAATCGCAACCCGGCTACCACTCCACCGGCCGCTCCGCCGCCCTCTTCATGGAGAGCTACGGCACGCCGCAGGTGCGCGCCCTCACGATGGCCAGCCGCGCCTTCCTCGAAAACCCGCCCGCGGGCTTCACGGAGCATCCGCTGCTCACGCCGCGCGGGGCCATGATGGTCGCGGGCAAGGCGCACATGGCCGAGCTCGCATCCCACTGGGAGGTGCTGCGCGCCATGAACACTGGCGCGTCGCGGCTGAGCGGCGAACAGGCGCGCGAGATGGTGCCGGCGCTGCGGCCCGAACAGGTGCTGGGCGCGGTGTACGAACCCGATGCGGCCGACATGGACGTGCACGCCATCCATCAGGGCTACCTGCGCGGCATGCGGCGGGCCGGTGGCAAGCTGGTGTGCGATGCGGACGTGACAGCCATCGAACGCGTCGGCGACCGCTGGCGCGTGCAGGCCGGCGGCGCCGTGTACGACGCGCCGGTGGTGCTCAACGCGGCCGGCGCCTGGGTCGACGCCATCGCCCGCATGGCGGGCGTGCAGCCGCTGGGCATCGAACCGCGACGGCGCTCGGCCTTTATCTTCGCGCCGCCCGAGGGCGAGAGCGTCGCGCACTGGCCCATGGTCTTCGGCGCCGACGAAGGTTGGTACATCAAGCCCGACGCCGGCATGTTGCTCGGTTCGCCGGCCAACGCCGATCCCACCGAGCCGCAGGATGTGCAGCCCGAGGAGCTCGACATCGCCATCGCCATGCAGCGCATCGAGGAAGCGACCACGCTCGCCATCCGCCGCCCCACCCGCACCTGGGCCGGCCTGCGCTCCTTCGTGGCCGACGGCGACCTCGTCGGCGGTTTCGAGCCCGGGGCGCCCGGCTTCTTCTGGGTCGCGGCGCAAGGCGGCTACGGCATCCAGACCTCGGCCGCCATGGGCGAGGCCTGCGCCGCGCTGGCACGCGGGTTGCCGCTGCCCGAACGCATCGCGGCCTTCGGGCTCACGGCCGAGATGCTGGGCCCACAACGGCTGCGCGCGGCCACCGCCTGATCGCCGGGCAAGAACAACCGCCCTCCTACCTCAACGAGAACCCACCCATGCGTGTCTTCAGCGCCTCCCTCGCCACCGAAACCAACACCTTCGGCCCGATGCCTACCAGCCTGGCCTCCTTCAAGGACCGCGGCTACTTCGCCGCCGGCAAGCATCCCGATGCGATGACGCTGTTCTCGGGCCCGCTGTGGGCCGCGCGCATGCGCGGCGCCGACAAGGGATGGCAGCTGTTCGAGGGCATGGTCGCCGGCGCGCAGCCCAGCGGCACGACCACGCGCCATGCCTACGAGACGCTGCGCGACGAACTGCTGAACGACCTGCGCGCTGTGCTGCCGGTCGACATGGTGCTGCTCGGCCTGCACGGCGCGATGGTGGCCGATGGCTATGACGACTGCGAAGGCGACCTGCTGGCGCGCGTGCGGCAGATCGTCGGGCCCGGCGTGGTGATCGGCGCGGAGCTCGATCCGCACAACCACCTCACGCCCGAGATGGTCGCCAACGCCGACGTGATGATCTCCTTCAAGGAGTACCCGCACACCGACGTGCTCGAGCGCGGGCTGGAGCTGGTCGACATCTGCGCCGCCACCGTCGAAGGCAAGGTCAGGCCGGTGGCCGCGGTGGTCGATTGCGACATGATTGTCACGGTCCACACCTCGCGCGAACCGGCGCGCGGCTTCGTCGAGCGCATGCAGTCGTTCGAGGGCAAGGACGGCGTGTTGTCAGTCTCGTTGACGCACGGCTTCTCATGGGGCGACGTGCCCGAGATGGGCACCAAGGTGCTCGTCTACGCCGACGGCGACCAGGCCAAGGCCGACGCGCTGGCGCGCCAGCTCGCCGACGAGTTGATCGCCATGCGCGACGGGCTCACGGTCAACTATCCGAGCATCGACGCCTCGCTCGACGAAGCGCTGGCCTTCGACGGCGGCCCCGTGGTGCTGTCCGACGGTGCCGACAACCCCGGCGGCGGCGCGGCCAGTGATTCGACCTTCATCCTGCGTCGCATGATCGAGCGCGGCATTCGCAACGCTGCCATCGGCCCCATGTGGGACCCGATCGCAGTGCGCATCGCCTTCGACGCAGGCGTGGGCGCGAAGCTCGCGATGCGCATCGGCGGCAAGATCAGCCCGCTGTCGGGTGACCCGATGGACCTCGAATGCACGGTGAAGGCGCTGCAGCACGACCTGGTCATGACCGGCCTGGCCGGAACGCCCACGCTGATGGGCGACAGCGCGCTGGTCGAGGCCGACGGCATCGAGATCGTGCTGATCACGCTGCGCAACCAGGCGATGGGCACCGACCTGTTCACGCAGCTGGGCTGCGACCTGGCGGCCAAGAAGATCATCGTCGTGAAGTCGTCGCAGCATTTCTATGCGTCGTACGCCAAGGTCGCGAAGCATGTGATCTATGCGGGCGCGCCGGGCGCCGTGACGCTGGACCTCACCACGCTGCCGTATCGCAAGGCCCGCCTGCCCAAGTGGCCGATCACCGCATGACCCCCAGGCTTGCCCAATTTCTTTCTGCCCTTACCGGAGAATCGACGATGAAACGACCAACGTTTGCCGCCCTCGCTGTCCTTGCGCTCTCAACGGCGTGCCTTCCGGCGCTGGCGCAGACGCCGCCCAAGACGCTGAAGATGGTCGCGCACGCCGACCTGAAGATCCTCGACCCGACCTTCACCACGGCCTACATCTCGCGCAACTTCGGCTACATGGTCTACGACACCCTGTTCGCGCAGGACTCGACCGGCAAGCCGCAGCCGCAGATGGTCGAGAAGTACACGGCGTCGAAGGACAGCAAGCAGTGGAGCTTCACGCTGCGCCCCGGGCTCAAGTTCTCCGACGGCAGCGCCGTGACCTCGGCCGACGCCACCGCGTCGCTGCAGCGCTGGGCCGCGCGCGACGGCCTGGGCCGCGCCATGGTGGCGAGCGGCGCCGAGTGGAAGGCAGTCGATGCCCGTACCTTCACGCTCACGCTCACCGAGCCCTTCGGCATGGTGCTCGACGCGCTGGCCAAGCCCTCGGGCTTCCCGCCGGTGATCCTGCCGGAACGGCTTGCGAAGATGCCGGCCACCGCGCCACTGCCCGAGGTGCTGGGCTCCGGCCCCTTCATCTTCAAGCGCGACGAATGGGTGCCCGGCAACAAGACGGTGTTCGTGCGCAACCCCAACTACGTGCCGCGCAGCGAGCCGCCGAACGGCCTGGCCGGCAACAAGAAGAGCAACTTCGACCGCGTCGAATGGCTCTACCTACCCGACGCCAACAGCGCGGTGTCGGCACTCAAGCGCGGCGAGGTCGACTTCATCGAACAGCTGCCGCCCGACTACATCGTGCCGCTGCGCACCGACAGCAACCTGAAGGTCGGCGCCTTCGGCACCTACCAGGGCTTCCTGGTGATGAACCAGCTGCACCCGCCTTTCGACAACCCGAAGGTGCGCCAGGCGCTGCTGCAGGCCGTGAACCAGGAGCGCTTCATGGCGGCCATGGGCTTCCCGCTCGACATGCGCATGGCCTACTGCGCCACCTACTTCATCTGCGGCAGTCCCAACGACACCTCGGCCGGCGCCGAGCCCTACCGCAAGGCCGACGTTGCCAAGGCCAAGCAGATGCTCTCGGCCTCGGGCTACAAAGGCGAGAAGGTGGTGCTGATGGTGCCGAGCGACATCACCGCGTTGAACGCCGAGGCGCTGATGGTCGAGCAGACCATGAAGAGCATCGGCTTCAACGTCGACGCGCAGACCATGGACTGGGCCTCCATCGGCGCCCGCCGCGCCAAGCGCGACGCGGCCGACGCCGGCGGCTGGAACATGTACGTCACCGTGGCCGGCGAGTTCGACGTCAATTCGCCGATCACCAACGCCTACCTGAGCGCGGCCTGCGGCAACACGCTGCCCGGCTGGCCTTGCGACAAGCGGCTCGACGAACTGCGCACCGCCTGGCTCAAGGAAACACTGCCGGCCAAGCGCAAGGAGCTGCTCGACGCCTTCCAGGCCCGCGCCTACGAGGCGGTGCCGTACATCAACGCGGGCCAGTATTCGGCCGCATTCGCCGCGCGCACCAGCCTCAAGGGCACGGACAAGCTCTGGGCCGGCATGCCGACGGTCTGGGTCCTGGACAAGTAACCGCCACCGCACGGCTGCACCATGGGCTACATCCTCAGGCGATTTCTCTCGACGCTGCCCGTCATGACGGTGGTGGCTGTGGTGGTGTTCCTGCTGATCCACCTGTCGCCCGGCGACCCCGCCGCGCTGATCGCGGGCGACCTCGCCACCGGCGAAGACATCGAGAAGCTGCGCACCACGCTCGGCCTCGACCTTCCATTGTGGCAGCAGTTCGCGCACTGGATCGGCAAGCTGTTCACGGGCGACCTCGGCATCTCGATCTTCACGCAAGTGCCGGTGGCACAGCTGCTCGGGCAGCGGCTGGAGCCCACGGTGTCGATCGCCGCCCTGACCATGCTCATCACGCTGCTGGTGTCGGTGCCGCTGGGCACGCTTGCGGCCTGCCGCGCAGGCAGCTGGATCGACAGGCTGGTGATGCTGTTCGCAGTGCTGGCGTTCTCGGTGCCGGTGTTCCTGGTGGGCTACCTGCTGGTCTACACCTTCGCGCTCCAGCTGCCGTGGTTCCCGGTGCAGGGCTATGCGCGTCTTGCGGACGGCGTCGGCGAGTGGCTGCGCTCGCTGGTGCTGCCCTGCGTGAATCTCGCGCTGGTGTACATCGCGCTGGTCACGCGCATGACGCGCGCCACCGTGCTCGAGGTGCTGCATGAAGACTACATCCGCACCGCACGCGCCAAGGGCCTTGGCGTGCTGCCCGTGCTGGGGCATGCGCTGCGCAACGCGGCCATTCCCATCGCGACCACCATCGGCGCCGGCATCGCGCTTCTGATCGGCGGCGTGGTCGTGACCGAGACGGTGTTCGCCATTCCGGGCGTGGGCCGCCTAGTGATCGACTCGGTGCAGCGGCACGACTACCCGGTGATCCAGAGCGTTCTATTGCTGTCGGCGGGGGTCTATGTGCTGATCAACCTTCTGATTGACTTGAGCTACCGTCTCTTCGACCCGCGCATCCAGTACTAGATGCCCCCCACCGAGCCACCGACCTGAATCATGTCCACCGTACTCCCGATGAGTGAACGCCACCTGCCCGCGCCCCCCGTCGACTTCACCGACGAAGCGCCCTTCGTGCTGCCGCGCTGGCGCTGGGTGCGCAAGCACCCCACGCTGATCATCGGCGCGCTCCTGCTGATCGCGGTGGCCGCCCTCTCCTTCGCCGCGCCGTGGATCGCCACGCACGACCCGCAGGACATCGACCCGCTCGCGCGCATGCAGCCGCCGTCGGCCGAGCACTGGTTCGGCACCGATGCGCTGGGCCGCGACGTGTTCAGCCGCGCCGTGTGGGGCGGGCGTGTGTCGATGATCGTGGGCGCCTCGGTCGCGGTGCTGGCCACCTTCTTCGGCATCGCCCTCGGGCTGGTGTCGGGCTTCGTGCGCTGGGCGGACGGGCCGATCATGCGGGTGATGGACGGGCTCATGGCCATCCCCGGCATCCTGCTCGCCATCGCACTGATGGCCGTGACTCGCGCCAGCCTGACGACGGTGATCGTCGCCATCACCGTGCCCGAGATTCCGCGCGTCGTGCGGCTGGTGCGCTCGCTGGCGCTCACACTGCGCGAGCAGCTCTTCGTGGAGGCCGCGCATGCGGTGGGCACGCGGCTGCCGGTGATCCTGGTGCGCCACGTGCTGCCGAACATCATGGCGCCGCTGGTGGTGCAGGGCACCTTCGTGGCGGCGTCCGCCGTGCTGATCGAGGCCTCGCTGTCCTTCCTCGGCGTGGGCGTGCCTTCGCAGACGCCGAGCTGGGGCAACATGATGGCCGAAGGCCGCAACTTCGTGACCGTCGCCTTCCACATCATCCTGTACCCGGGCCTGCTGCTGGCGGCCACGGTGCTGGCCATCAACTTGCTCGGCGACGGCCTGCGCGATGCGCTCGACCCGCGCCTGGCGCGGCAATTGTGAGCGAAGCGCCATGACGATCACGATGTCCCACACCGCGCTCGCCCCCGGCGAGCCGCTGCTCGAGGTCGACGACCTGCGCACCCACTTCCACACGCTGGCGGGCGTGGTGCGCTCGGTCGACGGCGTTTCCTACACCGTGCGAGCGGGTCGCACGCTTGGCGTGGTCGGCGAATCAGGCTGCGGCAAGAGCGTGACCGCGCTGTCGATCCTGCGGCTGGTGCCGACGCCGCCCGGGCGTCACATGGGCGCCGTCCGACTGCGCGGCACCGACCTGATGCAGCTGGGCGAGCGCGAGATGCGTCAGATCCGCGGCAACCGCATCTCGATGATCTTCCAGGAGCCGATGACCTCGCTGAACCCGGTGCTCACCGTGGGCCGGCAGATCGCCGAGACGGTGCAACTGCACCAGAAGGCCAGCCGCGCCGATGCGATGAAGCGCGCGGTCGAGATGCTGCGCGTGGTGCAGATCCCCGAGCCCGAGCGGCGCGTGAACGAGTACCCGCACCAACTCTCGGGCGGCATGCGCCAGCGCGTCATGATCGCGCTGGCCCTGGCCTGCAACCCCGAAGTGCTGATCGCCGACGAGCCGACGACGGCGCTGGACGTGACGATCCAGGCGCAGATCCTCGATCTCATCAAGCGGCTTCAGAAGGAGCTGGGCATGGGCGTGGTGATGATCACGCACGACCTCGGCGTGGTGGCCGAGAGCTGCGACCGCGTGGTCGTGATGTATGCCGGCAGGAAGGTCGAGGAAGCCGACGTGACCGACCTGTTCGACCGGCCGCTGCATCCCTACACGCGCGCGCTGATGGCCTCGATGCCCGGATTGAACACCGCGAGCACGCGGCTCACCGAGATTCCGGGGCTGGTGCCGGCCGCGCACGAGCTGGGACGCGGTTGCGCCTTCGCGGCGCGCTGCAACCACGCGCGCGAGCGCTGCCGCGTGGAGACGCCGCGGCTGGCGCGGCGGGGCGGCGACCATGTGGTGGCCTGCTTTGCCGTCGAGGAACAATGGGCCGATGCGGCCGGAGCGATGACATGACGACCGCGGCCCCGCTGCTCGATGTGCGCGATCTGCGCAAGCACTACATCTCTCCCAAGCGCTGGCTGCGGCCCGCGAAGCCGGCGATCCAGGCGGTCGACGGCGTGTCGTTTTCGGTCGCGCGCGGCGAGACGCTCTCGCTGGTCGGCGAATCCGGCTGCGGCAAGACGACCACGGCCAAGTCGGTGCTGCGGCTGGTCGAACCCAGCGCAGGCTCGGTGCGGCTCAACGGCGAGGAGCTGCTGACGCTCCCGGCGAACGAGATGCGCCTGCGCCGTCGCCAGCTGCAGATCATCTTCCAGGACCCGTATGCCTCGCTGAACCCGCGCCTGACGGCCGGCGACATCGTGGCCGAGCCGCTGCGCAACTTCGACATGGACGACGCGGCCGAGCGGCGCGAGCGCGTGCAGTGGCTGTTCTCGCGCGTCGGCCTGCGGCCCGAGGCGGTAAAGAAGTTTCCGCATGAGTTCTCGGGCGGCCAGCGGCAGCGACTGGGCATTGCGCGCGCGCTGGCGCTGAACCCGAAGCTGATCGTCTGCGACGAGCCGGTGTCGGCGCTGGACGTGTCGGTGCAGGCGCAGGTGGTGAACCTGCTGATGGATCTGCAGGCCGAACTGGGCATCGCCTACCTGTTCGTCGCGCACGACCTAGCGGTGGTGCGCCACATCAGCCATCGCGTGGCGGTGATGTACCTCGGCCACATCGTGGAGATCGCGGACCGCGACACGCTGTTCTCGACGCCGCTGCACCCCTACACCGAGATCCTGCTGTCGGCCGTGCCCGTGCCGAATCCGCGCACGCCGGCGCGCCGCATCCTGCTGCAAGGCGATCCGCCGAGCCCCGCCAATCCGCCTTCGGGGTGCCGCTTCCACACGCGCTGCCCGATGGCGCAGGCCGTGTGCAAGGAGAAGACGCCCGAACTGACCGAGCGGCCCTCGTCGTCCAACGGCGGCCACTGGGTGGCCTGCCACTTTCGTTGAACAAGGAATCCCCATGTCCGTCACTCCGACCCACTACGACCTCCTGATTCGCGGCGGCACCGTGATCGACGGCACCAGGGCGCCGCGTTTCGATGCCGACATCGGCATCCTGAACGGCCGCATCGCCGCCATCGGCCAGCTCGCGGGCCACACGGCCGACCAGACCCTGGACGCCGCGGGCCGCATCGTCGCGCCCGGCTTCATCGACTCGCACACGCACGACGACCAGGCCGTGCTGTCGCAGGCGCAGATGCCCTTCAAGGTGTCTCAGGGCGTGACCACGGTGGTGGCGGGCAACTGCGGCATCAGCGCGGCGCCGCTGCGCGCCGACATGGACCTGCCGATGCCGTTGAGCCTGCTCGACTCCCCGGCCGAAGGCCGCTTCACGACCTTCGCAGCGTACCTCGATGCGCTGCGCGCCACGCCCTCGTCGGTGAACGTGGCGGCGATGGTCGGCCATTCGACCTTGCGCGCCGTGGTCATGTCCGACCTCGACCGGCCCGCGAACGATACGGAGATCGCAGCCATGCAGGCGCTGGTCGAGGAAGCCATGCAGGCCGGCGCGATCGGCCTGTCGACCGGCACCTTCTATCCGCCCGCCGTGAAGGCCACGACCGAGGAGATCATCGAGGTCGGCCGCCCGCTCACGGCGCGCAAGGCGCTCTACGTGACGCACATGCGCGACGAAAGCGACCGCGTGATGGAGTCGCTCGAAGAGACCTTCCACATCGGCCGCGCGCTCGGCATCCCGGTGGTGGTGTCGCACCACAAGGTTCAGAACGTGCAGAACTTCGGCAAGACCAAAGTCACGCTGCCCTTCATCAAGGAAGCGATGCAGCACCAGTGCATCGGACTCGACTGCTACCCGTACACGGCTGGCTCCACCATGATCCGCACCGACCGCGGGATGATGGAAGGCCGCGTGCTGATCGCCTCGAGCGTGCCGCACCCCGAGTGCGCGGGCCGCGACCTGAAGGACATCGCGACCGAATGGGGCGTGTCGGGCGAAGATGCGGCTCGGCGGCTTCAGCCCGGCAGCGCGATCTATTTCATGATGGACGAGGACGACGTGCAGCGCGTCCTCGCGTTCGACGAGACCATGATCGGCTCGGACGGCATTCCGCACGGCGAGAAGCCGCATCCGCGGCTGTGGGGCACCTTCCCGCGTGTGCTGGGCCACTACAGCCGCGACATCGGCCTGTTCCCTCTGGAGACGGCGGTGTGGAAGATGACCGGGCTCACGGCCCGCAACTTCGGCCTGCACGAGCGCGGCACCCTGAAGCCGGGCCACCACGCCGATGTGGTGATCTTCAACCCCGCGACGGTGCGCGACCGCGCGAACTACGAAACGCCGACGCGGCCGGCCGAAGGCATCGACGCGGTGATCGTGAATGGCGCCGTCACCTGGCAGCACGGCGTGCACAGCGGGGCACGCAACGGACAGGTGATCGCGCGCAAGGACTACGAGGAAGCAGAATGAATATCGAACGTTATCCGACTCCCCTGCCTGTTCCGTTCTCGAAGGCCGTGCGTGCAGGGGGCTTTCTTTTCCTCTCGGGCGTGCTCGCGATGGATGCGCAGTCCAACATCGTCGAGGGCGGCATTCAGGCCCAGACGAAGACCGTGTTGGAACGCGTGGCCCTCACGCTCGGCGAATGCGGCGCGCGCATGAGCGACGTGGTGCGCGTCACCGTGTGGCTTGCGGACCTGGGCGAGTTCGCCGCGTTCAACGAGGAATACGCGAAGCATTTCGCGGGCGCCCTGCCCACGCGCTCGACCGTGCAGGCCGAGCTCTACAAAGGAGCGCGTGTCGAGATCGAGCTTCAGGCCTGGGTGGACTGATATGAGGCGCGCTACTCGGGCGTGGCCACGTTCCGCTGCGCCTCAGGCGGCCCGATGCCGGCTGCTGGGTCAGGTCGATGGGACTCGCATAGACGACGACAACGCTGTCGCTTTGCTGGCCCGCTATGGAGAGCATCACAATCCTGGGGGTGTGCGGTGCAGCAAAGTAAGCTTTGGAGATGGAAGCCGGAGCATCTTCTCGACAGGAGGTCCTGCAGCTGCGCGCCGTGCTGCGCAGCATCAGCCCGCTGCTCTGGCGGCGACTTCTGGTGCGCGGCGATACCAGCGTCGCCCGGCTTCACCGGATCCTGCAGGTCGCGTTCGGCTGGCAGGACATGCACCTTCATCGCTTCGAGATTTGCGGTCGCGAGTACGGAGTCCATCAGGAAGGCGGCGTGTTCTTCGACACCGACGCGCACGAAGTCCCGATCGGACAACTGAAGCTGCGGCGCCTTGAGCGATTCCCTACGAATACGACTTCGGCGATCTGTGGGTGCACGACCTGCGCATCGAGACGACCTTGCCGCTGGATCCCAAGCTGGTGTACCCGGTATGCATCGCAGGCCGGCGCGCCGCACCCCCAGAGGATTGCGGCGGTCCGCATGCGTTCATGGCCACTCGGTTCGAGTACACCCCGATCGGCGAGAGCAGGTCCCGCCAAGAGTTCGAGGATCTTCTCGACGATGAGGTGGACGACGAGGAATGGCCCGTCTTGCGCCACTACCACCCCGACCGCTTCGATCGGCGCGCCGTGAACAGAAGGCTCGCCGCGTTGGCTGCGCCATCACAGGAAAGGTGGGTCCCATGAGAGCCATCGTTCAGATTCGCATTGAGGGCGCCGCGTCGCGCCCCTTCACCGTGCCACTTCACACCATCGATCGTCGATGTGACCAGGTGCAGAACGTCGGACTCGCCCTGGGCGACGCCAAGACCATCCTCGCAACCCTTCAGCAAGCGTTTGTCTAAGAGCAGCTGGATGGCTACCTGTCCGACCGCAGGGCCTGTCCGCATTGTGCCAAGCCGCGCGCGGTCAAAGGCTACCACCCGCTACGCTTTCGCACCGCCTTCGGGGAAATCGACTTGCGCAGCCCCCGTTGGCGCCGCTGCCGCTTCGAGCAATCCCGGGAGGCTACGTTCTCTCCGCTCAGCGAACTGCTGACGGTGCACACGACCCCAGAACTGACATACCTGTAGGCCAAGTGGGCCGCGCAAGTCTCCTTCGCAGCGGTCGGTGCGCTGTTGCATGATGTGTTGCCCGTCGACCAGGGGTGCATCCGGAAGCGATTCGTCGGCACGTTCTGGACACCGCGGAGCGACTCGAAGCGCAGCTCGGCCCGGAGCAGTTCACCTACGACGGCGGCTCCCAGCGCGAGATCGAAGCCTCGCCGGAACCTGCCGCTCCCATC
>Ga0182008_10001977_pt1 | contig 13171 bp, 8 predicted proteins | sample Sormic07211129_1_FD_120482 | JGI IMG/M metagenome (GOLD analysis project Ga0182008, IMG submission 120482) | Rhizosphere microbial communities from Sorghum bicolor, Mead, Nebraska, USA - 072115-129_1 metaG | ecosystem: Host-associated > Plants > Roots > Rhizosphere | place: USA: Nebraska...
AGCCTCGGCAGCGACCCGCAGATGCAGAACGCCCTCATCGGCGGCGCCCAGGAAATGATGGTCGGCTCGACCGCCACGCTGGTGGGCATCGTGCCCGAGATGGCGGTGTGGGACACGCCCTTCCTCTTTGCCAACGTGAAGGAAGCCGACGCCGTGCTCGACGGCCCGGTGGGCGAGAAGGTCAAGGCCAAGCTGGAGCCCAAGGGCATGGTCGGCCTGGTGTACTGGGAGAACGGCTTTCGCAACCTCACCAACAGCAAGCGCCCGGTCAACAAGCTGGAGGACATGAACGACATCAAGCTGCGTGTGATGCAGAACAACGTATTCCTCGACAGCTTCAAGGCGCTCGGTGCCAACGCGGTGCCGCTGCCTTTCTCCGAACTGTTCACCGCGCTGGAAACGCGCGCCGTGGATGGCCAGGAGAACCCGTTCAACACCGTGGTGTCGAGCAAGTTCTACGAAGTGCAGAAGTACCTGACGGTGACCAACCACGTCTACAGCCCCTGGATCGTCACGGTGAGCAAGAAGTGGTGGGACACGCTGAGCCCGGCCGAGAAGAAGGTGCTGCAGGACGCCGCGCTGAAGAGCCGCGACTTCGAGCGCAAGGACACGCGCGAGGAGGCCACCCAGGCGCTGGCCGAGCTCAAGTCCAAGGGCATGCAGGTCAACGAACTGCCCGCCGCCGAGGCCAACCGCATGCGCGAGAAGCTCGTCAGCGTGAACGGCGGCATCGCCAAGTCGGTGGGCCAGGAGACCTGGGACGCGGTCAACGCGGCCGTCGCGCAGGTGCGCGGCAAGTAAGCGCCATCCCCTTGGGCGAAGGAGGTCTCGCACCCCCTTCGCCTGCATCGCGCCACCTGCGGGGTTTACCATGAGGCCCCAGCCAGCCGGCGCATCCACAGCCCCAGCATGCCACTTCACGACACCGTCCAAGCCGTCACCCGACGCATCCGCGAACGCAGCGCGCCCACCCGCGCCGCCTACCTCGAACAGATCGAAGCCTACGGCGAGCGCGACCGCGGCTCCGACCGCATGGGCTGCGCCAACGTGGCCCATGCGGTGGCCGGCGTGCCCGCCAACGACAAGCTGCGCATCGTGGCCGAGCGCCGGCCCAACATCGGCATCGTCACCGCCTACAACGACATGCTCTCGGCCCACGCGCCGTTCCAGGGCTACCCCGACATCATCAAGCACGAGGCGCGCCGCCTCGGCGCCACCGCGCAGGTCGCGGGCGGCGTGCCGGCCATGTGCGACGGCGTGACCCAGGGCACGCCCGGCATGGAGCTGAGCCTGTTCAGCCGCGACGTGATCGCGATGGGCACCGCGGTCGCGCTCACGCACGACATGTTCGACGCCGCGCTGATGCTCGGCGTGTGCGACAAGATCGTGCCCGGCCTGCTGATCGGCGCGCTGCACTTCGGCCACCTGCCCACCGTGTTCGTGCCGGCCGGTCCGATGCCCTCGGGCCTGTCGAACAACGACAAGGCCAAGGTGCGCGAGAAGGCGGCCCAGGGCCTGGTCGGCCGCCAGGGCCTGATGGACGCCGAGATGGCGGCCTACCACGCGCCCGGCACCTGCACCTTCTACGGCACCGCCAACAGCAACCAGATGCTGCTCGAGGCCATGGGCCTGCACGTGCCCGGCACGGCCTTCATCCAGCCCGGCGACGCGATGCGCGAGGCGCTCACGCGCGAGGCGGTGCGCACGGTGCTGGGCAAGGCTTCGACCGAGGCCTTCGCCTGCCCGCCGATCGGCCGGCTGGTCGACGAGCGCGCGATCGTCAACGCGATGGCGGCGCTGCTGGCCACCGGCGGCTCGACCAACCACCTGATCCACTGGGTCGCGGTGGCGCGCGCGGCCGGCATCGTGATCGACTGGAACGATTTCTCCGAACTCTCTGACGTGGTGCCGCTGCTCACGCGGGTCTATCCCAACGGCAGCGCCGACGTCAACGCCTTCCAGGAAGCGGGCGGCCCGGGCTACGTGATCGGCGAGCTCGTCGGCGCGGGCCTGATGCACGCCGACGTGCTGACCGTGCGCGCGGGCGGCATCGCCGAATTCGCCAACATCCCGAGCATGGCGGGCGAGCCCTCGGCCGAGGGCGTGCTGCACTGGCACGCGGCGGCCCCGTCGAAGAACGAGGCGGTGGCGCGGCCGGTGTCGGCGCCCTTCAGCCCCACCGGCGGGCTCAAGCTGCTCAAGGGCAACCTCGGGCGCAGCGTCATCAAGGTGTCCTCGGTGCCCGACGACCGCCATGTGATCGAGGCGCCGGCGCGCGTCTTCGATTCGCAGGCCGCGCTGCAGAAGGCCTTCACCGCCGGCGAGCTCGACCGCGACGTGGTCTGCGTGGTGCGCTGGCAGGGCCCGCAGGCCAACGGCATGCCCGAACTGCACAAGCTCACGCCGCCGCTGTCGGTGCTGCAGGGCAAGGGCTTCCGCGTGGCCCTGGTCACCGACGGCCGCATGAGCGGCGCCTCGGGCAAGGTGCCCGCGGCCATCCACGTCTCGCCCGAAGCCGCGGCCGGCGGCCCGCTGGCCAAGGTGCGCGACGGCGACGTGATCCGCCTCGACGGCGTGGAAGGCACGCTGGCCGTGCTGGTGCCGCAGGACGAATGGGCGGCGCGCGAGAATGTGCCGATGCCCGAGGCGCAGCGCCTGGCCGACGGCCGCGGCCTGGGCCGCGAGCTGTTTGCCGGCATGCGGCGCAACGCATTGACAGCCGAAGAGGGCGCCTGCTCGTGGCTTTGAGCGGCACCCTGAATCTCTAGAACACAGCAACAGTGGAACCCTGACATGAACGAAAAACTCACCGCCCTCGACGTGATGCGCGATGCCCCGGTGATCCCGGTGATCGTGCTGCACGACGTGGCCCATGCCGTGCCGCTGGCGCGCGCGCTGGTGGCCGGCGGCATCCGCATGCTCGAGGTCACGCTGCGCACGCCGCAGGCGCTGCAGTGCATCGAAGCCATCGCGAAGGAAGTACCCGAAGCCGTGGCCGGCGCCGGCACCATCCGCAGCGCGGCCGATGCGCAGGCCTCGGCGCTGGCGGGCGCGAAGTTCGGCGTGAGCCCGGGCTACACCCGCGCGGTGGGCAAGGCCTGCCACGACCTCGGCCTGCCGCTGCTGCCCGGCGTGGCCACCGGCAGCGAGATCATGACGGCGCAGGAAGACGGCTACCAGCAGCTCAAGTTCTTCCCTGCGATGCAGGCCGGCGGCCTGCCGATGCTCAAGGCCTGGCAAGGGCCCTTCGGCGACGTGACCTTCTGCCCCACCGGCGGCATCCATGCAGGCAACGCGGCCGAGTTCCTGGCGCTGTCGAACGTGGCCTGCGTGGGCGGCTCGTGGATCGTGCCGAACGACGCCATCCAGGCCGGCGACTGGGCGCGCATCGAGCAACTCGCGCGCGAAGCCTCGCAGCTGCAACGCTGAGGAGCCGCCATGCTGCAGAAGCCCGAAGCGGCCGAGCTCAAGGTCATCGCCTTCGATGTCTTCGGCACGGTGGTCGACTGGCACGGCGGCATCGCGGCCGAGGCCGAGCGCATGATCCCGGGCGTCGACGGCAGCGCCTTCGCGCTGGCCTGGCGCGCCGGCTACCAGCCCGCGATGCGCGGCGTGATGGCGCGCATCGCCGAAGGCGAGGGCGGCTTCACGCTGCTCGACGAGCTGCACCGCAGCATCCTCGAGACCGTGCTGCGCGACTTCAGCATCACGCACCTCGACGCGGCGCAGAAGCGCGAACTCAACTGCGCCTGGCACCGCTTGCCGGCCTGGCCCGACGCGGTGGCGGGCCTGACCCGGCTCAAGTCGAAATACATCATCTGCAGCCTGTCCAACGGCAACATCGGCCTGCTCACCGAGATGGCCAAGAACGCCGGCCTGCCCTGGGACTGCGTGCTGTCGGCCGAGGTCTTCAAGGCCTACAAGCCCGACCCGCGCACCTACCTGGGCGTGGCCGCGGTGTTCGACACCACGCCCGGCCAGGTCATGCTCGCGGCCGCGCACCACGACGACCTGGCGGCCGCGCGCGCCTGCGGCCTGCGCACCGGCTACATCGAGCGCCCGTTCGAGTTCGGCCCGGGCCAGCCCAAGGACGTCTCGCCGCAGCCGGACAACACGCTGCACGCGCGCGACATCGGCGCGCTGGCCGACCTGCTGGGCTGCTGAGCCGGCGGGGCCCGTCGCCGGCATATACCTTGGTATAGCCCGGCGATACATCGGGCGCGCAATCACATCCTCCGAGCTCCTGGTTTTCCCTTGTAACGGCAGGCAAAATTCGCTTCGTCATCGAGACGAACAGACGAATCTCGACGACCCCAAAGGATCTTTCAACCATGCCCAGCGACAGTCGTCGAAGCGTGCGCCGTTGAGACCGTCCGGTCGAGCCTGAAACTACTTTTTCATGCTCGCCTGCGGCGGCCTGTTCGGCGCGTCGACAAGGTGAGATATGAACACTGCCAACACCGAACCCGCAGCCGTCGCCTTCGCGCGCCGGCGTGCCGTGCCGGGCACCCCTACCTCAGGAGGCCACCATGGATCCCGACCCTGAGGGGCGCCGCTGCGCGCCGACTGCCTTCGCACCCCATCCCATGAACTTTGCATATCCGGCGCCGGTCCGGAGGCCCGCACTCACCTGAACGCGTGAGGACGCCTCCGCGGCCGCGTGGCCGAAGGAGATCCTCATGCTGTTTCGCACCCCTCGTTTCCACGACGCACTGCAGCGCGCGCTGCGTGCCGCCATCGCCTCGCACCGCAGCGCCGTGCTGTGCGAGCTGCTCGCCGTCCATGGCCAGCGCGCCTGTGCGCTGGCGCTGGCCGACCTCTCGACGCGCGTCATCGCCGATGCGCTGTCCATGCTTTCCGTCACCGAACGCGCCGGCGTGCTGCGGCACCTGCCGCGCGACGCACGGGCCCGGCTCGCGGCCGCCGGCGGCATCGTGCACGACACCGCGCATGCGCCGACGGCCATGCCGCGCCTGTCGCCGTTCTCCCTTCTGGTCGGCCGACCGCAGGCCTGACCCGCGGCCCGACCCCCTTCACCCGTCCCCGATCCCCCAGGAGAAATCCGATGAAAAAAGCCCGTCTCGCGATCGCCGTCGCCATCGTCTGCGCCGGCAGCACGCTGCTCACGGCCTGCGATGTCAAGAAACTGCTGCCCGGTGCCGCCGCCGCCGAAAGCCATGCGGCGTCGGCGCACGGCCTGCAGCACGAAGGCCACCTGCTGATCGTGCCCGAGGCCTCGCCGCTGCGCCACAGCCTGCAGGTCGACGCCGTCCGGCAGCAGGCGCTGGCCCAGGGCATCGACGCGCCGGGTGTGATCGAGGCCCTGCCCGAGAAGCTGGTGAAGGTGACGCCGCCCCTGGCCGGCCGCATCGTCAAGCTGCACCGCACGCTGGGCGACGCGGTGAAGGCCGGCGACGCGCTCTTCACCCTCGATTCGTCGGACCTCGGGACGGTCTACAACGAGCATGCCAAGGCCCAGTCGGCGCTGCTGCAGGCGCGGCGCGAATTCGAGCGGCAGAAGGCGCTGTTCGACGGCGACATCTCGGCGCGCAAGGACTACGAGGCCGCGCAGCTCGCGCTGGCCGCGGCCGAGAACGATGCGCGCGCCAGCGCCGGCCGGCTGGCCCAGCTGGGCGTGGTCGCGGATGCCAGCTCGCACCGCGAGTACGTGCTGCGTTCGCCCATCGCCGGCCGCGTGGTCGACATGGCGGGCGCGCAGGGCGGCTACTGGAACGACATCACGGCACCGATCATGACGGTGGCCGACCTGTCGACGGTCTGGCTCTCGGCCAGCGTGCCGGAGAAGGAGATGGCGCAGGTGTTCCCGGGCCAGAAGGCGCGCATCACGCTCAACGCCTATGCCGACCAGCCGGTCGAGGGCCAGGTGAAGTACGTGGGCGACCTGCTCGACACCGAGACCCGCACGGTCAAGGTCCGGGTGGCCATCGACAACCGCGACGGCCGCATCAAGCCCGGCATGTTCGCGCGCGTGAGCTTCGCCGGCGTGAGCCGCCCGACCCTGGTGGTGCCGGCCGCGGCCGTGCTGCAGAGCGGCCTCTACACGCGGGTGTTCGTCGAGAAGACGCCCTTCCATTTCGAGTCGCGCGTGGTCAATGTCGGCGCCAGCGTGCCGGGCAACGGCGTCGAGGTGCTGGCGGGGCTTTCGGCCGGTGAGCGCATCGTGGTCAAGGACGGAGTGCTGCTGAATGATTGAGCGCATCGTCACCACCTGCTTCCAGCGCCGCGGCATCGTCTGGCTGCTGTTCGTCTTCGTGGCGCTCTACGGCGTCTGGAGCTGGAAGCAGCTGCCGGTCGAGGCCTTTCCCGACATCGCCGACGTCACCTCGCAGATCGTGACGCAGGTGCCGGGCCTGGGCGCCGAGGAGGTCGAGCAGCAGATCACCATCCCGCTGGAGCGCGCGCTGCTGGGCACGCCGGGCATGCACGTGCTGCGCTCGCGCAGCCTGTTCGCGCTGTCGCTGATCACCGTCGTGTTCGAGGACGGCACCGACGGCTACTTCGCCCGCCAGCGGCTGCAGGAACGCATGAACAGCGTCACGCTGCCCTACGGCGCCACGCCGGGGCTGGACGCCTACACCTCGCCCACGGGCGAGATCTACCGCTACACGCTGGAGTCGAAGACGCGCAGCCTGCGCGAGCTGTCGGAGCTGCAGTTCTGGACCGTGATCCCGCGCCTGAAGAAGGTGCCCGGGGTGGTCGACGTCGCCAACTTCGGCGGCCTCACGACGCAGTTCACGCTCGAGCTCGAACCCGAGCGCCTGACCGAATACGGCCTCACGCTGCAGCAGGTGAAGGACGCATTGACCGCCAACAACGCCAACGGCGGCGGCAGCGTGGTCGACCGCGGCGAGCAGAGCTATGTGGTGCGCGGCGTGGGCCTGCTGCGTTCGCTCGACGACATGGGCAACGTGGTGGTCAAGTCGAAGAACGGCGTGCCGGTGCTGGTCAAGGACCTGGGCAAGCTGGTCTACGGCAACGTCGAGCGCCGCGGCATCCTGGGCAAGGACGACAACCCCGACACCATCGAAGGCATCACGCTGCTGCTCAAGGACTTCAACCCGTCGGTGGCGCTGGCCGGCGTGCACGAGGCGGTGCGCGAGCTCAACGAGAGCCTGCTTCCCAAGGACGTCAAGGTGGTGGCCTACCTGGACCGCACCTCGCTGATCGAGGCCACGCTGCACACCGTGGGCGGGACGCTGACCGAGGGCATGGTGCTGGTGAGCGTGGTGCTGCTGCTGTTCCTGGGCAGCCCGCGCGCGGCGGTGATCGTGGCGCTGACCATCCCGCTGTCGCTGCTGATGGCCTTCATCTTCATGCACCACTTCAAGGTGCCGGCCAACCTGCTGTCGCTGGGCGCGATCGACTTCGGCATCCTGGTCGACGGCGCGGTGGTGCTGGTCGAGGGCATCCTGCGCCGGCGCGAGGAGGAGGAGGGCCGCATGCTCACGGCGCGCGATGCGATCACCGCCACGCTCAAGGTGGCGCGCCCGCTGTTCTTCGGCATGGGCGTGATCATCGCGGCCTACCTGCCGCTGTTCGCCTTCCAGCGCATCGAATACAAGCTGTTCTCGCCCATGGCCTACGCGGTCGGCGCGGCGCTGTGCGGTGCGCTGGTGGTCTCGCTGACGCTGATCCCGGGCCTGGCCTGGCTGGCCTTCCGCAAGCCGCGGCGCATCTTCCACAACCGGCCGCTCGAGGCGCTGGGCCGGGCCTACCGCCGCTTCCTCGAGCGCGCGGTCGGCAAGACCCGCTGGGTGCTGCTCGTGTGCCTGGCGGCCGTGGCCGGGCTCGGCGTGCTGGGCGGCACCATCGGGCGCGACTTCCTGCCCTACCTCGACGAGGGCTCGCTGTGGCTGCAGGTGACGCTGCCGCCGGGCATCACGCTGGACAAGGCCTCGGAGATGGCCAGCGAGCTGCGCCGCGCCACGCTGGAATTCCCCGAGGTCAGCTACATGGTGACCCAGACCGGGCGCAACGACGACGGCACCGACTACTTCACGCCCTCGCACATCGAGTCCAGCGTCGGCCTGCACCCCTACAAGGAGTGGAAGTCGGGCATGACCAAGCAGGAGCTGATCGCCAAGCTGGGCGAGCGCTACGCGCAGATGCCCGGCGTGACCGTCGGCTTCATGCAGCCCATGATCGACGGCGTGCAGGACAAGCTGTCGGGCGCGCACAGCGACCTCACGGTCAAGGTTTTCGGCAACGACCTGGCCGAGGTGCGCGGCGTCGCGCAGCAGGTGGCAAGCACGCTGCAGGGCGTGCCCGGCGCGGCCGACGTGGCGCTCGACGTGGAGCCGCCGCTGCCCAACCTCAAGATCGAGCTCGACCGCGCCGCGGCCGCGCGCTACGGCCTCAATGCCGCCGACGTGGCCGACCTGATCGCCACCGGCATCGGCGGCTCGCCCGTGGGCCGGCTCTACGTGGGCGAGAAGAGCTACGACATGACGGTGCGCTTCCCGACCGCCGCGCGCTCGAGCCCCGACGCGATCGGCAACCTGATGCTGACCACGCCCAACGGCGCCAAGGTGCCGCTGTCGGAAGTGGCGCACATCAGCACGGTCTCGGGCGAGAGCGTGATCGTGCGCGAGATGGCGCGGCGCCACATCGTGGTCAAGCTCAACGTGCGCGGCCGCGACCTGTCGAGCTTCCTGGCCGAGGCGCAGCCGCTGGTGGAGCACCAGGTGCACTTCGACGCCCAGCGCATCCAGCTGGCCTGGGGCGGCCAGTTCGAGAACCTGCAGCGCGCCGAGGCGCGGCTGCTGGTGATCCTGCCGATGACGCTGGGCCTGATGTTCATGCTGCTGTTCGGCGAGTTCCGCAACCTGCGCCAGCCGCTGCTGGTGCTGGCCGCGGTGCCGCTGGCGATGCTGGGTGGGCTGGCCGCGCTGCACCTGCGCGGCATGACCTTGAGCGTGTCGAGCGCGGTCGGCTTCATCGCGCTGTTCGGCGTGGCGGTGCTCAACGGCGTGCTGATGATCGCGCAGATCAACCGGCTGCGCAGCGAGGAAGGCAAGCCGCTCCACGAGGCGGTGCTCGAAGGTGCGGCCAGCCGCATGCGGCCGGTGCTGATGACCGCCACCGTGGCCGCCTTCGGCCTCACGCCGGCGATGCTGGCCACGGGCCTGGGCAGCGACGTGCAGCGCCCGCTGGCCACGGTGGTGGTGGGCGGGCTGATCACGGCCACCGCCCTGACGCTGCTGCTGCTGCCGGCGCTTTACTACCTGATCGAGGCGCGCGCGGCGCGCCGGCAACCGGCCGACAGCCGCGCCGAAGACGGCATCGACGGGATGCCCGCACTGGCCCAGGGAGAAGTCTGATGACGATGAAGAAGCGAATCACCGCCAGCGCGGCCCTCGCGCTGCTGCTGGCCGTCGGTGGCTGCGCCGTCGGGCCGGATTTCCAGAAGCCCGAGGCGCCCGCGACCCGTGGCTACACCGCCGAACCGTTGCCCGCGCAGACGACTTCCGCACCAGGCATCGCGGGCGAGGCCCAGCGCTTCGTCGAAGGCCAGGACGTGCCCGCGCAGTGGTGGCGCGTGTTCGGCTCGGACGCGCTCGACGAACTGGTGGCCTCGGCCCTGCGCGCCAACCCGGACCTGCAGGCCGCGCAGGCGGCCCTGCGCGCGGCGCAGGAAGGCGTGGCCGCCCAGCGCGGCGAGGCGCTGCCCAAGCTCGACCTGCAGTTCACGCCGACGCGCCAGCGCGTGGCCAACCCGCTGGCCAGCCCGGCCGAGTCGGGCGCCTCGCTCTACACGCTGCACAGCGCGCAGCTGAACATCAGCTATGTGCCCGACGTGTTCGGCGCCAACCGGCGCCAGGTCGAGGCCCTGACGGCGCAGGCCGACGTGCAGCGCTTCCAGCGCGAAGCGGTCTATATCACGCTGACGACCAACATCGTCAATGCCGCGATCCAGGAGGCGTCGCTGCGCGCGCAGTGCCAGGCCACGCGCGACCTGATCGCGCTGTCGACGCAGCTGCTCGACATCACGCGCCGCCAGCATGCGGCCGGCCAGCTCGGCGGCATCGAGGTGGCCGCACAGGAGTCGGCGCTGGCGCAGGCCGAGGCGGTGCTGCCGGGGCTGGAGAAGCAGCTGGCGCAGCAACGGCACCTGCTGGCCGTGCTGGGCGGACGGCTGCCCAGCGAGGACGTGGCGCCGCGCTTCGAACTGGCTTCGCTGGTGCTGCCGCAGGAACTGCCGCTGAGCCTGCCCTCGCGCCTGGTCGAGCAGCGCCCGGACATCCGCGCGGCGCAGGCCCAGCTGCACGCGGCCAGTGCCCAGGTCGGCGTGGCCACCGCGGCGCGGCTGCCCAGCCTCACGCTCACGGCCAACGTGGGCAGTTCGGCGCTGGCCTTGTCGCAGCTGCTGGGCAGCGGCACCGGCTTCTGGTTCATCGGCGGCGGGCTGGCCCAGCCGATCTTCCACGGCGGCACGCTGCTGCACCAGCAGCGCGCGGCCGAGGCCAGCTACGAACAGGCGGCGGCGCAATACCGCAGCACCGTGCTGACGGCCTTCCAGAACACCGCCGACACGCTGCAGGCCATCGTCAGCGATGCGCAGACCCTGCGCGCCGCCGCGGCCGCGGAGTCCGCTTCGCGCAAGAGCCTGGGCTATGCACGGCGGCAGCGCGAACTCGGCGCCGGTGGCGCGGCCGAGCTGATCCTCGCGCAGCAGACCCATCAACAGGCGGTGAGCACGCTGATCCAGGCCCAGGCCAGCCGCTTCACCGATGCGGTGGCCTTGTTCCAGTCGCTGGGCGGCGGCTGGTGGAACGTGGCCGCGGCGGACACGCCGCACTGACGCAACGCGCGGCGCGAGGCCGATCGTCCTCGCGCTGTTTCCCTCGCGGGCAGGCATCCCCCATGTCGGCCCGCGATCGCACCACGGCGCCGCCGGCATCCCTCGGCGCCATCACGGGCCTGCCTTTGCGGCGGAGGCCCTGGGAGTCATGACATGAAAATCATCGGAAAAGTCTTCCGCAACTGGTTCGGGGGCGTGCTCGAACGGCGGCACATCTCGGCGCTGTTCAGCCGTGCCGCGCTGCCGCACACGGTGGGCGGGCGCGGGGCCGCCCAGGGCGTGCCGGAGCAGGTCTCGCGCGAGATGCTCAAGGCCGCGAGCGACGACCTGCCCGGGGTGCTGGTGCGCGCGGGCTCGCACGAGGACGGGCTGAGCGCCGACGAGGCCGCGGAACGCCTCGAGCGCTTCGGTGCCAACGAGGTCGCGCACGAGAAGGCGCTGTCGCCCTGGCGGCATCTGTGGCTCTGCTACAAGAACCCGTTCAACCTGCTGCTGACCGCGCTGGCCGTGGTGTCCGACGCCACCGGCGACATGAAGGCCACGGTCGTGATCGGCACGATGGTGGTCTTGAGCACGTTGATCCGCTTCGTGCAGGAAGGTCGCTCCAACCGTGCGTCGGCACGGCTCAAGGCGATGGTCAGCAACACCGCGACCGTGATCCGCCGCGGGCCCGGCGACACGCCGTCCGGCTTCGGCCCGCAGGGCCGGCGCGCCGCCGGGCAGCGCGAGGTGCCGATCCGCGAGCTGGTGCCCGGCGACCACATCGTGCTGTCGGCCGGCGACATGATCCCGGCCGACTGCCGGCTGATGACCGCCAAGGACCTGTTCGTGGCCCAGGCCGCGATGACCGGCGAATCCCTGCCGGTGGAGAAGTTCGCCGAGGACGGCAACGGTTTCGTCTCGGTGCTCGAGGCGCGCAACCTGGTGTTCATGGGCACCAACGTGGTCTCGGGCTCGGCCACGGCGCTGGTGGTCGCGACCGGCAACAGCACCTACTTCGGCACGCTGGCCACGCGCGTGACCCGCAGCGACCGCGCGCCGACCGCCTTCGAGGCCGGCGTCAACAGCGTGGTCTGGCTGCTGATTCGCTTCGCGCTGGTGATGGTGCCGCTGGTGCTGGTGATCAACGGCTTCACCAAGGGCGACTGGATGGAGGCCTTCCTGTTTGCGCTGGCGGTCGCGGTCGGGCTGGTGCCCGAGATGCTGGCGATGGTCGTGACCTCGACGCTGGCCAAGGGCGCGGTGCTGCTGTCGCGCAAGAAGGTGATCGTCAAGCGCCTCGACGCGATCCAGAACTTCGGCGCGATGGACGTGCTGTGCACCGACAAGACCGGCACCTTGACGCAGGACAAGATCGCGCTCGAGCGCCACACCGACCCCTTCGGCCACGCGTCGCAGGAGGTGCTCAAGTTCGCCTACCTCAACAGCCACTACCAGACCGGGCTTAAGAACCTGCTCGACCGCGCGGTGCTCGAGCACGTCGAGCTGCAGTCGGAGCTCAAGCTGGCCGAGGACTACCGCAAGGTCGACGAGGTGCCCTTCGACTTCGAGCGCCGCCGCATGTCGGTGGTGGTGTCGGAGCGCGAGGACCATCACGAGCTGATCTGCAAGGGCGCGGTCGAGGAGATGCTGGCGGTCTGCACCCGGGTGCGCAACGCCACCCGCGCGGGCCATGAGGACCTGCCGATGGACGCGCGCCTGCTCACGCACGTGCGCCGGATCACGCAGCAGCTCAACGCCGACGGCCTGCGGGTGGTCGCGGTGGCGATGAAGGAGCTGCCGGCCACGCAGACCGCCTATTCGGTGGCCGACGAGGCCGAGCTGACGCTGGTCGGCTACATAGCCTTCCTCGATCCACCCAAGGACTCGGCCGCGCCGGCCCTGCGCATGCTGGCCGAGCACGGCGTGCAGGCCAAGGTGCTGACGGGCGACAACGAACTGGTCACGGCCCGCGTGTGCGAGCAGGTGGGGCTGGCGGTCGGCACCGTGCTGCTGGGCCCGCAGGTCGAGCGCATGAGCGATGCGGCGCTGGCGCAGGCGGTGGAGGCGCACCAGGTGTTCGCCCGGCTCACGCCGCTGCACAAGGAGCGCATCGTTCGCGCGCTGCGCGCCAACGGCCATGTGGTTGGCTTCATGGGCGACGGCATCAACGACGCGCCGGCGCTGCGGGCGGCCGACATCGGCATCAGCGTCGACAGCGCGGTGGACATCGCCAAGGAGGCGGCCGACATCATCCTGCTGGAGAAGAGCCTGATGGTGCTGGAGCAGGGCGTGATCGAAGGCCGCAACACCTTCTGCAACATGCTCAAGTACATCCGCATGACCGCCAGTTCGAACTTCGGCAACGTA
>Ga0182008_10001980_pt1 | contig 13144 bp, 13 predicted proteins | sample Sormic07211129_1_FD_120482 | JGI IMG/M metagenome (GOLD analysis project Ga0182008, IMG submission 120482) | Rhizosphere microbial communities from Sorghum bicolor, Mead, Nebraska, USA - 072115-129_1 metaG | ecosystem: Host-associated > Plants > Roots > Rhizosphere | place: USA: Nebraska...
GAGGATCGCCTTCTCGTCGGTCTGCTCGATGCCCACCACCGTGCGCCCGCCCGCGGCGCTCTGCACCGGCGCCTTGGCGTTGAGCCAGCCGGCCGTGAGGCTGTTCGTGTCGACCTTGAGGCCGCCGTCCACGAGGCCATCGGGCACCGTGGCAGCGGTGTTGAGCGCGGCCAGCCGCGCCGCTTCCTGAGCCGCCTGCTGCGCCGCGATGCCGCGTGCCGCGAGGTTGAGGTTGTCGAGCGAGCGCTGCATCTGCGCGTTGTCGCGCTGCTGCGTGGGGTTCGTGAGGCTCGACACCGGCTGGCCGTTGGGCAGCCGGCCGGTGGCCTGCGCCGTGCCCTGGATCACGTTCTTCTGCGCCAGCCAGGCCGCGCCCAGCGCGCGCTGCGCATGGGCATCGGCGAGCACGCCGCCCGTGGCCAGCACGACGGCGATCGCCCGCGCGATCGGCGCCAGCCTGCGTTGCGATCGGTGCGGTGCGCGCGGCGTGCGCGGGGTCGTGGGGGCCTGGGGTTCGCGTCTGCTCATCGGGTGTCCAGTCGAAGGTGGAGGTCGGTCTCGCGGCGCCATGCAGGCTCCGATACCGAAAGGACGAACGACGCCCCCGGTCGACTGCAAAAATAATTCCGACCGAAGAGACGAAGGCTGCGGCGCGCGTGCAGCGCCGCCCTCAGCTCAGGACGACCAGCCCACCCACCAGCGTCCGCGCCTGCAGGCCGAAACCGTGGCGCAGCTGGAGCAGTGCCTCGTCCAGCGAGGCGGTGAAGAAGCTGCCGGTCACGGGCCTGTCACGCAGCTGCGTGTTCATCAGCACGATGCGGCCCGGGCGGTAGCGGTTGATCTCGGCGATGACTTCGTGCAGCGGCGTCTCGTTGAAGACCAGCTCGCCCTTCTGCCAGGCGGTGGCGTCCGCCGCATCGATGTCGACCGCGCTCCCGATGGCGTCGGCCGTGTACACGGCCTGCTGCCGCGCGCGCAGCCGGCGTTCGGCCGCGGGATGCGCGATGCGCACCTGGCCCTCGATGCAGGTCACGCAGACGCGGCCGTCGAGGTGGCGCACCTCGAAGCGGCCGCCCTCGGCCATGCTGCGGCCCGCGCCGGCCACCACGCCGAAGGGCTGCGCGCTGGCCCGCAGGTCGATCGCCGCCTCGCCGGCCAGCAGGTCGATGCCGGTGTCGCGCAGGCGCACGCTGGTGCGGGTGTTGAGCATCAGCCCGACCCGCCCCTCGAGCGTCACCGTGCGCTGCTCCCCGGTGGCGGTGCGCAGGTCGGCGCCCCATTCGCCGGCCGCGGGCCACAGCTCGGCCGGCGGATGCACCAGCGCGACGCCGACCAGGCCGGCCAGCGCGCCCGCGCCGGCCATGCCCAGGAAGGCGCGCCGGCCCGGCGTGCCGCGGGTGCGCGCCGGCCGGGCTGCGCGCAGCTGGGCGTGCCGTTGCGCCAGGCCGGCGTCGACGCGCAGGGCCTCGCGCGACAGGGGCGCGAGCGCGGCCCACTGCTGCTTGGCCTCGTCGAAGGCCGCCTGGTGCGCGGGCGCGGCACGCAACCAGCGCCGCAGGCCGTCGAGGTCGTGCACCCGCGCCCGGCCCGAATGCAGCAGCCGCAGCCAGACCCAGGCCTGCGCCTGCAGGCGCTCGGTGGCGCCCGCATCGAGGGCGTCGGATGGCAAGGCGGTGCTCATGCGATCGCCCACCGGCCGCGCGCGGCGCGGCACGCCGGGGTGTCGCGAGGGGGTGCAAGCAGGGCCATATCCAGGAAGGACGAATGGCGCACGCCGAAACTGCAAACTTTTTCGATCATGAATTTTCCATGGGCCTCGCCCGGCGCGGACCGGCCCCTTGCTGCAGGCCCTGGTGCAGGGTCTCGTGCGCGCTCTTCAACTCGTAGGCCACCGTGCGCATCGAGATCCCCAGCGCCTGCGCGACCTCCTTGTGCGGCAGGCCGTCCAGGTGCACCAGCAGGAAGACCTGGCGGCGGCGCTCGGGCAGCCGTTCGAGCAACGCGAGCATCGCCTGGAGATCGGAGCGCGCCTCGGCGGTCTGCGCCGGGCCGGGCGCCGGATCGATGAAGGCCTCGATCTCCTCCACCGAGGCGGAGCGGCTCTGCCGGCGCTGGATGTCGACCGCGATGTTGACCGCGACGCGGATCAGGTAGCCCGTCGGGCTGCGGATCGGCGCGGCCTCGTCCGGCTGGCCCTGCAGCCGCAGCCAGGTGTCCTGCAGCGCGTCGCCCGCCAGGTCCTCGCTGCCCAGCAGCCGGGCCACGCGCAGCTTGAGCCGCGCGTAGTGCCGGCTCAGGTAGTCGGACAGGGCCGGATGGGCGTTGTCGGTCATGGCCCGGCGAGCCCGTCGGTGCAGCGCGGGCCGCCGTGCGCGCGGTGCGGTTCGATGAGCAGGGTCACGGGCTGTGGGAAGTCCGGCGGCGGCGCCTGTGCCATGCGCACGCGCTGCAGCACCTCCAGCAGCGCCGCATCGCGCAGCGCATCGCCGGAAGGGCCCAGCAGCCGGGGCCGCTGCACCTGCCCCGCGCCGTCGACCTGGAAACGCAGCAGCGCGCGGTAGGCGCCGGGCGCGGTGCGCGCGTCCTCGCAGAAGCCGGACCACACGCCCGCCTGCAGCAGGCCCGCGTAGTCGCCCAGCGACAGGCCCGACGGCCGCAGCGCCAGCGCCGCCATCGGCGCGGCCACCAGCACCTGGGCCTGGACGCCGCCCGAATCGACGGTCTCGACCGCCAGGCCGGTGCCGGCCAGCAGCAGCGCGAGCGCGGCCTCCGCCGAATAGCGGCCGTGCAATGCGCTCGAGGTCCTGCCGGCCACCATCTCGCTGCGGAAGACCGAGGGGCGGCGGACCGTGCTCGCATAGACCCGCAGGGCCGAGGCCAGCGGCTGGCTGGCCAGGTCGAAGTCGAACAGCCCCTCGGCGGTGTCGGCCGACGCGACGCCCTGGGCGCCCGCCACGCAGCACACGGCCACCAGCGCGCGCGCCCAGGCCGGCGTCACGGCGTGCCGGCGCATGCGGCCGGCCACCCTCTTCCGCCGGCGGCGCGCACGCCCGCCTGCCGGCAGGCGGGCTGCAGCAGCGGCGGGAAGAAGGAAGTGAATGAACGCGACAAAGCGGCCGGAGGTGAATCCAAACCTGCAATGCTCGCGGTGCCGAATGACCGTTTCTTGACAGGCCGGCGGCCACCGGCTTTCTGTATCGCAGTGTCTCTGCGCCCCCCGGAGCCACACGGGCATGCAAATCGGCCCGATCCGAACACACCCCGGATACATCGCGCGGGCCCACTGTCTCCATCGCAAACGCCCTGGAGAAAACCGATGTCCGCCCCCCTCGACCCCCAACGCCGCCACTTCTTCGGCACGGCCGCCGCCACGCTCGCCGCCGCGCAACTGGGCCTCGCGGCCAGTGCCCACGCACAGGCCACTGAAGCCGTCCCGGCCGCGGGCCGAAGCGGCGGCCACACGGCCTTCGCGTCGATCCGGCAGATCGATGCCGGCCTGCTGAACATCGGCTATGCCGAGCTCGGCCCGGCCGACGGGCCGGTGGCCCTCCTGCTGCATGGCTGGCCCTACGACATCCACAGCTTCGTCGATGCCGCGCCGCTGCTCGCGGCCGCGGGCTACCGCGTGATCGTGCCGCACCTGCGCGGCCACGGCAGCACGCGCTTTCTTTCCGACAGCACGCTGCGCAACGCGCAGCAGTCGGCGGTGGCGCTCGACATCCTGGCGCTGATGGACGCGCTGAAGATCGAACGCGCCAGCATCGCCGGCTTCGACTGGGGCGCGCGCACGGCCTGCATCATGGCCGTGCTGTGGCCCGAGCGCTGCCGCTCCCTGGTCTCGGTGAGCGGCTACCTCATGACCAACCTCGAGGCCGGCAAGCGCCCCTTGCCGCCCAAGGCCGAGTTCGACTGGTGGTACCAGTACTACTTCACGACCGCACGCGGCGCCGCCGGCTACACGCAGTACCGGCGCGAGTTCGCGAAGCTGATCTGGGAGAGCGCATCGCCGAAGTGGCGCTTCGATGCCGCGACCTTCGAGCGCAGCGCCGCATCGCTCGACAACCCCGACCACGTGGCGATCGTGCTGCACAACTACCGCTGGCGCCTGAGCCTGGCACCCGGCGAGCCGCGCTACGACGCCATCGAGCAGCGGCTGTCGACGGCACCCGCGATCGGCGTGCCCACGATCACGCTGGAAGGCGATGCCAACGGCGCGCCCTTCCTCGATCCCTCGGCCTACCGCAGCAAGTTCACGGGCCAGTACGCGCACCGCACGCTCACCGGCGGCATCGGCCACAACCTGCCGCAGGAAGCACCGCAGGCCTTTGCGCAGGCGGTGATCGACGCCGACCGCCTCTGATCCAGACGACTACGCCAGGTCGGCCCGCAGCGCAAGGGCCGAACGCTGGCGTAGGGTTAAAGCAGGCTGCCCGGTGCAGGCGGATGCTAGACTTTCATTCGCTTACCCACTCACGCGGCACCCGCAGGTGCGCGCGACACTCTCCGGCGCTGCCGGTACGTGGCTGCAGGGTTGCGCACCCGCATGCACGTGCGCGTGCGCACACCGGACGTCGAATCGCGTTGTTCTTCGCGCGCGTCCCCTGTCAGTCTTTTCTTTTGTACGTGACCCTTCGAGCATGCGCTCGACCATGACCTGCCCGAGTGCAGGAGGACCGGGGTCGCCACAACGCCATGCCGCACCGCGGCCATGCGTCGCGTCGCGGCGTGTGCGGCGAAAGAAGGAGACGCTTTCTTGTTCCAACTGTCCACCACCACCGTCATCCTGCTGATGCTGGCCTTCTACGGCCTCACCTTCCTGATGTCCTTGCGCATCGGCAAGAAGAAGGAAAGCGTCGACGGCTACATGGTGTCCAACAACACGATCGGCTTCGGCATGTCGGCCGCCAGCATGACCGCCACCTGGATCTGGGCCGCCTCCTTCTACGCGGCCGCGAGCTCGGGCTACAAGTACGGGCTGTCGGGCGCGCTGCACTACGGCCTGTGGGGCGCCTTGATGATCCTGTTCATCTACCCCTTCGGCAAGCGCTTCCGCCAGCTCGCGCCCAAGGCCCACACGCTGGGCGAGATCATGCATGCGCGCCACGGCCGCTCGAGCCAGATGATCCTGGCCGGCTCCAACATCCTGGGCAGCGGCATCAGCCTGATGGTGAACTTCACCGCGGCCGGCGCGCTGGTCGACGTGCTGTCGCCGCTGAGCTTCATCCACGGCGTGCTGATCGCGGGCGTGGGCGTGCTCTCGTACACGCTGTGGTCGGGCTTCCGCTCCTCGGTGCTGACCGACTTCGGCCAGCTGATGGCGATGATCCTCGCGGCCGTGATCATCATCCCGATGATCTTCTTCCAGCTCGGCGGCCCCGGGCTGTTCGCCGAAGGCATGCCGCGCCTCACGGGAGAGCAAGGCGACTTCTTCTCCAGGACCGCGGCGCTGGAACAGGGCGCGCCCTTCTTCGTGGCCGTGCTGGCCTATGCGATCGGCAACCAGACCATCGCGCAGCGCCTGTTCGCGGTGCGCGAGGACCTGATCAAGCCGACCTTCATCACCGCCACCATCGGCTATGCCTCGATCGTGATCGGCCTGGGCATGCTGGGCTTCCTGGCACTGCTGGCCGGCGTGCAGCCGCTCGAGGGCGACCTCAACAACCTGATCCCGCAGATGGCCGCGACCTACCTGCCGCCCTTCGCCATCGGCCTGTTCTTCATCATGGTGATCGGCTCGCTGTCGTCCACCGCGGACTCCGACCTCTCGGCGCTATCGGCGATCGTGATGACCGACGTCTACGGCAAGAACCTCGCGCGCGGCAAGCCCGACCCCACGCTGATGCTGTGGATCGGCCGCCTCACCATGGTCGTCGCGACCGCGGTCGGCGTGATCTTCGCGAGCATGAAGCTCGACATCCTGACCATGCTGATCTTCGTCGGCGCGCTGTGGGGCGCCATCGTGTTCCCGGTGATCGCGAGCCTGTTCTGGGACCGCGTGACCAACAAGGCCTTCACCGGCGCGGTGATCGCGGCCTTCGCGATGTTCCTGGTCGCGCGCTTCGAGCTGCTGCCCATGCAGGGCGCGGTCGGCACGCTGTTCGAACTCTGCGCGGCCATCGGCGGCGGCGTGGTGATCGGCCTGATGAGCTTCGGCTTCTTCGGCCGCACCACCGGTTGCGTGCTGGGCCTGCTCACGGCCGTGGTGTTCGCGCCCTTCGCCGTGGGCTTCCTGCGCGACTACCCGGTGCTGCTGAGCTCGCTCACGGCCTACGGCGTGAGCACGCTGGTCTGCGTGGGCCTGAGCTTGAGCGCCAGGAAGCGCTTCGACTTCGATTCGATCGGCGAACGCGTGGTCGCGTTCCAGACCCACTGAGCGCCCGCATACCCATCCTCAAGGAGAGCATCCATGTCCACTCTTGCCCTGACCGCCTACGTGCTGGTATGGCCCGTGATCGCCACCCTCGTGCTGATCGTGCTGTGCGTCGCGCTGTACCGCGACATGCGCGCCGCCAGACGCGAAGGCACCGAACTGGTCTGAGCCCCGCGCTCAGGCCGCGAGCGCGAGGATCTCGCGCACGTCGGCCGGCGTGGTGATCTGGCGCGCGTTCCCGCGCGTGAAGATCTCGTGCATGCTGATCTTCGCGATCTCGTCGAAGCGGCTTTGGTCCACGCCCACCGCGCGCAGGTTGGCCGGCAGGCCCAGCGACGCGACCAGCCGCGCGAAGGCCTCGCCGGCCGACAGCCCGGGCTGGCCCAGCGCCTGCGCGAGCAGCCGCTGCCGGTCGGCGGTGGCGCCCTCGCTCCAGCGCAGCACGGCCGGCATCAGCACCGGCGTGCAGTGGTAGTGCGGCACGCCGCAGGTGCCGCCCAGTACATGGCCGATCGCATGGCTCGGCCCCATCATCACGCCGCCCTGCGCACCGCGGCTCGACAGGCCGTAGGAGCACAGCCAGGAGGCGATCTGGCATTCGGCGCGCAGCGCGAGGTCGTGCGGCGCGGCCTGCCACTTCGGCAGCACCGCCGCCATGCGCGCGATGCCCGAGAGCACCACCGCATCGGCCAGCGGCGTGGCCGTGACCGACAGCAGCGCCTCGATCGCATGGTCGAGCGCGCGCGTGGCCGAGCCCAGCCACAGCGTCTCGGGCGTGTGCAGCGTGAGTGCCGGGTCGAGCACGATCGCGCGCGGCATCATGTGGATGTGGAAGAAGGTCTGCTTGTGCTTGCGGCGCTCGTCGGTCACCAGGCAGCCCGCGTTGAACTCGCCGCCGTTGAGCGTGCTGGGCACCGCGACCATGCGCACCGTCGGGCCGTCGAACACCGGCCGCACCGGCTTGCCGTCGTCGCCCAGCTTGACCTCGAAGCGGTCGAGCGCCTCCAGGTGCGCGTCGGTCATGCCGTGGCGCAGGCACAGCGTGACCATCTTCGCGCCGTCGATCACCGAGCCGCCGCCCACCGCCACGACCAGGTCGGCGCCGGCCTGCTGCGCCGCCAGCGCGGCGCGCGCCACGCCGCTGCGCGTGGTGTGCTGCGGCATGCCGTCGTAGGTGCCCGCATGGCGCGTGCCCAGCGCGGCCTCGATCTCGCGGATCGCCTCGGTGCGGGTGTTGAGCGTGCGGCTGGCCATGACGAACACGCGCTGCGCGCCGGCCTGGGCGGCTTCGATGGCCACGGCCGCCGCGGCCGGCTGGCCGAAGCGCACGCGCTCGATGGCGGGAAAGCTGTGGATGCCGGTGGGCGTGAGGGTGGGCATGAAGGTCTCCTGTGTGGGAAGGGTCAGCGAGGGCCAAATGTTTTGCAATGCAGTCTAGAATTCTGCAATCGAGTCGTTTGAAGAGACAAGAGGGACCATGCGGGGTCGGAGCACCTCCATGGCAGATTAAAAAACCGCTGTGCAGCACCACACCATGAACAAGAGATCGGCCCCCTCCCCCGTCGACGCCGAGGAAGACCCCGACGACGAGGCCACCGGCAGCGCCCACGGCAAGGAAGACCGCCATTTCGTGACCGCGCTGGCGCGCGGGCTCGAGGTGCTGCGCTGCTTCAAGTCGGGCGAGGAGCGGCTGGGCAACCAGGACCTGTCGGAGCGCTGCAAGCTGCCCAAGTCCACCGTCACGCGGCTGACCTACACGCTGACCAAGCTGGGCTACCTGCACCACGTCGAGGAGTCGGGCCGCTACCGGCTGGGCATGGCCACGCTCACGCTGGGCGGCACCACGCTGGCGCGGCTCGACGTCAAGGAGGTCAGCCGGCCGCTGATGGAAGACCTGGCCAACGCCACCGGCAGCCAGATCTCGCTGGGCATCCGCGACGGCATGTCGATGCTCTACATCGAGGTCTGCCGAGGGCAGTCGATCGTGACGCTGCGGCTGGACATCGGCTCGCGCATTCCGCTCGCGACCACGGCCATGGGCCGGGCCTACCTGGCCGGCGTGACGCCCGGCGAGCGCCAGGGCCTGGAGGAACGCATCGAGGCGCTGGACCCGACCTCCTGGCCGCGCATCGCCCAGGGCATCCGCCAGGGCGTGTCGGACCTGGCCGAGCACGGCTGCTGCAGCTCCTTCGGCGAATGGCAGAAGGAGATCCACGGCATCGCGGTGCCGCTGCAGCTGGGCCAGGGCCTGCCGGTGATGGTGATCAACGCGGCCGGCCCGGCGCAGCTGCTGTCGCGCGAGAGCTTCATGCAGGAGATCCGCCCGCGCGTGATCGAGACGGTGCGCCGCATCGAGCAGCAGCTCGGCGCGCGGCGCTGAGGCCGGGCGCGGCCTGCTTACTTGTCGCGCACGAAGCCGATCTCGTCGAGCAGCGTCTTCTCGCGCTTGACCGAGGCCGCGGCGAACTGCTGGTACTGCGCCGGGCTCATGTACGAGGGCTCCATGTAGTACTGGGCCAGCGCGTTGCGGAAGCCCGGCAGCTCCATCGCCTGCTTGAAGGCGTCGTGCAGCTTCTGCACCACCGCCGGCGGCGTGTTCTTCGGCACCGCCAGGCCCCAGGCGGCCGAGGGCGGCGGGAAGTCGATGCCGACATCCTTGAGCGTGGGCACGTTGGGAAACCTGGCCATGCGCTTCTCGTTGAAGGTCACCAGCAAGCGCAGCCGGCCAGCTTCGACCGCCTGGCCCCAGCCCGAGGTGTCGGCCGCGGCCATCACGTGCTCGCCCATCACCGCGTTCAGGGCCTCGGCCGTGCCCTTGTAGGGCACGTGGTTGAACTTCACGTTCTTGATGCGCGCGATCTGCTCCATCGTGATGTGCTGCGCGAGGTAGGCACCCGAGGTCGCATAGGTCAGCTGGCCGGGGTTGGCCTTGGCATAGGCCAGCAGGTCGTCCCAGGTCTTGAAGGGCGAGCTGGGCGGCACCACCACGCCGTAGACGAACTGCGTGAGGCCGATCACATACGTGATGTCGGTGGCCGGATTCCAGTTCATGGTCCCGGTGTAGGGCAGCCGGAACAGGTTGCCCGGGATCACGCCTACCGTGTAGCCGTCGGCCGGTGCCGACTGCAGCAGTTGCGCGGGCATGAGGCCGGCCGCGCCGGGCTTGTTCTCGATCACCACCGGCTGCTTGAGGATGCGGCCCACGTCCTCGGCCAGCACGCGCATCGGCGTGTCGGTCGAGCCACCGGGTGGAAAGCCCAGCATGACCTTGATCGGGCGCGCGGGGAAGGCCTCCTGCGCGATGGCCGCCGAGGCCCCGCCCAGCAGGCCCACGGCGGCGGCGGCCAGGCCGCCCGCGAGGAACTGTCGTGTCTTCATGGTCTTGTCTCCGTCCTTGTTCTTGCGCGCGCGGTCATTGCCGCGCGCGGCTCAGCCCCAGCGTGTCGAGGATGGCCTTCTCGCGCTTCATCGACTCGACGGCGAAGTGCTGGAAGTCCTTGGAACTCCGGTAGTCGGGCTCCATGTCGTAGCGCGCCAGCACCTCGAGGAAGGCCGGCGAGGCCATCGCCTCCTTGAAGGCGTCGTGCAGCCGCGCGACGATGCGCGGGTCGGTGCCCTTGGGCGCGACCAGGCCCCAGGGAGAGGTCTGGACGATGTCGATGCCCAGCTCGCGGAGCGTGGGCACGTTGGGGTAGCGCGCCATGCGCTTGGCGCCCCAGACCGCGATCAGCCGCAGCTTGCCGCTGTCCACCTGCGGCACGAAGGCCGAGGTCTCGGCGGCCGAGTCGACCTGGCCCGCGAGCAGCCCCTGCAGCGATTCGGCCGAGCCCTTGTAGGGCACGTGGTTGAGCTGGATGCCCGCGATGCGCGACACCTGCTCCATCGTCAGGTGGTTGGTGGTCGCCACGCCCGGCGTGCTGTAGGTGACTTCGCCGGGCCGGGCCTTGGCCTGGGCGATGAAGTCGGCCATGGTCTTGATCGAGGACGAGGACTGCACCACGGTGCCGAAGGCATAGCCGGTGATGCCGATGACGTAGCTCAGGTCGGTCGCCGGGTCCCACTTGAGGTCGGTGGTGTAGGGGATGCGGTAGACGCCGGCCGGCGCGATGGCCAGCGTGTAGCCGTCGTTGGGCGAGGACTGCAGCACCTGCGTCGGGATCACGCCGGCCGCGCCGGGCTTGTTCTCGATCACCACCGGCTGCTTGAGGATCCTGGCCACGCGCTCGGCCAGCACGCGCATCGGCGCATCGGTCGAGCCGCCGGGCGCGAAGCCGATCATCACGCGGATCGGCCGCACGGGGTAGTTGGTGACGCTGTCCTGCTGCGCCTGCGCCAGGGGCGCAAGGGCGGCCAGCGCGCAGGCCGCACCGAGCGTGCGCATGAAAAGTCGGGTGTTCATTCTTGTCTCCTGTCTCTCTTGGGATGGGGTCGTCGGCGCGCTCAGGCCGCGGCGGCCTGCGCGCGCACGATCTCTTCCTCGACCTCGCGCAGCCGGTCCTTGCCGAAGAAGATCTCGTCGCCGACGAAGAAGGTCGGCGAACCGAAGGCGCCGCGCTCGTAGGCGCGCTGCGTGTTGGCCATCAGCTCGGCCTTGACCTCGGCGTCCTGCGTGCCCTCGTAGATCGCCAGGCCGTCGAGGCCGGCCGCGTCCAGCGTGCGCACGATGACCTCGCGGTCGGCCATGTCCAGGCCCTGCTCCCACATGGCGGCGTAGACCGCTTCCACGTAGGGTTCGAAGAAGCCCAGCTTCTGCGCCGCCACCGCGCCGCGCATGGTCTGCAGCGTGTTGACCGGCCAGAAGGGGTTGGGCCGGTAGCGCGAGAGGCCGTGCTTCGCGACGAAGCGGCGCACCTCGAGCTTGTCGTAGGCGCGCTTGTTCGCGATGTCCGCGAAGGCCTCGGCTGGCGAGCGGTTGTTGCTGAGCTTGAACAGCCCGCCCAGCAGCATCGGCACGTAGGTGAACACGGCACCGGTGCGGGCCTCGATCTCGGGGATCACGCGGTGGCACATGTAGGCATTGGGGCTGCCGAAGTCGAACAGGAAGTGGACGGGAACTTGGGGGCGCACGGTGGTCTCCTGGGTCTCTGGATGCATTCGCTCAACCGCCCTTGCCGCGCTGCAGGAACGCGGCGAAGGCGGCCTTGGCCTCGGGCGAGGCCAGCAGTTGCGCGAACTGCGCGTTCTCCTGCGCGATGCGGGCCTCGTAGCCCGCGAGTTCCTCGCCGCGCATCAGCGCCTTGGTGGCGCGCAGCGACGGTGCCGAGGTCGCGGCCAGTTGCGCCGCCGCCTTCAAGGCCTGCGGCAGCACCTCGGCCGGCGGCAGCACCGCGTTGACCAGGCCCAGCGTCTGCGCCTCGGCCGCGGTGCAGGGCTCGCCCAGCATCAGCAGCGCGGCCGCGCGCTGGTGGCCGAGCTTGGCCGGCAGCAGCAGCGTCGAGGCGAATTCCGGGCACAGGCCCAGCTTGGCGAAGGGGAACACCAGCTTCGCGGCGCTGCCCGCATAGACCAGGTCGCAGTGCAGCAGCATCGTCGCGCCGATGCCCACCGCCGGCCCGTTGACCGCCGCCACCACGGGCTTGCCCATGCGCAGCAGCGCCTTCATGAAGCGCGCCGAGGGGCGCTCGCCCTCGCTAGGCGCGGCGGCCGCGAAGTCGCCGATGTCGTTGCCGGCGCAGAAGGCGTCCTCGTTGCCGTGGATCACCACCACGCGCACCGCGTCGTCGGCATCGGCCTGCTGCAGCGCCTCGGCCAGCGCGAGGTACATCGCGCCGGTCATGGCGTTCTTGCGCGCCGGGCGGTCGAAGCCCAGGCGCAGTACGCCGGCCTCGAGCGCATGGGAGATGTCGTTCGTCGTGTCGTTCATCACCAGGCCTCCATCCAGGGACGCAGTTCGGTCTCGTGCGTCCACGCGTTGCGCGGCTGCATGTGGATCTGCCAGTAGGCGTCGGCGATGGCCTCGGGGCTCAGGATGCCGCCCTGTTCCTTGAGCGCGTAGCGCTCGGGGAAGGTGGTGCGGATGAACTCGGTGTCGATCGCGCCGTCGATCACCGGGTGCGCCACGTGGATGCCCTTGGGCCAGAGTTCGCGGCCCATGCTCTGGGCCAGCGCGCGCAGGCCCTGCTTGGCGGTCGAGAAGGCCGCATAGCCATCGCGTCCGCGCAGGCTGGCCGTGGCCCCCGTGAAGATGATCGTGCCGCGGCCGCGCGGCAGCATCGCCTTGGCGGTCTCGCGGCCCATGAGGAAGCCGCCGAAGCAGGCCATCTCCCAGACCTTGAAGTACACCCGCGCCGTGGTCTCGGTGATGCCGAAGCGCACGTTGGCGCCGATGTTGAACACCGCCACCTCGATCGGCGCGATGTCGCGCTCGATCTGCGCGACCAGCGCCACCATCTCCTCTTCCTTGCGCGCATCGCTGCCGAAGCCGTGCGCCTCGCCGCCCTCGGCCTTGATCTCGTCGACCAGCGGCGCGAGCTTCTCGGCCTGGCGGCGCGTCACGCAGGCGATATAGCCCTCGCGCGCGAAGCGCTTGGCGATGGCGCCGCCGGTGGCGTCGCCCGCGCCGATCACCAGGATCGCCTTCTTTCCTGTCTTGTCGTCCTTCATGTGCAGCTCCTTCGTTGTGCTGATGTGGATCGGCCGGTGCGGTGTGCGCGGCCTACTCGATCGCCTTGCCCATGTCTTCCACGACCTTCTTGGCGTCGCCGAAGACCATCATGGTCTTGTCCATGTAGAAGAGTTCGTTGTCCAGGCCCGCGTAGCCCGCGGCCATGGAGC
>Ga0182008_10001981_pt1 | contig 13143 bp, 11 predicted proteins | sample Sormic07211129_1_FD_120482 | JGI IMG/M metagenome (GOLD analysis project Ga0182008, IMG submission 120482) | Rhizosphere microbial communities from Sorghum bicolor, Mead, Nebraska, USA - 072115-129_1 metaG | ecosystem: Host-associated > Plants > Roots > Rhizosphere | place: USA: Nebraska...
ACTTGATCCGCGCCACGCCGGTCAGGATCGCCCGGCCTTGGGCGGCGCTGCCGAGGTAACCGGACAGGACCGCATCACAATTGCCCAGCTCGCCAATCGCCGCGATGCCTTCGACCAGATCAGGGATCTGGTGCGGCGCCAGCACGTCACCGGCCCACTGCCCGTACTGTGTGTGGTTGGAGAACTGTACGGTGTTCAGCGGCCAGACATTCACCCCGACCCGCTGCATCGGGAAAACCGCGGCACTGTTGCCAGCGTGACCGAACACCACGTGGGACTGGATAGCGAGCAGATGGGGTGTACGTTTCATGCGGTGAGATTTCCGTAAAACGATTGAAATTCGAGCGGCGCAGTATGCGACTAAACGCAGCCTGTACGACAGACCGGCGACGCAGTTAAGCTGACACTATCTTGTTGGAGCGCCCTGTTGATGCTGACCCTTGGAAATATTTTCGTGCTGATGCTGCTCGCCACTGCTGGCGCCTGGCTTTGGCACAACCACGGCTTGCGCGAACGTGCGTTGGAGCGGGTCAAGCAGCATTGCAGCAACCTGGGGATCGAGTTGCTCGATGGCAACGTGGCGCTGAAAAAAATGGGCTTCATCAAGGATGCCGCTGGCCGGCGACGTCTGGCCCGTGTGTATAACTTTGAATTCACGGTCACCGGCGAAACGCGGCATAACGGCACCATCACTCAGTTCGGCGCCCACAGCGCGCAAATCGAACTGGCGCCGTACCCGATGCCGTTTGACGACACGCCCCCTGTGGTCGATGTGGTCAAGCCAAGCGCTCAGGTGATCGAGCTGAATCATTGGCGGCAGGAACACAACAAGTGGCGGTCGTGATCTTCAATGCCTCCGGCAGTTGGCCAGGCCTCTTTGCAGCACTTCGAGGTCTTGCGGCGCACTGAAAATCAATTCAATCCGCGAATCCTTACGCCATTCACTCGGTTGCCACGCCACCACGGAATTATCCAGCGCGTTGGCCGATATCCAGCCTTTGTCACTGTGAATAACCAGCTTCGCACGCCGCCAGCAATGGCTTTCAAGCCAGCGCGCAATGAGAGCGGCCTCAAAGACCTGGCTCGGATGCCAGCGCCAGCCGATGCTCCAGCCACCCTCCTGTTCCTGGCTTAAACAGATCGGCAGAACCGGGTCGCTCCAGATCGCCGCGAGCTGCGCCAGACTTTTCGGCATCACAAAGTTATCCACACCCGCCACCGCTCGCGAAACCAGCCCGGGCAACTCACTCAAAGACAGCGCAGCTTGTTGCGTCCAATGCAGTTTACGCATCGGCAACGTGGCGGCAATTCGCTGCCGGTCCGCTTGCGCAAGTCCTTCAGACTTGTTCATCAGCAACAATCCCGCACTGTTCAGCGCCTCCTGTTGGGCCTCAGGCAGCGGCTTGCCCGCTACAAGCGCTTGCGCATCGAGTACCAGCACACAGGGTTGCAGACTCAACACGCCTCGCCATGGCGCCTCGCTCAACTGCTTGAGCAAATTCATCGGATGCCCCAAGCCGGAAGGCTCGATGAACAATCGATCCGGCCGCGCCTTGCGCAGCAGACGCCCGAGACCGACCTGAAATGGCGCACCGTTGACGCAACACAAACACCCCCCGGCCACTTCCCCCAGTGCGATACCATCGTCTTCCTGGGTGAGCAGTGCAGCGTCGATGCCAATCTGACCGAACTCGTTGATCAGCACTGCCCAGCGTTCATCCGCGGGACGTTGCGCCAGCAGGTTCTTGATCAGGCTGGTCTTGCCGGCCCCCAATGGCCCGGCGATGACATGGGTGGGAATGTTCTGCAACATGATCGAAGGTTTCTGAGGAGGTAAGGATGCGGTGGATTGGATTGGCGTTTCTGCTGACGCTTGCCAGTGGCGAAGCGCTGGCGCAGGCCTGCGTTGTCCATAGCCAGGCGGAACGACTCGACGTCAAAGTCTGCCAGCAGAACCGCAACATCCCGCAAAAACTGTTCGCCGACGGCTTCTGCCAACCGAACCTGGCCGGGCAGAAGGTCGACGTGCAATACGTCGACCAGTGCCCTGCAGGAGCGTTCGGCGTGTGCAGCAACGCTCAAGTCGCCAATATGCCTTACCGGCAGGATATTCACTATTACGGCGTGGCCACCGATGCGGCGTATTTGCAGCCGTACTGCGAAGCGCAAAGCCAGGGCACCTGGCTGAAGCCTTGAGCGGCGTGCTGCTCCAGCGTTGTTAAGCGACAGCAGCAACCCACGACTTCTGAACGGGGTCAATGGAAAGCTCAGGCGGCCTCTTCATGCCAAGGGCCAAAGGGGTCCGGGAGCATTCGCCAGCCTTGGACTCCCAGCGCCATTTCAGCGTCTGTCAGCAAGCAATCGTCGAGCTCTGCAGTGAGTTGTTTGAAGTCGATGTTCTGACCGATGAAGACCAGTTCCTGGCGGCAATCTCCTGTGTCGCTGGTCCAGTTTTCCATAATGGCGGCTGTGCTTTCCTCGTCCTGCGGCCATTGGTTGTTCGGCACAAAGCGCCACCAGCGCCCGGCGAAACCATGGCGCACCAATCCTCCCGCCTGGGACCAGCTTCCGGCATCCATATGTTTGCTGGCCAGCCAGAAGTACCCCTTGGAACGCAGCAGTTTGCCATTGACCCATGGCCGGTCAATGAAACTGAAAAAGCGTTGCGGATGAAAGGGGCGACGTGCCCGATAAGCGCTGGAGGCAATGCCGTACTCTTCAGTTTCAGCAACATGTTCGCCGCGTAACTCACGCAACCAGCCAGGCGCTTGAGCGGCTTTGTCGAAGTCGAAGCGACCGGTATTGAGGATTTTGCCGAGCGGTACTTCGCCCATGACCATTGGAATGATCTCAGCCTGGGCGTTGAGCCGTTTCAGGATCGCCATCAGCTCATCCCGATCGCCACTGCTGATGAGGTCGATCTTGCTGATCAGGATCACATCAGCGAACTCCACCTGCTCGATCAGCAGGTCGGTGATCGCGCGTTCATCGTCTTCTCCCAGCGTTTCGCCTCGGGATGCGAGGCTTTGCGCGGCTTGGTAATCGATCAGGAAATTCATGCCATCGACCACGGTGACCATGGTATCGAGCCGCGCAATATCCGTGAGACTTTGCCCGTTTTCGTCGCGGAACGTGAAGGTTTCCGCGACGGGTAGCGGCTCGGAAATACCCGTGGATTCGATCAACAGGTAATCAAAGCGTCCCTCATTGGCAAGCTTGCCGACCTCCTCCAGCAAATCCTCACGCAAGGTGCAGCAGATGCAGCCATTGCTCATTTCAACGAGTTTTTCTTCGGCGCGATTAAGGCTGACATCGCGCTGCACCTCGCCGCCGTCAATGTTGATTTCACTCATGTCATTGACGATAACCGCAACCCGAAGGTTTTCTCTATTACGTAGTATGTAATTAAGAAGTGTACTTTTTCCGGCCCCTAAAAAGCCCGACAGGACCGTGACAGGTAAGCGATTTGCCATCAGTTGCTCCTCATAGAAAGCCCGGTCAACCCTCGGGGCTTGCCAAACATGAAAAATTCTTCACGAATAACGATCGCGATAATCATGTTATACCATAACATTGTGATGGTGTTTCGATGATGGGCTCGCTCATGAGGGGCTAACCCTGCCTGATTGGGTAAGGCGAAGCATCGTTGCGATACCTCATAGCCAATCCCGGCGTTGGGCAATTGAGCCTGCTTTCGGATGACCATCCGGACGAATCGAACCTCGACAAATGTCTACATGACAGCGGACGGGATTTGGTTCTATGGTTAAACCGCTAGCGCGTGTGATCGAAGTATTCGAGAACAATAATCATGATCCAGATCACCCTGCCCGATGGTTCATTGCGTGAGTACGACCAACCACTGACCGTGCATGAAATCGCCGCAAGTATTGGCCTGGGGCTGGCCAACGCGGCGGTGGCCGGACGCGTCAACGGCGTCTTGGTGGATTGCGAATTCCTGGTCGCAGCCAATGCCCGGGTCAGCATAGTCACGCCGCAGGAGCCGGACGGCCTGGAGATCCTGCGCCGGTCCTGCACGCTGATGCTGGCGATGGCCGTCAAACAACTTCATCCGCATGCGCAAATGCGCGTGGGCTCGGCACTGGGTGACGGGTTCTTTTGCGAGTTTGCCGTCGAGCGAGCCCTCGCCGCGACCGATCTGCCGCTCATCGAAGCGCGCATGCAATCGCTGGCAGCAACCAACCATTCAATCCGCCGCAAGGCGACATCGTCGTCGGAAAGTCTTTCGCTCTATCGCCTCGGTGAAACCGAGTACTGGACCACCGGCCCGCATGTCCCAACCACCAGGGTACTGCAGGCATTCGCCCTGGATCACGTCAGCGGCACCTTGCAACAACGGGTCTATGGAACGTGCTGGTCCAGTCATCAGGAGCTGCAGTATTGGCGCCTGCCAGCGCATGTGATGGTCGTCAGCATGGATGATCGCCAGGCCCACTACGCGCACACCGTTACCGAGACGTTACGTCGTGGCGGCGTTCGCGCCCTGTCGGACCTGCGTAACGAAAAGGTCCGCTACAAGATTCGCCAGCACCGTCAAACCGTGCCGTACCTGGTGGTCGTGGGGGAAAAGGAAAAGGCGGGTGGCTTTGTCAGTGTGCGCAGTAACAGCGGGGAGGATTTTGGCAGGATGAAGGTTGAAGCGGTGTGTGAATGGCTGAGCTCCACCGGCATGGCCGGTGGTTGAAGCTCCCAAGGGCGTGACCCGTGGGAGCCTGCACCCCGCGAATTTTTTATGCCCGAGGTTTAACTGTGCCGCAATCCTGCCCCAGCCATACAGCGCGGGTATCGAGGCTACCCTTTTGCTGAATGCCGGTGGCATTGAACGTGCCATTGACCTTGGTGGTGAACTCACGGTCACTGAGGAACGTGGCGACACCCGCGCCCTGCGCTTTCGGACAGCTGAAACGGAATTTCCACTGATTGCCGGTGCGCTCGGTGATTTCCTGCTTGCAGCCTGATTGCGGATCGGTCAGCGGAATATTGTCGGTCTTGACCTGTTCCGGCGTCAGGCACGCGCGAATGCCTTTGCCCCCCATGGTGATGCCCTGTTTTTCCAGCTGTGCCCGTTGTTCAGGGGTCATCTGGCTTTGTATCTGACCGAGGATCAGTTGCAGATCCGGCAGGTTCTGGTCATCGACCTTCATGTTGCTCGAGGTCAATTCCCACAAACCCGGTTGCAGCATCTGCGCCTGAGCGGCCACAGGAAGTGCCAAACCCAGCGTGATGGCCAAACCCAGCAGACGAACGTTCATCGTGTAACTCCTGATCATTGGTGGCCGTTAGACGTCAGCCGCAAGCTTCGGTTCATGGGCCAATTAAATAGCGACATTCTGCCCGGAACATGGTCTGTTAAGCATTGAATCTTCAGGAGCAAGGCTGCCCCCATGGATTATTTCGGACCGCATATTTTTGGCTACACCATCGCCCTGCTGCACTCCCTGGGCACGATTGCAGCAATTCATGCCGTGTTGACCGTTCGAACCGCTCAGGGATCGATTGCCTGGGCGCTGTCACTGGTCTTCATGCCTTACCTGACACTCATCCCCTATCTGGTGTTCGGTCGCAGCACCTTCGATGGTTACATCAAGGCCCGACGTCAGGCCAACGAAGAAATGCGCAAGGCAATTTCTGAGCTCAACTGGCGGCCGTGGGTTGAAGAGGCGCTAACCGCTCGTGCTTCCACCGCTTACGCGTCGTTAAGGGCCATGCCCAAGCTGGGGCGCATGCCGTGCCTGGCCAACAACGACGTACGACTGTTGATCAATGGCCGGGCAACGTTCGATGCGATTTTCGATGCCATCAGCCAAGCCCGGGAAGCGGTGCTGATCCAGTTTTTCATCATTCACGACGACCGTCTCGGCCAGCGCCTGCATAAACTGTTGTTGGAAAAAGCAGCTGAAGGCGTGGCCATCTATCTGCTCTATGATCGAATCGGCAGCCACTCTTTGCCACACAGCTATGTTCAGTCACTGCGTGACGCCGGTGTCGAGGTCAAAGCCTTCGCCACTCGCAGCGGCTGGTTGAATCGATTCCAGGTCAACTTCCGCAACCACCGCAAGATCGTGGTAGTCGACGGCGTTATCGGCTTCGTCGGGGGGCACAACGTGGGCGACGAGTACATGGGGGAGAAACCACCCTTGGCGCCCTGGCGCGATACTCATGTACAGGTGCGTGGACCGGTAGTGGCCTGCATGCAGGAATCCTTCGCCGAAGACTGGTTCTGGGCAGCCCGTTCGTTGCCGCCGCTGATCCTGCCGGAGGTGTACCCGGACGACGGCGTACTGTGTCAAATGCTCGCCAGCGGCCCGGCGGATCCCTACGAGACCTGTTCGTTATTCTTCGTCGAGGCCATCCACGCGGCGACAGAACGCGTGTGGATCACCAGTCCCTACTTCATACCCGACGAAGCCGTCTTCGCCGCCCTGCGGCTGGCGGTATTACGTGGTGTCGATGTGCGAATTCTGTTGCCGTCGCGGCCTGACCACCGAATCGTCTACGCCGCCTCCAGCCTCTATGCCTTTGAAGCCGTGCGCGCCGGCGTACGGGTTTTCCGCTATGAGCCGGGTTTCCTGCATCAGAAAGTGGTGTTGATCGACAGTGAGATCAGCGCCATTGGCAGCGCCAACATGGATAACCGCTCGTTCCGGTTGAATTTCGAAGTGATGTTGCTGACGGTCGACAGCACATTTGCCGGCGAAGTGGAGCAGATGCTCAACGATGACTTTGCCCAAGCCCACGAAATCGCCAAAGAGGAAGGCCGGGAGACTCGCCACCTGCAACAGGTCGGTATGCGGGTCGCCCGGCTTATTTCACCGATCCTTTAAGGATTATAGATATCGTCCCGCGTCCATGGCAGTTCATGACTGCCATCGGCATGCGCCTTCACCGCAAGAATCTGGTGCAGATTGATCCAGCCGCGAGCGAAGGCATAGGCGCACCCGGCCAGGTATAGACGCCAAATGCGTAACGCCTGTTCAGGCACCAGTTTGGCGGCGGCTTCAAGGTTGTCTTCCAGGCGTTCGCTCCAGTGATCCAGCGTGCGCGCGTAATGCAGGCGCAGACTCTCGACATCGACGATCTCCAGACCCGCTTCACTGATCTCGGCAGAGATCATTGCCAGGTGCGGCAACTCGCCGTTGGGAAATACGTATTTTTCGATGAATTCGCCAGCTCCCCGTCCTACCGGGCGCCCGTCGGTGTGTTTGGCGGTGATCCCGTGGTTCATCACCAGGCCACCCTCCTTCACTGCGCCGAACAGGGTTTTGCAGTATTCGGGAAGATTCGCGTGCCCCACGTGTTCGAACATGCCAACGCTGACGACTTTATCGAATCGGCCGTCCTGCGGCAGGTCGCGGTAGTCGAGCAGTTGCAGTTCGACCAAATCCTCCAGGCCTTCAGCCTTGACCCGCTCCCTGGCCAGCGCGAGTTGTTCCTTGCTGAGCGTGATGCCGAACACCTTCGCGCCGAATTCACGGGCCGCATAACGTGCCAAACCACCCCAACCGCAGCCGACATCCAGAAGATACTCGCCAGGTTGCAGTCGCAACTTGCGGCATAGATGACGGAATTTTGCTTGTTGAGCCTGCTCCAGCGATTCACTGCCGGTCTCGAAGTACGCGCAGGAATACGCCATGTCGCTGTCGAGCCACAGCTGATAAAAAGCATTGGAGAGGTCGTAATGGTAGGAGATCGCCTTGGCGTCAGTTTCCTTGTCGTGGACGGTACGCACAGGCTGGCTGCCATCGTCCTCATCCAGCAACGCCTGACTCCATTCATCGCAGACGCGGATGACGTCGCTGATGGCGCCTTCCAGCTCCAGTTTGCCTTCGACAAATGCCGCGCCAAGCGCATCCAGGCTGGGATGGGTGAACTGGGTAACCATTTGTGGGTCCTTGACCACAATCGTGACGCTGGGCGTCGGCCCCAGATTGAACTCATGGCCATCCCAGAGTCGCAGGCGTAGCGGTAACTGCAGATTCTGTAAGGCCGGTGGAAGTTGCGCGAGCATGGAGATTCCCCCCTTGTTTCAGACGTCTGATCAGAGGGTAGACCATCTTGGAAAAATAGCAGGCTATTCAATTAATCGCCGTTTTCCATGATTCGCGCCGTAATGACTCATAGGGAGCGAATGCACAAAATGCCGTGCCCTCACTTAAATGACTACGGCCACGACGGACAGTTCTAACAATTGTTACCCGTAGTGCGCTAGTGGATGAAAATGTTCTCAGCCCAGCATTTGTTCCACGTGGAACCACACTGAATTCTGCGCAGCGGAGGCCAAGCCTTGACCGGAATGCCTCGGACGCACATATTACGCTCGTAATTTTACTCAAAGGCTACGGTTACCCCTCCGATCCCTTTCAATCCAGGAGAAGATCCATGAGCACTTACGACGTCGTGATACTCGGCGGTGGCCCCGGCGGTTACAACGCAGCGATTCGCGCGGGTCAACTCGGTTTGAAAGCGGCTTGCGTGGAAGGGCGCGCCACCCTTGGTGGCACCTGCCTGAATGTTGGCTGCATGCCGTCCAAGGCATTACTGCATGCCTCCGAACTCTACGACGCAGCCATGGGCGCAGAATTCGCCAATCTCGGCATTGAGGTCAAACCGAGCCTCAATCTCGCGCAGATGATGAAGCAGAAAGATGAAAGCGTGACTGGGCTGACCAAAGGCATCGAATTTCTCTTTCGCAAAAACAAGGTCGACTGGATCAAAGGTTGGGGCCGAATCGACGGGCCGGGCAAAGTCAGCGTCACGGATGCTGCTGGCGGCACGACCGAACTGAGCGCCAAGGACATCATCATCGCCACGGGCTCCGAGCCGACTCCCCTGCCCGGTGTCGAGATCGATAACAAACGCATCCTCGACTCCACGGGTGCCCTGTCGCTGACGGAAGTACCGAAACACCTGGTGGTCATCGGCGCCGGCGTGATTGGCCTGGAGCTTGGCTCGGTATGGCGGCGCCTGGGCGCGAAGGTGACAGTGGTGGAGTTCCTCGACCGAATCTGCCCTGGCGTGGATGGTGAAACAGGTAAAACCTTGCAACGCTCCTTGAGCAAACAGGGGATCAGCTTCAAATTGAGTTCGAAGGTGACGAGCGCGACGACATCTGCCACGGGTGTGCAGCTCAGCGTCGAACCGGCCGCTGGTGGTACCGCCGAAGTGCTCGACGCTGATTATGTGTTGGTGGCCATCGGACGCCGACCTTATACACAGGGCCTGGGCCTGGAGAACGTTGGCTTGGCCACGGACAAGCGCGGCATGCTCGCCAACAAGGGTCACCGCACCGAAGTCGCTGGCATTTGGGTCATTGGTGACGTGACATCAGGTCCGATGCTCGCGCACAAGGCTGAAGACGAAGCCATGGCGTGTGTCGAGCAGATCGTTGGCAAGGCCGGTGAGGTTAATTACGAGCTGATCCCCAACGTGATCTACACCAAACCGGAACTGGCCAGCGTTGGCAAAACCGAGGAACAACTGAAGGCCGAGGGTCGTGCCTATAAGGTTGGCAAGTTTCCCTTCACCGCCAACAGCCGGGCGAAAATCAATCACGAGACCGAGGGCTTTGCCAAAGTGCTGGCCGATGAGCGCACCGACGAGATCCTCGGTGTACATCTGGTAGGCCCGAGCGTCAGTGAAATGATTGGCGAATATTGCGTGGCCATGGAGTTCAGCGCGTCAGCCGAAGACATAGCCCTGACCTGCCATCCGCATCCGACCCGTTCTGAAGCCTTGCGACAGGCCGCGATGAATGTGGAGGGAATGGCAACCCAGATGTAACAACATCAAAAGCTCGCAGCCTGCGGCAGGCGGCGAGCTATTCACTTCAGCCAGGCAAATGCGTCAACGGAAGCGGGCCCGGTGCTTTCACCGTATGGATCGCAAAGTTACTGCGGATATCGCTCACACCCGGCAACTTCAACAGGCATCCGGTGAGAAAGCGGTCGTACGCGCGCAGATCCGGCACCACCACTTGCAACAGAAAATCCGATTCCCCTGACACCAGAAACGCCGAGATCACCTCAGGCAAAGCCGTGACCGCCAGGCGAAACGACTCGGCCTGTTCGTCGTTGTGACGCTCGACCTTCACGCCAACAAACACCGTCAACCCAAGACCGGCTTCATCGCGATCGAGGTTGGCCTGATAACCGCGAATCACCCCGGCTTCTTCGAGCATGCGTACCCGTCGCAAACAGGGCGACGCCGACAGGCCGATCTCTTCGGCCAATTGCACGTTGGTCAAGCGACCATCGCGCTGCAGTGCAGCGAGAATCTTGCGATCGTAGGCATCCAGTTTCATGTTTGGCAGATTCCGATGGTCATGTGTTCTGTTCATGGCAGATTATGCCAACAAAGCCCAATCTTGAAGCAAACTACGCAAGCACCTGCCCTGCCCTTGCGCCCTACACTGGCCCTACCAAATCGACAACAAATGGGGTGCAACATGGCAGGACTCTGGCTGTTTTTCATGGCACTGGCCGTGGTGTACCTGTTGCCTGGTCCTGACATGATCCTGCTGCTGCAGACCGGTGCTCGTCAGGGAAAAGGAGCGGCACTCGCCACAGCGGTGGGACTCGCCGTAGCCCGCGGCTGTCACGTTGTACTGGCGGCGCTGGGGCTGGCGGCATTGTTCAAAGCGGCGCCCTGGACATTCGACGTGGTGCGACTGGCGGGTGCCGCGTATCTGCTGTGGATCGGCATTCAATGCCTGCGAACGACGATGCTGCCGGCCTTGCACAGCCATCAACCGATACAGAAAGCCCGCTGGCGCGAAGCGATCCGTCGCGGTCTGTTGACCAACCTGCTCAACCCCAAGGCGCTGCTGTTTTGTTCCGTGTTACTGCCGCAATTCATCAACCCACAGGCCGGGCCGGTGCTCGCGCAATTTGCAGTGTTGGGTGGTGTGCTGGTCGGCGTCGGTTTGCTCTTCGACAGCACCTATGCCCTGATCGGTACAGCGCTCGGCCGCTGGTTGCAACGCAGCCCTTCGGCCCAGCGCTTGCAGCAATGGTTATTCGGTAGCCTGTTGATCGGTTTCGCCGTACGGCTGACCTTTGTGCAACAGGCTTGAACCTTACTGCGCTTTACGGCGGCGGCGATTGATCAGCAACAGTGCCGCTGCCGTGACCGCAACAACGCTGCCCACCTGCAAAGGCGTCTTGTATGGACGCAATGCAGAGCGAGCGGCATCGGTAACCTGGGTGACATAGCGTTTGTCGGCGTTCTCGAAATCGGGATACGGGCATTGGTTGCCAAAGTCCGCCGCCCATTCCACAAAAGGCCCGTCTTTGACATAGCGTTGGTAGAGCGCACTTTGATCTGCAAGGCTGCTGTTCCAACCGGCCGCTTCACAGAGCACAGCAGCAAATGCCTGACTGGTATGCGGCAGATTATCCGCAGCGCGATTGGCCAATTGTGTGGCGACAAACCGGTAGTGATAACGCTGGTCAGGCTGTGCAGCGCTGGCTTGCTGACGCTTGACTTCATCTTCGGCCACCAGCGGCCCGACTTTCAGCTCCGTGCTTTCAAGGCTGTAGTTGCCGGCGAAGGTGGCGAAATCCGGGGCCATTTCGTAACCGAGAATATCCATCCCCCACTCACGTGCAGTCCACGCAGCGTTGAACAGAGCGGCGGCGCGGCGGGTCGGCCACCAAGCGGCATCGGCCGCCAGGCGTTGCTCGCCATACAGCCTGGCCTTGTGGCGCAACCCGTCGTTATCGAAATAGGCGGGCGCATCTTCATAATGCCCTTCGCGTAACAACCGACGGCCCAGCAAATTGCGCAGGCTCGCTGCCACTGGCAAGGGCACATAGTTGTCGCGGTCATGCTGGCTGAGCGGGGGTGGCGCTGGAACCTGGGTGTCGACGTAATGCTTGAGTTCGTCGAGCGTCAGTACACGTTCGGCCACCGTCGCCGCGTCAATCCAGTAGATACTTTGGCTGCGATAAAGCTGGTCGAACGCTTGCAGATAATCCCCGCGTTGCAGGGCCAGAATCGCACTTTCGCCATCAACCCGACATTTGGGTTGCAGCGTTTCATAATCGAAGTCCGGCGTTCGCCGATCGCCCCAGGATTCATTCTGAGGAAAGGCCTGCGCCGCCTTGGCATACGCCGCGGCCGCAGCAGTTTTATCACCATCACGCAGCGCCAGCTTGGCGCGTAACCACCACGCCAGCCCACCGTCACCTGCGTGTTCAACGAATGCCTTGGCGCTGGCGAAATCGCCCTGTTGATAATTCACCGCCGCCAGCCGATCCGCATTATCGAGGCTGCCCCGCGTGCTGTTTTGCAGCAATTTAATCAGCTTCAATTCGTTTGCCGGTTGTTCACCGAACGACCAGCCCAGTCGACTGATCAGCGATGCCGTTACCAGTTGCTGTACCGGTTTGCCCTTGAGCCGTTCGGCCAACTGCTCTTCGGGCATGGCCGCCAAGTCAGCCACCAACAGCTTGAGTGAGGTATAGCCCACCGCCGAACCGTGCAGGTTCTGCGTGGCATAGAGTTCGATGGCCGTGTTCCAGTCGCCGGCGGTGCGGGCTACGCGGGCCTCTTCGCCGAGACTGGCCACACCCAGTTCCAGCGGATCACTGAAGCCGTCGATACTCAGTTGCCGTGTTTGCTCAAAAGCCTTGCGAGCTTGCGCCAGCAGATCAGGAGTCGCACCGGCCTCGGCACTCATGACGAATCGCGCCCGGCCCAGCGAGTACGCTGCCCAGGTACTGCGCAAAGCGCGTTGATCCGCGGGCAGCGCCAGCACTTTTTCGAAGTATTCGGCTGCCAGCCCATGGTCACCCACGTTGAACGCCACCGCACCGGCCAGATAAAAACGGATTTCGTCGGGCAAGTTCGCGCCCTGTACTTCAACCTGCGAGGCATTGGTCAGGCTACGCAGCTGCTTTACCAATGCCTGCTGCGCCGGCGTCAAACCCGCCTGCTCAGCCTGATTGCGTTGCTCTGAGTAGTCTGGCCCATCCATGCTGTATGCGGTTGCGCTGACGTTATTCAACCCGGCAATCCGGTGCCCGAGTCGGCTGATCTCGAAGTTGAAGTTGCCCTCCGGCAGCTCCGCCAACGATTGACCACGGTTATCCAGCAGGCGCATCGGGAAATCCGGCCCGCATG
>Ga0182008_10001983_pt1 | contig 13141 bp, 6 predicted proteins | sample Sormic07211129_1_FD_120482 | JGI IMG/M metagenome (GOLD analysis project Ga0182008, IMG submission 120482) | Rhizosphere microbial communities from Sorghum bicolor, Mead, Nebraska, USA - 072115-129_1 metaG | ecosystem: Host-associated > Plants > Roots > Rhizosphere | place: USA: Nebraska...
GCCGGCAATGCCGAGGCAAAGCGCAGGCGCTGGCCGGTGCGCGACAGATACAACGGTTTCACGCCAAGGCGATCGCGGGCAATGAACAGGCGTTGCGCATCGCGCTCCCAGATGGCAAAGGCAAACATGCCGTTGAGTTTCGGCAGCAGAGCCTCACCCCAGGCGTGAAAGCCCTTGAGCAGCACTTCGGTGTCGCCACCGGAATAGAAGGCATAACCAAGGCCTTCCAGCTCCGCACGCAATTCCGGGTAGTTGTAGATGGCGCCGTTGAAGGCCAGGGACAAGCCCAGTTGGTTGTCGATCATCGGCTGCGCAGAGCCGTCCGACAGGTCCATGATTTTCAGGCGTCTGTGGCCCAGGGCAATCGGCCCTTGGCTATGGAAACCCCAGGCATCAGGACCGCGTGGTGCCAGGTGATGGGTGATTCGCTCTACAGCTGCAAGGTCTGCAGGTTGATTGTCAAAACGTAACTCGCCAGCTAATCCGCACATAAATTCCTTACCGGTTTTTCCGTTGGGGAGGGTGAAACGCTACCGCGCCAAAACAGCGGGTACTCAGAAACTGACCCGCTCGGATTTCAGGAGTTTTAGATCGATACGTTATAAGTGGCGGCTGTCGGACGAATGGCTCCTACCTGAAACGGCTTGTGCCAGTGGCAATAGATATTGCTACGAAGCATAGGAATACTTGCTCGGACGCCACGGGATCAGCCCTGATATTCGAATTATCATTTGCCCGTTGAGCGCCGTAGGCTGAACGCATCTGAATGCAATAAGGACATTGCACATGCTGCCAACACTCCCGAAAACAAATCCTCCTGCCGTGACATTTACCCCGGCGCATCGGCTGGACGCACTGGTAGAACACACCGCTGACCTGGACAAGGCCGAGGTCTTGCAAAGGTCCATTCCGGACTGGCTGGCCAACGCCGACCTGGCCCAGGCGCAAGCGCTGAAGACAGCCTTTGAGCAGGCCCATGTTTGCCACACCCGGGCGCGCGAGGCGCTCGACAGGCTGAAGCCGCTGGATGTGTTCTGCAAGGAACAATTGACCGACTTGCTCAAAGCCAAGTGGACAGTCGAGTTCGATGTCGAGCGCGATACGCTGGAGGTCAGCACCACTTCGATTACTTCGACAAGCATGTTCCCCGTCGATTGGACTGGCACCGTCACCACCCAATCCCGCAGCCTGCTCCACGCCGCCATGGAGAACTTCACCCTCGGCGAAGCTGGCACGAATGGATTTTCCAAAGAATCGTTGATTCGCATCAATGGCAAGCCTCAGACAGCAACAGTCATCACCCCTGCGCACTTCGCCACGTTGTGCCGCGAACTGGACCTCGGTGGCCGTTACCAGCAACACATTGACCAAGCATTGGCGCTTCCCCCCAGAACCCTGGGTGGCAGTGCGGCCAACTCAGCGGCTTCGGCTGCTGACATTCGGCGCCTGAAATTGCTCGATATGCAGGTCGCCGTGCACATCGCCTACATGAAAAAGGACATCAGCGCCGCAGCTCATGCCCTCCTGAACAGCGTGATCACGCAAGATGTTCCGGTGGCAAGCATCCGAAACGCGCTGTTCGATGGCGTACCGGTGATGTGGCAGGGCTTGATGATTCATGACGTCTGCATCTCGGGTGCGCTGGTGTTCAGCAATCAGTCGATCGATACCCACGCACAGGCGAAATGCATCGTCTACATGCCGAACGAGCCCCGTCGACCGCTGTATGAATACGCCTCGCTGGACGAGTTCAAGGTTTACCTGACACTCAAGTTGCAAACCAAAAGCTACCGAGCGGTGTTCGCCAGGCAATACCTTTGCGGTCACGATAAGACGAAGTTCTTTACCGCTTTTGACAAGGACAAGGCATTAGGTCCTTTGGCGGCCATGCCAGCGACCTGTCCTTCGGATTTTTTCTTCAGTGCTTTCATCGAAAAGACCCAGCAGGATGCGCAAGTGTTGGCGGTGCCGACAGAATCGGTCGATGAACAACAACGGGAGAAAACACGTAAAACGCTGATGGAGGCGAGCCTGGTCCTGCTCAACGCAGCGTCGTTCTTCGTTCCTGTACTCGGGGAGTTGATGGCCGCGGCGGCCATCGTCGAAATTGCCGGCGAGGTGTATGAAGGGGTGCAGGACTGGACGCACGGTCAGCGCACCGAGGCCTTGTCGCATTTACTCAACGTCGTGGAAAACGTCGCGCAGATGGCCGCGTTTGTGGTGGGCGGCAAGGTGGTGACGTCTGCATTCAGTCGAATCGCAGGCGAACAGGCGACCTTTTTCGACGGTTTTGAGGCGGTAACCGGTCGTCATGGCGAACCAAGGTTATGGAAACCCGACCTGAAGGCCTACAAACAGGCAACGCCACCGGCAGCGACACTGCGACCTGATTCGAACGGTCTCTACAAGGACGGCCAGCGCACGTTGATCCTCATGGACGGGGCGCCGTATCGCGTCTCGCAAGATCCTGCAACGAAAGCGTGGCGCGTCGACCATCCCGTGCGCCAGGATGCTTTTCAGCCCACTCTCGTACGTCACGTCGAAGGAGGCTGGCGCCATATCCATGAACACGTATACGAATGGCCAAGCGGTTATGCGCTCAAACGGCTCAGCCCTGGCCAGACCGGGCTGAGCCACAGCGACATCGTGAGCATTGGCGCCATCACCGACCTGTCACCGGCGCTTGTGCACCAATTGCACGAAGCAAATCTGCCCTTGCCGGCACGGATCAAGGACTGCATCGAGCGGTTCAAATTGAATCAGGGTATCAATCTGCTGATCAGGCGAATGGAGCGTGGAGAATTCTCCGGCACAGCCCATTTGCAGGAACAACTGCATACGTTGCCGACATTGCCCGGTTGGCCCAAGGAGCGATTCATCGAGGTCGTCGACGATAAACAGCAGTTCGTCTCGCGCCACCCGCAATCGGCGACGGTTGATGAGGCCAACCGCGTGCCTGTCAGCGAGTCCGAGCTGAAGTCAGGAAAGTTGCTGGAGACCGTGATCAATGGCCTGTCTTCCAAGGAAGTCGAAGGCATCATCGGCGCCACGACAGAGTCCAAACCCGCGCTGCTGGCGCAAAAAATCGGCACGGCGCTGAAAGGCAATCGCCGGCCCCTGATGGAGCAGCTGTATAAAACCTACGATGGCATTGCCACTGGCGACGTTGCAACGTTGTGCGACCAGGTTACCGACCTTCCGGTGCGCGTGGCCGAGGAGCTGTTGAGCAATGCCTCTGGCAGAGACCGTAGCTTACTTCGTGAGCGCAGGATCCTGGGGCTGGATCTGGCGCAACAGGTCAGTGAGGCACAGTTTTCGATCAGGCAGGATCGTGCCCTCACCGGGTTTCGCCTGCCGTCTCTGGCCAATGACGATACCGACAACCTGGCGCTCAGGTTCATGGATCGACTGCAAGGCTGGGACGACGGGTTTCGCCTGGAAGTACGCCAGGGATCAAGCACCGGCACCTTGCTCGACAGCGTTGGCCAGGCCACTGCACCCGCGAAGGGCGTGATCGTCAAGACGGCTTCGGGCTATCAAGTCAGCCAAGGCACTGGCACCACGCTCACTACACGTAGCAGCGAGCGCCTGCTCGATTCGATTTATCGCGCATTGCCGCAAACCCAGCGCACCCGCATGGGCTTGTCCGGGATCGAGGCGCAGGATGTTTCACGGTTGCAGACCCGTCTGTTGGTGGCAACATCACGGGATCCGCTACGCACCGCACGGATGCTGCGCAATGAACGCACAGAGCTGGCGCAACATTTTTCCAGCTGCGTACAGGCTGACCCGCCTGCGGCAAACGTCTATGCACAAGCCTTGATTCGCAAAGTCAGAAAGCTCTATCCGTATTTCAGCGATGCCCAGGTTTCGTCTTTTCTCGACGCGGCAGGCAGCACCCAAACGTTGCGGGTAAACCGCATCAAGGCGCTCGAGCAGCAGCTCAAGCAACTGCGCGAGGTCCTGCGCAACTGGTGCGCCGATGACGAACAAATGAAGAAGTTGCCCGGGCAACTCAACGACCTGCGAGTCAGTCGTCGTCAGGTGGCCGATGCCATCGAAAACTGCTGGCGCCGGGTCGCGCCGCCGAGATGGCCGCAGGATCAGCCCTACACAGCGCTCAATCTTCAGCGCAACCCGGTCGGCCAGATGCCGACGCTGACCGAACAGGACGTTGCGCATGTACGCAGCCTCGCTATCACGGACATGGAAGCAGGCGATGAGTTGGCCTATTTCCTGAGGCCGTTCAAAGGGTTGGTCACCCTGGAGCTGGACCGCAATCGGCTGACGCGGTTGCCTGAAATACTGTCGCATATACCCGACCTTCAGCATTTGAGCCTGAACGGCAATCAAGTGGCGCTGACGGAGCACACGTTGCGCAAACTGGCCGACATGCGCACGTTGCGCACGCTTTCGCTCAGCGGCAACCGTCTGGGAGCCACGCTGGATGTCAGCAAAATGGCCAACCTGCAGGCCTTGATTCTCAGCGACACACACGCCACCGAACTGCCTGCGGGATTTGACCGCTTGCCGTACCTCAACAGAGTCGACTTGCGCGGTAACCAGATTCGAGAGTTGCCGGACTGGCTGTTTGATGTGCCGCAACGCTTCGCCCAATTCATCAACCTGCGATACAACCCCTTGTCCGCAGCCAGTCGCGCGAAACTGCAGTCTTACCGTGACAGGACCGGTATCGGCATGGGGTTCATGGCGGACGATGCCAAGGTGACCAGTGAACAGGTCGCCAGGGACTTCTGGATGCCCGATTCACGGGAAGCTGATTACACCCGGCGCAACCGCACATGGCTGGCGCTGAAGAATGAGCCTGCGTCGTCGGGACTCTTCCAGTTGCTGGCCGAGGTGGGGAACTCGGCGGACAGCCGTTTTGTGCATGAAGACATGACTCGTCGGGTATGGAACGTCATTGACGCGACAGCCGCTGATTCGGCGTTGCGCGAGCGGTTGTTGGCGCTGGCGGTGAAGGCCAACTGTACGGATTCCGCGGCATTGATTTTCAGTCACCTTGAAGTGGCGGTCGAAATCGACAAGGTGGTGAAGGCGTCTGCCAATGCTCACGATGAAGCCGCTCGACTGTTGAGCCTTGGGCGAGCTTTGTTCTGCCAGGACACCCTAGCCGGGATTGCCGAGGAACATGCGCGGGCCAACCCCAGGCTTGATCCCGTGGAAGTGGAATTGGCCTACCGAACCGGTTTGGCCGAGCGGCTGGAGCTGGTCGGCCAACCTCGGCATATGCGTTACGCATCGCTCAGCGGTGTGACGCAGGCAAACCTGGACACTGCTTACGCCCGAGTGACCACGGCATTATTGTCGCCGGCGTTGCTGCGGGATCTGAGCACGCGTTCATTCTGGGTCGACTTCTTGCGTAAGCATCACGCTCAACGTTTGAATCGCCTCGCTGCACCCTTTCACGTGCGAATGCAGGCGGCCTTCGAAGGCGAGGCGACGCTGGGCACGCGCTATCGCGCCCATGTCGATGGCATCATGGATCAGTTGCAGCAGGCCGAGACCACGTTGCTGGAGGAACTGACCACGCAGGCGCTGGCGGCGGACGAGACGAAAACCTGTTTTATCCTCGATTGAGCGTCTCAGGCCTTGCCGCGAATCAATCGGCGCAAGGCAAAACGGTTCGGGTGGCAGGCTTCGGCCACCGCCCTGGGCAGAGGCAGCGGTTCGTTATCCAGCCAGGCGGCGAGCAATTCGCCGGACAGCGGCGCGGTGATCAAACCACGTGAGCCGTGACCGCTGTTGACGTACAAGCCGTCGAGCCATGGGCATTCGATGTCCGGCACTTGCCGGGCATCCTTGGCGAGTGCCGCATAGGCCTGGGCGAAAGCCTGACTGTCGGCCAACGGGCCGACAATCGGCAGGTAGTCGGGGCTGGTGCAGCGAAACGCCGCCCGACCCTGGAGGCTTTCCGGGGCAAGCGTGTCGGCTTCCAATCGCGTGACCAGATCGTGGGAAATCTCTTCGAGCATGGCCAGGTTGCCCTGGTGTTCGGCGATGGTCGGAGTCAGGTCGTCGCTCTTGAAATCGAAACTGGCGCCGAGGGTATGTTCGCCATGGCGCGCGGGGGCGACATAGCCTTCGGCACATACCACCGTGCTCAAGGCCTGGCTTTGCGGGGTTTGCGCCAGTCGGGTGATTTGCCCGCGAATGCGTTTGAGCGGCAATTCTGCGCTTTCGGCGAAGCGTTGAATCTCGGCGGCACCGGCCAGTACGACCACGGGGGCGCAGGCGAGCAATCGCTCGCCGTCCCACGCTTGCCACTGGCCGTCGACCTTGCGCAGTTGCACGGCATCGTGGTGTGTCAGTATTTGAATGTTGTGCTGTGCAACCTGCGATTGGCACAGCGCCGGAGGATGCACCCAGCCACCTTCGGGAAAGTACATGCCGCCGTGCGCCAGACCGATCCCCGCCAGCGCCTGGGCCTGGGGCTGATCGATCAGGTGCAGCAGGTCTGCGGGAAACGCCTCGGCCAATTGCGCCTGTCGTTCGGCTTCCCTGGCATTGAACGCCAGTTGCAGCACGCCGCAATCGTCCCAGTCAGTGCCACGTTGCAAGTGCTCCAGCAGTCGTCGGGTGTAGCCGAAACCGCTGACGATCATTTGCGACAGCGCGGTGCCGTGCGCCGATAACTTCAGGTAAAGCACACCCTGTGGATTGCCGGAGGCCTCCTGGGCAATGTCGGCGTGGCGCTCCAGCACGCTCACTTGCCAGCCTCGCGCTGCAAGACTGGCGGCGCTGGCGCAACCGGCCAGCCCGGCGCCGATCACCAGTGCCCGGCGTTCACCCGTCAGCGGTGCAGGGCGGGCAAACCAGGGTTTGGCCGGGATTGGCGCAGCAACCTCCTGCGGCCACCCGAGGAATTCTCCACGCAGGATTTCCCATTTATGGCCGATGCCCGGCGTGCGTTTCATCTTGAAGCCCGCGGCGTTCAGCAGCCGCCGAACCCAACCGGTACTGGTGAAGGTACTGATGGTCGAGCCGGGAGCAGCCAGTCGCGCCAGTTCGACGAACAGTTCGGCGGTCCACATGTCAGGGTTTTTCGCCGGGGCAAAACCGTCGAGAAACCAGGCGTCGATTGGCCCGTCCAGTTGCGGCAGTTGCTCCAGTGCATCGCCGATCAGCAAGGTCAGCGTGACCCGGCCGTTGGCCAGTGTCAGGCGCTGAAATCCTTGATGGATGGCCACGTACTGCGCCAGCAGTTGATCGGCAAATACCTTGAGCTGCGGCCACAGTGCCAGGGCGCGTTGGAGGTCGGCGAGGCTCAATGGATATTTTTCGACACTGACAAAATGCAGCCGCGCATCGGGCGCCGCATGTTGCTCGAACACCTGCCAGGCACAGAGAAAATTCAGCCCGGTACCAAACCCCGTTTCGCCAATCACCAACCGGCCACCGGGTGGCAACGCGGCAAAACGTTCTGCCAGGCGGTTCTGTTCGATGAACACGTAGCGGGTTTCGTCCAGCCCCGACTGATCGGAGAAATACACATCGTCGAACACACGCGAATACGGACGACCTTGATCATCCCAGTCGAGCTGGGCGTGGGGCAATACAGGTTTCATGGCAGGCTCGGCAACGGCAAGGTGGCCATTCTAGCCGATCACGGGCGTGGCGCTTGATCCGCCTTTGTGGCGAGGGAGCTTGCTCCCGCTCGGGTGCGAAGCAGCCGCCAATGTTTTTGGCGACAGCTACGCTGTCCAGCGCAAGCAAGCTCCCTCGCCACAGGTTTCTCGCGGCTGCGAAAATTGGATTTGTCTCACGCAAGAGAGGTCCATCCGCTAGTCTTGCTCAAATCTGCAAGGGAGCCGTTCATGTTCGAATCCGCTGAAATCGACCACGCCATCGACAAAGAAACCTACGACGCCGAAGTGCCGGCGCTGCGCGAAGCCTTGCTCGAAGCGCAATTCGAGCTTCAGCAGCAAAAACGTTTTCCGGTGATCATCCTGATCAACGGCATCGAAGGCGCCGGTAAGGGCGAGACGGTCAAATTGCTCAACGAGTGGATGGACCCGCGCTTGATCGAGGTCCGCACGTTCGATCAGCAAACCGATGAAGAACTGGCACGCCCCCCGGCGTGGCGCTATTGGCGGATGCTGCCGGCCAAGGGGCGCATGGGGGTTTTCTTCGGCAATTGGTACAGCCAGATGCTGCAGGGCAGGGTACATGGCGAGTTCAAGGACCCGCGCCTGGATCAAGCCATCAATGGCGCCGAGCGCCTGGAAAAGATGCTCTGCGATGAAGGCGCAGTGATCGTCAAATTCTGGTTCCACCTCTCCAAGAAACAGATGAAGGCGCGCCTCAAGGCGTTGGCCGACGATCCCTTGCACAGTTGGCGCATCAGCCCACTGGACTGGCAGCAATCGCAGACCTACGACCGTTTCGTCAAGTTCGGTGAGCGTGTCCTGCGTCGCACCAGCCGTGACTATGCGCCGTGGCACGTCATCGCTGGTATGGATGCACGCTATCGCAGCCTGGTAGTGGGCAAGATTCTGCTCGAAAGCCTGCGAGGTGCCTTGCAGCGGCCGCAGATCCATCCGGACAAAGTCAGCGCTGCGCCGGTGTTGCCCAGTGTCGATCAAGTCAACCTGCTCGACAGCCTGGACCTGACCCTGCACCTGGAAAAAGACGATTACGAGGAACAGTTGGTGACCGAGCAGGCGCGGCTTTCCGGGTTGATGCGGGACAAACGCATGCGCCGGCACGCCCTGGTCGCGGTGTTCGAAGGCAACGACGCAGCGGGCAAGGGCGGGGCGATCAGGCGAGTGGCGGCGGCGCTCGATCCACGTCAATACAACATCGTGCCGATTGCCGCGCCCACTGAAGAAGAGCGTGCACAGCCATACCTTTGGCGCTTCTGGCGACACCTGCCGGCACGGGGCAAATTCACCGTGTTCGACCGCTCATGGTATGGCCGGGTGCTGGTGGAACGTATCGAGGGTTTTTGCAGCCCGGCGGACTGGTTGCGCGCCTACAGTGAAATCAACGATTTCGAAGAACAGATTGGCGATGCCGGGGTGGTCGTCGTCAAGTTCTGGCTGGCCATCGACAAACAGACTCAAATGGAACGCTTTCAGGAGCGCGAAGAAATTCCTTTCAAACGTTTCAAGATCACCGAGGATGACTGGCGCAATCGGGAAAAGTGGGACGACTATCGCGCCGCTGTCGGCGACATGGTCGACCGCACCAGCACCGAAATCTCGCCGTGGACGTTGATTGAAGCCAACGACAAGCGCTGGGCACGGGTCAAGGTGTTGCGCACGATCAATCAGGCACTGGAAGAAGCGTTCAGGAAATCCGATAAACACGCCAGCAAGGCCAACAAGGGCAAGAAGTGAGGCGATGGTTGCGCATACGCGGGGTGAATGATTGTCGCGGTTGGTAATTGGGTGGGCTTATGCTCGGGCCACTCTCAACCGACAACAACAATGAGGTAATGCCATGCGTGAAGTGGTGATCGTCGACAGCGTGCGGACCGGCCTGGCCAAATCCTTTCGCGGCAAGTTCAACCAGACCCGTCCGGACGACATGGCAGCGCACTGCGTCAATGCCTTGCTGGCACGCACCGGCATCGACCCGGCCAGCGTCGAGGATTGCATCGTCGGCGCCGGCTCCAATGAAGGCGCCCAGGGTTACAACATCGGGCGCAACGTCGCGGTGTTGTCGCGTCTGGGCATCGGTACCGCCGGCATGACCTTGAATCGCTTCTGCTCGTCAGGCTTGCAGGCGATTGCCATCGCTGCCAACCAGATCGCTTCCGGTTGCAGCGACATCATCGTCGCCGGTGGGGTCGAGTCGATCAGCCTGACCATGAAAAGCGTCAACACCGATAACCTGATCAACCCGCTGCTCAAGGAACAGGTGCCGGGTATTTATTTCCCGATGGGCCAGACCGCCGAAATCGTCGCCCGCCGCTACAACGTCAGCCGTGAAGAGCAGGATCTGTACGCCCTGCAAAGTCAGCAACGCACCGCCCAGGCACAGGCTGCCGGGTTGTTCGATGATGAAATCGTGCCGATGGCGGTGAAGTATCGCGTTGAAGACAAAGCCACCGGGCAGGTGCAGATTCTCGACGGTGTCGTCGATCGCGATGACTGCAACCGTCCCGACACTACGCTGCAAAGCCTCGCCGGATTGAATCCGGTGTTCGCTGAAGATGGTTCGGTGACGGCGGGCAACTCGTCGCAATTGTCGGACGGCGCCTCCATGACGTTGGTGATGAGCCTGGAGAAAGCCCTGGCGCTTGGCCTGAAGCCAAAAGCGTTTTTCCGAGGATTCGCCGTGGCCGGCTGCGAACCGGATGAAATGGGCATCGGCCCGGTGTTTTCGGTGCCGAAACTGCTCAAGGCCAAGGGCTTGCAGATGGCCGACATTGACCTGTGGGAACTCAACGAAGCGTTTGCCTCGCAATGCCTTTACGCGCGCAATCGGCTGGAGATCGAGAACGACAAGTACAACGTCAACGGCGGCTCAATCTCCATCGGCCACCCGTTTGGCATGACCGGTTCGCGTCAGGTCGGGCACATCGTTCGCGAGTTGCAGCGGCGCAATCTGCGTTACGGCGTGGTGACCATGTGCGTGGGTGGCGGGATGGGGGCGACCGGGTTGTTTGAGGCGGTTCGGTAAACGCCTCGGATTTTGTCATGACTGTTAAATAGCTATCGCCAGCAGGCTAGCTCCCACAGGATCTGATGGGCGACACAGATCCTGTGGGAGCTAGCCTGCTGGCGATGAAGGCGACTCGGTTTATCCATTCGTCGCCATATTTTTCATCCGCTCTATATAAGCATGAATCTCCCGCGCAGCCGCCTCGACATTGGCAAATGGCCCCTCGAGGGTGTTTTCCCGGGTGCTGAAATACAACTCCCCATTCACTCGACATAACCGATCACTGCGAAAGTGCAGGCCGGGAGCGTTGTCCTGGGCGCGCATGCCATACATGGCGAATCTCCTGAAAGTGTCCTGTGGATCCAATCAGCTTATGCAAGAACTACTTGCGGCGCCTGTCGATCCGATCAGCGGCAGTTCGTCAATCAAACGTTGCGACCTGCACAGTTTCATTCGCGGCCAGACGCCAACTGTGCCTGTGTACTGCGCGCCGGTGCGCCTAGAATGCCGGTTACTTGTCATCGGGTTTCGGGGTTTGCATGCACATTTCATCGGGTCGCTGGGTCTACGGTTTGTTTCTGGCCCTGCTGACTGCGTTGCTGTGGGGAATCCTTCCCATCAAACTCAAGCAGGTCTTGCTGGTGATGGACCCGGTGACGGTCACCTGGTTTCGCTTGATGGTGTCCGGCAGCTGCCTGTTCCTGTATCTGGCGGCCACCAAACGCCTGCCGAGCCGCAAAGTGCTCGGGCCACGAGGCGGCTGGCTGGTGTTGATGGCGGTGCTGGGGCTGGTGGGCAACTACGTGCTGTATCTGATGGGGCTCAACCTGCTCAGCCCCGGCACCGCGCAACTGGTGGTGCAGATGGGGCCGATCATGTTGTTGATCGCCAGCCTGTTTGTCTTCAAGGAGCGTTTCAGCCTGGGGCAGGGCATTGGCTTGCTCGTGCTGCTGATTGGCTTCGTGCTGTTTTTCAATCAGCGTCTCTCTGAGTTGCTCACGTCGCTGAGCGATTACACCGCCGGTGTGTTGCTGGTGCTGTTGGCGTCCACGGTCTGGACCTTTTATGCCCTGGGCCAAAAGCAATTACTGACGGTGTGGAATTCGTTGCAGGTGATGATGGTGATCTATCTGTTTTGCGGGCTGTTGCTGACACCGTGGGTGCATCCACTCGAAGCACTGCAATTGAGCCCGTTGCAAGGCTGGTTGCTGCTGGCATGCTGCATGAACACCCTGATTGCCTACGGCGCGTTTGCCGAAGCACTGGCGCATTGGGAAGCATCGCGGGTCAGTGCCACGCTGGCGATTACACCGTTGGTGACGTTTGCGGCGGTTGCCCTGGCCGCCTGGTGGTGGCCGGACTATGTGCATGCCGAGACCATCAATGGTCTGGGGTATGGCGGGGCGGTATTGGTCGTGCTGGGTTCGGCGCTGGTGGCGTTGGGGCCTTCGTTGATTGCCGGGCTGAAGGCGCGGAAAATGCGGATGGCGGCCGGTTAGACCGCGTTATCGTTCATCGCGGGCAAGCCACGCTCCCACAGGATCAAGGCGATCACAATAGCAGTGAACGACACAAAACCCTGTGGGAGCAGGCTTGCCCGCGATGACGGACTTGCAGGCGCTACCAATCTCAGCCCTTGGCCCCGGCCTCCAGCATATTCTCCGGCCTTACCCACGCATCAAACTCTTCATCGGTCAGATACCCCAATTCCAGTGCCGCCTCGCGCAAGGTCAACCCTTCGGCGTAAGCCTTCTTGGCAATTTCCGCCGATTTGTCATAACCGATGTGCGGGTTCAGCGCCGTCACCAGCATCAAGCCTTGCTCAAGGTGTTCTGCCATTTTCTCGGCATCCGGCTCAAGGCCTGCTATGCAATGCTGCTGGAAGTTGCTGCAGCCATCGCCGAGCAAGCGGATCGATTGCAGCAGGTTGTGAATGATCACCGGTTTGAACACGTTCAATTGCAAGTGACCCTGACTCGCGGCAAATCCGATGGCAACGTCGTTGCCCAACACCTGACAGGCCAGCATCGACAGCGCTTCGCACTGGGTCGGGTTGACCTTGCCTGGCATGATCGAGCTGCCCGGCTCGTTGGCCGGTAGCTTCACTTCGGCAAAACCGGCACGCGGTCCGGAACCGAGCAGGCGCAAGTCGTTGGCGATCTTCATCAGCGTCACGGCGAGGGTTTTCAGTGCCCCGGACAAGGTCGTCAGCGGCTCGTGCCCGGCCAGGGCGGCGAATTTGTTCGGTGCGGTAACGAACGGCAGGCCGGAAAGCGCCGCCAGTTCAGCAGCGATGGCTTCACCGAAACCGTGCGGTGAGTTCAGCCCGGTACCGACCGCCGTGCCGCCCTGGGCCAGTTCACACACCGCCGGCAGCGCGCTGCGAATGGCCCGCTCGGCATAATCGAGTTGCGCTATAAAAGCCGAAACTTCCTGGCCGAAGGTGATGGGTGTGGCATCCATCATGTGCGTGCGCCCGGTTTTCACCAGCTTCATGTGACGCGCTGAC
>Ga0182008_10001984_pt1 | contig 13141 bp, 12 predicted proteins | sample Sormic07211129_1_FD_120482 | JGI IMG/M metagenome (GOLD analysis project Ga0182008, IMG submission 120482) | Rhizosphere microbial communities from Sorghum bicolor, Mead, Nebraska, USA - 072115-129_1 metaG | ecosystem: Host-associated > Plants > Roots > Rhizosphere | place: USA: Nebraska...
CGGTACCTGCCCTTGGGTTTACAGCGCTTGCTGCACAGGAATTTCCTGTCCGTTCAGCTTGATCGCCACCTTGACGATCTGCGCCTTGACCTGGTTGCTGGCCATGTCCGCTTCCTGGGCGTAGGCGTACACGACGATGGCGAAATCCTTGTAGCCGCTGCGCGCCGCCTCGATCTTGCGCGCCGCGTCCTGGTCCACCTTCAGCAGCGAGTAGCCGTCGCCGTTGGTAAATGCCAGCTTGTAGTCGCCGTTGTCGTACATGTAGTAATACGTGCCCGCTTCGGCGAACTTGGCGGGGAAGGCGGCCTTGTCCATGGCGTACGGCGACAGCGCGCCCTGGCCGTTGATCTGGTAGCGCAGGTAGCGCTTCGTCTTGGCTTCATTGACCTTGGCGTCGATCTGCGGTTTCAGCGCGTCGAGCACTTCCTGCTTGCGGAAGGCGTCGTTGCTGCCCGCATATTCGCGCGAGATGCGCTGCGCCACGGCCGCGTAGTCGGGCGGCACGCCGGACAGGGCGATGTAGCTGTACATCAGCTGATTGCCGCTCGTGATGTCGACATAGCTGGCGCTTGGCGTGGCCGGGTCCGCTTGCGGCAGGCTGGCGGCGGCCGCCTTGACTTGCGCCTTGGCGGCCATGTCGGCCACGCTGGTGGCGGGCGTCGACGCCGCAGGCGTTGCATGCTCGGAGGTCTTGCCGCAGGCGGACAGCAGGATGGCGATGGCGAGCAGGGCGGGCAGGGTACGGTGCATGATATTTCCTTCAAAGTAAGTGGAAAGTAAGTGGAGAGTGGGTGACTTAGCCGATGGTTTTGCGCTTGTATTCGCCTACGCCGTAAGCGGCCAGGACGATGGAAGCGGCCAGCACCAGGTAAAAGCCGATGCCGAACGAGAGTCCCTGCCACACCTGCCCCAGCATTTCGCTGGCCATCTGTTCGGCCATGCGGGCCGCGCGGCTGCCCATGATGCCGCCCATGGCGTTGCCCGCGTCGCTGACGGCGCCCTTGATCTTGATGAACAGCAAGCTGCTGTGGAGGACGATGAACAGCAGCGGCGCGCACTTGCCCAGCGCCGCTTTCGGGTGGCTGCTGGCCATGGTGGCGCAGCAGGCGGCAATGGCCAGCAGGAAGAAGAATTGGGCCGAGGTAAAACCGCCGCCGCCATCGCGGGCAAAGCTTTCCAGGCTGTCGGCGGACAGGCCCAGCAGCTGCCAATAGGTGCGCGAGACGGAGGTGAACAAACGGATGCCGATGGTGTTGAAGATGAAGGCGCCGGCGATCAGCACGCCAAGAGCCCCCAGCACCTGGACGCCGAGCGCCGAGACGGCCCGGCCCCACAGTTGCTGGCCCTTGTCGCGCGCCAGCTTGGCGGCGCCGGCCATGTCTTCCTGCGCCAGTTGCTGGGCGGGAATGGCCGTGACGGTGGCGAGGCCGCCGGCGTCATCGAAGCGCACGTCGACGACGGCGTTGATGGCGGGCGCCACGTCCGAGCGCCAATGGGTGGCCACGTCGAAGGCATGCTGGATGCCGGCCACGCTGACGGAACCTTGTCCGCTTGCTTGGTAGGCGAGGATGCGGCCCCGTTGGCCGGTGGTAATGGTTGCTGCCGGGCTGGATGTGTGCATAAGATTTCCCTGGTCACTGTCATGCTGTATTGCATGTACCCACGGATAACGGGGGCAGTTCAGGGAAATCCAAAATTATTTGAAATTATTTTTTCGGCGGCTGCATCATGTCCTTGGCGGCGCCCTGGTAATCCTTCATCAAGCCCATGAAGGCATCCTGCAGATGGCGGGCCGCATCCTGCGGCGGCGCGCCCGTGCGCCGCGCCAGGTCGAATTTGTAGGCGTGGGCGGGGCTGTAGCCGGCCTGCGAGGCGGCGTCCAGCAGCACGCCCGCCCGTTTCAATGACGCCGGGTCGCCCTTGACCATCAGCAATTCGGCCAGATAGGTCTGGGCAATCGGAAAATCCTTCGCGGCCGCCTTTTCCAGCCACTGCATGCCCGCCTTCGGCTGTTTGATTCCCGCATCACCGCCGCCGATGCCGTAGCCGAGCGCCGTCAGCGCCACCAGGTCGCCGCCGCGCGCGCGCTTTTCCAGCTGCTGGCGGGGAAACGGGCGGGCCGCGATCTGCATGCGGATTTCATGGTTGATGTCTTGCAGCACGTTGCCGGGCCACACCTTGGCGCCCGGTGCGGCCGGCTTTTCCGCCGCTGGCGCAGGCGCCGGGACCGGTGCGCGCATGCCGCCCTGTCCTTGTGCGCCGGCCAGCACGCCCGGTGCCGGCGGGCTGACGCCCTTGCCGCTGCCCATGTTCAGCACCAGGCGCGCCGACGTTTCGCCGAACGACACGCGCGGTTTTTGCACGTCGTGCGTCATGGCGGCGACCCTGGCCGCCACTTGCGAAAACACGTCGCTCATCGGCAGACCCGGGGCGTCGAGCGCGTCGAGCAGGGCGCTCGTGTACGGGCTGTTGCGCGAATCAGGCGACCAGAAATCGCGCGCCAGGGCACCGGGGCCGGCCGAATAGGCGATCACCACGCCCCGTGGCGCTTGCGTGTCGGCAAAACCGTGGCTGGCCGCGTTGCCGCCGCCCGGAACCATCACGGCGCCGCCGCGCGTATATTCCTGGCGGCAAGCATCGAGGATCAGCACGGCGCCGCGCGCGCCCGTGCGCTGCAGGTCGCCCGCCAGGCTGGAGACGGACACGCCCTGCGCGGCGATGGCGGACGCGCTCAGCGCATTCATGTTCGCGCCCAGCGGCAGCACATAATTGGCTTCGCCCGCCTGCGCGCCGTGGCCCGCGTAAAACACGAGGGCGATATCGGCACCGCGCGCCTGCGTGGAAAACTCGGCCGACGCCTTTTGCAGCTGTTGCGCATTGATGTCCGTGCGCAACAGCACTTCAAAGCCCAGGCGGCGCAGGCGCTCGGCCATGGCGCGCGCATCGTTCACGGGATTTAACAGGGGCTGGGGATAGGCCGCGTTGCCGATCACGAGGGCGATGCGCTTGCCCGGAGCCGCTGGCACGGCGGCGTGCGCCACGTTGCTGAGCAGTAAAAAGAACAGGCTGAAAAACAGGGAAATCAGGCGATGCATCGGCGTCTCGGGAATTGTCGTGAAAGTAACAAAAGTTAGCGATTTTTACTGTGATATGAGAAAATTGCCTAAATGCATTTTACCTTACTGACAAGTTTCTCTTGTCTGGCCAGCGCACGGTGTACATCGCCGCCGGCCAGTGGCGCGTGGCGCCCAACCCAAGATCGGACCGGCTGTGCAATCGGAACAATTTGAACGCATTCATGACTTCTGGACGCGCCGCCAGCGGCTGTCGCAAGGCGAACTGGGCGAGTTTTACCAGCGCGTCATCGCCGCGCTGACGCCGTGTCGCCCGCGCGAGGCGGCATCGCTCGGCGATACGCTGGCCGACTTGCGCCACCAGTTTTTCATTGAAAAAGTCCTGCATGGCGACAGCGACGCCGCGCCCCACCACGTCGGCGCCTTGTTCCTGTACTTCAAGCGCTTCATCATCGACCAGCTGCGCAAGCAGCGCGATGATGACGATGCCGATGCGCAGGAGGGCTGCGACTTGCAGGCGCCCGACGCGTATGCCGCGCCGCTGCGCGACTACCAGCTCACGCCCCAGCAAGTGCGCGACGCGGCCGACGTTTTTATCGCCACCTTGCCCCGCGATTTGATCTTGCTGCTGCGCCATTGCGGCTGCGGCGGCATGCCCGTCAACGAACTGGCCGAGCAGATCGCGTCCGCGCATTACCACGGCGGAAAATTAGGTCTCGTGCACCGGCAGAAGGGCGATCCCGTCAGCGCGGGACGGCAGATCGTCGAGCCGGCCCACCGCGCCACCTTGCTGGGCAGCTGGGTCTTGAACCTGCTCAAGCTGCGCGTGGGCGATGCCCTGACCGCGCGCGATATGCAGGCGGCGCAAATAGTTTTGGATATTCTGTGCGTGGCCGCGTTATCCCTGCACATGGACCCCGTGTCCACCCACCCGAACCCTGATGAAAGGCCACCGGCATGACTGCATTGACGCCCTCGCTGGCCATCGTTGCCGCGCGCCTGCCATCGCCCCCGTCTTCCGCCGAGCTGCTGGACGCGGATGCGGCGGGCACTACCCCCGACTGGCGCGGCATTGCCGTGCCGGATCACCTGATGCAACGTTTTGCGCGCCGCAGCGACGCGGCGCCCTTGGCCGGGCGGCCCATCGCGGGCGGACAGATCCACCTGCTGGCGCGTTGCCCCGGCTTTGGCGCCGTGCTGCTCGACGCCTGGGACAGCACGCGCCAGCGCTGGCGCGGCTGGCTCGTCACGCCGGACGCGGCGTATGCCGATGCCTGCGGCCTCGTGGTCGAAGAGCGCGACGCGCCCGCCGACCCCCGCGCGGGCCTGGTGCTGTGCGACATGCCGGTCACTGTGGCCGTGACGGACCTGGGCGCCTGCCTGGGCGTGTTCAGCCAGGAGCGCCTGCAGGCGGCGCGCTGGCTGGAAACGCATGGCCGTGCCAATGGGGCCACGGCGGCGCCCGGCGTCATCGCCCGCGTGGCCTTGCCCGGCGACGATTACGCCTTGACGGGCACGCCGCTGTCGAGCGAGCTGGGCAAGGATGGCCGCGTGGCGTATCGGCAATTGCTGCGCCAGGGGTTGCAGCAGTTGCAGATCGCTTCGGCCGATGCGCTTGCACCGATATCGAAACCTGTGCAGGCGGCCAATGCGAACCGCTGGCTGAAGATCGTCACGGCCGTGGCCGCCAGCGTGATGGTGGTGCAATCGGCGTGGCTGTTCCTGCCGAAAGATCAGGCTGTCGTCGGCAATGCGGAGTTCCGCAGCGGCAGTGGCAGCGGCGTCGAGACGGGCGTGCGCTTCCGCGTGCTGTTCCGCGCCGAGGCGACGGAGGCGGAGATCCGCACTTGGCTGCAGCGCGAGCAGCTGGAAATCGTCGCCGGACCGGACACCCTGGGCGCCTTCACCGTGCTGTCGCGCAACCGCCAGAAAGTCTTGCCGCCGCCAGGCCCGGGCAATCCGCTGGCCGTCATCAATCCCTGACCCGAAATAAGAGAAAGTTATCAAGTATGGCAACGTATAAGAATTTTGCATCCGCGCACTGGCGTAAATTGGCCCTGAGCGTGGCCGCCGGCATGCTGCTGACGGGCTGCGCCATGACGCCGAACGGCCGTGGCGGCGTGATGGTGGGCCTCGATACTGCCGAGCTGTTCGGCACGCCGCTGTCCACCTTCCGCCTGCGCGACGGCACGGAAGGCACCTTGCGCAAGGACCCGCAAGGCAAGTATTCGATCAAGCTGTCGCAGGCGTTTCGCGTCGTGCCGCTGGCCAACGCGATCACGGCCCGCGTGGCGCGCGTGGAGAACGTGGGCGAGCGCACTGTGGTGATCGTGGAAACCCAGGAGCGCGGCTGCGCCTACCGCTATGAAGTGCTGGCTTTCCAGGGCACGGACGTGCTGCAGTGGACGGTGGGCAATTGCAAGGACCGCCCCCGCGTGGAACTGGCGGCGGATGCCAAATCGCTCAATATCGATTTTCCCAACTACAACCGGCTGTCGCGCATGATCTACACGGACAACCGCCTGCTCAACGCCAGCGTGGCCGTGCCGCCCGGCGTCGATACGCGCGCCCAGCCGTTTGCCGACGACGGCTTGCGCGCTACCGGCCCCGTCATCGCCACCGTGCCTGGAAGCGGCAGCGACAGCGGCCGCGTGATTCCCGCCCCGCCGGCCCCGGCATCGGTCCCGGCCCCTGCCGCCGCGCCGAAAACGGGCAGCCGCGCCAGCGCCAAGCCGCGCCGCCAGGAAACTCCGGCCAGGGCGGCGGCGCCCGCCATCAGCCTGCCTGCAGCGCGCAGCGCGGCGGCTGCTCCCGCGGCGCCGATGATCTTCCAGGCTGAAGAGATCAAGCCCGTCGTCATCGATCTGAGGAAATAAGATGGCCGCGAGTCTGCGCAGTCTGCAAATCCGGCAGACCTTGATCCTGATCGTCCTGACGATCATTTATTTGTGCTGCGAGCTGGGCTTCAATGCCCGTTTGCTCGACGTGGTGGGCGGCGACGTCAAGCCGCACGACGTGGAAGGCGTGGAATTCTATGGCCGCAGCCTGTCGGGCATCGCCGCCGCGCTGGTGGTGCTGCAGCTGATGTGGCGCCGCCGCCTGAAGAACAATGGCAGCGGCCCCAGCTGGAAAAAGATCGTCTTTTGCTGCGTCGCCACGGCCGCGGTCGTGTTCGGCATTCTGAAGACGACGGTCACGGTGCTGGTGGAAACGCGCGATGCGCAATTTCGCCGCCTGGCCTTCAACACCACCCTGATGCAGCGCTCGCTGGTGGGCGGCAGCCTGCAATTGCAGGGCCTGGTCGATGATGCCACCCTGTTTGCCAAGCCGGAAGGCAAGGCTTTCCTCGCCCTGTTCCCCTTCCTGGCCGTGTCGGTGGGCCATCTTGACGAGCGCATGGAACCGGCCAAGGAGCAGTTGATCAATTTCAATGTCCGCAAGATCGCCGGCGGCGCGGCCGGCTACTACGACAAGTACCAGCAGGCGATCGGCGAAGTGCATGACAAGTGGAAATTGTATTCGGGTATCATTCCCGACGACGATGCGGGCTTGCGCCAGCAGCAGGAATCGGCCTGGAACGATTACCGGCAAAGCCTGTCGCGCCACGGCTGGCAGCCGCATTCCGTGCCGGCGCGGCGCAAGGCGGCCGTGGTCAACAATGTGCGTAAAAAGGTACCCGTGTCGGCCAACTGGCATCCGGCCGACCAGCTATCGTTCCGCCTGGCCGTCAAGCGCCGCTATGCGTCGGAAGCGGCCGGCAAGGGGTTGACTATCAAGGGCGACCGCATTCCGCCCGGCCTGTCCTTCCCCGCCTTCGTGGCGCGCCCCGGCATCCAGGCCGTGCTGCGCGACGGGCCGGACGGCGGCAACGGCAGCGAAGCGGGCAAGGGCTTGCGGCTGCCCAAGGGCGCCGTGGTGCAGGACGCGTATGCGAGTCCCGCCGAGTTCAGCCGCCTGTTCGACCAGTTCGCCGCGCGCCAGACGGCGGAAAAGCTGGTCGAGTACCGTGCCAGCCGCAGCGATTTTGAAGTGCATGGCAAGTATTATGCGGAGGGCAAGGAAGCGGCGCGCGCGGCCATCGTGCCGCCCGTGGCCCTGTTCTTTTCGCTCTTGGGCGCCATCGGCCACTTTTCGAAACTGCTGTACCTGATCGCCACCGTGGGCTTGCTGGTGCTGGCGGCGCGCCGGGGCGAGCAGGCGGGCGCCGATGGCCAGCTGAGCCGCCGTTCCGCCTGGATCGCCACGGGCGTGCTGGCCGGCGCCTTCCTGGGAACCTGGGGCATCTTCAGCCTATCGGACAACAATGTCACGAAGAGCGAGCTGTTCCGCCAGATGCTGGACTGGAACCGCCAGGCCGACGGCGACAGCACGCGCTGGCAAATCGCCGGCAAGGGCTTGTTGGCCAATATCACGCACGTGGTGGCGGTGGGGCAGGGCTACAGCTATCCCGTCAACGAAGCGATCCGCATCAATATTTTGCAGGGACTCGAATATGGTTATCATCCGGAAAAAAGATAAGGCGGCCGCCCTGGCCTTGCTGCTGTGCATGGCCAGCACGGCCGTGCAGGCCGACTGCCTGGGCATGAAGGTGCATGCCCACCGTGGCGCCGGCAATGCGCCGGAAAACTCGCTGAGCGCGCTGCGCAACACGTATTTCGGCACCTGGGACGGCGTCGAGACGGATTTGCAGCTGCTCGGTGACGGCAGCTGGGTGGTGCACCACGATCTGCTCACGGGCCGGGTCGTCGACACGGGATCGCCCCGCACCGTGAAACAATTGACGGCCGACGATTGGCGCGCCGCCAGCATGAAGAACCGTGGCGTGGCCACGCCGGAAACGCCGCCGTTCGTCAGCGATGTCGCCGACCTGGCGACGGCTTTTCCGGGCAAGACCCTGAACGCGGAAATCAAGGATGTTGTGGCGTCGTGCGCGCCCATCAATACGCTGGTGGGGCAGTTGCGCGCCAACATCAAGCATGGCAACTGGTTTTTGACGTCGGGCGTGCCGAACAACCTGGCCTGTGCGCGCCGCGCCGATCCGCAAGGCTACTTGGGCCTGCTCGTGTTTGATGCGCGCAATGCGCAGGCGGCCGGCGCCAACCGGGTCAGCCGCTATATCGCGAAAAACGCCCGTCCGCCCAAGCTGGACAAGCCCTGGCTGCAGCGCGTGCAGCAGCAGATCGGCATGCCGACGGGCGTGCACGTGGATGCGCGCAGCCTCGATGCCAATCCGAATTTGCTGGCCGATGCGGCCAGCCTGAATATGCCCGTCTTCGTGTATGCCGTCGATGGCGACTCGGCCCTGGCCGCGTCCCTGCTGCGTGCCCAGCAGCGCAGCCACCGCTGGCCCAGCGGCGTCATCCTTGACGGCAATCCCGAAACGTTTTGCGCGATGATGAAGTAATCACTTTGATTGACCGGGAGACCCTGCCATGACCCTGACACAGACCGCACAGACCGACCCTGCCGCCGCCCTTGCCCGCAGCGCCATCGGCGCCATGTTCTTTTCCGTGTTTGGCGGCCTGTGGGTGGCCGCCTGGTGCGTGCAGACGTATGGCGCGCATCCCTTAAGGTTGCTGCCCATTGCCGCCATCACCGTCCTGCTGTTCATGCTGGCGTGGCGCCAGTTCAGCCGCTACCGGGCCGCGCATGCGGCGGCGGAACAGACGCCGGAAGCGAAGCGCGCGGGCCGGCTGTTCAATATCGTGAACGCGGGGCAATGGATCGCCATCTTCATCGTCGGCAACGTCTTGAAAAACGTGGGCTTGCAGGCGTGGTTCATTCCCGCCGTGATCCTGATCGTGGGCCTGCATTTCTTTCCGCTGGCCTGGCTGTTCAAGGCGCGCCGCCACGTGGCCATCGGCATGGCCCTGTGCGTGTGGGCCATCGGCTATCCGTTCACCGTGCGCCATGGCCCCATCCATCCCGTCGGCTGCCTCGGTGCCGGCCTGATCCTGTGGGTGGCGGCTCTTGCCGCCGTGCGCGCCGGTTTTGCCGTGCAGCAGAACACCTTCCAAGCCCAGAAGTAGCTGCGTCAGACGGCCCGCACAGGGCCGTTTTATCCCCGGTCTTTCTCCGTTTTTTCTCTTTTCCTGCCTGTTTTTTGCGCATTGCAGCATCGATAATGTTTGCATCGCGCGCCCGGCTGGCATATAAATGTAATCGATTACATTTATATGAAAAGCCCCATGCCGCCAGCCGTCCCATCTTCCCTGCCGACCGAAACCGTCTCCATCAGCGCCGTCGCCGCGCATGCGGGCGTGTCGGTGGCCACCGTCTCGCGCGTGATGAACGAGCAGGCAGGCGTGCGGGCGCCCACGCGCGACAAGGTGCTGGCGTCCGTGGCCACGCTCGGCTACCGCATGAACCACCTGGCGCGCAGCCTGCGCACGGCCGAGAGCCGCATGCTGCTCACCATGGTGCCGGACGTGGGCAACCCCTTCTATGCGCAGATCGTGCGCGGCATCGACACGGTGGCGCGCGAACACGGCTACTTCGTGCTGCTGTGCGACACGGGCGCCGATGCGGGCCGCGAGCGCTCCTACTTCGACTTGCTGCGCATGCACCGCGCCGACGGCGCCATCTGCCTCGATCCGGACACGGTGCAGCATGCGCTGTCGCATGAATCCGTCAGCCTGCCGTGGGTGGCCTGCTGCGAATTCGACCCCGCCGTGGCCGTGCCCTATGTCGGCATCGACAACCACCGGGCCGCCTCGGACGCCGTCGCGCATCTGCTGTCGCGCGGCCATACGCGCATCGGCCTGATCAATTCGGATGAGCGCTATCTGTACGCGCGGCAACGCCAGCAAGGCTATCTGGACACCCTGGCGGCAGCCGGCTTGCCCGTGCAGCCGCAGTGGGTGCACACGGTGCAAAGCCTCGACTATGAAGCGGGCACGGCCGCCACGTTGCGGATGATGGCGGGACCGGACGCGCCGACGGCCATCTTCGCCGTCTCCGATACCCTGGCCATCGGCGTGCTGAGCGCGCTGCGCCAGCTGAAAAAACGCGTGCCCGAGGACGTGGCCGTGATCGGCTTCGACGATATCGCCATCGCCGCGCAGATCGACCCGGGTTTGACCACCATCGCGCAGCCGATGCGCGAACTGGGCGAGACGGCGGCGCGCTTGCTGCTGCAGCGGCTGGCGGACCCCGCTGCACAGGTACCTGGGGTGTTACTCAACCATAACTTGGTCTTGCGAGGGAGTGCATAGTGAGCGTTGCCGTCGGTTTCGAGGGGGTCTGCAAGGATTTCGGCCCCGTGCGCGTCTTGCATGGTGTCAGTTTTACCCTGTCGCCCGGGCGCGTGTATGGTTTGCTGGGTGAAAACGGCGCCGGCAAGTCGACCCTGATGAAAATCCTCGCCGGCTACGAGGGCGTGAGCGAAGGCCAGCTGCTGATCGATGGCCAGCCCCGGCGCTTTGCCAGTTCGCGCGCGGCGGAAAGCGCCGGCATCGTGCTGATCCACCAGGAATTCAACCTGGCCGAGCACCTGACGGTGGCGCAAAACATGTTCCTCGGCCATGAAAAGACGCGCGGCTGGCTGCTCGACGAGGACGCCATGCGCGAGGAAGCGTCGCGCTACCTGAAACAAGTGGGGCTGGACGTGTCGCCCGACACGAAAATCCGCGACCTGATCGTCGCCGAGAAGCAGCTGGTGGAAATCGCCAAGGCCCTGTCGCGCCGCGCCCGTTTTTTGATCATGGACGAACCGACGGCCACCCTGACGTCGTCGGAAACCCAGCGTTTGTTCGCCGTGATGGCCCAACTGAAGGCGGACGGCGTCACCATCCTCTACATTTCCCACAAGCTCGACGAAGTGGAGCGCAACACGGACGAGGTCATCGTCATGCGCGACGGGCGTTTCGTCACGCGCGAGCCGACGGCCAGCCTCACGCGCCAGCAGATGGCGAACCTGATGGTGGGGCGCGAATTGTCCGATATGTTCCCCGCGAAAGTAGCGCTGGCGCCGGATGCCCCGATCCTGCTGAAGGTCGATGGCTTGAGCGTGCCCGGCTGGGCGAAAGCGCTGTCGTTCGAGGTGCGCGCGGGCGAAGTGCTGGGCTTTGCGGGCCTGGTGGGCGCGGGGCGCACGGAATCGTTCGAGGCGCTGCTGGGCTTGCGTCCGCGCAGCGCGGGCACGATCCATCTCAATGGCCAGCCCGTGGACATCCGCAGCCCCAGGCAAGCCATGCTACACGGCATGACGTATCTGAGCGAAGACCGCAAGGGCAAGGGCTTGCACGTGAACCTGGGCTTGCGGGAAAACCTCACGATGATGACGATGGAGCGCTATGCGCGGCCCTGGCTCGATGTGAAGGGCGAGAAGCAGGCGCTGGCCAGGGCTGTCGAGGATTTCAATATCCGCACGGGCGACCTGGACAGCCGCGCGCGCATGCTGTCCGGCGGCAACCAGCAAAAGCTGGCGCTGGCCAAATACCTGCATTCGGACCCCCGTGTCGTCGTGCTCGATGAACCGAGCCGCGGCGTGGACGTGGGCGCCAAGCGCGACATTTACTTCCTGATTCACCGCCTGGCCGCCGAAGGGCGCGCCGTGATCGTGATTTCATCGGAATTGATCGAATTGATCGGCCTGTGCCACCGCGTCGCCGTGATGCGCGCCGGCACCCTGCAAGCCACCTTGTCTGCTGACCACCTGACCGAAGAGGAGTTGATTGCCCATGCAACCGGCACGCACTGACACCACCGTATCCCCAATCTCCCGATTCGGCGCGCGCATCAAGGGCTTCGGCCCCGTGCTGGGCTTGTTATCTCTGTGCATCGCGGGCACCTTGCTCAATGGCGACTTCGCCACCCTCGATAACCTGATGAACGTGCTCACGCGCACGGCCTTCATCGGCATCATCGCCGTGGGCATGACTTTCGTCATCATCTCGGGCGGCATCGACTTGTCGGTGGGCTCCATGGCGGCCCTGATCGCCGGCTGCATGATCTATTTCATGAATGCGCTGGCGCAAGGCGCGGGGGGCAACCTGGCGCCGATCACCATGCTGGTGCTGGGCATCGCCATGGCCTTGATCCTCGGTGCCGGCTTCGGCCTGATGCACGGTTTATTAATCAGCAAGGGCAATATCGAACCGTTCATCGTCACCCTGGGCACGCTTGGCATTTTCCGCGCCGTGCTGACGTATCTGGCCGATGGCGGCGCGCTGACCCTGGACGCCACGCTGTCCGAGCTGTACAGCCCCGTCTACTACACGAGCGTGCTGGGCGCGCCGATCCCGATCTGGATCTTTCTGTTCGTCGCCGCGGCCGGCGCCGTCATTCTCAACCGCACGACGTTCGGCCGCCACGTGCAGGCGATTGGTTCCAACGAGCAAGTGGCGCGCTATGCGGCCATCAATGTCGACAGAGTGAAAATCGCCACCTACATGCTCTTGGGCGTGTGCGTGGGCATCGCCACGGTGCTGTACGTGCCGCGCCTGGGTTCGGCCACGCCCACGACGGGCTTGCTGTGGGAACTCGAAGCGATCGCCGCCGTCGTCGTCGGCGGCACGGCGCTGAAAGGGGGAGAAGGGCGCATCGTCGGCACCGTCATCGGCGCCATCCTGCTCTCCGTGATCAGCAATATCCTGAATTTGACCAGCATCATCAGTGTCTACCTGAATGCCGCAGTGCAAGGCGTGGTGATCATCGCCGTCGCCTTCCTGCAGCGAGGCCGCAAATAAAAACACAGCGGCGTTCTGAAAGGGCGGCCAACGGGCGCCCACAACCTTGGAGGAGAGCAGCATGAAGAGCTTTATACGGGTAGCAGGGATGGCAGTGCTGGTGATGCAGGCATGGGCACTGCCGAGTGCGCAGGCGGCTGACAAGTTGGTTGTCGGCGTGGCCATCCCCACGGCCACGCACAGTTTTACCTCGGGCATCGTGTGGTGGGCCAACCAGGCCAAGGCGGAACTCGAGAAAGCCCATCCGGGGCTGAAAATCATCGTCAAGACGGCCGCCACGGCGCCCGAGCAGGCGAACCAGTTGCAGGACATGTTGACGGTGAACAAGATCAACACCCTGGTGATCTTCCCCATCGAATCGGCCTCGCTGACGCAGCC
>Ga0182008_10001985_pt1 | contig 13139 bp, 8 predicted proteins | sample Sormic07211129_1_FD_120482 | JGI IMG/M metagenome (GOLD analysis project Ga0182008, IMG submission 120482) | Rhizosphere microbial communities from Sorghum bicolor, Mead, Nebraska, USA - 072115-129_1 metaG | ecosystem: Host-associated > Plants > Roots > Rhizosphere | place: USA: Nebraska...
ATCCAGCCGGCTGTAAGCTACGCCAGCAGTCGCCTTGCCAAACTGCATCTGATAGGCCGCGCGGGCATAGTCCAGACCGTCAAAACTGGAGAGCGCGCGAAGTGTCGCAACGTCACCCTGCCCTGCCAGATTGTTGATATTCAACGTCCCGCCCAGACGGTACTGACCGGTGTAGCGATTGCCGCCGTTATCGGCGTCGATGCTGCCTGTCACCAGTTGGCCAGGCGTGACATCGACAATCAGGTCGGCAGCGCCTACTGACGCACCGGGAACCAGCGTTGAACGCACCTCGACACCGGGCGTGTCCGACAACAGCAGCAGATCGCTTTCCAGCGCAGCGGAGCTGATGGCATCGCCGCTGTGCAGGTCGTCCACTGCGCCATTGGCCAATCGGTCGGAAAGGTTGCTCTGATTACGCATCGTGACGGCCCCGTAGTGGCCTTCGATGACGGCAATGGTGACAGCGCCGTTCTTGATTTCCTGGGCAGGCAAGTAGGCCTGCGCAACGAAATAGCCCTTCTGGTGGTAGAAATCGGCGATCTGCGCGGCCATTGTCTGCAACTGGCCAAGGCTGAGTTCATTGCCCGCCGTGAAGCCCGTCAACTCGAGCAAATCGGCTTCGAGATAGAGCTTTTGTCCGGTCAGGTGCAGAGAATTGACCTTGATCCGGGCGCTTTCTGAAGCAGGAACGGCGGCTGCCCGAGTCTGCTCGACCTGTATTTGCGGCTCCACTTTTTTCAGTGTGGGCGAGGCGGGAATCTGTTGTATCTGGCTCCCGCCGCTCGGCGGAAGCTGTACCGCGTACGCCCCCTGGCTCAAGGTCAATAGCACACACGCCACAAACTTCTTCTGCACAATAATCCTCTCGGTATTTCTACCTAATGGTATTTCTACCTAATACAAGAGTCCTGTGACTCCACAGGCTCGGTGCTTTCTAAATAAACTTCATGAAGAAGTGCATACGGTAAATGACAGTCAAGGCATGGCCCGCAGAGCAACATCCCGACTGTTAATAACAATCGGTGCGCCTTCGGCACTTCCAGGTGTGCAGACATCCGTTTTTACTGTTCTGTTTGCAAAAACTCACACGAACTTTCGCCTGAAAGCCATGAACGTTTGCTTGCAGTGAACTCACCACAGACAAAGACCCGGCTACAAGACGGATGACTGATTCAGTGTTTTACGGTGTGTGCTCACTCATCGGCCAAGAGACACATTAGGGCTGCAATCAGCACCCTTGCGGGTGGCGGCCGAATAAATCCAAACGTGTCTTGCCAACAAAACGCGTTCACAAAGTGGATAAATAGCAGCTTAATCACCACAGTTTATGGCCACTGTTTATTTTGGCAAGAGACAAAATGCCACTATAGGTATAAGTACCTATTCGGAAAATAACACCGCGATTAACCGCGTCTGCGTATTCAGGATCAGCTCGTTACGCTCATGACATGGGAATACAGAAAAGCAGGGTCCAGCCCATGATCAACTCAGTAATAGTGCTCGCGCCCATTTTCTGCATGACCCGGGTCCGATGGATATCCACGGTTTTCTTGCTATTACCCAACTGCGTGGCGATTTCCTGGCTGGTCATATCGGCCAGCATCAAATCCATAACTTCTCGTTCTCGAGCCGTCAGGTTGTCGAGCCGCTGGCGGTAATCGTCAGCGAGGGCGCGACGGGCAAAAACGGACTTGGCCTGATGGGAAATTTTCTCGAGTTTTTGCAACAATTGATCGTTGCTGAACGGTTTTTGCAAAAAACCGATCGCCCCGGCACGGGTGATCTGAATGGCAGCTTCAACCGTTGCATGCCCGGTCATGATGATGACAACCACATTGAATTTGAGGCGCATGATCTCATCCAGCAACGCCTCGCCGCGCATTTCAGGCATCGCCAGATCAAGAATCATGCAGCCAGGAAGCCCGTCGTAAGCGTCCAGAAACGCGGCGCCGCTGGCATGCAGCTGTACCGGATAGCCGGCAAACGTCAGCAATTGGTAGAGGGCATCGCGTGTGTTGCGATCATCATCGACGACATGGACAGTCACCGGGGCGTTGGCATCATTGAAAGTGTTTTGAATGGTCATGTCCACGGCCCAAGAAAACCAAGCTCGGATCGAACCCACGTCCGGTCGTGTCTTGGTGGGGCGAATATAAACCCAACCAAGGCTTTTGACCCAAACATAAACGCTGATTCAAGCGCCTGGCCAGTTGATACCGGTCATTTGCTGGCGCTGACGCAAAAACCCATAACAACAATGACGCAGTCCGACGACCACCATGCAACTTTCTGATCGTTAGCGAGCCTATCTATCAGCCATGATCGTTCGGTTTTTCACCACGCTCGGCTAGCACGCGTTGACTGACTCTCTCAATCAGCGTTGAGCGCAGCATGACGAGTAGGAAATCAATATGCGGTTAGGCGATTTCATTTTAGAAAATCTCGAACCCATCCTTGAGCAGTGGGAAGACTTTGCAACGACAATGGCCCGCAACAAGGGTCTGGATTCACTCGAATTACGCGCCCAGGCGGAAAAACTGCTCAGGGTGGTCGCCCGTAATTTAATCACTGCTCAAACCCACGATGGGCACATCAGCAAGTCGCATGAAACCGCGCTTGAACAACACGATGAAATAACCGCCGACATTTACTCTATTACTCCGCTGATGACCGGTTCAAGCATCGACCAGATCGTTGCGCAATACCGTGTGTTGCGCATGAGTGTATTGATGAAATGGTTGCAACGGATCAAGTCGGGAACCGATTTCGAAGTCCAGGACATGCTGCGTTTCAACGAATCCGTGGATCAAGCCGTTGCCCAATCCATCGCGTGTTATTCCCACGCCGCCGAGCAAGCCCACGCCGATTTTCTTGGCAACCTTGGACATGACTTGCGCACACACCTGGGGGCGATACTGCTCAGCGCCGACTTCCTGTTATTCCGCAAGGATATCGGCGCAGAGTCCACCCAGGCGGCAACCAGGATTCATACCAGCGTCAAGCGCGCTGACGAGGTAGTCGGGAGTCTTCTGACATTCCAGACTACCCGCGCCGTTACCGAGCCAGCATAAACGTGTCGTACTCTAGATCATCCAGTGCCTTGGCAAGGCGGTGCAGCGCAATCAGTACACACACCAGCAATGACAAGGTGAACCCGTAGCCGAAGAAGCTCGGGCCCAGGTGTTGGCTGAGCAAGGTCAGGCTGGCGTTGAGCACGGCGAACAGCACGCACAATTGCAGGACGATGGCGCGTTTGTCGAGGTAGAAAAACACGTTGAGCAAGGCCATGAACACCACCTGAATGCTCACGCCGATCACGTCGATGTAAAACAGCGGCAGGTAATAACTGGAGATCCCCAGCCACTCCAGCAAGCGCGGTGCGAAGAGGAACAACAGCACCACGGTCAGGCCCTGAACCTTGCAGATTTCCAGCAGACCCTGACGAATCGACAGGGTCATTTCGGTTTTCAGCTGGCCGATGTGTTGCAGGGTTTCGCCGTCGCAAATCGCCCGGAATAAACGCTCATACCAGTGGGCGAAATCGGTTTCGATGCGCACCAGAAACACCGCCATGCCGGGGATGATCGCCAGGTACGCGAGGAAAATCGGCATGTCGTACAGGATCGAGGCACGCAACGGGCCGACCACCAGATTGGAGGTTCCGGGATTGAACCAGAACAGAATCTTGTCGATCCAGATGCCCAGATTGTAGAAAAACCCGGTCGCCAGCAGGCTCACAAACACCTGACGGTTGTCGAGGAAATCGAAGGCAATCAAATGCTCTGCGCGGTATTCGCGCAGCACGTCGTAGAGGAATACGAACAGCAACGTGCTGTGCCCGATCAACAAGGCGAGCAGCAAACCCGGCATCTGCAGAACGCTCAGGACATAAGCACTGGCCACCATCAACGAATAGCCCACGGCCATGACCAGCAGAATGCGGTTGTAGGCCTTCATCCCGGAAATGAACACGATCACCAGCCACAAATTGCACAGCACCACGAAGTTGGCCAGCACCAGCACTTGATAGATCAGCGGCTCATCGAATAACACACCCAGGACGATGATGCCGAGCACGCCTGCGCCCAGCGTAATCAACAGCAGCACGCCCAGCAGGTTGGGCAGGATCTGCTCGTATTTGCGTTCGAACAGACGATCGGACACAAAGCGCGTGAACAACAACTGCACGCCGCCAGTGAGAATCAACGAGCTGGCCATCAGGTAAGTCACTGTCACCAGAAACTGGCCGACCAGGGCATTGGGCAGCAGCATCCCGACACTGATGACCCCCACCAGCATCACGCTGATGATCGACAACACCCACGGCCCCGAGCTGATCAGGCCGGCATACAAATAAGCGCGCAGCGTCGCGGTGTAGGAATCGCGCGAGAGGATCTTGCGCAGTTCGAAGCCAATCCCGGCCATGTCAGTTGTTCTCCATGGCGGCGTGATACAGGTCGCGATAACGCTGCAACATCAAGGCCTCGGTGTAGTAATGATTGACCCGCAGCAAGCCGCTGGCCTGAGCCGCCTGCCAGCGTTGCGGGCTGCGCAATAATTCGAGGATCGCCGTACTGGTCGCTTGTGGGTCGGCAATGGCGACGATTTTACCGGCGTGGCCGAGGTCGCGGTCTTCGGTGCTGCCGCCTTCGATCATTTCCCGGCAAGAACCGACGTCCGTGCTGATCACCGGCGTACCGGCGGCCCAGGCTTCGAGAATCACCAGCGGTTGTGCTTCGCTGATTGAGGTCAGCACCATCAAGCCCAGTTGCGGCAGGATGTCCTGAATATTCTGGAAACCCAGAAAATGCACTTTGCCCTCCAGGCCAAGGCTGGCCATCAGGCTGCGGCATTCGCTGACGTATTCCATATCCTCTTCTTCGGGCCCGACGATCCAGCCTTCGACTTCCGGCATGGCGCTGATCACGCCGCGCATGGCGCGCAGGAAGGTCTTGATGTCCTTGATCGGCACCACTCGCCCGATCAAACCCACCACCGGCGCAATGCCCGCAGGCCGGGATTCCAGCACCGAGGTCCAGCGCGGCAGGTCGATGCCGTTGGGGATGACTTGCGTGCGGATCGGGTCTGCGCCGTCCTTGATCTGGCGCTGCCGGTTGCCGTCGTACAGGGCAATGATGTGATCGGCGCTGTTGTACGTCAGCTGGCCCAGACGCTCGAAAAAGCGCACCCACAGCGCGCGGATGTAGCCGGAGCTGGCGTCGAGGCTGCGGTTCAGCGCGTGACCGGAGCTTTCGGCAACCCAGCTGGCCTGCGCCAGGTCGATCTTGCGTTCCTTGGTATAGATCCCGTGCTCACTGAGCAGAAACGGACACTGCCAGCGCTGCTTGAGAATGCAGCCCAGCAGCCCGGCGTAACCGGTGGAAATCGCGTGCAGGACACGGGCGCGCGGCATGTTTTGCGAGGCTTCGGCGAGCATCAGCAACGGCGACTGCATCGAACGCAGCGTCCAGAAATAATTGATAAAGGATGGGTCCGCGCAATGCTGGCGATAGCCTTCACTCAATGCCGCCCAACTGCTGCGACTGCGCAGCACGTCATCGAGCGTCAAATGGCCGTGGGCGATGGATTCCAGCACCCGCTCGCCCAGTTCGGTGGACGGCGCGTCCGGATGATGCAGCAACCGGTACATGTCCTGCAGTTGCTGCGCGTCGGCTTCGCGCGGCGCGCGGCGGCTGTCCACCGAATGGGTGGCGTCTTCCAGGAACACTTCTTCGATGTGCAGCACATTCGGCGGGATTTCATAACGCCGACCCGAATACGCCTGGCGCTGGCCGCCAATGAACATGACCGTGAACGTCAGCTCCGGCAGGCCGAGAATCATCTGGTGAATCCAGCTGGAAACACCGCCGCGCACATACGGCCAGGTGCCTTCGAGCAGCAGGCAGATATCGGCCGTCGGTGTGGTGGGCGCGGGCTTCATTTCCAGCTCCTTATCAGCGCGGCGAATGGCGGGCGCTGACGGGTTTCTTCGGGGAGGCTGGCCAGCAGGCTCGGGATGTCGTGATAACGCCCGGCTTCGAACGCCAGCTCGGCACGGAACGGCACGATCTGCGCGGCGCCCATGCCGTGTTCCTGCGCCTGCTTGAGCAGCACCTCGGCGCGCTCGATGTCGCGCAGCTCCAGGGCAATGCGCCCGGCCAGCAGAAACAACTCACCGCCCTCGCCCGCCTGCAGGCCTTTTTCAGCATGTTCGCGGGCCTGATTGAGAACGTGTTCAAGCACGCTGCCCTGGGCCAGGCCCAGATAAGCCAGCTCCCAATACCAGCGCGCCAGCGTGCCATGCAGCGCGCCTACGGCTGGCGCGGAACCCTCGGACAGCTGTCGCAGCGCGGTCTGGATGCGCAGATTGATATCGCTTTCCTGCTTGTCGAGCATCGAGTACGCCAACAGCCGCACGTCATCGCTCGGGTCAGCCAGCGCCAGCTTGAGGATCGGCACCGCTTCCTTGCCCGGAATCCGGCGCGAGGCCAACAAGGCCGTCAAACGCTGGTCGGGATCGGGCGCATGTCGCAATACATCCTGCAAACCACCGTCGGCAAAAAACGGCGAATGCAGTTGCTGTTGTGCCTGGAAGGGCAAACCCGGAATGCCCACCGATTGCCAGGCTTGCTTGTCGCGTTTGCGGGGCAGGTACAGCGCCGGGAAAATGGCCGCCACGACCCCCACGATGCCCATCCCCGGAATGAAGAACGCCAGGCTGAAGATAAACAGCGGGCTCCACGGCAAGGGATAGCGGTAACGACTGGGCAGCGAGCGCCAGATCGCTGCGCACAGCAACAGGCACGCCAGCGCGTGACTGGGCACAAACACCAGCAACGGATGGGCGATCGGCTCGGGGATCAACAAGCCGGTCCAACCGCCCGCTTCCAATACCAGGGCGCTGCTAAACAGCCACTTGCTGATCATTCAGACCACACTCGTTGAATAGGAAATTGCGCAGGTCGCTGCGATCAGAGCCCGGCTCCAGGTTGAACGGCAGGACCTGGACGCCGAGGCTGGTCAAATCGCTTTCGCTGCCAAAATGCTCGCGCAGCAACAGGTTGATGCGCGCCAGATAACCTTGAGTGCCTTCAGGGCTGGTCAACGGCAAGAGCACCAGCAACAGCTGATTGCCGCGGCTGTTGCGCACCGGCAAGTGCAGATCCAGGCCGCGTTGGCTGCGTTCAAACAGCCGCGACAGCTCGTCATTGGCCCGGGTCAGTTCAAAGGCGAACAGACCGGCCAGCAGACCGTGTTGCTCGACATCCGCCAGCGAGCGCTTGAGTTGCAGGGTGAAGTGCTGGGCGTCGGCGTCCGGCAACTGCAAGACCTGCCGATCAGGGTGCAACAGGTCGGCGGTGTGCCCGGCGAGCAACGCCAGCAGGCTCAATGTCCGGTCCTGAAAGGCAAAGAACGGCATTTGCCGCACGGCCAGAACCGCCAGCAATTGGCCTTGGGCATTGATCAGGGGAATGCAGGCCTGCAGCGAGGAGAATTGCGCCGAGTCCCCGGCATCGATCAGTTCCTGGCGCACGCTGACCAGCTCGCCACGCTCCAGGCACAACTTGACCAAGTCATCGCGGGTGTCCAGCGGGCCCATCACGCCGATGGTCGCCAATGCTTCTGGCACGACCTGCTCACGTTCGTCCACGCGGTACAAGCCGGCGACGCGCAAGGAACCGTACTGGCCGAGCATGGCAAGGATCGGTTCGGCCAGAACGCCCAGCGCATCACGCTCATCGCTGGTGATGCGCAGCTTGTCACGCAGGCCCAACAACGAACTGCGCAAGCTCTGATCGCTGCCCGCCACGCGCTGCTCTAAAAGGTCGTGGGAGACGCGCAAGATCTGGTGCGAGCGGGTGAAATCATCGAGGCGGTACTGGCGATAATCGTTGGCCATCTGCAACCGCTGCAAACGCCGCTCCCAGAGATCGCGCACTTCGCCGACCAGCATGCCGCAGACCAGCACGCCGACAATGAACGACGGATCGAGCTGCGCGTAGCCGGGATGGCCACTGTAGCGCAGCGCAAACAAGGCCAACACCAGCAAGCCGGCACTGACCATGCCGCGCACGAAGCCATAACGCACGCCGAGCAGCAGCGGCGCCAGCACCGGCCAGGGGAAACCTGCGTGCATTTGCAGCGGATCATCCGGCGTCAGCCACAGTCCCAGACCGACGGCGGCGCCGGTCACGACCAGGGTTTCGAGCCAGGACACCGGGCCGCTGGCACTGGGCGCCAGGTTGTAATCCATGTGTGGAGAGTTCATGCAATCACTCGAACCCGAGGGCGCCTACAAGTTTATCGAGCACCTGTTGTGCGGTACCGGCCAGGCTTTCGCGAGACCAGCCGGCACGTGCGCCGCTTTTGCTCCACAGCACCTGACCGTTGCTGGCTTGCAGCACGCGCAGGCTGATGCCGACGGCCGGTTCGCCATCCAGGCCGTTCTTGTACTGCCACTCTTCAACGCTGCCGGACACCACGTAATCGAGCTTCTGCGCGCGGGCCCAATCCAGGGCTCCGGCCAGGCGCTCGTTGTCATCCATCAGCGCTTGTTCGCCCTGAGTGCTGACCGGGTAAACCCGTGGATGCAGGCCATGGCTGCTCAACACGCTGAGCAGGATCTGCTCGCTGCGCTCGCCCGCTTGCGGGGTCTGCGAATAGTTGACCATCGGCACAATGCCCCACTTGGCAGTGCGCGGCAGGTTCGGCCCGGACTCGCCGGTGAAGCTTGCGCAGCCGGCGACCAACAGGACCGTCAACGCCAGACTCATGTTACGAATTACGTGCATCGGTATTCCCCTGTAAACATTCGATAATCAGCGTCCGAAACGCACGCCGTAGCTCATACCCAGTGTTCCGCCTGCCTTGCCGTCGCCGCCTTGTGGCGCAGATTGGTAGCCGACCGTCAGGGCCAGTTGATCATTGCCCAGCACTTCAAAGCCGATCCCGGTATTGATGCCGTAGTTGAAGGTCTGATCGGTCCATTGCCAGCCGGCCGCCACGTCCACCAGCCAGCTGTACTGCGGCACGCTGCTGTTGAGGGCGCCGGGCATGCCGCGACTCCATGAACTGCCGACATACAGCTGCCCGTAACGGCTTTGCAGCAAGTCGCTGGCAAATACCGTGCGTGGATCGAGCGAGTCCTGATTCTTCACCGCGCCGCCGTTGCGACTGGACAAGGCATCCAGCTCGCGGTCGTTGAGCTGGTTGCGCTGATAATCGACACCACTGCGCAAGGTCCAGCTGGGGCCTTCGAATTGCAGGCGGTGGCCGTATTCCAGCTTCAGCGCCTGACCGTTGCCCAGCGAATCGCCGTCACGGGTGGAGAAGGATTTCTGCGCCACTTGCCAGCTGATCTGGTCGCGGGCCGAGAAGCCATGACGCCCGCCCAGCCACACACTGTCGTGCTGGCCAAAGGCGCGCATCAGGCCGCTGTCTTCGCTCTTGCGATGCCAGTCGACGCCCGCTTCGAGGGCGTCGCGTTCGCCCAACTGCCAGGTCCGCGCGACGGCCAGGCCATTACGGTCTTCATCCTTGCGCTGACTGGTGTCGGCGGACAGCGTGTAGCTGCCGTTTTCCACCCGACGCTTGAGGGCCACGGCCGCATTGCGCTCCTGGCCCAGACGCGATGAAACCAGTTGATCGCTGTCGTAGGTGCCCTGCTCCAGCTGCACATCGGCGTACCACTGATCACCCAGATTGTGGGCAACCTGCACACGCGCCGCGTTGAACTCCAGACCACCGAAATCCTGCTCACGCCAGGACAGCTTCGCGCCCTGAGGCGTGCTTTCCTGAATGGCCACGGCCTGCCGCCGCAGTTGCTCGCGGACGATGGCCGGCTGCTCGTCGCCGAGCGCCGACAGACTGACGTCGAGCGCTTGCGCCAGACGCCCAAGACGAATCAACGCCTGCGTGCGCTGCGCCGGGTCAAGATCGCTGCGCGCCAGCAGCGTTTGCACCTGGGCCTTGTTGCGGCTGCGCAAGGCTTGCTGAATGTGTTCGTAACGGTCAACGCGCAACCCCTGAGCCTGCGCCCAGTCCAGCCATTGGTCTTTCTGCGCGGACTGGTTCGTCGCATCCAGACGCGCCATCAGCCGCTCGAACCACAGGCTCAGCATGGCCGGCGAACCGTCCTGCCATTGCAACGCTTTCTGTTCGGCCATGCGCGGCGAATAACTGCTGGCCATCAAGCGCAGCCAGACCGCGTAGTGTTGCGCTGAAGGCTTGACCTGTTCGCTTTCCGGGCTGCGCAATAACTTGAAGCGCAGCCGCTGGGCCATGTCCAGATAACCCGCACTTTGCAGCGCATCGGCATACGCCGCTTGCACCAGCCAGTCATCCGGGCTCTTTTTCAGATACATCCGATACCAGGCCAAGGCTTCGCTGCCGCGCCCGAGCATCTGGCTCGCGCTGGCGAATGGCAGCCACAAGGTCCGGTCCTGCCGCGCCCGTGCCCGCCAAGTGGTGAGCAACGGCTTGAGATCAGCCGTGCGGCCCTGATCCACGTAGAGCCACATCAAGCGCTCGCGGAACAGATTGTCATCCGGGTACAGCGCCAGGCCCTTGAGGTACAAGCGCTGCGCTTCGTCGTGGTTGCCTTCCCGAGTGGCGAGCGTGCCGCGAATCGCCAGCACTTGCGCTTGATTATCAGCGGCCGGGTAATGCTCGGCGTCCTTGAGCAAGGCGGCCACTTGCGGCCAGTCCTGAAGTTCCTGCGCCTGCTGCAAGGCTTGCACCAGGCGTTGCGGATCATGACCGCGCTTCCAGCTGGCGACCGAGAGATCAAGCGCGCGCTGCGGATCGGTCAGGCCGTACAAGGTGATCAGCTGGCTCTCTTCGCCAAAATCCAGCGAGCCTTTGAGTGCCAGGAGTTTTTCCAGCGCGACTTGCAGCTCGGCATCAAGCTTGAGGTCCCAGGCGAGAATCGCCCGGGTGCGCCAGTAAGGCTCGTAGGTGATGGCGCGGTTATCCACTTGCAGCACGTTCCAGGCCGCCTGTTTATCGGCGAGTTTCAGGTAAGTGCCGGCCCAGTCGACGCGCTCGGGAGTGGTCAACGCAAAACGTTTGGACAGCTCGGTATAGGCCTGCGCCTTGGCGGCGAATTGGCCGCTGTTTTCCAGGTTTTGCAGCAGGCGAGTCCAGGCCTGACGCTGCTTGGGGTACTTGCTCACATAGCTGGTCAGCCAGCTCGCCGCCTGGGCTTGATTACCCTGTGCTTGGTAGCCGTACAACAGCGCATCGAGTTCGACTTCGGTCAGCGCGCGCTGGGTCATGATCTCGGCGAGCAAGGGAATCATCCGCGCAAAATCCGCTTGCTGGCTGGCCAGACGCCAGGCGTGCTCGCGGGTTTGCGGGTCTTCACGCAGGTTGAGCAAACGAATCCAGTAGTCCAGCGCGGCTTGCGGCTCATTGCGCCATTCGCCGAGTCTGGCCATCTGCTCCAGCAGCTGCGGATCCTGAGGGTTTTTCTCAAGCAACTGCTGGCCGCTTTTCCAGGCGCCCGGCAAGTCATCAAACGCCAGCCGCATGTTGAAGTCCTGAACCAGAATCTGCGGGTTGTCCGGCTGCAGCACGCGCCATTGGGCCAGGATGCGTTGCGCCAGATCAAAGCGCTTGCTCTGCACCGCGACGGTCACGCCCTGCTCCAGCCAGGCCGCATCGGTGTGCGGGTCCCTGAGCCGGTCCAGTTCATCCGCCAGCACCTGCGCCGCTTGTTCGCCCCGGTTGTCTGCCAACAAAGCATCGAAGGCCAACTGCGCGTATTTACGGCGCTCGACGACGAAGTTCTTGTCGTCCTTGAGTTGCAGATAAACGTCCGCCGCACGCCCCGGTTGCTCACCCGCCAGATACCACTGCGCGGCAGCCATCAGCGACGCCCGACGCTGCTCGGGATCGCGCCGGGCGATGTCTTCAAAGACGCCAGCAGCGAACGCTGGTGCCTGCAACGACAACGCCAGGCGGGCCAACTCCTGCAATTGCGGCAACGGCAAGGTGCTGTGATCGACGTTTTTCAGCCGTTCGAGCAAGCCCTGCTGTGCGACCGGGTCATTACTCTGCACGGCCACCAGCGCGTCCAGTTCAAGGCGATAAAACGCCTGTATGTGCGGCTGCGGCGAAATCCAGCCATCCAGATGCTGACGCGCCTTGGGGTAATCACCCAGACGAATCAACAGATCCACCAACTGCAAACGCAGGCGATCGTCTTCCGGGTGAGCCGCCAGCAACAGCTCGGCATAGTTGGCCGAAACCGCATCGGGCTCACGGCCATCGGGCTGGAACACTTCTTCACGCTGGAAGGTCGCCCAGAGCACACCGCCGACGGCAATCGCCACGGCAGCCAGAGCCCAAGGGTTGAGTAGACGGCTCGGCGCAGGGTCCTTACGCATTACTGACCTGCTTCATGAGTGACTTCGATGCTGCCGACGCCCATCGAGCCCAGATCGGGAGGCGCAATGTAGGGCACGAAACCTTCTGCACGCAGGCGCTTGACCAGCAGCCGCGCTTCTTCATGCCGCTCGGCTGGCAGGTAGTCGATGGCCACCAGCGGAATATCCTGGGCGCGCAAAGGTTGCAGCTGAGTTTCCAGCCACTGCCGATCAGCCTCGGGAACCGGACGAAAACGCTGGTTGGCGGCATCCCAACCGGCGTGAATCGACTCCACCGCCACAGCGGCAGCCACACCTTGCAGGTCACGCAACACTTCAAAACCCCGGTTGAAAAACAGCTTCAACTGCGGCTGACGTTGATGCAGTTCGCGCAACAGGCTGACCAGCGCCAGACGCTGCGCTTCACGCTCCGCTTCGGGCAACAACTGAAAACTGTCGAGGGTATCGAGAAACAGGCCGGCATAACCCTGGGCGCGCAACGCGGCAGCGCGGCTGAACAAATGCTCACGCCAGGCTGGCGATGCAAGGTTCATGACCTGGCTGTTCCAGGCATTGTTGCGCATAGAACTGACAGCGCCGGACAACGCTGCGGCGTCGAGTTCAGGCTGACCGCCATGAAACTCGCCCACCGAGAGATAAGCGAACGGCAGACCGCCCCGAACGCGCAGTGCTTTGACGTCGGCGGCAGAAAGATGCCCTGGCTCGACCGCCGCCCAATCAAACTGAGCCAGCTTGGCAAGCGGCGGTTTA
>Ga0182008_10001986_pt1 | contig 13131 bp, 9 predicted proteins | sample Sormic07211129_1_FD_120482 | JGI IMG/M metagenome (GOLD analysis project Ga0182008, IMG submission 120482) | Rhizosphere microbial communities from Sorghum bicolor, Mead, Nebraska, USA - 072115-129_1 metaG | ecosystem: Host-associated > Plants > Roots > Rhizosphere | place: USA: Nebraska...
AAGTTTTAATTTATTTATTAATTAAAACAGCCTTCCTAAAAGGATGGCCACCCAGGAAACCTGGGTAGCCTTTGGCTCGTTAGACACACAGGCGTGCCGCAGGGAAGTATAAAATAAAGCGGGCCGTGCCGGAGGGAAGGGCTCAAGGTATCTAAATAATACTGTTCTCTCTCAAGAATAAGATAGAGAATAAACCCTTACCTAACAATTTTTTGTGTCCGTTATAGAGAGACAAATTATTATTTTCTTTAATTAGCTTCTGAGCCTTGTTAATTAACCCCTGTCCGAGCCCCTCGGCGTAGGATGAGACGCAGAACACAGATAACCGAATGTCCAGTCCCTTTTTGGGGCTGGGGCTCCGATTATCAAAGTGATGCGCGAACCGTAGACAGCTGAGAGTCCTTGTTAATTCTTATCCCAAATTTATTTTAGGATTTCTGAATTCTTAACAGTAAACTATTTTTTTTTAAGCATAAAATTGATAAACATTTATATGTAATATATTCTTAAATACAATCAAACCCCTGCCAGCCCGTCGCTCTTATTAAAGAACTAAGCAGGAGGGGAAAAAATAAAAGTAATTCCTATTTAAAGTCCTTTTGATATATAATAATAAACCTAACATCCAATATACTCCAATAACGATTATTACTAAATAAAACATGATTTGATCATAAGATCTACAATTCCATCGAAAAATGGTGATGCATCGTCTTGTAGCCCAATTTTCCAGGGTTCCGGGGGCAAAAGAGGGGGGGGGTGTTAGATTTGTTTTATGTAATTTAATGGATTAGCTAATAGTATATTGTAACTCTCTACTATTATTCCTTTGTAATTAAGGATGTAGACAATATCCACTGTCCTTTAAATACTAAACCATTTCGACTATATCTCATTATAGTAGAGTGTGAAGTCTCTAGGTATTCAGCTGCTTTTCTTCCTGAATTAAAAGTATTGATAAGAGAAGATTTGTCAGAAGTATAGAGATATATAGTTCTACCTTTAGCAGCACTCATTTTTTCTTTCGTCTCAACTGAATGCAATAAACTTCTACCGTACATTGAATTATTTCTACCTGAATTAGCAAGACTTATTAAAGCTCTAGTTTTAGCAGAATGGGACTTACCATACCTTGAATGATTCTCACCTGAAAATTTAGCAAGTGATTCAGGTGTATGTTTGTAACCTAAAGAATTACCTGCCATTTGAAGAATATTTATAGCAGGTTTAAGGACATCTATATAAAATTGCTCTCGATTAGTACAATCTTTTTCTTTACAATACTCAAGAATAGTTAACGACAAATTAGAGTAACCATTCTTTAATAAAGATGAGCATATTTTACTTTTACCTATAGCAGCACTAGAAATATATTTATAAGAATAATATTCCTTTAATCTTCTATTTAGATTAATAGAACTCTCCACATAAGATTGTCCAGTTAATAGATTAATAAATTGGTACACTCCAGCTTTATTCTTACTATCCAGGATAATTCTTTCTTTATCAAGATCAGTATTATTATATACCATAATAGGAACAGTATTAGATAATAATATAGAGATATTAAAAGCTTCGATAATATCAGGGCTGGTAGAAAAAGAAAACATAAGATTACAGGGGAATAAAGTATAAAAAAGTATTAAGAAATAAAAGTTGAATAATTTGAATAACATTGTGATTTTTTAAAAATGGGTCTCGTACAAAAAAAGGAATTAAACCATATATATGTTACAACATCAATAGCCACTTATTTATTTAGCTATTTTAATTTTATACCGAATGGGTAAGGCGGAAATTGGTTTACGCGAGTTGTTTAGGCCAACTTGATTTTTATCATGTGAGTTCAAGTCTCACTACCCATAATTATATAAAATTTTACTACTAAACCTCCTTCAAGAAGATGGACTCTAAAGGGTTTTGCCCGATGGTTATAATCTGTTTGGTCCCGCCCTAAAGTTTAACTTATAGGGCTAAACATTACATAATAAAGGGATGGGTCCGAAAAGTTAATTTATTTTAGAAGGGTAACTTAAGTTATAATTAATTAAGGGGACATCGTATATCTGGTAATATATTGGTTTTGCATACCAAAGAGAAAAGTTCGAGTCTTTTTGTCTCCATAAATATCAAAAAATTTACTGAATAGACCCACAGGGGCTAGGTCGCTCCGCAGATCCCGCGGGCTTTTTTTATTTGTTAGATCCTTCGCCATTGTTGGCCCTTCGATAAAGGGTTCATGGTTTTTCTTCTTGACGGGTCCCCGCAAGCTTGTGGGCACAAAAAAACACCTGCTCCTACCTCCCCCCTCCGCATTTCTACGGAAGGGCCGTCGAGAAAAATATAAAAAACGGGACGATAATAAAGTCAAATTAATTTAATGGTTAAATACATAATTTGTAATCATTGAAATGTTTGTTCGATTATTCGAACGGGTTGAAGCCAAATTGGTCAGGCACCTAAATTGGGTTTAGGCACTAGTAAGTTCAAATCTTGCCAACCCGAAATTAAAAATAAAATTGAGAGGGATATTAAATTAAGAGGGGGTGTTAAATCAAATGTTTTGATTTAATAACTTTATTAAATGGTATATTAATCCCCTACCATTAGTACATTAATATTATCGCTTATTCCTTAGCAATAAAAGATAAAATCCATTTACCTTGAAATAATTGTTGTGTGAGGATATATTTCTTAATTGTCGTTGGAGAGCAATTAAAAAATTCGCCTGCTTTTCTAGTAGAACTAAAAATATAAGTAAGTGAGTCTTGAGTATCATAAACAAATACAGTAGACCCTTGTGCAACACTCATTTTCGTTTTAGATTCAGCTGAATGATTACGACCATACATCGCACTATTTTCACCTGAACGGGTCAGACTCATTAAAGCTTTAGTCTCAGCTGAATGAGTTTTACCGAAAAATGGATGGTTTTCACCAGTTCTATTCATACTTATCATAGCAAGACTCATTAAGGCTTTAGTCTCAACTGTGTGAGTTTTACCATAATTAGGATGGTTTTCACCTGATTTGACTTCACTCATTAAGGCTTTAGAATTTTCTGAATGGGAAAATCCTAGCGAAGAACCTGCCATCTTAAGTATATTATACTCAGGTTTAAGGGAATCAATGTAGTATTGCTCACGTTCTAGAATTAATTTTTTTGATTCTTCTAGAGATAAATTATCTATATTGATATATTCGAGAATAGATAAAGAAAATGCAGAATATCCATGTGAAAGTAAGGCATTACTTATATATTGATTTTTATTACGATTTAGACGTGATATAGAATAATACTGTCTTAATCGCTTGTATAAATCAACTGCAGAACCGATATATATTTTACCAGATTCCTTGTGAATCCATTGGTAGATTCCAGCTTTATTCTTATTCTCTGATAAAATAGACAATTTGTCAGTATCGGCATTAGAATAAATTATTATAGGGATTGAAAAGAATAATAGATTAGGTTCTCCTATAAAAAAAGAACCACCCAAGAAGATTAATGAGCTTTGTGAAGATAAAGTTGTTTGAAATAACCCTCCATGTATCTCTGAAATATAACACGACAATAGAGATACGATAAAGAGCAAATCTGTAATTAAGATTGTTGATAAATAAAGAGAAGCTAGTGGTATCGACATTACTAAAAAAATATATTTTAATATTATCATTATATATATTTATCCGGTGGTGGTCACCTTTTATCTATATTATTTATTGTCGAGAATACAGATAGTTCAAATCTGTCCAACCCGAAAATAAATTTTAGCAGAAAAAAGCCCGAGGCCCGCGCAAGTTATCGCAACCCTGGCTCCGAATTAAACAAAATTAGAAGAGAGGAGGGTGTACAATCAAAGCTTTGATTATACACCTAATTATTATTAATAGGCACTTTTAAATAAAACCTCCTCTAAGGAGGGAGTGATAAATAACTACCCCTGAGCATAGACCATAAAAACAGGCCTATGCCAAGCTTAAAGGCTTGGAGGGTAGTACCACTCACTCCCGGGCCAAACATTTTAGATTTAAAAAGTCCAATCATCCATTTCACCCCTTCGTTTTGAAGGGGAAACTTTACACCCTCCGTAAAAATGCGGGGCCAGTTGTAGGAGATAGGTCATTACCGGTCCGGGCAAATTTAAACCTGGTGGGGTGCCCTCCTCTGTGGGATTAGTTTTTAAAAGAAGGCAGACTTTTTATATAAGGCTATTATTTGATTGTTTTTAACAATTAAACATTTCCTTTTTTTTAAGTCTTTCCTAAAAAAAAAATAAACCACTCCAGAATTAGGTGTCCTTTATCGGAAATAAATATATAAATATAAATATATTTAACCTGTTTGTCGAAATGGTATACGATGTTGAATTAAAATCAATTGCTTTAGAGCGTGTGAGTTCAAGTCTCACAACAGGTATTTTTAATTTAAATTATTATTTCTTTATTATATTTGCAATATTAGAAGTATTTACTTATTTTACTATAAATTCATCTATAGTTATTGGATATTAAAATACGACGTTTGTCGTACCGAATAGATCCCGTCTATTCCTTAGGGATATCTCTAAGTTAACTTTTTTTATGTCCGAATAAATTAAAGACGTAGATAAAAACCATTGTTCTTTATATATTTTTCCATCTCTTACATATCTCATAATTAATTGATGATTAGTATTAAAAGATGCAGCCGCTTTTCTAGCTAAGCAAAAAGTATTAATGACGTGAGCCTTAAGTATCATAAATACTTCCTCCTCCTTTAGCTACACTCATTTTAGCTAAAGTGTCAGATGAATGAATACGACCTAACATTTCTTGTGGATTTTTTCCCCTGTTCTGTTTATTCTTCTCTGAGCTTCATTCATTTTAGCAATAATATCCTCACAAATAGATATCCCTAATCTAGGATGATCCTTATCAAGTATCCTAAACATTGGGTGATTTTCACCTGTTAAAGCTTAACTAATTTTGGCTTAAGTTTTCTGTGAATGAATAAAAAATAATCCCATTATTTGCTAATGAAGAATAATTTTGAAATCCTGTGGGAATTGAGCGACATTACAATGAGCAGCAGGAAAAAAGTTCAAAAAGTTGAATAACATTAAAAAAAAATCTCGCATAAAAAAAGAAATTTAATCATCATTATATTACAACGAGAATGGCTACTAATTAGGTTCAATTATTTATTTACATTTTAAACTTTTTGATTACATCTAATAAATAAGATCTATCCTCTGGGCTGATCATCCCTCCGGGGAGATCTGGTGGAAAATAGTGATATGTGAATTTAAAGTGACGGAAGAAGAGGGATTCGAACCCACAAAGAGGAATCTCTAAGGATTTAGCAAATACTTTGTCTTGCCCATGACGACTCTTCCTATATTTATTAAAAAATAATAAAATACTTATTAAAAAACTATTATTTTATAAAGGGGGGGGTGTTAACACTAGTATTCTTCACTAGTGCTAACAATTAAAAATTATCAACAGGCTCCAACACGAAGCTATATGCCTGATAGTATATAACCCTACTATTATTCCTTAGTCTTTAAGAATGTTGATAAGATCCATTGTTTTTTATACAATATATTTTTATCTAAATATCTTGATAAAGTACTACAAGAAAAGTATAACGCTGCTTCTATTCAGGTATTAAAAGATTTATGCTACATAATCTTTTTTGTATTTAAATCAAATAAATAAATATATACTTTTTTACTAGCAGGATTCTTTTCACCTGTTTTTCCAAACATCGGATGTTTATTACCTGACATAGCATAACTAATTTTTACTTTAGATTCAACAGAATGACTGTATCCTTGATGTGTTATACTTATTTTAATTAAAGATTCTGCCCTTGGGCTGAATCACCCTGCGGGAGATTCTTTAGTATGTTTATAACCTAGAGAAGATCCTGCTATTTGAAGTATGTTATATTCAGGTTTAAGAGTATCTAGATAATATTGTTCTTGAGATATTAGATCCTTTGGTTCACAATATTCATATTAATTTAAAAATTCGGTATTCTCCCACTGAGATCTGTTTATAAAATATGATTTTTTCTTGCAAAGAATAATATATAAGGTCTTATAGATTTTTCTATCGGAATGGTTATTTTATAAAAATAACTTATATTAATAGTTTTATATAAACTTGAAATTAGATAAAATATAATAAATAACGTATTAATACCCGAGATTAATCTTTTTACCATAAGATTTATTTTTATAAATATAGATAGATTTCTGGGTGAAAAAAATCACCCATAGAGAAATCATGAGATTCGAACTCACATTTATAGTAAAATAATTTACTATTACTTTACCGGATTAAGTTAGATTCCGAATAAATGAAATCTATCATTAATAAAAGAGGAATTGAACTAAGATAGTGAAATAAAAGTGAGATAAATTTACTAAAAAATTTTTACATATCAATACTGTAATATAAATATTTAAATAAAAGGAATCAAAATTCTGAAGATTTAGCAAATACAAAATATAATTTATGACGATTTTTCCAAAAAAAATATCTAGTATATTATTTAATATACATAAAATATTAAGAACCTTCCTGTCGTACAAATTTAATAAAATTATTTTTATAATAAATTCCCTAGGGGTGATGATAAACTATCCCCCCCTCTAAACATAGACCATAAAAATAGACGACATAAATCCTGTCCTACTGGAACAGCTCCTTTAAGTATTTTTATTAAATTTTCTGGGTTTGGTAGAATAAAAATAGGATAAATTTGGGAACGGTAGATTCGAACTACCAATCTCTTAAATCAAAATTAAGCGTCCTGCCAGATTAGACCAGTACCCATTCATATTTATATAATGTATTTGATAAGACCTTACCCCTCAATATAATTTACAGGGTCCTCGGTAAGACTAGAATCACTAAATTTAGTAATTAAAATCCCAGGAAGGTGAGTTTTATATATAAAAACAGGAATCCTGTTGGGGTGCCCGTATGTTTATAAAGGGCTCCTCCTGTCAGGGAGTATGGAATAAAGTCCAATTACCCCATTTCTTCGGTTCGAAGGGGGTAACTTTACTCTCTCCGCAGAAATATGGGAGCTCAGTTGAGGGTGATTGATTATCACCGGCCCGGCCCGTTTTATATTATCTTTAATAACAAATAGTTATTATAGTTTAACGGTAAAACGAGTAATTCATGCTTACTAGATAGAAGTTCAATTCTTCTTAATGACTTAAAAAAATTAGACTTTGGAAAAAAGAAAAGCTTCTTTTTTTTAGGGTTAAATTATCTAAGAAAATTAAATACTGTTGAAAATAATAAAGTGATTTTAGATATAAAAAAAAATATAATATTCCACAACCTCCTATTAGTGATAATCTTCATTTAAATAAAATGATAGATAAAGCAATATATCTAATTCATTAATTTCTCTTGCTCTAACCGGTGGTAAAAATTCTAAATCTAAAAAAGTTTATTTGTATTCAAGTGAAAATCCTTTAATTTTACACAAGAAATTCGATACTTATACTTCTGCTGCAGAGTATATAGGTTGTCATAGTTCTCATATACGGAGAATTATAAACAAAGATAAATTATTTAAAAATAAGTGGATCTTACGTTCTAATTTACTTAATAGTGATTCATAATTATTAACACCCCCCTTTCCCGGTCTTAACCACCCTTTATTATTATAAATATATATAATAGGGGATTAGTTTATAGGTAGAACACCTTACGTCATAAAAAGTAGATAAGATTAATTAGTTTAAAAAATTTTTTTGTATTTTTTTCTTAATTAGTCGAAGTCTTACTTTAAAAACAAAAATGTTAATATTAGAACTTATAATTTTAGTAGTAACGATACCACTAGCTTCTCTTTATTTATCAACAATCTTAATTCCAAGATTTGCTCTTTTAATATTTCTATCTGGTGCTTTATTATCAGAAATATTAGGAGGGTTATTTCAATCAACTTTATTTTCACAAAGCCCATTAAATTTAATCGGTAGTTTACTTTTTATAGATGAACCTAATATCTTATTATCATTAATTCCTATAGTAGTCTATTCTAATGCAGATATTGACAAGCCTAATATCTTAACCGCTGTAAAAGGAAAAGCTGGGATCTATATGTGGACTCATAAAGAAACAGGAAAATCTTATGTTGGTAGTGCTATAGATCTATCTAAACGACTATCTAATTATTATTCTATAGGTTATTTAACTCGTTATTCTAATAGTATTATATGCAATGCATTATATCATCATGGTTACTCTAAATTTAGTCTAACAATTCTTGAATATATTGATATCTCTAATTTATCAAAGCTCGAAGCCAAAAAATTGATACTTGAACGTGAACAATTTTATATCGATACATTAAAACCTGATTATAATATATTAAAAATTGCTGGTAATTTATTGGGATTTAAGCACTCTAAAGAAGCACTTTCTAAGATGAGTTTAGCAAAATCAGGTGTAAATAATCCAATGCATGGAAAAACAGGTGAAAATTGTCCTTCGTTCGGAAGAACTGTCAGTGAAGAGCATAGACAAAAATTAAGTATTATTAATAAAAATAAGAAATATAAACAAGAAACATTAGATAAAATTTCTCTTGCTTTAACCGGTGATAAAAATTATAAATCCAAAAAAGTATTTTTGTATTCAAGTGAGAATCCTTTAATTTTATACAAGGAATTTGAAACTTATACTTCTGCTGCGGAATACATAAATTGTAGTAGTACGCATATAGGTAGAATTATCGATAAGGATAAACTGTATAAAAATAAATGGATATTACGTTCTAGCTTGTTTAATAACGATTGTTAATTTTTAACACCCCCCCCTCTTCTATTAAGGTGGTTCTTATTCATTTTTTTATTTTATTGATTAAATAATAGGGGATTAGCTTATCGGTAGAGCAACTTACTTACAATAAGAAGAGGGAAGTTCAATTCTTCCATTCCCTAAAGATTCAATAAGATAGTGAAAATTCAATTCTTTCATTTCCTAATAGGATTAAATTTTATAAGTAAAATTATTGATTTTTAATAAAGACCGAGGCTAAGTCGCCCCGCGGGCTTTTTTATTTGTTAGATCCTTCGCCATTGTTGGCCCTTCAATAAAGGGCCCGACAATGATTTTTTCTCGACGGCTTCTAAGTTTACGAGAGTAAAAAAAGCCTGCTCCTACTCCCTTCCTCGCATTTCTACGGAAAGAGAAAAATAAAAAACGGGACCATTATAAAGGGGAGAATAAATAATATTTATTTGGAACTTAGTTATTGTTCTAATTAAACATTTGATAATAAATATTCTAAAGATTTTATCTATTTTTATTTATTTTTTTAATTTTTTAAAAAAATATAACAGTATTGATATGTAATAAAAATTTATTTTTTGCTTGGTTATTCTTTTTTGTCAAAAAAGGTTTGATTCTTTTCTTGAGTCTATTTTAAAGGGATTCTTGACCCTACCGTGTAATATTGAGAATTTTTATAAAATAATAGTTTACCCTACAGGGACGGAAACGGATGCCATGTGCGCTCCAACGCGGATATAGTTATTTAAAAAGTTTGACAATTGCGTTTACTAACATTTTAAAGTACAAAAAACCATGACACGACTACAACCATTTTTTTCAACTATCGAACAATCGATAGGTTATTTACATTTAACAGAGATTCAAAAAATTATTAGAAAAGAATTAAAAGGAAAATCTGGTATTTACGGGTTCCTTTCTAAAACTAATAATAAATTATATATAGGTTTATCAAAAACATTACCCACTCGTTTCAATGAGCATATTAAGGGCTCTAAATCTAACGCTATACTTCAAAATGCAATAAATAAATATAATTTACATGATTTTATATTTATAGTATTTGAATATTGTGAACCAGAAGAGCTGATATCTCGAGAACAATTTTATATTGATAATATAAATCCCGATTACAATATAAATCCAAGATCGGGTTTTTCACTAGGGTATATTCATACAGAAGAATCAATAGCAAAAATGTCCGATAAAATATTTTCTGCTGAAACAAAGGTGAAAATGACTTTAGCTAAATTAGGAAAAAAATCATCCTAGATTTGGTCTAGCTCATAGTAAAGAAACTAAAGTTTTAATGAGTCTTGCTTTATCTGGGCAAAATCATCCAATGCATGGTAAAAACCATTCAGATGAGAGTAAGAATAAAATTAGTATCAGTAATGGTACTCCAATATTTGTATATCAAAATGAAGGATTAATATATATTAATAGTTTTCCTTCTGCTATTAAAGCTGGCAAACATTTTAATGTTTCATATCATACTATCTTAAAATATACAAAAAGCGGTAAATTATTTAAAAACGAATGGATATTATCTACATCTTTAATTTCTAAGGAATAATTTATAAAGGGGACCCAACGGGTTTTACCTTTTATTCATTATTATTAATTTAATAATAAAATTTTTATTATAAACACCCCCCCCCCTAAATCTTTTTTATAATTACGTTATATTTAAAATTATTGATAAAATTGATGATTAATTTTCATCAAAAATATTTATACTCCTCAGATATTATTATAATTTTTTGCTAAAAATTTGAGTCTTAGAGATATTATTATAATTTTTTGCTAAAAATTTGAGTCTTAGAAATGTTATTTTTATAATATATAACAGTATTGATACTGTAATAAAAAAAAATTTTTTTTTTGCTTGGTTATTTTTAACAATAGAAGTTTGATTCCAACGTTTTTTATAAAAATTTTCTCTCTTAGGATCATTATTAAAGGAAAGTCCAGAATATCAAAACTAATATAACTAGCTAAGTTTGCCCAGGCCGGTGATAACCAATCACCCTCAACTTTATTCTATATTCCTGACAGGTGGAGCCCTGCCCTCCCCCTTTGCAAACATGTAGGACACCCCGACAGAGTTCCTGTTTTTATGTATAAAAACTCACCGTCCAGGGGTTCTAATAAACTTTGCATTTCATAAATAATTTTATTTAATGCATCGCCTGTTCCAGGCGAAGCTTCGTTAATTTAAAAATAAACAATGCATCGTCTACCTTTGGGGGACGAAGCTTTTCCCGTACCGCTGGGAATGTATCATTCGATTTTACAGGGTAAAGCTAAAACATTTTATTTTTATTAGTTAACCCGACCGGGATCTATTCTCTGGTTAGCTAATCAGAAAAGGTATTTTTTAAGCTAAGTTAAATTAGGATTAACAGTGTATTATCTCATTAGAGATAAAATTGTTCATAATTCTTTAATTTATGAATATATTTAATATCTTTTTTTTCTGATTCAAGATAATATTTTAATTAATCATTAAAAAATTGAGGTACTTTTAAAGAAATCAAATCTTTTACTAATTTTCTTTAAGATTAATATAATTTTTTTATAATATAAATAAAAAATAAAATATACTCTTTATACAATACAAAAGAAAATTATGTCATTAACCTTTTCCACTGCCGAGGATTTATAATAGACAGATTTAGTGATTAATTCAGTTTATACCTTTGTAAGTATATAATAGTTTATTCATTTTAATAAATAAGAGCCCCGCACGCGCCAAAGGCGCGAGAAAAAGTTAAACCTTGACAAATATAAGAATGTTAATATAAGACCTATTAAATTTTAGCTCTTTAAGAGTAAGATGTATTGAATTACCTTTTTTTATAAGGAAATATTTGCCCGGGCTGGTGATAACCAATCACCCACAATTAGAATTATCCCTTTGAAATGAAGGGGGGGGGTAAAATGGGTGATTGGATTTTATTTCATATACCCTTTATAACAGTCCTGTCTGGGGACCTGGCAGGTGGAGTCCTCCCTCCCTTTACAAACATGCGAGCACCCCAACAGGGCTTCTATTTTTTATATATAAAACTCACTGTCCCGGGATGTTTAACTACTGAATCTGGCTTATAATAATCTAAGAAACTCCCCCCTACAAACTGATTTTTTTATTTAGATTAAGGGATTTATTATTTAAAAAGGTTTCAATCCATTAATTATTTAAGAAGATTTCAATCCATTAATTATCTTTTATTTGGTCTTTTAGTTGAAAATTTGCTATTGTCTCAATTTTTGAGTCACTTAAAGAATAACAAACATTAGAATATCTAGATCCCTGGGAGGATTAGTTTTGGGAGATCGAGCTTCTTAGGGCTAAATGATATGTTTAAATTACATATATAGTAATATTCTAAAAGATAATAGGTTAGTGTATTAAATAAACTCAAATACTCTCCTTAGAATATATTTAAGAATAAAAATAATTTTTATTAAAAGAGCTGATTAGGTTAGTGTATGACTTGAACATACATTTTTAAGCTTTGCAGACCAATACATTACCAGTTATGCTAACTAACCATTTAGTATTATTTATTTAGAAACTAAATAGCCGTGTCAAATTATTTAGTGAATTTGGAAGGGCACCCCAGACGGCGTTTAGCTAAAAATTTTAAGAGTCGGCCCCACAAAGCGGGCTTTTTAAAAGTAATGATTGCCCGACTGGGCCACGTAGCGGTCCGGGCTTAATAGCATATAACCCTACTATTATTTAAGTCGCTTATTTCTTTGATGAGGATAAGAGCCACTGTTTTTGAAATAATTAACCACTTTTTACATATCTAGCCTTTCGGGTCTTGAAATTAAGATTGTTGATAAAAAAAGAGAAGCTAGAGGTATCATTAGTACTAAAATTAAAATTTCTAATAGTTACATAATTTTATTTATCATTATCTATTTACCTTTTCTTCTTTATAGCTATTAATTCCTAAATATACCCCCTATCCTGAAGCTGAACAAGAATTAATAAAAGGAATATTACTGTCAAGATGTTGGGGGGGGTGTATATTAAAAACTTTATTAATATATTTCAAAAGCTTTAATGATACACGGGATTAATATTGAGAACGCTATAACAATTGGTAACATTTTAGACCAGATTGCTCCCATAAGTTGATCATATCGTAATCTTGGAAATGAGGCACGTATCCAGATGAAAAGGAATAGAATAAACGAAGTTTTGAATCCAATAGATAAACCTGTAATTAACCCATTAGATTCTACACCTGGTACTAAATATCCACCTAAGAATAAAATTGAAGATAATGTACTTAGGAATACTAT
>Ga0182008_10001989_pt1 | contig 13117 bp, 10 predicted proteins | sample Sormic07211129_1_FD_120482 | JGI IMG/M metagenome (GOLD analysis project Ga0182008, IMG submission 120482) | Rhizosphere microbial communities from Sorghum bicolor, Mead, Nebraska, USA - 072115-129_1 metaG | ecosystem: Host-associated > Plants > Roots > Rhizosphere | place: USA: Nebraska...
CGTCACCCTCGCGTGGCGCGCATCGTTATCACGGGCGATACGCGGCCGCATCTGCCGCAGACCTGCCGCCAGCACGGCGCCCACGGCTTCCTTCGCAAGAGCGAGGATGCCCGGTCGATGTGGACGGCCATCGACGCGGCGCTCGATGGCCAGGCCCGCTGGCCGGCGCCGGAGGTGTCGGTGCAGGCGCAGGTGGCGCGGTCGGTGCGCCTCACGCCACGCCAGGCCCAGGTGTTGCAGCACCTGAGCGAAGGCATGAGCAACAAGGCCATCGCCGCCACGATCGGGCTGACCGAGCGGGCCATCAAGATGCACATGACCAACATGCTGCAGCTCAGTGGCGCGGCCAACCGCGTCGAGCTATTGCGTGTGGCGCGCGAGGTGGGATGGCTGGCCGGGTGAAGCAAAAGGCCGGCCCCGTTCGACGGAAAGAACCGCGCGAAGGGAGCCGGACCGAGGCACCTTTGAAAGGACGGGCGCAGCCCGGGCTGCGCGTTTTTTTATTTGGGCGTGTATGTCATGTTCACGGATTCGTTGGTCGCCAGCAGCGCTCCCTTGCTGTCACGCGTCTCGCCCTTGAGGACTTGGCCGCGATAGGGACCTTCGGCCGCCATCCAACTGATCGCGGTGCCTTGATCGGTCGTGGTTCCGCCGCTTGTCAAGTACATATGGGCGCTCACCTTGCAGGCGACAAAGGTGCCGAGCGCGGTCTGTACGCTCTCCTGGCCCAGGTAGGTGACCTCGTCCTTCATGGTGCCCTGGTCGACCACCGATGTGCCGCTCGAACCCGTGATCGTCATCTTCGTGTCCCAGGTGCGGACCACCGCCTGGCCCTGGGGCATGTCCATCGGCCAGGCCGGTGGCGGATCGTAGACGCCGGTGTTGGTTTGCGTGGCCGTCTTGGCCTCGAAGCCATATTGGATGACGTTGCCACCCGCAAGATCGGTGTACGTCGTGGACACGTCGCCGTTCGGCAGCGGGGTAGTCCAGGGGACGGGGTTGGTACCGGCGAAGGATTGACGTGCGCCGGTCGTGCGCACGGTGGTCTCGGAGGTCGTGGTCTGGCCGGAGGCCAGGGTGACGCGAATCTGCTGCGACAGCGTGGTGCCTTCATGCCAGTCGGCCTCGTTGACGCATGCCGCGTAGCCAGATGCAGCAGGCGTGGGTGTTGGTGCCGGCGAAGGCGCTGGCGCCGGGCTCGGCGAGGGTGAAGGATCGGGTGGGGCCGCGGGCGACGGTGCAGGTGCCGGCAGGCCGCCAATCAGGGGCATGCCGCCACCCCCACCCCCACCCCCGCCCCCACCGCCGCAGGCCGCGAGCGCCGCAGTGGCCAGGAGAGTGACAAGGTGCTTGTATCGTTGGGGCTGGGACATGGTTCCTCCACTTCAATGCTGTCCGGGATCGGTGTGTTGTCCGGACGGCAGGCGTCCGGCGAACGGATCTGCAAGTTAGCCAATGGCAGTGGATCGCGCCATGTACCAAAGTACATGCGCTCGAAGTTGGAGACGAAGCGGTGCGGCATATTGCACGCACAGCGGGGTGAGGTTGCGGCGAAATGAATGTGGCCGTGCCCTAGGCGTGCATCCACGCCCGCAACGCGCGGTGCAACGCGTCGGGCTCCACCGGCTTGTGCAGCACGAGGCAGCCGAAGTCGTCGGCCTCGCCGATCTCCGGCGCCGACAGATCGGCACTGATGAGCAGGCAACCCGCGTCGGGGCAACGGGCTGCGAGAGACTGCAGCAGTTGCCAGCCGTTGTCGCCGCCGCGCAGACGCAGGTCGCAGACCAGTGCCTGCGGCCTGAAGCCCTCGTCCAAGTGGCGGTGCGCCATGTCGACGCCGTCGGCGAACCGCGCGGTCGTTCCCCATGCCTCGAACAGCATGCGCCAGGCACGCACGACGTGGGGTTCGTCGTCGACGATCAGGCAGTGCCCGGGCAGGTGGCGCGCTTCGGCCGGGGCACGCTGAGGTGGTCGTGCCGGCGCGGCAGGCGCCTCCGCCAACGGTAGCTGCAGCCAGAAGCATGAGCCGCGGCCGGGCCTCGAGCGCACGCCATACACGGCCCCTATCAGCATGGCGCTGCGCGCCACCACGGCCAGCCCCAGCCCGTGGGCAGCGCCCTGGCCGGGCGCTGCGGTGGCGGGCCCGCGTTCGAACGGCGCAAAGAGGCTGGCCTGCTCCGGGGCGGCGATGCCGACGCCCGTGTCCCACACCTGCAGTTGCAGCGCCGTCCCTCTTCTGCGCGCGGCGACCAGTACACCGCCCCGGGGCGTGTAGCGGATGGCGTTCTGCACCAGGTTGAAGAGTGCCTGGCGCAGCAGCGCCGGATCGGTGCGCACATGGAGCGTTTCACGGCGCGGCGCGCGCAGGCGCAGAGCGAGCCCGTTCGCGCGAGCCGGTGCCGAGAACAGCACCGGGACATCGGCCATCAGCGCGTCGACGGACAGTGTCTGTGGCTGCGCCGTGTGGTGGCCGGATTCCGCGCGGGCCAGATCGAGCAGCGACTCGAGCATGAAATGGATGCTCTGTCCGCATTGCTCCAGGTGCTCGAGCAGAGGGACCAGACGAGCGTCCTGGCCGTGTAGCTGCAGGCCGGCTTCCACGGCCATGCGCATCGCGTGGACCGGCTGGCGGAGGTCGTGGCTGGCGGCATTGAGGAAGTGGTTCTTTTCCAGCAAGGCCTGAGCGGCCCTTTCGCTCATCTCCCGGTAGCCCTCTTCCAGCGCGAGCTGCCGCTCGATAAAACGTCGATTCTGCCGCGCATGTCGCACGGTGACGCCCAAGAACAGCAGGAGCGCGGCGACCATAAACGGCCAGTCTTGCGGAAAGATCCAATAGGCACCGGCCAGGGCCACGGCCATCACGCTGCCGGAAAAGCACAGAAACATGGCGGGCAGCAAGCTCAGGTACATCGCGCCCGAAGAGGTGACCGCGCACAGCGACGCGTACAGCACCAGATGGAACAGCGGTAGGCGCTCGTGCAACGTGATGGGCACCGGTGCCGCCCAGCCCAGTCCAACCAGCACGGCCAGCAGCATCAGCCCGGCGCGCCAACGCCGATCGGCCTTGTCGGTGCTGGGCGGATCGACGCGCAGGTGGTGCAGCACGAGCAGCATCGCGCCTGCCAGCACCCACATCAGGGGAACCCACGCATCCATGAGCGGCGCGCCGCTGTAATGCCTATGCAGCCACCACAGCAGGGTCGGCAGGGTCAGCATCGCGAGCACCGATATCGGCGCATGGCTGGCTGCGTCCGCCAGGAGGCGACGCTGCCGTCGGGTGGCCGGGAGCAAGGATGGGGACGTCATGGGCAGAGACCTGTTTCCGAGACGACGTCATTTTCCATAAGCGCACCGGGGTTTTCGCCTTCTGCGCGGTAGCTGCCAGCAAGAACTCGTCTCGGGCGCTGCTGAGGCTCCATAGCCGTACGGCGGTCGAGCTTCATGGCGGCGGCGTGGGCATGGGCTACTCGCAGCACTCGGGCGTGGTGATTGTGTGCGACGGCTCCGACGCGGCCGCCAAGCGCATCGAGCGCGTGCTGTTCAACGACCCGGCCACAGGCGTGATGCACCATGCCGACGCGGGCTACGACATCGCGGTCGCACCGCGAAGAAGCAGGGGCTCAAGCTGCCGATGATTTGCAGAACGCCTTGATCGTGAATTTGTGCGCAGTAAGGAATCGCGCTGCATCAATACGCTGATTGTGTACATGAGCTGACCCCATGAATGACAAGACACGGTCTATCGCCTATCTTTAAAGATAGGAGCAAAACAGTGAGTACGACTGGGTATACAGATACCGTCGAAGTGATCCCTTGCAGAGAAACTGGCATGAGCGTGCATCGAAACACCGCGTCGCGCGCGCTTTGCTCCACGATGCGGCCGTGCTCCATCACGATCACGCGGCCGCCGATCTGCTCGACGGCCGCGAGGTCATGCTGATGAAGAGGCAAGCCAAGTCGCGGTGCGCCTGCAGGTTCTGGAACAGGCGCAGCATGCTCGGAGCGAGCGAGGCGAATGGGTCCTGGTACTTTGCGGCACGAAGCGTGTCAAATCTCACGATCCACCTGAGTCGCCAACTGCGTTCTGTATGTCCCCGCACAGTCCTTGGCGTTCTTGATCTCAGACTGCGCTCTCGTTGGGAATTGTCCCGCGAGGATTGCCTGTCGAAATGAAACCCAAGGAGATCTAACAATGAAGACTCGACACGCTATGTATCGCATCCTGGTTGCCACCGCCATGGCCTTCGCAATTGCTCCTACGATGGCGCAAGGGGTGGCACCAGCGGCAAAGACAGATATGCCTCCTATTTCTGGCAACGTACAGTTGCCAGCTGGACAACAAAATCAGACTGGCGGTCCCATGGGCGAAACCGGTACGACGCTGCAATCCGGAACACCTGCCGCACGCGCGCAACAACCTGTTCGCGCGGTTGCCCCGGCAGCCGCACCGGCTCGTGTCGTGACGGCAGCGCCGGCCCCTGAGCCCGCACCCGCACCGCGTGTACGCCGCGCTCGCGCCGATCGAGGCTGATCACCTGCAGTCCTCAAACGCGGTCGCCACGTCCGCATGGGCGGCTGCGCATTTTTCTCTTTTCGTTGCTGACTCATCCAGTCGACCTAGCGTTCTCGCCAGACGGTTCCGGCTGCCTATGAAAAATTCGCTGCTCCTGTCCTTCGTCCTGGCTTGTGCTGCGAGCTTCGCTCAAATAGCCGATGCTGGGGAGCCCGCTGGAGGCGTTGCGGTGCCGGTCGAGGTTCGGCGGCTGGCTCGAGCTGCAATCGATGCACGCGATAGCCAGGGTCTTCCTTTTGCGATTGTTGATAAGAAAAGAGCACGCGTTTTCATCTATGGCGTTGAGGGAGGTCTGCGAGGCGCTTCGCCGGTGTTGCTGGGACTCGCGCATGGCGATGAATCGGTGCCGGGGATCGGGGAGCGAAAGATGTCCGAAATACGGCCTGAAGAGCGCACCACGCCGGCCGGGCGTTTCGTCTCGGAACCCGGAGTCAACTTGCAGGGCGAAGACGTCGTTTGGGTCGACTACGACGCAGCAGTGTCCATGCATCGAGTGCGGACAAGCAACAAGGCCGAGCGGCGATTGGAGCGACTTGCATCGACGAACGCAGAAGATCACCGTATCTCCTATGGATGCATCAATGTTCCAGCGCTTTTCTACGACACGCATGTGAAGCCGCTGTTTGGCAATGCGCATGGTGTGATTTACGTTTTGCCAGAGCGAAGGCCGATGCGCGAGTACTTCAAGTTCCTGCCGGATGGCGATAGATGACGCGTCGACCCCGGAGCCTGCCTGGCCGCGCTCAACGATCATCTCTCCAGGTCGAGCAACGCGCGCAGTTCCTTTCGGGCGGCGGCGAAATCGCGTTGATACGCGGGATTCTGCTGAATCAGGACGGCGATCATCGTCGCCAGGCGACGACCCGCTTCGGTATCGCTAGGGTAGTGAACGCCACCGAGGACGCGGTTTTCGCCGAACTCGCTGGCACGCTCAAAGATTCGCGTACGCTTTTCCGGAACCATGTCGGCCAGCACAATCCCGGCGAGGTAGGCAAAGGTCGAGTGACCACTCGGGTAGGAGCCGCTGGAAGAATACCGTGCCACCGGTTGAATGCGCTGATCGAACAGCGGAGGCCGCGTGCGCTGCCATTTTTCCTTTCCCTGCTTGTTGAGACTGCTTTCGGTTCTGTACAGGGTCTCGAACAGCTGGGCGGTCCGCGGCAGGTCTTCCTTCCTGAACCGCTCGCCCATCACATCGGAAAACCGAAAAATACTTTGTTCTAGGTCGGCGATGGATCGTTCCGCCTGCGCCGGCGTGCGCAGCTGCTGCAGCACGAGCATCTGCTCAATTTCGCGTCGAGTGAACGTTTCATCGGGAGGTGGTGCCAGGAAGCGCGTGGTGTCTATCTGCGCTGGATCGAGGTAGGTTTCGTCCTTGACCGGCGAGGCGACGGTCTTCTCGTAGACCCGCGGCACGCCGGCCGGCGGCGGCACTTGCGTCGTGCAGCCGGTGAACAAGAAGGCGACAAGGGATAGCCAGCAAAGCTTGCGGGTGATGATGCGCATTGAGTATCTCCGTTCGTTGTGCGGAGCGACCGCGGATCGGGCGTCCGGCATGGGCAGGACGATCGGGTTCACGGTGCGCGACCGGTGTGATAGCCCTCGTCAACCGTGGTTGGGGCGGCAGGCGACGCAAAAATAGCAGAGCAGGTGGCATCCTTCCAATCACGTCTTCTGATGACGGCCATAAGGCCATCGCGCTCGGTGCGCTCGGGTCGAGATCAAAGACGCATTGGGGGCGCGAATCCGAGACGAAAAGCTAGGCCGCGAATTGCCGGCACCGAGCCAATTCGATTCCGAGCGTGATGTCGGTACCGACAGCCTGGCGCGATGCGCCGCGATGATGCGGCTCGTCCACCAGCACGGCGTGATCGCCTATTCGCACCCGGTAGCGGATGGCCCTGCCCAGGAATTCGACGTTCTCCACCGTGCCTGCGAGCCATGTGTAGCGGGCGTCGTGCACGTCGTCCTGATGGCCGACTTTCACGGCATGCGGGCGGAAGCCGATGGAGAGCCGCGAGGTGGCGGGTGTGTCCGATCGCAGCGGCACGCGCAGTTCGCCGACACCTTCAACGTCGAGCAGCAGCACGCCACCTTGCCGCGAGCGCACCGAGCCGATGAGCAGGTTCCATTGACCAACGGCACGGGCAACGGTCGTGTTGGCCGGGTAGTCGTACAGGCTGGTGGGGCTGCCGACCTGCTGGACGGCGCCGTTGTCCAGCACGGCAATTCGATCTGCCGAGCCGAGTGCCTCGTCCTGATCGTGCGTGACGAGCACGGTCGTGATGCCAAGGTGTTGCTGCAATGTGCGCAGCTGTTGCCGCAGTCCCAGTCTCAGCGTCTTGTCCACGTTGGAGAACGGTTCGTCCAACAACAGCAGTCGGGGCTCGGCGGCAAGGGCCCGTGCCCATGCGACACGTTGCTGCTGCCCCCCCGAAAGCTGGTTCGGTTCACGATCTCCTTGGCCTTGCAGGCCGATGGCACTCAGCCACCGGGAGACCGCGATGCGAACGATGGGTGCTTCGACCCGGCGTTCGATCAGGCCGAAGGCGATGTTCTCTGCCACTGACATATGAGGCCAGAGGGCGTGATTCTGGAACACCATGGCGACCTGCCGGGCCCAGGCGGGCTCCTCGGACACGTCGCGGCCGTCCAGAAGCACGCGGCCCAGGTCAGGCGCCTCGAGCCCGGCGATGACCCGCATCAACGTCGATTTTCCCGAGCCCGACGGCCCCAGCAAGGCAAAGAATTCACCCGGTGCGATGTCGAGGCTGACGTCGTTCAATGCCTTTGCCGGGCCGTGAGAGAAGTGAATGTGACGACATTCCACGCGTACCTTCTTCATGAAGATGTCATTTGGCATGAAAGAGTGGTCCGACGGCGAGTGAAGGGCGGTGCGGTTTCGAGGGCCGATGGTGAAGCGGGAAAGAGGGGAGTATGCAAGGCAATGACGGCAAGGGGCCAGATGGTGGCGACCTGTCGCAGCCACTTGCACGGGCAAACCCGAGTGAGGCTCCCGGCAATGCCTCGAATCAAAAACTGTGATTGGAATGCGTTCCGCCTCGGCCATAAGCTCGGGCCCACTATCACCAAGACAACGGAGACTTCCATGCGCATTGACTTTCGGCCCTTGCTGACGCTGGCCGCCCTCGCTGGTTGCGCAGCGCTGCACGCCGGCACCGTGTCGGTCGTGACATCGTTTCCCAAGGAGCTGACACAAGCGTACAAGACGGCGTTCGAGAAAGCCAACCCCTCGGTCAAGCTTGAAATCCTGAACAAGAGCACCACGGCAGGCGTCGCCTATGTCCGCGAAATGCCGGCAGGACAACGCCCCGACGTCTTCTGGGCTTCGGCACCCGATGCCTTCGAGGTCCTGGTCAACGGGAAACTGCTGGAGCCCATTGCGGCGCTGGCGAATCCGTCCGTCCCCAAGACCGTGGGCAGCTACCCCCTCAACGAGGCCTCGGGGATGTACCTCGGCCAGGCGCTCGGCGGGTACGGACTGATGTGGAACACGCGGTACCTGTCGGCCAACAAGCTTCCTGCGCCCGCGGAATGGAGCGACCTCACCAAACCAATCTATTTCAGCCACGTGGCGCTGAGCTCGCCCTCGCGTTCCGGCACGACTCACCTGACCGTGGAGACAATTCTTCAGGGAGAGGGGTGGGACAAGGGATGGTCGGAACTGCTTCAGATCACGGGCAACAGCGCGGCCATCACGGAGCGCAGTTTCGGCGTTCCCGACGGTGTCAACAACGGGCAGTTCGGCATCGGCATGGTGATCGATTTCTTCGGCCTCGCAGGCAAGTACTCGGGCTTTCCGGTGGAGTTCGCCTACCCGAGCGTCACGGCCATGGTGCCAGCCAACATTGCATTGATCGCCGGTGCCAAAAACGCCGAGGAAGCCAGGAAGTTCATTGCGTTCTCGCTGTCGAAGGAAGGGCAACAACTGCTCGTTGCTCCGCAGATCTCCCGTCTTCCGGTGTTGCCACCCGAGCAACTGAAAATGCCAGCCGGCTTTCCGAACGCCTATGAGGTTGCCAGGCGCACCAAGGTCAAATTCGACGCGGATCTCTCCGCCACGCGCTACAACGTCGTCTCGTCTCTCTTCGACCAGACCATCACCTTTCGGCACAAGGAGCTGAAGGCCGCGACCAAGGCCATTCATGGGGCCGAGGCGGCGCTGGCCCGCAAACCTCATGCGGAGGCGGCCGCGCTGATCAAAAGGGCTCGCAGCCTCGCGTTCACGCCGTTGGTGAGTGCGTCGATGGTTGCCGACAAGGCCTTCTTGACGATGTTTGCGGCCAACAAGAAGGATGCCGAGGCGAACAAGCGGATCACCGGCCTCGAGGGCGACTGGAGCGGCAAGGCGCTGGAAAACTACAACCAGGCGCGGAGCCTGGCCGAGCAGGCCGAGGCCCTCCTCAAGTAACCACAATGTCGTGCAGCGCGGCAATGCCGGGCTGCCATGGAGATCTTCATGCTCGGTCTTTTTCCATCGGATGTGCGGTCAGGCGCGTGGTGCGCCGCAGGTCTGGTTGCCGTCTTCCTGTTGCTGTTCCTCGTCATGCCCGTGGCATGGGTGTTCTACACCGCGTTCGTGAATGCAGACGGGAGTCCGACGATCGGGCACTTCGTCGCATTCTTTTCCCAGCCGCTGATGCAGGAGGCGTTCTTCAACAGCCTCTATGTGGCGGTGATGTCGACCGTGTTCGCCTCGCTGATCGCGGTGCCGCTGGCCTATTTCACGGTTCGCTTCCAGTTCCGCGGCGCCGCCCTGATCCAGACGCTCGGCGTCCTCCCGCTGATCATGCCGCCCTTCGTCGGTGCGGTGGCGCTGCAACTGATCTTCGGGCGCTCGGGCAGCATCAACCTGCTGCTCAACGAGTACCTCGGGTTCTCGATTCCTCTGATGGATGGGCTGAGCGGCGTGATCTTCGTCGAGTCCATCCACTACTTTCCCTTCGTGCTGATGAACCTCACGCTCGCGCTGCGCAACATAGACGGGGCGATGGAGGAGGCTGCAATGAACCTCGGCTGCCGCGGCTGGCGTCTCTTCTGGCGCGTTATTTTCCCGCTGGCGCTGCCGGGGTTCGTGGCGGGGGCGTCGCTGGTGTTCGTCAAGGTCTTCGACGACCTGGGCACACCGTTGGTGCTGGGCACGACCAACATGCTCGCCCCGCAGGCCTACCTGCGCATCACCCAGGTGGGGCTGGAAGATCCGCTAGGCTACGTGACCAGCGTGATCATGATCGCGTTTTCCATCGCCGCCATGTCGCTGTCTGCACGGATGCTCAAGGGCAAGGACTTCTCGACGATCCAGAAGGGTGGCGGGGCCATTCAGCGGCGCGTGCTGTCGCCCGCCGGATCGCTTCTGGCCTATGGGTGGATCGGGCTGGTCATGCTGCTGGTTCTGTCGCCCCACATCGGCGTGCTGCTGCTATCGTTCGGGAACGTGTGGAGCTTCTCTCCCTTGCCGGACGCCTACACCCTCGCGCACTACGCGACGGTATTCCAGGATGCCGGCAGCATGATTGGCAACACGATGCTGTACTGCGGGCTCGCCGCCGGCCTCGACGTGGTGCTCGGCACGACCATCGCCTACCTGCTGCTGCGCACGCGGCTGCCGGTACGCCATTGGCTGGACGTGATAGCAACGGCGTCGCTGGCTGTCCCCGGCCTGGTCCTTGCCATCGGCTATCTGCGCTTTTTCAAGGGTGTGTTGGTCCCTGGTACGGAGGTGCTTCTCACCAGCACCTGGGTCATGATCATGCTGGCTTACGCCGTGCGACGCCTGCCGTATGCGCTGCGGTCGTGCGTGGCGGCATTGCAGCAGATTCACGTCTCGCTCGAGGAGGCTGCCGAAAGCGTGGGGGCGACCAAGGCACGAACCATCCGGCGCGTCGTGGTGCCGTTGATGGCGGGAGGGATTCTGGCGGGCTTCGTCACCAGTTTCATCACGGCTGCCGTCGAGCTGTCGGCCACCATCATGCTGACCACCAGCCAGTCGCAGGCGCCGATGAGCTATGGCATCTACCTGTACATGCAGAGTGTCGCGGGCCGCGGCCCCGGGGCGGCCCTGGGCGTGCTGGCCATCGTCGTTGTTGCGCTGGGTACCTACATATCGCACGTTGTCGTCGAGCGAACCAGCAGCCGGTTCGTCGCGCGACCTGTGGAAGAGGAAGCACCGCTGCCGTTCGGGGCGGTTCCCGCGAAGATCTGAGGAGACATCATGAAAAAAGTAAGTGTCGAGTGCCGCAATCTCCGGCTCGCGTACGGAGCGACGGAAGTCCTGCGGGACGTCAACCTGCTCATCGAGCCTGGCGAGTTCTTTGCGCTGTTGGGACCTTCGGGGTCCGGAAAATCCACTTTGCTGCGGCTCATCGCCGGCTTCAACCAGCATCAGCACGGCGAGCTTCTCGTGGATGGCAAGGACGTCAGCGGCATGCCCCCATGGAAACGCAACATCGGCATGGTGTTCCAGAGCTATGCGCTGTGGCCCCATCTGAACGTGTGGGACAACGTTGCATTCGGACTGGTGGAACGCCGGGTCGGACGGTCGGAAATCAAGCGCAAGGTGGCGGCCGCGCTCGAGACCGTGGACTTGCTGCGCTATGCCAAGCGCAAGCCGAGCCAGCTCTCCGGCGGCCAGCAGCAGCGTGTTGCGCTGGCGCGCACCATCGTCATCGAGCCACAGGTGCTCTTGCTGGACGAGCCGCTCTCCAATCTGGACAAGTCGCTGCGCGTACAGATGCGCCAGGAGCTCCTGGCGTTGCAGCGGCGGCTCGGCATTACCACCATTTTCGTCACCCATGACCAGGAAGAGGCCATGACGACGGCAGACCGCATGGCAATCCTGGATCGCGGCGTGCTGCAGCAAGTAGGCAGTCCCGCGATGCTCTACGACTATCCCGTCAACCCGTTCGTGGCGAATTTCGTGGGGACGATGAACTGCCTCGCCGGCCGCGTCAGCAGTCGCCAGGGCAACACCGTGACGCTCGACATCGACGGCGTGGGAGGGCTGCCGTTCCAGCTCCCGTCGGACGCTCCGGCCTCTGACCGCGTACTGGCAACGTTCAGGCCGCATTCGCTGCGAGTGGATGTCGTCGACGCGGCGCGCGATGCGCGCTTCGTATGGATGCCGGGAACGGTGGAAGCGAGCGAGTTCCTCGGGGAGTTTTCCCGCTATCGCGTGCGGGTCGGAAACCAGGCCGTCGAAGTGGATCAACCGCACTACGCGGGTCTTTCCAAGTTCCCCGCCGGATGCGCGGTGAGTCTCGGGTTGGAGCCCTCCCAAGTGCGTCTTTTCGCAGCCTGACGCGCTTGTTCGTGAACCATGGAGCTCTACCAGATCCGTGCATTCGTCTCTGTGGCCCGGCTGGGCAACGTGACCAAGGCGGCTGATGCACTCCACGTCACCCAGCCGGCCGTGACGGCGCAGATCAAAGGGCTGGAACAGGACCTCGGCATCGCCCTGTTCGTTCGCGCCGGCGGCCGGCTGAGCCTGACCCGGGCGGGGGAGCGCCTGCTTCCCTGTGCGGAGGCCCTGCTGCAGTCCTCGGCCGAGATGCAAGCAACGGCGCAGCGCCTGAAGGGTGAACTCTCAGGGAGCATCGAGTTGGGGGTGCCGGGCGAGACGCCCGAGTTTCTTCGGCTCGGCGCGTTGCTGGGAGGCATGCAGCAGGGGCTGCCTCTGGTAGAGCTTCGTACGCGCAGCCTGCCTTTGCTGCACCTTCTGGATCAGGTGCGGGGCGGTGGATTGTCCTGCGCACTCATCGTGGCACCGAATCCGCCACGCGACGTGCAGTGGCATCCTCTGCGATCGCTCAGCTATCGCGTGGCGATTCCCAATCGGCTGAAGCCCGAGATGCACAGCTGGGGCTGGCGCTTTCTGGCGAGTCTTCCATGGATCGACGGCGCGATCGAATCACATGTCCATCAGATGCTGCGCTCCTTGTTCGAGCAGCAGGGGCTCGATCCCAATGTGGTCCTGCGAAGCGAGGACACCAGCGGACTGGATGATTTTGTTCGCTCAGGCAGCGGCTGCGCGCTCTTGCGGGAGGAGGTTGCCGTGCTGGGAGCCGAGCGGGAAGACTGGATGGTCTGGAGCGCTGCCAGGATCGATGCGCAGTTGTTCTTTGTCACTTCGGCTGAGCGTGCGAGCGATCCGCTGATCGTGGCGATGTCTTCGGTGATCCAGGCAGTCTGGGCTCAATGAAGACGGCGGCCCACTAATATGCACGGGAAGAAGTATGCGCCACTACCTCTGGATGCTCGTTGTCGGAATCAACGTCGCCGCGATCGCACGGCTCTTCATGCCGGGTGTTCGGGTGGCTCTAGCTATCGCGAGTCTGGACCTGAGATAAACGTACGGTCTGGGCTCGCGGGTGTCCTCGCTCGCTACACCGAAGGCTTTGAGACTGCAGATCTGCAAGCAGCCCAACGGTTGCTGGGAGACTCGGCGGCGTAGAGCGTGCCCCCGGCGCGCGGGGCCGTGAACCCAACCGGCGAGCGATCGTGCTCAAGCTGCCTGACGGGGCAGCA
>Ga0182008_10001990_pt1 | contig 13115 bp, 6 predicted proteins | sample Sormic07211129_1_FD_120482 | JGI IMG/M metagenome (GOLD analysis project Ga0182008, IMG submission 120482) | Rhizosphere microbial communities from Sorghum bicolor, Mead, Nebraska, USA - 072115-129_1 metaG | ecosystem: Host-associated > Plants > Roots > Rhizosphere | place: USA: Nebraska...
GCTTGCCGGTTCAGATTGAGGGGGCTCTGCCGCCCAGTCGCCGGCTTCGAGCTGTCTCCGCTCGAAGCGGACCGGGCGCAGCCCGGTGGAAGCGACGTTCCGCGCCGGCGCTCTTTCGTGGAGATCTTCCCGATTGGCGCGCCAAGGTCGCTGGTCTCGTCAGGACTGCGGCGCAATAGCTCGTTTTTGTCCGCGCTGCGCGGTTGAAAAAAAGAGCTACATGGCCGTACGGCGCCCGCAATCCGCAGTGTCGCAAAAGTGCTACACGATCCTCAGTTACGTCGACGCAATACAATAGCCGTAAGGACTATGTCACTTCGTCGGTCCAGTCCATCATGGGAGCGACGGATACTTTGTAGCCTGACGTGTTCAATGGGTTACTCGATAGTTCTCAAACTTTGCGATCGGCAAGGCACGACGCCAGGTCCGGCATTCTCACGTTCACTCACTTCCGACTGTGGCGCTGGTGCCCGCCCTTGAAACGCAAGGTATGCACCCACCGCATTCGCCAAACGGAGCCATCGGCTCCTTGGCAAGCGCCTGCCTGCCAACTGGATCACAAAAACACAGGCTCCTCGCAGCAAATTACCACGTGCTAACCAAATTTTGATGCGGTCAAAGGTCGCCTTGCTAGACTCGCGACGCCAGCGATGTCCACTCGCGATCTCCTGGGGCCAGTACCTACCAGCCTCGTCCAGGAAAGGACGACTCGATCGGTGTGTTGACGGATGGTTCCGACATGGTTCGGCCATCCATGCAGTATTCGCCGTTTTCGCTGGCATCCCCAACGGTAGCTTCATCCCCATCCCCATTCCCTTGCCCTTGCGCACGGGGAAAGGGGCCGTTGCATGGACGATCTTCACGGTGCCCGGACGAGCACGACCCGACCCGACCCCGCAAGCCTTTTCCGCGGTGCCGGCGCCATGCCGTGGCACACCCCGCGTCACAACCACTACTCCCAACCGGGTAAAGGATCGCCCACATACGAGAATTCCAATCGATGACCCATCTTGCAACTGTCGCAAAGACCTTTCTGGTTCCCCTGGCTGCATCCATTGCCCTCTACGCCGCATCGGCACCGCTCGCACCAACCGCCCATGCCCAGGCGGCAACAACGATCAAAGCACCCATCTACGGCGTCACCCTGGATGATCTGTCCAACCTCGATGCGATCATCACGTCGCTGACCAAGCTGCCGCACAAGCCCATGGTCCGCGTGGTGTTCGACCCCGGCACAAGTGCCGCCGAGTACTACCCCGCGCTGGTCAAGCTGCACGCGGTGGCCTACGTGATGGGCGAGATCATGGACTCGTACTATTTTCCCACCGACATCAACACCTACACGGCGCGTACCAAGGAACTGGTCTACGCCCTGAACGGCACGGTCGACGTGTGGGAGATCGCCAACGAGATCAACGGCGAATGGCTGCGCAAGAACCCGAACGGCAGCAAGGCCACTGTTAATGCCCAGGAAACCGCCATCGGGCAAATGGTCGCCGCCGCCAACTCGATCGTGAAGGGCGTTGGTGGCAAGACGGCCATCACGCTCTATTACAACGACGACAGCAAGGGCACCAATTGCTGGGCGAAACCGCAGGATTACTGGAAGACCTGGCCCACCACCTTCCTGTCGGCCAGCGTCCGCCAGGGCACCGACTACGCGTTCTTCAGCTATTACCCGTACCAGGACTGCCCCGACCTGAAGCCCTCGTGGGAGGCCGATTTCAACGCACTCGCGAGCATCTTCCCGAACGCGAAGATCGGCTTCGGCGAGATCGGCACGTCGAGCCTCAAGGCACCCGTATCGGTGCAGACGAACATGATCAAGACGTACTACCCGATGATCAACACCATCAAGCATCCGAAGTTCGTCGGCGGCGTCTTCTGGTGGAACTACGCCGAGCAGATGGTTCCGTACACCAAGTCGTACTGGACCACGCTCAGGGACACGATCGCCCCACTGAAAGCGCCACAGTAAACCGGCACCCGTGCCGTGCAACGAGCCGGTCGCCATGCGTGACCGGCTCGAAAGCTAAAAGGAACGCCTCCCTCCGGAGGCGTTCCTTTTTTCGCAAGCCTAGCGCCGCAGCAGCCGCGCCGCCGCGGGCAGGTAACGCAACTCGAAGAAGACGCTGTCGCCTCCGCACGGCGCGCGCTGCGCCAGGGCCGCGTCGGCTTCGACGGCGGGCAGAGCGGCGGCGGTGAAGGCGCTGTCCTCGCCGATCTGGCGGAAGATTTCGTAGACGATGCCATGCGCGTGCGATCCCGCACATTGGCCCGTCGCACCGAGATACAGCTGGCGCTCTCCCCGGCCGAGGCGCCCCGTACCCGCACCGTCCTGCACCCAGGCACGTACGCCGCTGCGCTGCACGTCGGTCAGCAGCTCGGCATAGCGCGATGGCGTCATGTTGCCCGCGAAGAACGAGGTCACGTAGACCGGCCGCCGCGCGATGCCGTCCAGTTGGTGCCGTTCCGCGGCAAGATAATCCTGCAGCTGCCTGCGCGCCGCAGGATCGCGCCAGCGCCTGTCGTCGATCTCGATCGGCAGATACCAGCCGGCAATCGCTTCGCTTCCCAGGTCGTCGACCCACCGCCGGGCGGCCTCGGCGTTGCGGCGCGAGAGCGTGATCAGATACGTGTCCAGCGCCACCGGCGACGCTTCCTGGCGCTGAAAAAACGCGGGATCGCTATCCAGTCCCAGCACGATGCGCAACCCGGCCGCGTGTGCCTCGCGCACCCGCTGCAGCAACCAGGCGTGCCCGGCCGGGTCGCCGAACGCGTCGCCGTACTGCGTCCACTGCACCACCAGCGTGTCGAAGCCCCGCGCGCGCACTTGCGCAAACACGGGCGGCCACTGCGCCTGCGCGACCTCCCGATCGCGCAGCTGGGGCTGGTAGAAAATCGCCGTGGCCGCGTCGGCCAGCAGCGTCGCCAGCAGCAGCGCCAGCCCGACAAGCCAGCACCACGCAGGCCTTACCACTGTGTCCTCGCGATCAGGAACACCGCGTTGTTCTCGCGCAGGTAGCTGGTGAAGGCATGCTGCCCTTCCACCGCGAGGCTGAAGCGGTGCGGGTAGGCGTCGTAACGGGTCTCGCCGTACCACAGGTTCCACTGCAGGCCGACGCCGGCACGGGCGTCGCGCGCATAGCCCGCACCGTGCGCACGGTCGATGCCGGTGTACTGCACATGGACATAGGGTTCGATGGTCTGGCCATCGACCAGTTTGCGCTGCCAGCCCAGCAGGTAGTCCACGGTGAACGCGGTTTGCCTGGCACGCAGGTAGCGGGCGATGTCGACGTAGAAATTCTGGGTGAACCAGCCCGGCCCGGTCGCATGCCAGTCGTCGTTGAGCCGCGCGCTGAAGGACCACGACCCGCTGGCGCGCAGCATGGTGTCGTTGCGGGTGTCGCGGCTGTTGCCGAAAGGCGTCTGCTGCTCGATCGACAACACGATGTTCTGCGCGCGCAGCGGCTTCCAGTGCAGCCCCACGCCGAGCATCGGCGAGTGCACCGGCCACACCGAACCGCTGGCACCGCTGCCGGCGAAGACGCGCGCATAGGCGGCCAGCGTGTTGGCATCGCCGCCGGTGAGATGCGGATCGAAGCGGTACTGCGCTTCGAGCTGCAGGTAGCTGCGATAGGAGACGCCCGGCGCCGCCGCGTTGGCCGCCGAGGACACGGTATCGCCCAGGGTCATGTCGGCATTGAAGCGCCACTTGCGGCCGAGATCCTCGTGCAGGCGCCGCAGGGTGTAACGCTGCTGGTCCTCGTCTTCCTGCGTCGTGCCGCCGCTGCTCCCGCCGCTGGCGGGACCGAGCTGGTCGATCGCCTGCGCTGCATAGGTCTGCGCCTGTGCGCTGTCGCCGAGCTGCTGATGCACGTACATCAACTGCCGGGTCAATGCCGGATCATCCGGGTTGGCCCGGTGAGCGCGTTCGAACTGCACCACCGCCTCGTCCGGCGCACCCGTCTGCAGATAAGCGTAGCCCAGCGATGCAGCCAGCCGGCTGTCGTCCGGCGCGAGCGCACTGGCGCGCTGCAGCGAAACCAGCGCTTGGTGCGCTTCGCCTGCCCGGCTTTGCAGGGCCGCCAAGCGCGCGTAGTAACGCGGATCGGCGTGCATCGCCACGGCGTTTTCCAGATCGACGCGGGCCAGCGCCGGATCGCGCGGCTCGTCGGCCTGCGCGCGCAGCCACCAATAGGCGTGGTCCTGCCGGCCGCCCTGCGCCGCATACGTATCCAGCCACGAACGCGCGACGGTCGGGTCGTCGACGGTGAGCGCGGTGGTCGCGGCGATCAGCAGATCGGCCGGCTGCATGTGCGCCGCCGGCACCGAACGCCAGGCCTGCAAGGCCGTCGCATAGTCCTGCGCGCCATAGGCCTGATAGGCCAGCGCGCGGGTGACGTCACTGTCAGGCTTGCGCTTGTTGGCCTCGGCGTAGGCGTACTCGGCAAGACCAGGCCGGTCGTTGCCGTAGCAATCGCCGAGCTGCCGCCACAGTCCGGCGGGGTAGGCCGGCGAGAGGTCGGCCATCACCTGGCGGATTCCGTCGCAGTCATGCAGAGCGCCGAGGATGGGGACTTGCGCCACGCGCAGCGGCACGCTTTCCAGCGGCAAGCGCAGGCGCACGCGATCGTCCGATGAAAACAGCGTCGGCTGCTCGCCGGCCAGCACGGCCAGACGGGAAAACAGGGCCGCCCGGCCCGGATTGCCGGCAAACGGATACGCACCCAGCAGCAGTTGTTTCGCCTCGCCGCGCGCGCCGGCCTCGATCAGGCGATAACTGAGCGGATCGAGCAGGCGGTAGCCCTCCGGCTGGGCGATCAGCGCCTCGGCCTGCTGCCGGGCCTCGGCATGGCGGCCTTGCTGCAGATCCAGGCTGAAACGCTCCTCGCGCAGGCTTCCGCCAGGCAGTCGCGACAGCATGCGCTGCGCCATCGCGCTGTCGCCGCGCGCCATCGCCAGCGGCACCGAAAGCCGCGCCTGCAGCGCCGCATTGGCGGGATAGCGCGCGGCATAGGGGACCAGCAGCCCCGGTCGTTCATGCACCACCGACGCGAGCAGGTTTACCCATCGCCGCTCGTCTTTTTCGCTGGCGAATGCGGGTCGACGAGTGGCCATGTATGCAGCCAGCCGTTTGCGATCGCCGCGATTGCCGATGGCCTCGGCCATGGCCAGATCCTGCGCCGGCGCATCCAGCCCGCCGCGCGATTGCAGCTGGCGCGCCGCATCCAGCTCGCCGAGCTGAAGCAGCAGGCCGAACCATTGGCCGCGCTCGTCGGCACTGAGCTTGTCGCTGGCATCCAGCTCGGCCAGTTGCGCAGCGGCGCGCTGACGGTCGCCGAGGTAAATCGCGCGCTGGACCAGCGCATGGCGCAAGGCGCGACCTTCGGGGCTGCGCGCGAAATCCGGGGCATCGAGTTCTGCCTGCGCCTCGGCGAGATTGCCTGCCTGCAAGTCAGCGAAGCCGCGCTGGGCGCGGCACACCGGCCTGCCGTCGCGGCTGCAGTCGACCGCAGGCGTCCCGGTAACGGAGGGGAGGGCACGCAGCCGTGGATCGTCCGGCGTGTAGCGGCGCTGTTCGTCCAGCAGCTTCTGCGCCTGGGCCGCATGACCGAAATGCCGATAAGCCTCGACCAGGTCCAGTGCCGTGTCGATATTCTGCGGTGCCAGCGCACGTGCGCGCTCGAACTCCGCCACCGCGACGCGCTCATTGCCGGCACGCATGGCCGCGTAGCCGGCCTGTCGATGCGGATACACCATGAACTGCCGGTATCGGCTGCTGTCGGCGGCCGGCTCCTGACCCGCCGCGTGGAGCGGCCACGCCGACGCCACCACGAACAGCGCCATCGCACAGCGGGTTGGCCCTGGTCGTTTCACGCCGCTTGCTCCGCTGGCGTCACCCGTTGCACCGGTACGGCAGCCTCCATTTCAAGGAGGCTGGCAATGTCGGGCTGCAGTGCCATTTGAAGGGCCAGCATGCGATCCAGCGTTTCACGACCGATCACACCTTGCTCGACCAGGAACTCTCCCAGCGGCTGTGCGCTGCGTGCGTGGCTGAGCAGCAACGACCTGAACGCCACTTCATCCAGGTGACCTTGCGCGACCAGGATTTCGCCCAGCATGACCTGGCGCGATACATAGCTGTCCCACAACGACGCCACGCGGTCGCCATGGATCCGCCCGCTGCGCGCGGCGGCGTCAAGCAAATGATGCGGGTCCCGATCGCAGTCGCACAGATGCGCGTACCAGCGGCGCAGCCCGACCGCGACCTGTCCCTTGTGCGCGATCACATAACGCACCGGCCGGTCGAGTTGGCGCGCGAGTGCGGCCAACGACACCGGGTCGATGTAGGACTCGCTGGCGAGAACCAGCGCGTGGCCTTCGTAGCGTAGTGGCAGCACCGCGTAGTGCAGCGCGATGCGCGCCGGGAGCGCATCCAGCAGCTCGTGCGGCAACCCGGCAAAGTCCACTGATTCACAACTGACGCCGACCTGTTCGGCGGTCGAGCGGGCCAGTTGCGCGGCGGTGATCCGGCACTCATGGATCATCGAGCTGCCCAGTTGCAGACCGTCGATGCGATGTAGCTCCGCTTCACGCAACTCCAGCACCGATACCGCGCCGTTCGCCACCAGTATCTCGTCGAGCGAGCGCTTGGCATGGTTCTCGCCGCCGATGCTGGGAAAGTCGTGGGTGGTCTTGTCCCAGGCCACGCGACGCGGATCGCCGCACTTGATGATCTGGCGGATCGCACGCCAGTTGGCGAGGAAATTGATCAAGTTACCCCACAGCAGCCGCGGTACCGACAACAGCCCCTGCTTCACGCCGTAGTAGCCGGACACGAAGATGATCCGCTGCAACATGCGGTTGCCCATCAGCGCGAAGTTCGCGGTCAGCAAGTATTCGAACCACGGTTTCCCCTCGAAGATCGAGACGAAGCGCGGCGCCTCCGTCCACACCTGCTGCAGCAGCCAGATCGCGGTCAGATGGAGCAGGATCAGCATCGCGGCGAAACTGACGAAGTTGTTGATCGCGCCCTTGCGGTCGCGCCACAGGAAGTAGTTGAGTACCAGGCCGTGCCTCCAGCCGTGGGTGCGGTAGCCCTGGTAGACGATGCCGATGATCCAGCGCGACTTCTGCCGTACCGCCGTCGCCAGGTGGTCGGGAAAGTATTCGCGCACGCAGATCACGTGGGACTCCCGCCAGCTCTGGCCGAGATGGTTCTCGCTCGCGTCATAGCGCCGGTAGCGCAACACCGGGAAGCGCACGAAGATCTCTTCCATGCCCCAGGCCTTCAGGCGCAGGCCGATGTCGTAATCCTCGGTGAGGCTCTGCACGTCGAACGCGACGCCGTTGCCCGCATCTATCAGCGTGAGCACGGCGCGCCGACTGAAGCAGGTGCCGACGCCGGCGCTGGGCACCTGCCCCGCCAGCGCCTCGCGCACGGGCACGTCCTTGCCGTGCAGCTCGGCGAACTCGTCCAGGTAGTGCAGGCTGGTGAAGTCGCTCCATTGCCGCACGAACGGGTAGACCGGAATCTGGATCAGGTCCTTGCGGCCAACCAGGTAGTTGAACAGGCGCAATTCGTGCGCACACACGACGTCCTCGGCGTCGTGCAGGATGAAGCCCTCGAACGTCATGTGGGCGCGCCGCTCGAACTGCAGGATGGCGTCCAGCACGTTGTTGAGACAGTCGGCCTTGCTGGTCGGCCCCGGTCGCGCGCACACCACCTTGTGCACGTTGGGGAAGCGCGCACATACCTCGTCGACGTCGCGCTGGGTATCCGGGTCGTTCGGATAGGTGCCGACGAAGATGTGATAGTTCTCATAGTCCAGCGTGGTCGCAGCCAGCTCGGCCATATGACCGATCACACCGGTTTCATTCCACGCCGGCACCATGATCGCCAACGGCTTTTCCGCCGGGCGGTACAGCTCGTGGTAGTTGGTGTGCTCGTGCCTTTGGTAGATCACCAGCGACTTCCACAGCCGGCGCAGCCAGTAGACGATGTCGATGAACAAATCGTCCAGGCCGCTGACCAGCATCAGCAAGGCGATCGCCGTGACGACCACGCCCAGGCCGTAGAGATAGGTCGAGAATGCGTCCAGCCACCACATGCCGCACCTCCATTGCTAGACCGCTGTGCGAAGGCGTTCGCCGCACGCCAACGCGCCCTGCAGCAGATCGACGATCCGGATGCTGGCCTGGCCATCGCCGAACGGATTGCCCGCACGCGCCATCGACTGGTACGCCACCGGGTCTGACCAAAGCTCCTCGATTTGCTTCACGATGGATGCGCGTTGTGTGCCGGCCAGCCGGGCGCAACCGGCTTCGATCGCCTCCGGCCGCTCGGTCTCCGTACGCAGCACCAGCAGCGGCACGCCAAAGGTGGGCGCTTCTTCCTGCAGGCCGCCGGAATCGGTCAGCACCAGCCAGGAGTCGATCAATGCCTGCTGCATCTCCAGGTAGTCGAACGGCGGGCTCAGGCGCACGTTGGCCAGCTCGCCGAGGATGGCGTGCACAGGTTGGCTCACCACCGGGTTGAGATGCACCGGGAACAGCACTTGCAGCTCCGGGTGACGACTTGCGACCTCGGCGATTGCGTAGCAGATTTCGCGCAGGTCGCTGCCCCAGTTCTCGCGGCGATGCGCGGTGACCAGCAGGTGGCCGCGACCCCCCACGCTGCGCCGTACCCGATGGTGCCGCACCACCCAATGCTGCGCGTCGATCACGGTATTGCCGGTGACGAAGATGCGCTCCGACGGAATCGCCTCTTCGCGCAACGCCAACGCCGCGCGCTCGGTCGGCGCGAAATGGAAACGGGTAATGCGACTGACCATCTGGCGCAGGCCTTCCTCGGGGAATGGCCGTTCCAGATCGTAGGTGCGCAGGCCCGCCTCGACGTGCGCGACGGGAACGCGATGATGGAAGCCGCATAACGCGCCGAGGAAGGTGCTCTCGGTATCGCCCTGCACCACCACCAGCGACCAGGGCCCACCCGACATCACCGCGTCGAGCAAGGTGCGACAGTGCATACTGAACTCGTGCAACCCATCGCCAGCGCGCTCGAGCGAAACGTCGGGAAGGATGTCGAAGCAGGCAAGCATTTGACGCGCCATCTCGTCGTGCTGCCCGGTATGCAACCAGTGCGGCCGCACCCAACCACTGGCACGCATGCAGTGATACAGCGGTGCCAGCTTGATGATCTCCGGGCGCGTGCCACAGACGATCAGGGCATCCTGCATGTGCTTTCCCCCACAGGACCGCAACGCAATCCTGCTACGCGGCATCCTGCCCATGTCCCCATTGTCGCGAAAAGCCGACCGCAAGTGCCTCGAATGGGCGGGGGAGTGCTTACAGTCAAGCTGTATCGGCGGCAAGAAACTCCGCCTTGGTATTAAATATTGCGAGCTCGGCGTTAAATTGACGACAATTTTCGATGAATTAGCTAGATATTGCACTTGACACATTTGTAGATTTATAATAGGCAGCCGCAAAACGACGATCCGGTTGCAAGCAAGCTTGCCAACGGAGGGCGAGGCGTCCCTTTCACGGGATCAGGGGCCTGGGCATTCGGGATGTGTATTGCATTTCCACAAGCGCGTGCTGGCTGCGCGCCTGCCCCACCACTGCGTGAGGGGAATTCCCATGACCAAGTCAACGCTTGTCGGGCTGACGACTCTCAAGTCCATCGCCATCAGTGCAGCACTGGTGTTCGCCACGGCATCCGGTCCGGTGTCCGTCGCCAGTGCGGCGCAACTCGTCTCCGCGCCCGCGCCGGCCGTGCGCACCGTCGACGACCGCATGCTTCCCGCGCCGCCGCCGCCACCGGGCGCGGCACTGCCGAAGAAGAAGTCGGCCGCCGTTTCCTCGACGTCGACCAGTCGCCTGGCACCGGCACTGCAACAGGCAGTGAGCCAATACGCCGGTGCGCCCGGTGCGAACCCGAACCAGAACACGCTGGTGCTGTACGACAGCTCCGGCCAATGGGGCTGGTTGGGCGAGGCCTACGGCGTGATGGCGAGCAACCTGGTCACCCACGGCAGCAAGTACACCCTGCATCCGGCGGCAGGCTACGTCGCGGGCGAGCTCGGCGGTTACACCGGCCTGATCTATGTCGGCTCGACTTACGACGAACCGCTGCCGACCGCGCTGCTGGACGACGTGCTGGCAACCACCAAACCGGTGCTGTGGATGAACGACAACATCTGGCAACTGGCCGCCCGTGCGAGCAACTTTGCCGGGCAGTACGGCTTCACGCCGATGTTCTTCGACTTCAGCAATACGTTGACGGTGACCTACAAGGGTGTCGCACTGCAGCGCAATGCGCTGGCGGTTCCCACCGGCCTGCTGCAGACGGTGATCAACGACCCCGTCAAGGCGCAGGTACTCGCCACGGCAACCAACGACGTCGGCGGCACCATCAACTGGGCCACCCGCGGCGCCAACCTGACCTATATCGGCGAGATCCCCTTCAGCTACGCGGGGCTGAACGACCGCTACCTCGCGGCCGTCGACTTGATCGGCAAGGTATCCAACCCGTCCATGCTGTCACGCAAGCGCGCGCTGGTACGCATCGAGGACGTCAGCGCCGACGCCAGCCCGACCAGGCTGCGCGCGATCGCCGACTACCTGTACAGCAAGAACGTGCCTTTCAGCGTGGCGGTGATCCCGTTCTACGTGGATCCGAACGGGGTATACAACAACGGCGTGCCGGTTCAGCTGCACCTCTACCAGTCCAGCGGCGTGGTCAATGCGCTGCGCTACATGCAAGCCAGGGGCGGCACGCTGCTGATGCATGGGTATACACACCAGTACTCGAATATCGCCAACCCCTACAGCGGCGTGAGCGCCGACGATTTCGAGTTCTACCGCTCGCACATCAGTACCGACAATTACGTGATCTATGACACGCCGGTGGCGGAAGACTCCGCACTGTGGGCACAGGGGCGTATCGCGAGCGGCCAGCAGGAATTCGCCAAGGCTGGCTTCGCCGTGCCGAACATCTTCGAACCGCCACACTACGCCGCCTCGGCGATCGACTACCAGGTGTTCCAGCCCGCGTTCACCGCACGCTACGACCGCGGCCTGTACGCAGCCGGCTGGTGCCCGAACGGGGCCTGCGGAAGCGGCATACCGGACTACACTAGGATCTACGGCGAGTTCTACCCCTACCTGGTGCGCGACATCTACGGCTCGGTGGTGATACCGGAGCAGCTCGGCAACGTCGAGCTGACCGAATTCAACCACAACCCCCCGCGCTACCCTGCCGACATTCTCTACAGCGCCAACTGCAACACCGTCATCCAGGACAGCGTGCAGAGCTTCTTCTTCCACCCGTACCTGAATATCAGCTACCTGAAGCAGATCGTCGCGGGCCTGCAGGCGATGGGCTACACCTTCGTACCCGCGAACACCGTCAAGCAGGGCTGACGGAGCATGGCCGGCGGGCCGCCGATGGAACGGCGACCCGCCGCGGGACGCATCGCGAACGCGTCCCGGGCACTTCCCTCACGCGGGCTTGTCTGCCTTCACGGTTTTTTTCGTCGCCACCTTCGCCCGCGCCTTCTTCAGTGCGGCGGGCGCCGCCGCCACGGAACCGGCAGGCTTCCCAGCCAGTTGGCCCTGCCCTGCTTGCAGCAACTGGCACAGCGAGTCGAAACGGCAGCAGCATTCGTCGTAGCCGCCGTTGTCGCCGGTGACACCGAGCACCGCGTGGTGATGCAACCCGCGCGGCGGTAGCGCGGCCGGCGTGGTGCCAGTCGACGGCCAGTCGAGCTGGCCGTTGCCGGCCACCCGCGCGGGGATCAGCCAGTAGTCGCCGGTGGCGTACACGCCGCCCGACTCGAAGGTGATCTGGATGCTGTCTTCCAGCACGATCGGCGCACCCTCGGCCACCGCCAGCACGCCTTGCGTATTCACCGCCTCGCGCTGGTCCCAGCGGCGCAGCAGCGGATGGCGGCGCGGGTCGTCGTCCAGTGGCCACGGCAGGATGTTCTTCGGCACGTTCAAGGTGACGCTGCAGCTCGCCGTGTCGATGGCGATCACCTGCAGCAGCGGGTACGCGCGTTGCCCCAGCGTGTAGCGGTCGTCGACCAGCTCGACCCAGTCGTTCGCCGCCAGCCCGAGCCGCGCATCGCGACCGAGCCGGGCCAGGGTCACGGTCAATTGCACGCTGCCATCGTCCGCCGTCGCGCCGAGGTCGCTGGCGGTGACTGCGAACACCACCGAACCGTTCTCGCGCGACCACTTGAAGCTGGCGCTGCCGGCCGGCCCGCCCTGGTGGATCTCGACCCGGTACAGCTGGTTCTCCATGCCGCGGTAGCGCGCGTCGGCGGCGATCACGCAGGGGTCGTCGTCGGCCTCGTGCGGGCCCAGCTCGGCGCGCAGCCGCGGCAGTGCGTACGCTGCGCGCGCGCCGAGCAACTGGCGTAGCAGCACGCAGGGCGAGGCGTTGGCCTGGCCGCCGCTGGCGAGACCCTTGCGCAACTGCGCCACCTCGGCGAGCTGTTGCTTGATCGCGGCGATGTCGGCGGAACTGTCGGTAGCCTGCTGGCGTGTCTTCAGTGCGCTGGTGACGTCGTCGAGCTGCTGCTGCGCCCGCGGCTGGTCGAGCAGGCGCAGCTGCCACACCACTTGCGCACGCGAGGCGGTATCGACGCCGTCCAGCGCCACGTCGGCGATGGCCGGTGCCTCCACCGCGCACAGATGCCGCTCCCACACGTCCAGCCACAGCGCGAAGCTCGCCGGCGGATTCTCGAAACCGCTCTTGCCATCGGCCACGCCGTAGTCGGGCGTGGGCGCGTTCGGCTGCTGGGCCAGCGTGCACGCGGCCTCGTTCACGCACAGGATGCCGTCGACGTAGAAGTGTCCCGGCGCCAGTTGCCAGTCGGTCAGCGGCAGCGGCTTGCTGCTGCCGTCCGCATTCGTCGTCGTGCTGGTGATGCCGAAACCGCCGCCCGCCGCCCAGCATGGACCGACCAGGTCGCGTACCAGGGTGCGCAGCAGATGCAGCTGGATCTTCGCCTGTTCGTTCCAGTCCGCCTCCAGCAACACGCGGCCCTGCTGCTGGAAGACCTGGCTGTAGTGCAGGGTCGGATCGAAGCTGACGCGTGCGA
>Ga0182008_10001994_pt1 | contig 13102 bp, 9 predicted proteins | sample Sormic07211129_1_FD_120482 | JGI IMG/M metagenome (GOLD analysis project Ga0182008, IMG submission 120482) | Rhizosphere microbial communities from Sorghum bicolor, Mead, Nebraska, USA - 072115-129_1 metaG | ecosystem: Host-associated > Plants > Roots > Rhizosphere | place: USA: Nebraska...
CGCAGCTGGACACCATGCGCCGTTGAGGGGCGGCGTGTGCCGGCCGACGGCTTCAGGCGGTGTGCGGGTGCCGTGCGCTTTCGTACAAGGCGCGTGCCAGCGAGCGATGCTCGGCAAGCAGTGGCGCCAGCTCGAGCCCGGTGAAGCGCCCGTCGCGAATGCGCACCTCACCGTCGATCACGCTCAACGCAGCCGCCCCCGGCGTGCAGAACACCAGTGCCGCCACCGGGTCGTGCCACGCGCCCGCATGCGCCACGCCGCGCATGTCGAAGGCCACGATGTCCGCCGACATGCCCGGCTCGATCGCGCCGATGTCGTCGCGCCCCAGCACGCGCGCACCGCCTAGCGTCGCGATCTCCAGCGCCTCGCGCGCCGTCATCGCCGCGGGGCCGTACCCCACGCGCTGCAGCAGCATGGCCTGCCGTGCTTCGCCGAGCATGTGCGCGCCGTCGTTCGACGCGCTGCCATCCACGCCCAGGCCCACGGGAACGCCCGCGCGCCGCATCGCACCGATGGGCGCGATGCCCGAGGCGAGCCGCATGTTCGAGCAAGGGCAATGCGCCACACCGGTGCCGGTGCGGCCGAAGAGCGCGATGCCTGCCTCGTCGAGCTTCACGCAGTGCGCGTGCCATACGTCACGGCCGACCCAGCCCAGGTCTTCGGCGTACTCGGCGGGTGTCATGCCGAACTTCTCGCGCGAGTAGGCGACGTCGTTGTCGTTCTCGGCCAGGTGCGTGTGCAGCGACACGCCGCGCTCGCGCGCCAGCTCGGCCGACAGGCGCATCAGGTCGCGCGAGACGGAGAACGGCGAGCAGGGTGCGAGCACGATGCGGCGCATCGAATGGCGCGAGGCATCGTGCCAGCGGCCGATGAGCCGCTCGCTGTCGCGCAGGATGGCCTCTTCGGTTTCCACCACCTCGTCGGGCGGCAGGCCGCCGGTGCTGCGGCCCACGCTCATGCTGCCGCGCGCGGCATGAAAGCGCATGCCCATCGCATCGGCCGCCTCGATCGAATCGTCGAGCCTCGAGCCGTTGGGGAACAGGTAGAGATGGTCGCTGGTGGTGGTGCAGCCCGAGCGCATCAGCTCGGCCATCGCGGTCTGCGTCGAGACGCGGATCATCTCGGGCGTGAGACGCGCCCACAGCAGATACAGGTTCGTGAGCCAGCCGAAGAGCTCCGCGTCCTGCGCCTCGGGCACGGCGCGCGTGAGGCTCTGGTACATGTGGTGGTGCGTGTTGACCAGGCCGGGCATCACGACATGGCCGTGCATGTCGAGAGCCTCGGCCTGGCCGCTCTGCAGGGCATCGAGGTAAGCGGTGGGCAGCTCGGCGGTGGGCCCGGCCCAGGCCACCGCGGGGCCGTCGGTCACCACGGCGCCGTCGGCGATTTCGCGCCGGGCGGCGTCCATGGTGACGAGGATGTCGGCATGTTGGAGGATCAGCATGCCGGCATTTTGCGCGGCTCAGAGGTCGGGCAGGCCCATCGCCGGATCGCTCACCGTGTGCTTGCCGGTTTCCACGCGGCCGGCGAAGCGGCGGTAGTAGCCGGCATCGGCATCGCAGGTCACCGCGAAGTCGTACCACTGGCCGCTCGCTGCAAGATCCCAATGCTGGTCGACGGTGGCGCCGCCGTTCACGGTCGCGGTCCACGGGCCGTCGCCGCGGTAGGCCTTGGCGCGGATGGTGAACTTGCAGGCGGCCTTGCCGTCGTTGCGCATGCTCAGGTAGACGTTGCCGTTGGCGATGTCGTAGCACACGCGCACCTCGGGAATCGCCACGCCGCTTGCGCGCACGGTGCCGAGGTCGCCCTGGAAGTGGCGATGAAAGCCATTCGGCCCGAGCACCCACAGGTCGTACTTGCCGGCGTTGTCGGCAGCCGCGGCCCAGGTGTCGTCCAGCGACTTGCCCGCTTCCACCATGTAGCGGCGCGGCAGGCGGTCGAGGTTGAGCTTGTCGTAGACATGGAACACAGCCGCGGCCTTGCCCGTGTTCGAGAACAGCAACTGCACCTTGCCGCCGGCCGTGTCGACCTTGGCGCTGGCGTGCAGCTCATAGGGCAGCGCGCGCGAAGGCCGCGTGCCGGTGGCCTGCACGGGCAGCTTGCCGTCGCCCGGCGGCGTGACCTGCGGCAGCGCGTCCTGTGCGGCGCGCACCTGGTCGGCCTCGGCCTTGCTGCGGCGGCCTGCAAGCGTGGGCAGCGCTTCTTCATTCGGCGTGGCGAAGTTGAAGGCGCTCGTGAGGTCGCCATTCACCGCGCGGCGGAACGGGCTGATGTTGGTTTCCTTCACGCCGAAACGTGCTTCCAGGAAACGCAGCACAGAGGTGTGATCGAAGGTCTGCGAGTTGACCCAGCCACCGCGGCTCCACGGCGAGATCACATACATCGGCACGCGCATGCCCGGGCCGTAGACGTTGCCGTCGGGTGTGGGCTGCGAGGCGGTCATGCCCGGGGGCTTCGGATGGTTGAAGTACTCGTAGCTCAGGTCCGCGTCCGGCAGCGTGGTCTTGCCGGCGAAGGTTTTCACGCCGAGGTCGGCCGAGGGAATGGGCGAGGGCGCGGAGGCCGATGGCACGTGGTCGAAGTAGCCGTCGTTCTCGTCGAAGTTGACGATGAACACCGTCTTGCTCCACACCTCGGGCACCGCGGTGAGCGCGTCCAGCACTTCCTGGATGTACCAGGCGCCCTGCACCGGGCTCGACGGGCCGGGGTGCTCGGAGTACACGTCCGGCGGAATGATCCACGACACCTGCGGCAGGCGGCCGGCCTTCACGTCGGCGCGGAATGCATCGAAGATCGCGCCCGCATCGAAGGCCGCCTGGTCGGCCACCGGCAGCGTGTTGGCGGTGCCTTTGTAGAGTGGATTGCCGGCATCGTCGCCGGGCGCGTAGGCGGGCGATGCGCCTTGCGGCAGCGAGGTGCTCACCGGCTTGCCCGAGGCCTCGTTCGCCTTGCGGTACGGCTTGAAGCCCAGGAGCGGATTGCAGCCGTAGTTGTTCGGAATGTTCTGGTAGACGATCCAGCTGACGTTGGCTTCCTGCAGGCGCTCCGCATAGGTCTTCCACTCGTAGCCCTCAGTCGAAGGGCCGGTCGAGCTCCACGGATTGACGTTGTTCACGTAGGCCTGGTTGCCACCGGCCGAGCTGTTGGGACCATTGGTGCCGGTCCAGTGGAACGAGCGGTTGGCGTGCGTGCCGGTGTGCATCGCGCAGTGGTAGTCGTCGCAGATCGTGAAGGCGTTGGCCAGTGCGAACTGGAACGGAAGCTCGGCCTCCGTGAGGTAGCCCATCGACTGCGTGAAGGGCGCCTTGTTGTTCACCTTCTTGTAGCGCGGCCATTGATAGAGGCGGCCGCCGTCCCATGCATTGTGCGAGTCGACCCAGGTGTGCGGCGTGCTGCTCACGCGCTGCGCGTTGCCCTTGGTCGCATCGAGGTGGTAGGGCACCACCTGCTTGCCTGCATCGTCGAGTTGCTGCCACACGGCCAGGCCGTTGGGCAGCGGGATGGTCATGCGATCGCCGAAGCCGCGCACGCCCTTGAGCGTGCCGAAGTAGTGGTCGAACGAGCGGTTCTCCTGCATCAGGATCACGACGTGCTCGACGTCCATGATCGTGCCGGTCTTGTTGTTGGCCGGAATGGCGAGGGCGCGGCGGATGCTCGGCGGAAAGGCCGAGAGCGCGAGTGCGGCGGCACCGGTTGTGGCGGTGCCGGTGAGGAATTTGCGGCGTGAGGTCATGGTCGTGTTGTTCTGGTTTTTTTAACGCAATCTTCAGGGCGCGCAACGCATCTCGGGTTTGACGCCGGTGTCGGGCGGCGTGACGGGCGGAGTGGTCGGGGGTGCTCCGGCGCCGGGCAGGCCACCGAAGAATCCACCGCCGCCATCGCTGCCACCGCCGCAGGCGGAGAGCACGCAGGCCACGATCAATGCGGGTGCCAGCCGCGCGGAATAAGAAAGAAGTCGCATCGGGGGAGATCCTCTTGGAGTGTTGAGCGGGCACTCCACGGACGTCGTGGAGGCCGCTGCACTCGAGGCTAGAAAGCGCCCATGACATCGGCATGAACCAGAGGGGGCGAGGTGTAAGCGCGCGTTGCACGCACTTCTTTTTTTCACCTCGCCCACGAGGCACGAACGCTCAGAGGTCGGCCAAGCCCATCGCCGGATCGGTCACCGTGTGCTTGCCGGTTTCCACGCGGCCCGCAAAGCGGCGGTAGTAGCCGGCATCGGCATCGCAGGTCACCGCGAAGTCGTACCACTGGCCACTCGCGGCGAGCTCCCAGTGCTGGTCAACAGCAGCGCCGCCATTGACGGTGGCGGTCCACGGACCGTCGTCGCGATAGGCCTTGGCACGCACGGTGAACGTGCAAGGATTCTTGCCGTCGTTGCGCATGCTCACATAGACGTTGCCGTTCGCGATGTCGTAGCACACGCGAACTTCAGGCACCGCTGCATCGCCCGCGCGAAGGCGGTTGAGGTCGCCCTTGAAGTGACGGTGAAAGCCATTCGGCCCGAGCACCCACAGGTCGTAGAAGCCGCTGTTGTCGGTCATCGCGTTCCACGAATCGTCGAGCATCTTGCCTGGCTCCACCATGTAGCGGCGGGGCAAGCGGTCGAGGTTGAGCTTGTCGTAGACGTGGAACACCGCAGCCGCCTTGCCGGTGTTCGAGAACAGCAGTTGCACCTTGCCGCCGATCGTGTCGGCCTTGGCGCTCGCATGCAGCTCGTAAGGCAGCGCGCGCGAAGGCCGCGTGCCGGTGAACTGGCGCGGCAGCTGCGGGTCCAGCGGCAGCGGCACCTGCGGCAGCGCCTGCTGGTCATTGCGCAGCTTGTCGGCGTCGGCCTTGGTCGTGCGGCCCGTGAGCGTGGGCAGCGCCTCGGTGTTGGGCGTCGCGAAGTTGAAGGCGCTCGTGAGATCGCCGCACACCGCACGCCGGAACGGCGAGATGTTCGGCTCCTTCACGCCAAAGCGCGTCTCGAGGAAGCGCAACACCGAGGTGTGGTCGAAGGCCTGCGAGCTGACCCAGCCGCCGCGGCTCCACGGCGAGATCACGTACAGCGGCACGCGCGGCCCCGGGCCATAGACACGGCCGTCGGGCTTGGGCTGGCTGCTGCTGCCGGCCGGTGCCGGGTGCGTGAAGTACTCGGCGCCCAGGTCCGCATCGGGCAGCGTCGTCTTGCCGGCGTAGGTGCCGTCGCCGTTGGGCGAGGGCGCCGAGGGCGAGGGCACGTGGTCGAAGTAGCCGTCGTTCTCGTCGAAGTTGATGAGCAGCACGGTCTTGCTCCAGACCTCGGGCACGGCGGTGAGCGCGTCCAGCACTTCCTGCAGGAACCATGCGCCCTGCACGGGGCTCGAGGGCCCGGGATGCTCGCAGTAGATCGACGGCGCGTTCATCCACGAGACCTGCGGCAGCTTGCCTTCGCGGATGTCCCGCTTGAAGGCGTCCAGGTACTCCTCGGGACGCGTGCCCGGCAGCGTGTTGGCCACGCCCTTGTAGAGCGGGTTCTTGGCGTTGTCCGAGGCCGCGTCGTAGGCGTGGTAGGGCAAGGCCTGGCCGGTGTCCGCGTAAGGTTGGTTCGGCGCGCCGCCGCTGCACACCGGAAAGCCCGAAGCGAGATTGGCCTGGCGGAACTGCTGGAACGCGCCCAGCATGTTGTCGCCCCATTCGTCGGGCATGTTCTGGTAGCTGATCCACTTGACGCCCGCGTCCTCGAGGCGCTCGGCATACGTCTTCCACGTGTAGCCGGTGTTGGCCGAGGCGGGCTTGCCCTCGATCCAGTCCCATTCGTTGCGAACGAACGCCACGCCCTGCGCGGTCGGTCCGTTGGTGCCGGTGAGATGGAAGGAGCGGTTCGCATCCGTGCCGGTGTGCATCCCGCAGTGGTACGCGTCGCAGATCGTGAAGGCATTGGCCAGCGCGTACTGGAAGGGAACCTCGGCCTCCTTGTGGTAGCCCATTGCCTTGTTGGTCTTGTAGCGCGGCCACTGGTACATGCGGCCGTTGTCCCACGCGTTCTGGCTGTCGTTCCAGTCGTGGGGCGTGCCGCCGTCGCGCTGGGCGTTCCCCTTGCGGCTGTCGAAGTGGTACGGCAGGATCTGCTTGCCCGAGGCGTCGCTCTGCTGCCACACGTTCAGGCCCTTGGGCAGCGGAATGGTGAAGCGGTCACCGAAGCCGCGCACGCCCATGAGCGTGCCGAAATAGTGGTCGAACGAGCGGTTCTCCTGCATCAGGATCACGACGTGCTCGACGTCCATGATCGTGCCGGTCTTGTTGTTGGCGGGGATGGCGAGGGCGCGGCGGATGCTCGGCGGAAAGGCCGAGAGCGCGAGCGCGGCGGCACCGGTGGTGGCGGTGCCGGTGAGGAATTTGCGGCGTGAGTTCATGAGGCTGTTGTCGGATGGAGTACTCACAGATCGGCCAGGCCCATGGCGGGATCGCTCACCGTGTGCTTGCCGTTTTCCACGCGGCCCGCAAAGCGGCGGTAGTAGGACGGGTCGGCATCGCAGGTCACCGCGAAGTCGTACCACTGGCCGCTGCTCGCCAGCACCCAGAGCTGCTCGGCCTTGTTGGCGCCGCCGCCGGCAACGGTGGCGTTCCACGGGCCGTCGTTGCGGTAGGCCTTCGCGCGCACGGTGAACTTGGCGGCGTTCTTGCCGGCGTTGAGCATCTCCAGGTAGACATTGCCGTTGGCGATGTCGTAGCACACGCGCACCTCGGGATTCGCGCCGCTCGTGCGCAGCGCATTGAGGTCGCCCTTGAAGTGGCGGTGAAAGCCGTTCGGCCCGAGCACCCAGAGGTCATAGAAGCCGCTGTTGTCGGTCATCGGGTTCCAGGCGTCGTCGAGCATCTTGCCCGGCTCCACCATGTAGCGGCGCGGCAGGCGGTCGAGGTTGAGCTTGTCGTAGACGTGGAACACGGCCGCGGCCTTGCCGCTGTTCTTGAACAGCAGCTGGATCTTGCCGCTGATCGAATCGGCCCGCGCGCTCGCGTGCAGCTCGTAGGGCAGCGCGCGCGAGGGGCGCGTGCCGGTGGCCTGGCGCGGCAGCTGCGCATCCAGCGGCAGCGGCACCTGCGCCAGGGCTTCCTGGTCGCTGCGCGTCTTGTCGGCGCTGGTCCGGGTCGTGCGGCCCGCGAGCGTGGGCAGCGCCTCGGTGTTGGGCGTCGCGAAGTTGAATGCGCTCGTGAGATCGCCGCACACCGCGCGCCGGAACGGCGAGATGTTGGGTTCCTTCACGCCGAAGCGCGTCTCGATGAAGCGGATCACCGAGGTGTGGTCGAAGGCCTGCGAGTTGACCCAGCCGCCACGGCTCCACGGCGAGACGATGTACATCGGCACGCGCACGCCGGGGCCATACACGCGGCCATCGGGCGCGGGCTGGCTGCTGGTGCCCGGCGGCTTCGGGTGGTTGAAGCGCTCCACGGCGAGGTCGGCCTCGGGCAGCGTGGTCTTGCCGGCCATCGAGCCGTCGGGGTTGATCGAGGGCGCGGCCGGCGACGGGTAGTGGTCGAAGTAGCCGTCGTTCTCGTCGAAGTTGACGATGAACACCGTCTTGCTCCATACCTCGGGCACCGCGGTGAGCGCGTCCAGCACTTCCTGGATGTACCAGCCGCCCTGCACCGGGCTCGATGGACCAGGGTGCTCCGAGTAGGTGGCGGGCGCGATGATCCACGACACCTTCGGCAGCTTGCCGTTCTTCACGTCGTTGCGGAAGGTGTTCAGGTACTCATCCACGTTGGCGCCGGGCATGGTGTTGGCAATGCCCTTGTACAGCGGGTTGCCGACGTCGTCGCTGGCAGGATCGTAGGCCGGCACCGTGCCGGTGCTCGTCACTGGCTTGCCCGATGCCTCGCTGGCCTGGCGGTACTGCTTGAAGCCGACGAGCGGGTTATCGCCGAAGTTGTCGCGCATGTTTTCGTACACGATCCAGCTGACGCCGGCCGCTTGCAGGCGCTCGGGGAAGGTCTTCCACTCGTAGCCGGTGGTCGAGGGCGGGGTGTAGCTGTCGTCCCATTCGTTGTTGACGGTGGCCACGCCGGCCACGCCGTTGCCGAGCTGGCCGCTGGGGCCGTTGGTGCCGGTCCAGTGGAACATGCGGTTCGAGTTGGTGCCCGTGTGCATGCTGCAGTGGTAGTCGTCGCAGATCGTGAAGGCGTTGGCCAGCGCGAACTGGAAGGCGAGCTCGGTCTCCTTGAAGTAGCCCATCGACGCGTTGGTCTTGTAGCGCGGCCACTGGTAGGTGCGTCCGCCGTCCCATGCGTTCTGGCCGTCGCTCCACGAGTGCGGTGTGCCGCTCACGCGCTGCGCGTTGCCGATGCGGCTGTCCAGGTGGTAGGGCAGGATCTGCTTGCCGGTGGCATCGCTCTGCTGCCATACGTTCAGACCCTTGGGCAGCGGAATGGTGAAGCGGTCGCCGAATCCGCGCACGCCCATCAGCGTGCCGAAGTAGTGGTCGAACGAGCGGTTCTCCTGCATCAGGATCACGATGTGCTCGACGTCCTGGATGGTGCCGGTCTTGTTGTTGGCCGGAATGGCGAGCGCGCGGCGAATGGCGGGCGGAAAGGCCGAGAGCGCGAGCGCTGCGGCGCCGGTGGTGGCGGTGCCCGTGAGGAACTTGCGGCGCGAGTTCGTGGACTTGTCGTTCTGCTTCATGGCGTGGGCTCTCTCTTTCAGGGCGCGCAGCTCTTCACGGGGGCGACGCCGGTCTCGGGCGGGGTCGTCACGGGCGGAGTGGTGGGGGGCGTGCCGGCACCGGGCAGGCCGGCGAAGCCGCCACCGCCGCTGCCGCCGCCGCAGGCGGACAGGGCACAGGCCACGATCAGCGTGGACAGCACGGGCACGAGGCGCGGGGCAAGGAAGGGAATTCGCATGATGGGGATCCTCTTGAGTCGTTTGTTTTCGGGGGGTGATCGGGAGCGATTCAGGGCAGCAGCAACATCAGCGGCTGGCCCGACTTGAAGATGCTGGTCAGCTCGTCGGTGGTGAGCGCACGGTTCCAGATGGCGAACTCGTTGAAGTCCAGCGTGCCGCGCGGCGAGCTGGTCCAGCGCTTGTAGTACTGGCCGGTGCCGTCCTCGTTGAGGCTGAGGCCGTTCTTCAGGCCGCCCAGCTGGGCCACGATGTCGGCGTTGAGGGTGGCGCTGCCGGTCTGCATCGCGCGTGCCGCGTCGAACAGGTAGGCGGTCATCTTCAGGTTGGCCTTGTCGATCACCACCGCCACGTAGGCCCACTGGCCGGCGCTCAGGCCGTAGCCGTTGCTGTCGGCGCGGCCACCGCCCTTGCCGACGTTGAAGCGCAGCTCGCAGCTGCTGAACAGGCCGATCGCCAGGCCGGCGTTGCTGCCGCTGTCGTAGTTCTTGTTGGCAATCACCGAGGCGCCGTCGCCCGCGCCCACGCTGCAGGTCGCGTCGGTGCGCAGCCAGAAGCCGATGGTGTAGGCGGTGACGGCCGGGTTGGTGGCGACGTCGGTGGTCTGCAACAGGCGGTAGCCGGCCGTGCCGCTCGCGTTCTTCACCGTGCTGTCGACACGCAGCGCCTTGACCTTGTAGGGAAGCTTGAAACCGTCGTCGACCACCGTGCCGCCGTTGGCATCGGCCGCCCAGGGCGCGAGGGTGGAGGCGTTCTTCAGGTCCGTGGCCGGCAGCGTGTCCAGCGGGTAGTAGTTGACGAGGCCGTTCACCAGCGTGGGCGCAAGCGTCGCGGGCTTCACGTAGGCAAGCTGCGCGGCGAGCGCGATGCTGGCTTCGCCGGCGACGACGGTGTACTGGTAGGTGTAGAGCCCATCCGCGTCGGCCACGATGGGGTCGGCGTAGGCGGTCGAGCCCGCCGGCAGCGTGGCCACCAGCTTGCCGTCGCGCAGCACCTGCACCGGCGCGGTCGCAGCGCCCGAGAGCGTCCACGAGAGCTCGATGCTGTTCTTGTCTGCGCCCGCCTTGGCGGTGAGATTGCGCAGTGATGTGGCTGCCTGCAGAGCCTGCCCGTTGAAGTTGTAGGCCTCTGCCGCCGGCAGTGCGCCGAGGTGGCGCAGCACGGTCGGTGCGATGTCTGTCGCCGCGGCGAGCTGCAGCAGCGCGGTGTCCGCCGGTGCGGCCGTGCCCATTCCGGGCAGTGCGGCCAGCGTCTTGTTGCTGGCGATGAAGACGGTCTTGTTGTCGATGGCCTGCAGGCCGGAGGCCGTGCCGAAGGCGTCCAGGCCGTGGCCGGTGGTGAGGATGACGAGCCAGTCTTCCTTCGCATCGTTGGCCGTGCGTTGCGCAATGCGCGCGAGCAACCGGCCGACTGCGGCCGAGGTGTCGGAAATCGCGCGCTGGTAGGCGTCGCTCTTCAGGCCGTTGCCGGCGGCGGCGGCCGGTGCGCCGTATTGCGCGACCGTCAGGTCGTAGCCGGCATCGATGAACTGCGCGGTACGCTCGGTCACGCAGGCATCGGCGCCTGCGCAATCGACAGCACCGTCGACGGTGCCGCTCTCGTTGGCCAGCAACTGCGGATAGAGCGCATTCGAGGTGACCGACGCGGTCTTGTAGCCGGCCGCCTTGTTCTGCTTGGCGAGCGCGAAGATCGAAGGCGCGAGCTTCGCATCGATGCGCTGGTCGACCGTGTCCCAGCGCACGCTGTGGCGCGTCACCCAGGTGCCCGTCAGCAGCGTGGCCCAGCCCGGGCCATCGGTGGTGCGCTGTTCGCTCGGCGTGCCGTTGGCGCCGCCGGTCCATGCGGGTGCCACGCGCAGCGACTGCAATGCCGGCACCTTGTTCTGAGCGATGGCATCGCGCAGGGCGGCGTGCGTGAGGCCGTCGATCTCCACGACGAGCGCCTTGGGGCCACTCCTGCCTTGGTTGGTACCGGATGCAGGCGGGTTGCCACCGCCACTGCTGTTGGCGGGCGGCACATTGACGAGCGGGAAGGAAACACCGCCGCCATCACCACCGCCGCAAGCGGCAAGCGCTAACGAGGTTGCGAGGGGCAGGAGCCAACGCGCGAAATGCGCGGCGTGCGAAGGTGTGGTCGGGCGCATCGGAGAAAGCCGGTGTGTCTGTCTGTCGGAGGGATGGACGCCGGTGCGGCAAAAAAAAAGCGCCACGAGGGCACTGCGCACCGAACAGACAGCGAGGCTAAGAAGCGCGCGTTACGCCGCAATGAATGCGGGATGACAGAGCGAAGTCGTGCGCGTGACGACGCACGGATCAACGCTCAAGAAAACGGGCGGGATTTGTTCCGGAGATGCCGCGGGCCCGGTTTTGCCGGGCCGCCGGCATTGCCCCCTGCAGGGGTGGCGAAGCAACGCGGAGTGCGCGAAGCCTGGGGACTAGCCCTCGTTGCTGATCCCGCTGGCCACATGCCCCGCGGGCACATGCCGAGAGGCCGCATCGACGTGACCTGTCTGGTCGTCGAAGAAGAAGTCGGGCTCGAACTCGCGCAGGAACTCGCCCTTGGGCAGGCCGCCGAGGAACATCGCCTCGTCGACGCGGATGTTCCAGTTCATCAGCGTGCGGATCGCGCGCTCGTGCGCCGGCGCGCTGCGCGCGGTGACCAGCGCGGTGCGGATGCGCATCTGCGCGTTGCCCGCCATCTGCAGGCGATGCAGCGCGGCCAGCAGCGGCTTGAACGGCCCGCCGGGCAGCGGCAGCTCGGCCTTGCTGAGTTCATGGGCCTGGAAGGCGTCGAGCCCCTCGGCCTGGAACACGCGCTCGGCCTCGTCGGAGAACAGCACGGCGTCGCCGTCGAAGGCGATGCGCACTTCGTTCGGCCAGGCATCGCTCGCTTTCACCGATTCGACCAGCACGCGCGCGGCCGGGAAGCCCGCGACCAGCGCCTCGCGCACGTCCTCTGCATTGACGGAAAGGAACAGATGCGCACGCAGCGGGCGCAGGTAGCCGAAGGGCGGCCGGCCTTGCGTGAACACGCCGCGCTGCAGCTTGATGTCGGCCGCCGCGCTCGACTTGAAGATGCGCATGCCCGAGACCGGATCGTTGCGCGAGAGGATCACCACCTCCACGCGCTGCACGCCGTCGTCGTTGAAGCGCAAGAGCTTACGGATCAGCGAGTACGCGATGCCGGGTGCGGCCGGCACGTCGAGCCGGTCGAGCTGCAGCTTCATGTAGCCCTCGTTGTCGCCGGACTCGAAGATCCTGTTTTCTTCCTCGAGGTTGAAGAGCGCGCGCGAGGAAATCGCGACCACGAGTTTGTCTTCGAGAGTGACTGGCATGGCGGCGTGCGGGCGGAGGTTCAGGAGGCGTCGTCGGGGGCTTCGCCGAGCGAGAAGTAGAGCGTATCCGACCAGTAGCCCAGGCCCAGGTCGCGCAGCGGTGCCTCGATGCTCTCCTGGGATGGTGTGAGGATGCGGTCCCAGAAGCTCTTTTTCTTCGGGGCCAGAAGGGCCAGGGCCGCCTCGACCTCGGCGTCGATGTTTTGCACGCCGTGCAGCAGGCTTGCGGCCTGTGTCTCGAGTGGCGTGTCGTCCATGCCGAGGACTTCGGCGCATTCCAGAAAGATGTAGCCGTTGCGGTCGGCGTGGCGGTTCAGGAAGTCGAGCGCCTGGTCGCGCATCGGTGCGATGGCGGGATGGTCGATGCGGGCCAGGAACTGCGCGAGCCGGTCGATGCCCGCGCCGGCGCGGCCCGCGAGCGCCGTGGGTTCGGGCATGGACCAGATCAGCGAGGGGCAGCGCTGCACGTCGGCCGACACCAGCAGCCGGTAGACCAGCGGGATGTTGTACTTGCACTCCGAGAGGCCCTTGAGCTGTCTCGGATCGTTCCCCGTGGCGTCCGGGCCCGGAACGAAGGGGCTTGCGAACAGGTAGCTTCGATTGGCCATGGCGAAACTCCCGTTATTTGACGAACTGGTTCAGCTGGATGATGGGCAGCATCACGGCCAGCACGATCAGCATCACCACGCCGCCCATCGCCACGATGAGCAGCGGCTCGAGGATGGTGGCCAGGTGCATCGCGCGGCGCTGCACTTCGGCGCCCAACTGGTTGGCCGCACGCTGCAGCATCAGCGGCAGCGTGCCGGTCTGCTCGCCCAGGCGCGCGAACATCGCCAGCAGGCCGGGGAAGCGCTTCTTCGCGGCCAGCGCGGAGGCCAGCGGTGCGCCTTCGCGCACCTGCACCAGCG
>Ga0182008_10001995_pt1 | contig 13100 bp, 14 predicted proteins | sample Sormic07211129_1_FD_120482 | JGI IMG/M metagenome (GOLD analysis project Ga0182008, IMG submission 120482) | Rhizosphere microbial communities from Sorghum bicolor, Mead, Nebraska, USA - 072115-129_1 metaG | ecosystem: Host-associated > Plants > Roots > Rhizosphere | place: USA: Nebraska...
CGCGACATGCTGCCGACCTGGATGGCCGTGCCGTACCTGATCACCGCGTTCGGTGGCTTGCTGCTGTCGAACAACCTGTCGGTGTACTCCGCCGGTTTGACCACGCTGACCCTCGGTCTGAAGGTCAAACGCGTGTACGCAGTGGTGGTCGACATCGTCGCGATCTTCGCCGGCTCGATCTACTTCATGCTGATTGCCGACAGCTTCTACGGCCCGTTCATCACCTTCATTTCCCTGTTGGCGGTGCCGATCACTGCGTGGGTCGGGATCTTCGTGGTCGACCTGATTCACCGTCATTACTACAGCCCCAGAGACCTGATCGATGTCAGCCCGAGCAGCGCCTATTGGTATCGCGGCGGCATCGAGTGGCGTGCGTTCGGCGCGTGGGCGATTGCCATCGTGCTCGGCTTCAGTTTCACCACCATCGGCACCACCGCCGAGAACGTCTGGTTCAAAGGCTTCCTGTCTGACTCGTGGCTGGGCCACAACGGTCTGGGCTGGATCGTGACCTTCGTGGTGGCCGGTGGCATTTACCTGATTCTCGGCGGGGCAAAAGATCGCCGCGCCGCGCAAGTCGAGAATGCTCATGCCTAAGATGCTGCACACCGGCCAGGTCATCATCGACCTGGTCATGGCGGTGGACCAGTTGCCGCAAATCGGCGGCGATGTGCTGGCGCAGTCTGCGGCGTTCGAGGCCGGCGGCGGTTTCAACGTGATGGCCGCTGCCGTACGCAATGGTTTGCCGGTGGTTTATCTCGGTCGCCACGGCAGCGGGCGTTTCGGTGATCTGGCGCGTCAGGCGATGAAGGATGAAGGCATTCACATCGGTATCCAGACGCCTGCGCAACGCGACACCGGGATTTGCGTGGCGCTGACCGATGCGTCAGCCGAGCGCAGTTTCATTTCCTACATCGGCGCTGAAGGTGAGGTGACCAGAGAGGATTTGAACAGCGTGGCCGCCGAGGCGGGCGATTACGTTTATGTGAGCGGCTACAGCCTGCTCCACGCGGGCAAGGCGCAGGCGCTGCTGGACTGGACGCTGGCGCTGCCGGACGCGATCAACGTGGTGTTCGATCCGGGCCCGCTGGTGGAGTCGCCGGACTCGGCGTTGATGCAAGCGCTGCTGTCGCGCATTGATGTGTGGACCAGCAACAGCGTCGAAGCGTTGCGGTTTACCGGGGCTGCGGACATTGGCGCGGCACTGGACCGACTCGCCGAACACTTACCGCAAGACGTGCTGTTGGTGGTACGCGACGGGCCCCAGGGTTGCTGGATTCAGCAGGCCGGTGAACGTCGGCATGTGCCGGGGTTCGCCGTGAAAGCCGTGGACAGCAACGGTGCGGGGGATGCGCATGCCGGGGTATTTGTCGCCGGGTTGGCGCAGGGCCTGGATGCGCATGAGGCGGCGCGGCGGGCGAATGCGGCAGCGGCTTTGGCGGTGACGCGATGGGGGCCGGCGACGGCGCCGGGGGCGGCTGAAGTGGATGTTTTTATCCGCGAGTCCTGCGGCGACTGAACTGACGCTTTCGCGAGCAGGCTCGCTCCCACAGGGAGATTTGCGTCGTTCACAGTTCCCTTTGTGGGAGCGAGCCTGCTCGCGAAGGGGCCATACGGCTCAGCACAAAAAATATGGATCAGCCCGCTTTGCGCAACGCCGCAATCAACTCACCCTTGCGCATCGAAGAACGCCCGGCAATGTTCTTCGCCCGCGCCTCTTTACGCAGACTGTCCACAGTCTGCGTCTCGCGCGACGCCTTGCTGTCACGCGCATGTCCTTCACGACTGGCCACCGCACGCCGCGATGATTCCTTGCGATCTTCGGACTTGGCATTCGCCGGTTTCTTGCGTCCGGAGCCGCCAGCCTTTTCGCCACCGCCCGACTGTTTGTTGACCGTCGCCCAGGCCCGCGCTTCGGCTTCGTCCTTGGACAGGCCTTTATGCTCGTAGCTGTCTTCAATGTGCTGAGCCTTGCGCTTCTGCTCGGCCGTGTATTTGTCTTTGCTTCCACGAGGCATGGGATTTCTCCTTGCATCAGTAGATGGATTTGCGTGCAGGAGCTGCCGCAGGCTGCGATCTTTTGATTTTAAAAAACAAGATCAAAAGATCGCAGCCAGCGGCAGCTCCTACATGATCATGTGTTCACACAACCACCGCTTCTAGACATCCAGCTTTCGCGCCGCTTCAACGCCCGCGGCACTGAGCTTGATCGGCAAATTCAACGAGTGTTCGCCGGCCTCGTTGCAGGTCACATGACCATGGTGAATCAAACCGCGATCCTGCAGGGCGGCGAGGGCGCTGGCCACGACTTTCTCACCGCGATAGTTGTCCAGCACCTCTTTGCCCAGTCCGCTTGGATGGGCGTGAAGCAGGCGGGTGAGGACTTCTTTTTCCAGGTTTTTATCGACGTTCATGGTTACCTCTTCATGGATGTGAATAGGACGCTCGCGTCGGCGAACTACTGGCCGCTGCCTTCTGAGCCCGAACCACCGGTGGTGGTTTTCGAGCCGATGCCGGGGCCGGCGTTATCGGGTGTGGAGGGGGAGTCGGGGGTGTTCATGCCACCCTGGCGACCGGGATCACTGCCTTGGGTACGGGGATCGGTGCCAGTGGCAGGTGGCTGGTTGATCAACGGAACCCCGGAGCCATCGGTGTTCATGCCTGGGGCACTGTTGATGGCCGGGGCGCGCGGTGATGGAACCGGATCGGTAGGACCGGTGCCCGCTGCAGTGGTAGAAGCGGCGAAAACCGCAGGGCTCAGCAGGGCGGCGAAAACGAGGGCAGTCAACCTTGACGGGATCATAGGGCTTCTCCAGTGATTGAATTCCTTACCTGTGTTTGGTCTGCCCTTGAATTGGATTGGTGCCTGATGAACGACGAACGGTCTATTGGCGAAGTGCGGCATCAATGCCGATCTCTTCCTTGAACTGCTCCATGAAACCCTCCAGACGCTGATGGCGGATCTGCGCCAGACGCTGACCGGCGGCAGTCTGGAAACCGTCCGCGAGGTGCAGCAGTTTGGTCTGGAAGTGGTCGAGGCAGAAGCGTGTGTCGTCGTAGTCGCGCTCCTTGGCTTCAGGATCCAGCGGGTCATACAACGCACTGCCCATGCGCCCGGCGACGTAGAAGGTGCGGGCAACGCCGAGCATGCCCAGCGAGTCGAGCCGGTCGGCGTCCTGGACCAGTTTCGCTTCGAGGGTGAGCGGGGTGATGTTGGCGGAAAAACTGTGGGCTTCGATGGCGTGGCTGACGGCGCTGATTTTGCTTTCGGGCCAATCCAGATCGGCCAGCACGTTGGCGGCTTTTTCAGCGGCGAGACGCGAAGCCTGCGAGCGCAGCGGCGAGTTCTTTTCGACAGCTACGCAGTCGTGCAGCAGCACGGCGGCGAGCAACACTTCGAGGTCGCCGCCTTCCTCGGCCTGCAAAGTGCGCACGGTGTGCCAGACCCGTTGCAAGTGAGCGAGGTCGTGGGCACCGTCGTCGGAGGTCTCCAGAGCGTGGGGCAGCAGTACGGCTGCTAGCTCCTCCACGGGCATAAAAATCTCAAGGTTCATGAGCATCCTTTCAGACTGGCGAAGTTCCTGTGGGGCGGGCTTGCTCGCGAAAGCCACACTGTTTGCAATATTGGATCAGGATATTCTCTGTGTTGCCATGTGACGAGCGCCGCATCCGGCCTTAGTATGGCGCTTTCCCTTTTCCGACAAGGCCCGTTCATGACGATCGAAATCCGCCCGGCGACCCCCAGCGATGCGCCGCAAATCCTCGCCTTCATCACCGAACTGGCAGATTTCGAAAAGGCCCGCCACGAAGTGATCGCCAGCGTCACCGATATCGAGCGCAGCCTGTTCAGTGAAGGCGCCACGGCCCATGGCCTGATCTGCCTGCGTGACGGTGTGCCGATCGGTTTTGCGGTGTTCTTCTTCAGCTATTCGACGTGGCTCGGCAGCAATTGCCTGTACCTCGAAGACCTCTACATCACCCCCGAACAGCGCGGCGGCGGTGCCGGTAAAACCCTGCTGCGGCATCTGGCGAAAATCGCCTGCGACAACGACTGCGGCCGCTTCGAATGGAGTGTGCTGGACTGGAACACCCCGGCCATCGAATTCTACAAATCCCTTGGTGCGCAGCCGCAGGAAGAGTGGGTGCGCTATCGCATGGATGGCAAGGTGTTGCGCGAGTTTGCCGAGGGATGATCGTCAGGGCGTCGATGTGGTTTTGGCGGTGTCATCATCAGTCATTTCCCAGTTGCCGCTGAGCAACCCATCAAGCGTCTTACGCACGGAAATCTTGAAAGCCCCGGCCTTCTCTTCATCGAAGGCCGCTTTCCAGTAGGTGTAGCCCTGGCTGAAATCCGGAATCTGCGCCGTTTCTCCCACGCGCCGAGTCAGGCTGCGCTGCAAAGCCTCGGCCTGGAAAGGCAGGTGGGGCATTGCGGTGAACTCGCCTCCGGTGACCGGGTTGATCATCCGAATGCCATCAACGCGGATATGCACGACGGTGCCGTAATGCGGATAACCTTCGATTTTGAGGATGGTCAAGGTCGAGGCTTCTTCACCCGGTCGGGTGTTGTAGGCCCAGATATCGCCCTCCTTGATAGCGGGCAAGGCGCTGGCAATCGCCGCGAAGCAGAGTGCGCCACAGAGCAGTAACGCCGTTAAAGCGGTTTTCATTTTTTCTTCCCTGAACATATCGAGAGCGGTCGTCGCATGGACGCGGCCGGCATTTTAAAGATTTGGCAGAGAAACGCTTGTTACACTTGTAAATCCCATAATATGGGAGTGATATTTATATATTGAGATTTTCCTGCGCCAAGGTTTATAGTCCCTCGCACTCACTGCCAAAAACAAAACAGGTGAAGCGATGCAGGCGCAATTGATCGCGCTCGACTGGGGGACGACCTCATTACGTGCTTACAAACTCGCGGCGGGCGGGGTGGTGCTGGAGCAGCGTGCGCTGTCGTCCGGGATCATGCAGTTACCGAAGACGCCGCGAGTCATCCACGGTGGTGAATGCGCCGACGGCTTTGAATTGGCCTTCGAAGAGGCGTGTGGCGACTGGCTCGAGGCGCAGCCGGATCTGCCAGTGATCGCCTGCGGCATGGTCGGCAGCGCCCAGGGCTGGCGTGAAGCGGCCTACTGCGAGACGCCGGCGAACGTCGCCAATCTCGGAAACTCCCTACAAACGCTGGTCAGCCTGCGCGGCACACGGGTGCATATCGTGCCGGGCGTGATCCAGCGCTCTCGTCTGCCCAATGTCATGCGCGGTGAAGAAACCCAAGTCCTCGGCGTACTGCAGAACCTGCCGGCCGAGGCGGGCGGCGATCTGTTGATCGGTCTGCCGGGCAGCCATTCCAAGTGGGTGGAAGTGATCGACGGCTGCATCACGCATTTCGATACGTTCATGACCGGCGAAGTGTTCGCCGTGCTCAGTGAACACAGCATTCTCGGGCGTACCCAGCAACAGGGTGCAGCGTTCGATGGGCTGGCGTTTGACCGTGGCGTGCAAGTGGCGCTGTCGGCGGACGGCGAACTGGGCGTGCTCTCCACATTATTCAGTGCACGCACCTTGGGCCTGACCGGCGAACTGGCCCCGACGGCGCAAGCGGATTACCTGTCCGGGCTGATGATCGGCCATGAACTGGTGGCGCTTGCCGCCGTGCAGCGGCGTCGGCGCCACAGCGTGCGCCTGCCCGCAATCATCCTTATTGGCAACGCGCAACTCTGCGCCCGTTACGGCCGTGCCCTCGAGGCCTGCGGTTTCGCTCGCGTCACGCTGGCCGAGCAGGCCACCGAGCGTGGGCTGTGGCAACTGGCGCTGGCCGCCGGACTGCTCGATTCCTCATCCCGTTAACCCTGACTGGAGGCCTGACATGCTCAAGCAAGCATTGGCACAAAACGGTCTGATCGCAATCCTGCGTGGCCTGCATCCGCAGGAAGCCGCAGCGGTCGGAGAAGTCCTGTATGCCGCCGGATTTCGCGTCATCGAAGTACCGCTCAATTCCCCGTCGCCGTACGAAAGTATCCGCATCCTACGTCAGACCTTGCCCGCCGATTGCCTGATCGGTGCCGGTACGGTGCTGACCCCGGAGCAGGTCGAACTGGTGAAAGAGGCTGGCGGCCAGGTGATCGTCATGCCGCACAGCGATGCCAAGGTGTTGCGTGCAGCGAAAGCGGCGGGGCTGTACCTGTCGCCGGGTGTCGCCACGCCGACCGAAGCCTTCGCGGCGCTGGAGGAGGGCGCGGACATTCTCAAGCTGTTCCCGGCCGAGCAGATGGGCCCGGCAGTGGTCAAGGCGTGGCTCGCGGTGTTGCCTTCCGGGACGGTGCTGGCGCCGGTCGGCGGGATCACCCCGGACAACATGCAAGCGTTCATCGACGCCGGCGTGAAAGGTTTCGGCCTCGGTTCCGGCCTGTTCAAGCCGGGCATGACGGTTGAGCAAGTGGCCGCCAATGCCAAAGCCTACGTGGCCGCATGGAAAGCCCTTCGCTGAGATTTATCCGGCGCTGCGTGCGCTGCATCTAACAAGAGAGACAAGCAGATGAAAATCACCAAACTCACCACCTTCATCGTCCCGCCGCGCTGGTGCTTCCTCAAGGTCGAAACCGATGAGGGCGTGACCGGTTGGGGCGAGCCTGTAGTTGAAGGCCGCGCCCATACCGTCGCGGCTGCGGTCGAGGAATTGTCCGACTACCTGATCGGCAAAGACCCACGCAACATCGAGGACATCTGGACTGTGCTGTACCGCGGTGGCTTCTACCGTGGCGGCGCGATCCACATGAGTGCGCTGGCCGGTATCGACCAGGCGCTGTGGGACATCAAGGGCAAGGCCCTTGGTGTGTCGGTCAGCGATCTGCTCGGCGGTCAGGTGCGTGACAAGATCCGCGTGTATTCGTGGATCGGTGGCGACCGTCCGGCCGACACCGCACGTGCCGCGAAAGAGGCAGTGAGCCGTGGCTTTACGGCAGTCAAAATGAACGGTACCGAAGAACTGCAGTTCCTTGATTCCTTCGAGAAAGTCGATTTGGCCCTGGCCAATGTCGCCGCCGTGCGCGATGCGGTCGGGCCGAACGTCGGTATCGGCGTCGACTTCCACGGTCGGGTGCACAAGCCGATGGCCAAGGTGCTGATGAAGGAGCTCGACCCGTACAAACTGATGTTCATCGAGGAGCCGGTGCTCAGTGAAAACTACGAAGCGCTGAAGGAGCTGGCGCCGTTGACCAGCACGCCGATTGCCCTCGGTGAGCGGCTGTTCTCGCGCTGGGACTTTAAACGGGTGTTGAGCGAAGGTTACGTCGACATCATCCAGCCGGATGCCTCCCACGCCGGCGGCATCACCGAAACCCGCAAGATCGCCAACATGGCCGAAGCCTACGATGTGGCGCTGGCGCTGCATTGCCCGCTGGGGCCGATTGCGCTGGCGGCGTGTCTACAACTCGACGCGGCTTGTTACAACGCGTTTATCCAGGAGCAGAGCCTGGGTATCCATTACAACGAGAGCAACGATTTGCTCGACTACGTGAAGGATCCGCGGGTGTTCGACTACGACCAGGGCTTCGTGAAGATTCCTAACGGGCCGGGGCTGGGTATCGAGATCAACGAGGAATATGTGGTCGAGCGTGCCGCTGTCGGCCACCGCTGGCGCAACCCGATCTGGCGTCATGCCGACGGCAGTTTTGCCGAGTGGTGAGTCTCTGAATCACCTGTGTCCCCCTGTGGGAGCGAGCCTGCTCGCGAATGCTATGTCACATCCGACATCGATGTGACTGACCCGACGCTTTCGCGAGCAGGCTCGCTCCCACAGTGTTGATCTCCATGGATGGGAGATTTGCGTCAATGACCTCAAATAATCATAAAAAGAGGCACCCCCATGCCAACGCAAACCCTCACCGGGCAGGCGTCTTTAGTCACGCCCAGCCGCAAGCGATTTTTCATCATGGTGCTGCTGTTCATCACCGTGGTCATCAACTACCTCGACCGCAGCAACCTGTCGATTGCCGCGCCTGCGCTGACCAGCGAACTGGGCATCGACCCGGTTCACGTCGGGCTGATTTTCTCCGCATTCGGCTGGACCTACGCCGCGATGCAAATCCCCGGCGGCTGGCTGGTGGATCGGGTGCCGCCGCGCATTCTCTACAGCGTCGCGCTGCTGCTGTGGTCGCTGGCCACGGTGCTGCTCGGTTTTGCCGCGAGTTTCATCGCGCTGTTCGTATTGCGCATGGCGGTCGGCGCGCTGGAAGCACCGGCCTATCCGATCAACAGCCGCGTGGTCACCACCTGGTTTCCCGAGCGCGAGCGGGCCACGGCAATTGGTTTCTACACCTCCGGGCAGTTTGTCGGCCTGGCGTTTCTGACCCCGGTGCTGGCCTGGCTGCAACATGAATTCGGTTGGGACATGGTGTTTGTCGCGACCGGTGCGGCAGGCATCATCTGGGCGGCGATCTGGTACGCGGTGTATCGCGAACCGCGAGACTTCAAGGGCGCCAACAGCGCAGAGATCGACCTGATCCGCGAGGGCGGCGGACTGGTAGACATTCAAGCGCAAGCAACCAAGGCCTCGTTCAGCTGGACTGATCTCGGCATCGTCCTGAGCAAACGCAAATTGTGGGGCATCTACCTCGGCCAGTTCTGTCTGAACTCGACGCTGTGGTTCTTCCTGACGTGGTTCCCGACCTATCTGGTGAAATATCGCGGCATGGACTTCATCAAGTCCGGCCTGTTGGCGTCGCTGCCGTTTCTTGCCGCGTTCATTGGCGTGCTGTGTTCGGGGTTCTTTTCCGACCTGTTGATCCGCCGTGGCTGCAGCGTCGGCTTTGCGCGCAAGTTGCCGATCATTGGCGGACTGCTGATTTCCACCTCGATCATTGGCGCCAATTTTGTTGAATCGACACCGCTGGTGATCGCCTTCCTGGCGTTGGCGTTTTTCGGCAACGGACTGGCATCGATCACCTGGTCGCTGGTCTCGACCCTCGCTCCGGCGCGGTTGCTGGGGCTGACCGGCGGGGTGTTCAACTTCATCGGCAACCTGTCGGCAATTGCCACGCCGATTGTCATCGGTTTCCTCGCCAGCGGTGATTCGTTCGCCCCGGCGATTACTTACATCGCGGTTCTGGCGCTGATCGGTGCATTGTCCTACGTGCTGCTGGTGGGCAAGGTCGAGCGTATCGAGTTGTAGTCGTCTGCGTCGGGCGACCATAATGCCGCCCGTTCCCTCGCTCAACGGTAAAGGCTGGATATGCAGGAAGACGCCCCGGAAAAAACCAAGGACGCCGCACCCACCGGCACCCAGACGCTGCTTCGCGGCCTGGGTGTGGTGCACGCGGTGGCCAGTGGCGCCCGCGATCTGAAAGAGATTGCCCGGCTGATCGGCACCACGCGCAGCACCACCCATCGTCTGGCCAGTTGCCTGGTGGACGAGCGCTATTTGCGCGTAGTGCCGCAAATCGGCTATCTGCTGGGGCCGAAGCTGATCGAGCTGGGGTTTCAGGCGCGTGAAGAGTTGCCGCTGGTGAGTCTGGCCGGGCCGTATCTGGACGAGTTGTCGGCGCTGACCGGCGACACCGTGCACCTGGGCATTCGCGAAGGCGATGAGGTCCTGTACCTGCTGAAGAATCCGGGGCGCAACGGCCCGGAAATGCGTTCGCGTGTCGGCCACCGCATGCCGTTGGCGCGCACCGGGATCGGCAAGGCGTTGATGCTCGATGATGCACCGCAGGATTGGCAGCGCCTGTACGACATCAGCCTGCCGGCGGGTGGGAAAAGTCAGTTCTGGCCGCAGCATCCCCAGCAATCGTGGGAACAGCTCGAGCAGCGCATGACCGAGTACGTGGCCGGCGGCTACGCCTTCGATCTGGAGGACAACGAACCGTCGATCCGCTGCGTGGCGGCGCCGATTCGCGATGCGAGCAAGCGCATTGTCGCGGCGATCAGCATCGCCAGCACCGTGCCGTACATGCCGCTGGAAAAAATGGCCGAGCTGATCCCCCTGATCAAAGGGGTCACAGCCCGGCTCTCGGCGGAGCTTGGCTTGAAGGTTTAAAGCTTCAAGGTCGCCATGTCGATCACGAAGCGGTACTTCACGTCACCGGCAATCATCCGCGCGTAAGCTTCGTTGATCTGGCGGATGTCGAGCATTTCGATGTCGCAGGTGATGTTGTGCTCGGCGCAGAAATCCAGCACTTCCTGGGTTTCGGCAATACCGCCGATCAACGAGCCGGCCAGCACGCGACGGCCCAGCACCAGGTTGGCGGCGTGCACGGGCGGATCAATCGGTTCGATCAGGCCGACCAGAATGTGCACGCCATCAAAGCGCAGGGTTTGCAGGTACGGGTTGAGGTCGTGCTGCACCGGAATGGTGTCCAGCAGGAAGTCGAAACGGCCCGCAGCGGCGGCCATCTGCTCGGCATCGGTGGAGACGATCACATGATCGGCGCCCTGACGACGGCCTTCTTCGGCCTTGCTCGCCGAACGGGTGAACAGCGTGACTTCCGCACCCATGGCCTTGGCGAACTTGATGCCCATGTGGCCGAGGCCGCCCATGCCGAGAATCCCGACCTTGTCGCCGGCCTTGACCCCGTAGTGCTTGAGCGGCGAGTAGGTGGTGATGCCGGCGCAGAGGATCGGCGCGGCGCTGGCCAGATCCAGCTTTTCCGGAATGCGCACCACGAAGTGCTCGCTGACCACGATGCTGTCCGAATAACCGCCCATGGTGTTGCTGCCGTCTACCCGGTCCGGGGTGGCGTAAGTCATGGTCGGGCCTTCGAGGCAGTATTGCTCGAGGTTCTGCTGGCAGGCGGCGCAGGTGCGGCAAGAGTCGACCATGCAACCGACACCGACCAGGTCACCGACTTTATGTTGAGTGACGTTGGCACCGATGGCGGTGACTTTGCCGACGATTTCGTGCCCGGGCATCAACGGATACACGGCGATGCCCCATTCGTTGCGCGCCTGGTGGATGTCGGAGTGGCAGACGCCGCAGTACAGGATCTCGATCGCCACGTCGTCGGCGCGCGGGCTGCGGCGTTCGAATTTCATCGGGGCGAGGGGAGTGGTGGCCGATTGAGCGGCATAACCGATAGCGGTGTACATGAGAAACCTCGCAGAAGCAGTGACAGGTGAGGTGGCGCATTCTGGGCGCCGTTTGCCGCTGCGGCCATGACGATTCCTCCGGGTCTCATGCCTAATCCTCCGGCATGCAGGTCTGGGCAAGCGCATTGGCAAAAGGATCTGCGATGATGCTTGCATGCCTTTTTCCGTGACTTTTTTGAAGACCCCTCCGATGCAGTTGACTCGCCACCTTGATGCCAATGCCACGCTGGTTTCGCTTATCGAGCCGCTGGCGCTTTGCGACGGTTACAGCCAGACCGGGTTACCCGGTGTGCAGGTGTTGCGCGCCAGTTGCGACGTCGCGCGTGGCCCGCACATTTATGAGCCGAGCCTGATGATCATCGCCCAAGGCAGCAAACTGGCGTTCCTCGGCCCGCGCACCATGGAATATGGCGCCGGGCACTACCTGATTCAGGCGCTGCCGGTGCCGTTCGAGTGTGAAACCTTTGCCTTGCCGGACGCGCCATTGCTGGGCGTATCGGTGGCCATCGACCGGGTGTTGCTCGGCGAGCTGGTGCTGGCCATGGGGCTGGCGCCGGGGCGGCACATTCCGGCGCAGACACCGGAGTCGATGACCTCGGTGGTGCTCGACGATGACATGCGCGGCTGTGTCGAACGCTTGCTGCGTTGCCTGCACGATCCGCTGGAGCGGCAGATTCTCGGACCGGCGCGGGTCCGCGAATTGTTGTTCACTGCGTTGCGCGGGCCGCAGGCCGATGTGTTGCGCGCACTGGTCGAACAGCAGGGGCAGTTCGCCCGGGTCGCGGCGTCAATCAGCCATTTGCATGCGCACTACACCGAGCCGCTGAACGTCGAGACTCTGGCCAGTTGCGCCAACATGAGCGTGTCGTCCTTCCACGAGCACTTCAAGCGCAGCACGCTGTTGTCGCCGGTGCAGTATCTCAAGCGCCTGCGCTTGCTCAAGGCGCAGACCTTGCTGGTCGCCGAAGGACTGGGCGTGGCGCAGGTGGCGCATCGGGTGGGGTATCAGAGTACGTCGCAGTTCAGTCGTGAGTACAAGCGCTACTTCGAGCGCAGTCCGGGCGAGGAACGCGTGGCCTGAGTTGGCGATGATCCCCTGTGGGAGCGAGCCTGCTCGCGAAGGCACTGTATCAGTCGACATCATTGTTAATGACACACCGCTTTCGCGAGCAGGCTCGCTCCCACAGTTGTTTTGTAGTGTTAGAGGAATTGTGGGCAACAAAAAGGCCCCCGTTTCGGGAGCCTCGTTGTTCAGCGATGCGACTTACATGTTCGGGTAAGTCGGGCCGCCAGCGCCTTCCGGCGTGACCCAGGTGATGTTCTGCGAAGGGTCCTTGATGTCACAGGTCTTGCAGTGCACGCAGTTCTGGGCGTTGATCTGGAAGCGTTTTTCGCCGTCTTCCTTGGTGATCACTTCGTAGACGCCGGCCGGGCAGTAGCGCTGTGCCGGTTCGTCGTACATCGGCAGGTTGCGGCTCAGCGGAATGCTTGGGTCGGTCAGCTTCAGGTGGCACGGCTGTTCTTCTTCGTGGTTGGTACCGGAGATGAACACCGAGCTCAGTTTGTCGAAGCTGAGTTTGCCGTCCGGCTTTGGATAGTCGATCTTCTTGCAATCGGCCGCGAGCTTCAGGCAGGCGTAGTCCGGCTTGGTGTCGTGCAGGGTGAACGGCAGTTTGCCGCCGAAGATGTTCTGATCCAGCCAGTTGAAGCCACCGCCGACAATCGCGCCGAACTTGTGGATCGCCGGGCCGAAGTTGCGGCTGGCGAACAGTTCGTCGTAGAGCCAGCTCTTCTTGAACGCGTCGACGTAAGTGGTCAGCTCTTCAGTGCCATCCTTCTCGGCGAACAGGGCGTCGGCCACCGATTCAGCGGCGAGCATGCCGGACTTCATTGCAGTGTGGCTGCCTTTGATCTTGGCGAAGTTCAGGGTGCCGAGGTCGCAACCGATCAGCGCGCCGCCCTTGAAGACCATTTTCGGCAGCGAGTTCAGGCCACCTTTGCAGATGGCGCGGGCGCCG
>Ga0182008_10001996_pt1 | contig 13096 bp, 15 predicted proteins | sample Sormic07211129_1_FD_120482 | JGI IMG/M metagenome (GOLD analysis project Ga0182008, IMG submission 120482) | Rhizosphere microbial communities from Sorghum bicolor, Mead, Nebraska, USA - 072115-129_1 metaG | ecosystem: Host-associated > Plants > Roots > Rhizosphere | place: USA: Nebraska...
AAGACCGTGACCGTGCTGGTCGAGCGCCGTGTGAAGCACGAGCTCTACGGCAAGATCGTGGCCAAGACGAGCAAGTACCACGCCCATGACGAAAAGGGCGAGTACCACCTGGGCGACACCATCGAGATCACGGAAAGCCGTCCGATCTCGAAGACCAAGAACTGGGTCGTGACCCGTCTGGTCGAGAAGGCCGTCCTGGTCTGACCCTGGGCACACAGCCCCTCCCGAAACGGCCCACAATGTGGGCCGTTTCTTTTTTGTCTGGAGCATTCATATCATGATCAAAGTCGGCGACACCCTTCCCCCCGTCACCCTGCAGGAATACTCGGAAGTCGAGGGCGAAGGCTGCAGCATCGGCCCGAACGCCGTGGACGTCGCCAAGGCTTCGGCCGGCAAGACGATCGCGGTCTTCGCGCTGCCCGGCGCCTTCACGCCCACCTGCTCGGCCAAGCATGTGCCGGGCTATGTGCAGCACTTCGACGAGTTCAAGGCGGCTGGCGTCGACGAGATCTGGTGCCTGAGCGTCAACGACGCCTTCGTGATGGGCGCCTGGGCGCGCGACCAGAAGACCGGCACCAAGGTCCGCATGCTGGCCGACGGCAGCGCCGACTTCGCCAAGGCCACCGGCCTCACGCTCGACCTGACCGGCCGCGGCATGGGCCTGCGCAGCAACCGCTACTCGATGCTGGTGAAGGACGGCAAGGTCGCGACGCTCAACGTCGAGGCCCCGGGCAAGTTCGAGGTCAGCAACGCCGAGACGCTGCTGGCGCAAGCCAAGGGCTGAGCGCGTCCGCGCACCCCGACAAAGGCGCCGCAAGGCGCCTTTTTCTTTTCAATGCCAGCGCCACCGCGGAACCGGCTTCGCCGGGCCGCCGGTGTCGCCCCCTTGAGGGGGAAGGCGAAGCGACACGCAGTGCGCGAGCATTCGGGGGTGGGCCAGGGACTGCCCCCTTGAGGGGGAGGGTGAAGCGACACGCAGTGCGCGAGCCTTCGGGGGGTCAGAGCTCTACTTTGAGGTAGTGCGAGCCCGGAATCGGGTTGTGATAGTAGGGCGGCACCTCGATGAAGCCCAGGTCCTCGTAGAGCGTGCGCGCCGACTCCATGTCGTCGAGCGTGTCCAGCAGCACGCAGGCGTAACCCGCGGTGCGCGCCGCGTCGAGGATGGCTTCGGCCAGCCGCCGGCCCAGCCCCAGGCCGCGGAAGCCGGGGCGCACGTAGAGCCGCTTCATCTCGGCCGCGTTGGGGTCGTCGGCGCTGTCGAGCGGCCGCAGCGCGCAGCAGCCGGCCACCACCGCCTGCCGGCCATCGGCCAGGCGCAGCATCGTTTGCCGGTGCTCGGGGGCCGCGGGAATGTCGGTGGCAGCTACCAGCGCCAGCAGCAGCGCACCGCGCGGCTCGGCGTAGTCGCCGGGCAGGGCCGCGAGTTCCTCGGCGAAATTCTGGAAGCTCAGGTCGATGCCCAGGGCGCCGGCGTACTCGGTGAACACGGCGCGCAGGGCCTCGAGTTCGTCCGGCGCGTGCGGCGTCATCAGCACGATGTCGGGCGTGCCGATCAGCGGCAGCGTGCGCGAGGCGGGAAAGGTGCTCATGGCCGCAGCGACCCGATCCAGAGCGCGAAGCCCACGCAGGCCGCGAACAGCACCAGGGCCAGCAGGCGCGAGGCGGCGTCGTCCCGGCTGGGGCGCGCCGCCGACGTGGGGGCCGGCAGGGTCTTGTCGCCCGAGATCATCGGGCCGACCAGGCGATGCCGGCGCACCAGCACGTAGTAGAGCACCGCCAGCAGGTGCAGCACCAGCAGCGCGATCACCAGCCACTTGCCGCGCTCGGCGTGCCAGCCCGTCGCCAGGCTGGCGAGGGCGCCCGACACCGTGTGCGACAGCGGGCCGGCGTTGGCGATCTCGTCGTCGGCCAGCAGGCCGGTGCCCACCTGCAGCACCAGCAGGCCCAGCATCGCGAAGACCGACAGCGCGCCCAGCGGGCTGTGGCCGATCAGGTGGTCGGGATGGGCGTCGCCGCGCAGGTAGGCCACGATCGAGCGGGGCCGGTAGACGAAGGCGGCGAAACGCGACCAGCGCCCGCCCACGAAGCCCCAGCCCAGCCGGAACAGCAGCAGCGCCAGCACCAGGTAGCCCAGCCGGAAATGCCATTCCATGGCGCCGAGGAAGCCGGTCGCGAGCACGCCGCCGACGGCCAGGGCCAGCAGCCAGTGGAAGACCCGCGTCGGCAGGTCCCAGATGCGTGTGCGCGTCGGGCGGACCTCGTCGATGGTCGGGGGCGGAGAAGCAGTCATCGGGCGGGCCAGAAGGGCCGAAAAGGGAGCGGAAGGCGCAGATTAGCAAATCTCGGCGCCTCCGGCCGGAAGCCCCATGTCGCGCCTGTGCCTTCGCCGCCCTCTAAACTGTTCGCCGATGCCGCAGGCGCGGCGTCGATCCCCACGAAATAAGGAAGCCCATGATTCGTCTTGCCAGCCTTGCGCTGGCTGCGGCAGTTGTTGTCGCAGCCGTGCTGCCCGTCCATGCCCAGCCCCAGAAGTTCGACAAGCCCGAGGACGCCATCAAGTTCCGCCAGGCCACGCTCAAGGAGATGCAGCAGAACTTCAAGCGGGTCGCCGACATGGCCTCGGGCCGCGACGACTTCAACGCCAAGGTGGCCGACGAGAGCGCGCAGCGCGTGGCCGAGCTGATCAAGCAGCCCTGGGTGGCCTTCGGTCCCGGGACCGAAGGCGGCAAGGCCAAGCCGGAGGTCTGGACCGAGCAGGCGAAGTTCAAGGACCTGGCCGGCAAGGCCGAGGGCGAGATGGTCAAGCTGGCGGCCGCGGCCAAGACCGGCAACCTCGATGCCATCAAGGCCTCGATCGGCGCGGCGGGCGCGACCTGCAAGGCGTGCCACGACAGCTTCAGAGCACGCTGACCCACGAAGGCTGCGCGGCACTTCGTGTCCGCTTGCCTTCCCCCTCGAGGGGGCGACACCGGCGGCCCGGCAGAGCCGGTTCCGCGGTGTCCCTGGCCCACCCCCGAATGCTCGCGCACTGCGTGTCGCTTCGCCTTCCCCCTCGAGGGGGCGACACCGGCGGCCCGGCAGAGCCGGTTCCGCGGTGTCCTTGGAACAGAAATGAAAAAGGCACCTTGCGGTGCCTTTTTCATTGCCTGGGGCCGGATTGTTTCACTCAGGCCTCGGCCAGCAGCTTCTCGATCAGCTTGTGCAGTTCGGCGAAGTCGGGTTCGCCCACGTAGCGCTTCACGATCTCGCCGCGCTTGTTGACGATGTAGGTGGTGGGGGTGAGCGCCACGTCCCCCCAGGCCTTGGCCACGGCACCGGTGTTGTCGATCGCGACCTTGAAGGGAAGCTTGCGGGTTTCCGTGAAGTTCACCACGTAGCTGGGCGGGTCGTAGCTCATGGCGACGGCCAAGGTGTCGTAGCCTTGCGCCTTGTACTTGTCGTAGGTGGCGATCACCTTGGGCATCTCGGCCACGCAGGTCACGCAGCTGGTGGCCCAGAAGTTGACCAGCGTCACCTTGCCCTTCAAGTCTTCCGTGGTCTTCTGGCTGCCGTCGAGCAGCACGAAGGTCGATGCCGGGGCGGTCGAGACGCCGGTCTTCAGATAGACGCCGGCGCCGGCGGCGAGGGCGATCACGAGCGCAGCGACAGGGAGGATTTTTTTCATGGAGACCGATGGAATGGACCGCCGCAATTTTAGTTCCGCCTGCCTGGCCTTGCCTGCCTCATTGGCATTGCTGGCCATGCAACAGGCGCATGCACTGTCCTTGAGCGATCTCAGCAGCGCCGACGCCTCCAGCGGCGTCAAGGCCGCGCTCGAGAAGGGCGCCACCGTGGCCGTGAGCCTGCTGGGCCGGCCCGACGGCTTCCTGGGCAATCCCAAGGTGCGCATTCCGCTGCCCGGCTACCTCGAGGAGGGCTCCAAGGTGCTGCGCATGATGGGGCAGGGCGGCCGCATCGACGAACTGGTCACGGCCATGAACCGGGCGGCCGAGCAGGCCGTGCCGGCCGCCAAGGACCTGCTGGTCAACGCGGTGCGCACCATGAGCGTGACCGACGCCAAGGGCATCCTCACGGGCGGCGACAACTCGGTCACGCAGTTCTTTGCCGGCCGCACGCGCGCGCCGCTGACCGAGCGCTTCCTGCCGATCGTGAGCGCGGCCACGGTCAAGGTGAAGCTGGCCGACAAGTACAACCAGCTCGCGGGCAAGGCCGCCGGCTTCGGGCTGGTGAAGAAGGAGGACGCCAACCTCCAGGGCTACGTCACCGGCAAGTCGCTCGACGGCCTCTACCTGATGATCGGCGAGGAAGAGCGCAAGATCCGCCAGGACCCCGTGGGCAGCGGCAGCGCGATCCTGCAGAAGGTGTTCGGCGCCATCCGCTGAGCCGCGTCGGACCGGGGCGCACGCCCATAATCGCGACCCGATGCCTTCTTCGTCCCGCGCCGGTCCGGCCGCCCTCCTTTTTCTTGCCGTGGCCGCGCTGGCCGCCTGCAGCCTCACCTTCAATTGGCGCGAGGTGCCGATCGGCGACGGCGGCCTGATCGCGCTGCTGCCCTGCAAGCCCGACCGTGCGAGCCGCGCGCTGCCCCTGGGCGCCGAGTCCGTGAACGTCGAGATGGCGGGTTGCGAAGCCGGCGGCGCCACCTTCGCGGTGGCCCATGCGCGCGCCGCCGATGCGGCCCAGGCCGAGGCCTGGCTGGGCGCCTGGCGCGCGGCCACGCGCACCCAACTGGCGGGCGCCGCGGCAAAGGAGTCCGCGGGCGTGGTGCCGCGCGCCGCGCTGCAACCGGCGCCGGTCCGGCTCGATGCCGGCGAGCGCAACGGGCCCGGCCCGGCCGCGCGGGTGCTGTGGTTCGCGCAATGGCGCGCGGGCGGCGTCTCGATCTACCAGGCCACGGTGCTGGGCACACCGGCCAACGCCGAAGCCGTCACCACCTTCTTCGAAGGCCTGAGGCTGCCATGAGCACGAAGCGGTCCGCACCATGAGCGCCCTTCCCCTGGCACCGGCCCGCAGCGACATGCTGCGCAGCACGGCCCGCGCGATCGCGGTCTTTGTCGCCTTCGCCTTCGCCTACTTCCTGTCGACGCTGGTGCGCGCCATCACCGCCACGCTGTCGCCGGTGCTGACCGAGGAGTTCGACCTGCAGTCGCGCGACCTGGGCCTGCTGGCCGGCGGCTATTTCTTCGGCTTCGCGCTCACGCAGCTGCCCATGGGCGCCTGGCTCGACCGCCATGGACCCAAGCGCGTGGTGCTGTGCTTCCTGACGGCGGCCGTCGCCGGTTGCCTGCTGTTCTCGCAGGTCACCGAGTTCCCGATGCTGCTGGCCGCGCGCGTGCTCACCGGCGTGGGCGTGAGCGCCTGCCTGATGGCGCCGCTGACCGGCTACCGGCGCTGGTTCGATCCCTCGCTGCAGCTGCGCGGCAACGCCTGGATGCTGATGGTCGGCTCGCTGGGGCTGGTGGCCGCGACCCTGCCGGTGCACTGGCTGGTGCCGCTGTTCGGCTGGCGCCCGCTGTTCTGGCTGCTGGCCGCGGGCGTGCTGCTCTCGATGGTGCTGATCGCCTGCGTCGCGCCCGCGTGGCGACCGCTGGCGCCGGCGCAGGGCGGCAGCGACGTGGCGCCGGGCTACGGCGCCGTGTTCCGCGACCCCTTCTTCCGCAAGCTCACGCCGATCGGCTTCTTCAACTACGGCGGCTTCGTCGCGCTGCAGACGCTGTGGGTCGTGCCCTGGCTCACGCGCGTGGCGGGCCATTCGCCCTTCGATGCCGCGAGCGCGCTGTTCCGCATCAGCATCGCGCTGCTGGCCGCCTACTGGCTCTGGGGCGCGATCAATCCCTGGCTGGTGCGGCGCAGCCTCGGCGCCACGCGCCTGCTCACCTGGGGCCTGCCGCTCAACATGGGCCTGCTGGCGCTGATGATCGTGGCCGGACCGGCGGCCGGCAGCGCCGCCTGGATGCTGCTGTTGTGCGTCTCCACCGTCGTCACGCTGGCACAGCCCGCGGTGGCGATGGCGCTGCCCGCGGCGCTGGCCGGCCGCGCGCTGTCGGCGTACAACCTGGTGGTGTTCCTCGGCATCTTCACCGTGCAGTGGGGCCTCGGCCTGCTGATCGACCTGTTCCTCGGCCTGGGCCTGGACACGGTGGACGCCTTCCGCGCCGCCTTCGCGGTGTTTCTGGGCTGCTGCGTGCTGTCGTACCTCTACTTCCTCTGGGCGCCCCCGCATAATCGACATCCGTCCCCTCGCGTCGCATGAACAGCATCCTCCTCATCGCCCACGCTCCGCTCGCACAGGCGCTGCGGCAGTGCGCGCTGCATGTGTTTCCCGACTGCGAGCAGAACATCGCGGCACTCGACGTGCTGCCCAACGTGTCGCCCGAGGAAACGCTGGCCGCCGCGCGCATCACGCTCGAGCTGCAGCTGCGCGCGCCGCGCTCCCAGGTGCTGGTGCTGGCCGACGTGTTCGGCGCCACGCCCTGCAACGTGGCGCAGAAGCTGGTCGACGGCGCGCGCTCGCGGCTCGTGGCCGGCGTCAACCTGCCGATGCTGCTGCGCGCGGTGAGCTACCGCAACGAACCGCTCGATGCGCTGGTGCAGCGCGCGATCGCGGGCGGCACGGCGGGCGTGATGCAGGTGGCGGTGGCCGCTCCCCAGAACCAGGCGAGAAGAAAACACAGTGATCAAGACATCCGTGACCATCAGCAATAAGCTGGGCCTGCACGCCCGCGCCTCGGCCAAGCTCACCAAGCTGGCCGGCAGCTTTCCGTGCGAAGTCTGGCTCTCGCGCGGCGAGCGCCGCGTCAACGCCAAGAGCATCATGGGCGTGATGATGCTGGCCGCCGGGCTCGGCTCGACGGTGGTGCTGGAAACCATCGGCGAGCAGGAGCAGCAGGCCAGCGACGCGCTCATCGCGCTCATGAACGACAAGTTCGGCGAAGGGGAGTGACCGTGGCGCGCTTCCAGGCCTTCCCGCCGCGCTTGCGCCGCATGCCTCGGATGGCGCCATGACTTTCGCGGTCCACGGTCTTCCCGTCGCCCGCGGCATCGCCATCGGCCGTGCGGTGCTGGTGGTGTCGAGCCGCATCGACGTCGCGCATTACTTCATCCAGCCCGAGCAGATCGCCACCGAGATCGACCGCGTGCGCAGCGCGCGCAACGCGGTCGCCGACGAGCTGACCAAGCTGCAGGCCAGCGTCGCGCTGATGGGGCCCAGCGAGGCGCCGCACGAGCTCGCGGCGCTGCTCGAGGTGCACCAGATGCTGCTGCAGGACGAGGCACTGAGCGGCGGCGTCAAGCACTGGATCACCGAGCGCCTCTACAACGCCGAGTGGGCGCTGACCACGCAGCTGGAAGTGATCGCGCGCCAGTTCGACGAGATGGAGGACGCCTACCTGCGCGAGCGCAAAGCCGACCTCGAGCAGGTGGTCGAGCGCATGCTGCATCGCATGAAGGGCACGGCCGCGGTGCTCGCGCCCACGCCGCCGCGGCGCAAGCGCGCGGCCCACAGCGACGACGACGACGGGCACGACCCGACCTCGGGCGAGGGCGCCGATGCGCCGCTGGTGCTGATCGCGCACGACCTGTCGCCGGCCGACATGCTGCAGTTCAAGAAGAGCGTGTTCGCCGGCTTCGTGACCGACGTGGGCGGCCGCACCTCGCACACCGCCATCGTCGCGCGCAGCATGGACATCCCGGCGGTGGTCGGCGCGCGCACCATGAGCCAGCTGGTGCGCCAGGACGACTGGGTCATCATCGACGGCGATGCCGGCGTGGTGATCGTCGACCCCTCGCCGATCATCCTGGCCGAGTACGGCTTCAAGCAGCGCCAGGGCGAGCTCGAGCGCGGTCGCCTCACGCGGCTGCGCCACAAGCCGGCCGTGACGCTCGACGGCGAACGCGTCGAACTGCTGGCCAACATCGAGATGCCCGAGGACACGGTGGGCGCGGTCAAGGCCGGTGCGGTGGGCGTGGGCTTGTTCCGCAGCGAGTTCCTGTTCATGGGCCGCGAGGCGCAGCGCCTCACGCGCCTGCCCGACGAAGAAGAGCAGTACCTGGCCTACCGCCGCGCGGTCGAGGGCATGCAGGGCATGCCGGTCACCATCCGCACCATCGACGTCGGCGCCGACAAGCCGCTCGACGGCAAGGCGGTGCGCGACGACTACCTGAACCCCGCGCTGGGCCTGCGCGCGATCCGCTGGAGCCTGGCCGACCCGGCGATGTTCCTCACGCAGCTGCGCGCCATCCTGCGCGCCGCCTCGCACGGCGAGATCCACCTGCTGATCCCGATGCTCGCGCATGCCAGCGAGATCCGCCAGACGCTGGCGCTGATCGAGGAGGCGCGCGCGCAGCTCGACCGGCGCGGCGCGGTGCACGGCCGCGTCAAGCTGGGCGCGATGATCGAGATCCCGGCCGCGGCGCTCACGCTCAAGACCTTCCTCAAGCACTTCGACTTCCTCTCGATCGGCACCAACGACCTGATCCAGTACACGCTGGCCATCGACCGTGCCGACGAGGCCGTGGCCCACCTCTACGACCCCGCCCATCCGGCCGTGCTGCGCCTGGTGGCCGAGACCATCGCCGAGTGCCGGCGCCAGGGCAAGGGTGTGAGCGTGTGCGGCGAGATGGCCGGCGACGTGCACTTCACGCGCCTGCTGCTGGGCCTGGGCCTGCGCAGCTTCTCGATGCACCCGTCGCAGATCCTCGCGGTCAAGCAGGAGGTGCTGCGCGCCGACACCGGCAAGCTGGCGCCGTGGGCGCAGGACGTGCTCGCCTCCGACGACCCCGCGGCCGAACTCAGCGCGCCGCGCTGAGGCCCGCGCACCGGCGCGGCCCCGCGGCGCCGCAATAAAACGAAACACGCCGATACGGCGGCGAGAAGACTTCAGCGCGCGCGGATCGCACCATCGAGGCTCCTTCATTCCTTCACCGAAAGGACCTCGCCATGAACATCCGCCGCACCTTCCTCGCCGTCTCCGCCATCGCCCTGCTGGGCACCGTCGCCGCGGCCCAGGCCGAGGACTATCTCGGCGTCCAGACCTCGCCCGGCGCCGCCGTGAAGCGCGCCGACGTGATGGCCGACGCGGTGCGTGCCGCCGGCGCACCCGACCAGAACGTGGCGCGCGGTTCGCGTGGCGCCGAACGGGTGGTGGTGTCGCAGGACCGCGCCATCGCGCGCGCCGAGGCCGTGCGCGCGGCCGCCGCGCCCGACCAGAACGTGAGCGCGGGCTCGCGCGTCAACAGCCGCCTGGTCTCGACGCAGCCGCATCCACTCGATGCGGCCCGCGCCGGCGCGCCCAAGCCGGCGACCAGCCGCCTCTGAGCCCCTTGGGCCCTTCATTCCATCGGAAAGCATCGTCATGAAACCCTGGTTCAAACGCAGTCTGTTCGGCCTCTTCGGCGGCGCGCTCGTGCTCGGCAGCCTCGTGGGCTGTGCCGGCCATCGCCACGGCGGCGACAGCGACTCGGTCGAGTTCCGCGCCCGCATGGTCGAGCGCGTCGGCAGCAAGCTCGACCTCGATCCCGCGCAGCAGCAGAAGCTGTCCGCGCTGGCCAACGCACTGCAGGCGCAGCGCGAAGCCCTGCGCGGCGGTGCCGATCCGCGCGCCCAGTTCAAGGCCCTGTTCGCCGGCGACAAGCTGGACCAGGCGGGCGCGGCCCGGCTGGTCGAGGAGAAGACCGCGGCCTTGCGCGCCGGCAGCCCGGAGGTCATCGCCGCCGCCGCCGACTTCTTCGACCACCTGCGGCCCGCGCAGCAGCAGAAGGTGCGCGAGTTCATGGACCGCGGCCGCCGCTGGGGCCGGCATGGTTGAGCCCCGCCACCGCGCCGCCGTTTTCACCGCACCGGCGGCTGCGATGCGACCGCCACCGGAGTGCCTGCGATGCGCCGCATCTTCCCGATGCCTTCGAGCCTGATCGTGAGTCTTCTGTGGGGCGCCGCCAGTAGGCACAATCCGACCATGTCACGCATCCTGCTGATCGATGACGACGAGCATCTCGCGGCGCCGCTGGCCACCTACTTCGCGCGCTTCGACTGCGTGCTCGACAGTGCCACGCGGCCCAGCGAAGGCCTGGCCAAGCTGCGTGCCGAACACTACGACGCGGCCATCCTCGACGTGATGCTGCCCGAGATGGACGGCTTCGCGCTGTGCCGCGCGATCCGCGCCGAGAGCGACATCCCGATCGTGATGCTCACCGCGCGCGGCGAGGTGATGGATCGCGTGGTCGGGCTCGAGCTGGGCGCCGACGACTACGTGCCCAAGCCCTTCGAGCCGCGCGAGCTGGTGGCGCGCGTGCAGACCATCCTGCGGCGCCAGCGCCAGTCGACGCCGCCGGCCGTGATGACGCAGCGCCGGGAGTTCGATGGGCTGTCGATCGACCTCGACCGGCGCGAGGTGCTGCGCCACGGCGAGCGGGTCGAACTCACGGGCACCGAGTTCGAACTGCTGGCGCTGCTGGCGCGGCAGCCGGGCAAGGTCTGGAGCCGCGACGACATCCTCAACCAGCTGCGCGGCCAGGAAGCCGACTTCTACACGCGCGCGGTCGACATCGTGGTCAGCCGGCTGCGCAAGAAGCTCGAGCCGCTCGACTGCATCAAGACGCTGCGCAACGCGGGCTACGCGCTGGCCGTGGGCAAATGAGGCGGCCGCGCGCGAACGACGAGCGGCGCTGGCGGCACCGCTGGAAGCACTCGCTGCGGCTGCGGCTGATCACGGTGTTCGTGCTGCTCGCGCTGGCCATGACCACCGTCTTCCTGGGCGGCATGCAGCACGCCTTCAAGACCGGCTGGCGCGAGGCGGCCCAGCCGCTGCTGATCGACTACATCGACCGGCTGGTGCTGGAGATCGGCAGCCCGCCGGACGTGGAGCGCGCCCGGGCGCTGGTCGCGCGCCTGCCGATCTCGATCCGCATCGAGGGGCCGCAGGTGCAGTGGGACTCGCATCCCGCCAAGGACCGGCGCGGCTGGTGGGACGAGCGCCGCGAGGGCGCCGACGCGCGCGACGAGTGGTTCCGGCGCAGCACCGCCGACGGCCATGTGCTGACCTTCGGCCTGGGCGATTCGCCGGTGCGCGACCGGCCGCACGGCATCGGCTGGGTCATCCTCGCGCTGCTGCTGGGCCTGATCATGGCCGCGTATGCCTACGTGCGGAAGCTGCTGCGCCCGCTCGACGACATCCGCGTGGGCGCCGAGCGCTTCGGCCGCGGCGCCTTCGACCAGCCGATCCCGCTGCGGCGCCACGACGAACTGGGCGAGCTGGCGCAGCGCATCAACACCATGGCGCAGGACATCCGCGGCATGCTCGACGCCAAGCGCTCGCTGCTGCTGGCGCTGAGCCACGAGCTGCGTTCGCCGCTCACGCGCGCGCGGCTCAATGCCGAGCTGCTGCCGGCCACGCCCGAGGGCGAGGTCGAGCGCGAGGCGCTGCTGCGCGACCTCAACGAGATGCGCGACCTGATCAGCGACCTGCTCGAGAGCGAACGCCTGGCCAGTCCGCACACCGGCCTGCAGCGCGAGCCCGTCGACCTGGCGGTGCTGATCCGCGAGACCGTGGCCGAGATGCCGGGCGCGCAGAACGTGCACCTGGACCTGGTGCAGGGCCTGCCGCCGCATGCCGTCGACCGCATGCGCATCCGGCTGCTGGTGCGCAACCTGCTGGACAACGCCTTGCGCTACAGCACGGGTGCGCCCCGGCCGCCCTGCGTGTCGCTGCGCGCGGTGCTGGACGGCCCGAAGCAGGGCGTGGAGATCGAGGTGCGCGACCACGGGCCCGGCGTCGACGAGGCGCAGCTCGACCGGCTGACCGAGCCCTTCTACCGCACCGACGGCGCGCGTGCACGGGCCACCGGCGGTGTCGGGCTGGGCATGCACCTGTGCCGGCTGATCGCCGAGGCGCATGGCGGCGAGGTGGTGGTGCGCAATGCGCATCCGGGGCTGCAGATCACGATCCGGCTGCCTTAGTCCGAGGTCGCGCAGGCCGGCCACGGCCTGTCGCCTGCGCTACCAGCGCGGCCGAAACCCAGGGCTACGATGCGCCTCCTCATCCACACCAGACAGGGAGAACGCACCATGACCAACCCACGCATCAACCACCAGGTCCGCCTCGCCAAGCGCCCCGAGGGCCAGGCCACGCGCGAGCATTGGCACTTCACCACCGAGGCCGTCGCCGAGCCCGAGGAGGGCGGGGTGCTGGTCCAGGTGCTGTCGCTGTCGCTCGACCCGGCCATGCGCGGCTGGCTCAACGATGCCAAAAGCTACATCCCGCCCGTGGCCATCGGCGAGGTGATGCGCGCCGGCGGCGTCGGCCGCGTGATCGCGTCGAAGAACCCCGCCTTCGCGGTCGGCGACACGGTCTACGGCACGCTTGGCGTGCAGGAGTACATCCTCATCGCGCAGGACCAGGTCAAGCGCAACGGGCTGGTGAAGATCGACCTCGGTGTCGGCACCATCGGCCAGTGGCTCAACGTGCTCGGCATGCCGGGCATGACCGGCTATTTCGGCCTGATGGACGTGGGCCAGCCCCAGCCGGGCGAAACGGTGGTGGTGTCGGGCGCGGCCGGCGCGGTCGGCCAGACCGTGGGCCAGCTCGCCAAGCTCAAGGGCTGCCGCGTGGTCGGCATCGCGGGCGGCGCGGCCAAGTGCGAATGGGTGGTCAAGGAGCTGGGCTTCGACGCCTGCATCGACTACAAGGCCGGCGAAGGCGCGGTGCGCGCGGGCTTGAAGGAGCACTGCCCCAAGGGCGTGGACATCTATTTCGACAACGTCGGCGGCGAGATCCTCGACCACGTGCTCGCCAAGCTGGCGCGCAAGGCCCGGATCATCATCTGCGGCGCGATCAGCCAGTACAACAACGCCAACAGCGTGCCGGCCGCAGGACCGCGCAACTACCTGAGCCTGCTGGTCAACCGGGCGCGCATGGAAGGCATCGTGGTCTTCGACTACGCCGACCGCTATCCCGTGGCCATCGCCGAACTCGCGGGCTACCTGAAGGACGGGCGCATGAAGAGCAAGGAAGACACGGTGGCGGGGCTCGACACCTTCCCGGAAGCGCTGAATCGGCTGTTCAGTGGCGAGAACTTCGGCAAGCTGGTGCTGCAGGTCGCG
>Ga0182008_10001997_pt1 | contig 13095 bp, 14 predicted proteins | sample Sormic07211129_1_FD_120482 | JGI IMG/M metagenome (GOLD analysis project Ga0182008, IMG submission 120482) | Rhizosphere microbial communities from Sorghum bicolor, Mead, Nebraska, USA - 072115-129_1 metaG | ecosystem: Host-associated > Plants > Roots > Rhizosphere | place: USA: Nebraska...
GTCGCGCGGATGCGCTCTGCATTCGAGGCGAGAGCGTGAATTGCGATTTGGACAGCACGGTCGACATCGCCGGATCGACAGCGACCGGATCCGCGAGCGAGGCCGCCGAGGTGGCGGACGGATCTGCCGTCAGGAGGGAATCAGTTGCGGAGCACGCGACGAAGGTGGCGCAGCCGACGACAGCGAGCAGAGTGCGTAGATAGCGCATGACCGGAGTCCTTTCGGCTCTTCGGGCAACCCGACCGGCCTAGCGTACCCTCGTGCGCCGTAGCCTCGTTGGCTTTGCGTCCCCGCCTTTCGGCGGGTTTGCCTTTGTCGTCGGGGTGTGCCCCCGAGCGATCCTGCCGTACTCTGGTTGATAAAAGGGGACCTCACTTCAAAGACGCGGAGGCGCGAGCGGGGTCACGCTCGGTACGAAGCTGCGTCAGAAGTCGGTATCACGGGGCTGCGCGGGACAGCCATCGACGGAGCGCCAGTAGTTCGAGGCGCCGAGGCGGGCGGAGAGCTCCCAGTAATCTCCGAAGATGGAGGCGTAGCAGACGGTGACACGCACACGCTGCACCGTCGGCCAGAATTGCTTCGGCAGATCCTTCGTCCCAAGCGCCACGACCGTTACCTGCTCGCCGGACCTGAGCGCGTGATCCACGACCGTTCGGTTGTTGTAGTCCGCAGGGAGGGCGCCAAGCAGCGCTTGCAGTGCGTCCGGCCAGCTGCGACGGTGCCTCCCGTCCACGGTTACGGCGACGGTCTTGATGATCGCTGGTCCAAGCCCGCCGTTCTCGAGAATGACCGTCGCGCCTTGCGGGTTGGTTAACGTCGCCAGCTCGACGTGCGGCCAGACCTCCGCTCGGTCGTGCGCGCGCTGGAGGGACGCCTCATAGAGGCCCACCACCATTGCCGACAGGCTCACGATGAGCGCGGCGAAGGAGATGAACGTCTCCGGCTCCCGATACCACGGGCGGTCGTCGCTCACGGTCGCGCTACAAGTGCGTCAGGTCCAGGCGCCACTCGCTGCCGTCGGTGACCAGCGTGTCTCCACCGGATTCGTGTGAGTACGCGACTTTTTCGATCTGCACGTTGTCGGGCAGGACGTTCACGATGACCGCGGCATCATCCATGGCGATGATTCGAGTGCGAAGCGACGGTCGCTTCACGAACTCGTTCGACGTCGCATCCAGGGCGAACAGATAGCCTTTGACGCGAGCGAGCGAGCCCTCACACTGTTCCACTGTGCCGATGAAGTGTCGCTTGGCATCGCGCTCGAAGAGCTGTCGATGGATGACGAGAACTTTCTCGCCGATTTGAAGAATCATGAGTGGCCTTCGCGTGAGGGTGTGGACAGCTCAACTGCGTTTCAGACCATCCCGCCAGGCAATCACCTCGAGCTCGCCGCGCACCGCCTCCTCGACCGTGATGACCGGCCGCACCTCGAACACGAACGCGGGAAGCATCGAACAGAACTTGTGGATGGTGACCAGATCGTCGCACTCCATGAGCATGTGCCCGCCCCACTCGCCGACGCGTATGACGAAGAATTCGATTTTGAAATGGGCGGGCGCCTTCCACTGACCGAATACCTCGAGGATTCGCTTCTGCGCATTCTCGTACTCGATCGGCGAGCCCTGCGGCCGTTCGAACCAGCTGATCACGTATTTCATGCGGATCCTCCTCCTCGTGCGAGTCGTCGAGGCGCGCTACGGAGCGGTTGGCGAGGACTCTGGTGTGGAGCTGCGAATTCGTCTGATGTTGAGCTGAGCCCGGTGACGTTACGCGTTCTCCGTGCTCGCTGCAACGAGTGTCAGGCGGTCGCTTACAAAACTTCGCGCTCGCCCTGCACCAGGCGTCTGTCGACATTGTGGTGGTGTGTCAGCGGATACCGCTCCGATCCATTGCCGGCGATGTCGAATTCGGCACGTCTCGTTCGACGTGACATGGAGGGGTGAGAGCAAAGGCACGATACCGGCACGCGCACAAGCTGACCGCGTGCGCGTGGCGGCTCCGGGATGCGTCCACACCAGTCACCAAGGCGGATCAATGAGACTCGACATATATGTCAACTACAACGGAACGTGCGAAGAGGCCTTTCGATTTTACGAGGAGCACCTCGGCGGGAAGGTGACACTTCTGACGACGCACGCCGAGGGTCCCGACAGCACTCGTTTTTCCGACGATTGGAAAGGCAAGGTCCTTCACGCTCGGCTCGAGCTGGGCAACGCGACGCTCATGGGCGCCGACATTCCGAGCGCAGAGCCAATGCGGAGCGCGTACGTGACGCTGACGCTGGACAGCGCGGCGGAGGCCGAGCGCGTGTACGCGCTGCTCGCGGACGGTGGCCAGATCTTCATGAAAATGGAGCAGACGTTCTTCGCGTCGCGATTCGCGATGCTGCGCGATCGGTTCGGCACCTCATGGATGCTCCTCCACGAGCACCCAGGTCGGTAGTCGCCCGTCGGGCGCGATGCGCTACGAAGTCCTGCCAGCCGAATCCGTTCGAGGCGCGCGCGGCACGTAGAGAAAGTACAGCGTGGGGATCGCGTAGAACATGAGCCAATGGCCGGAAAAGGCGCGAACCATGTATCGCGCCTGCTCGGGATCCATGGTTCGTGTGCCGACTCCGACGGGACCCCTCTGCGGCATGTGGTTAAAGGCGAGAAAGAAGTTTAGCGTTGCATACACGAAGAGAACTGCGCCGACTGCGATGGCCCATTGCGGGAGATACGGCAGGATCGCGCGCCACCGAAGTCTCCTCGTTTCCATACCGAATACACCGGTACGCGTCTCACTCCACTTGCGAAGTCCCCAGACCATCGGGAAGAAGAGCGGAAAGATCCCGGCGTGCATTGCCCAGAACAGCGGATTATCCGGAGTCAGGCTGGAGGCGGTGAACGTCGACTCGTGTATTGCAAGCGCGGCGAGAAAGCCGAGCATCCCGTAGACGCTTCCGACGTTCAATCGTGGGCGAGGAACAACCGTGGTGTCGGGCATTCGGGCGGGAGCCTCGAGTCAGTGCGGTTTGACGAGCCTCGTGCGAGCAGCGAACGTATTTGGCGGGCGTCAGATCGCAAGACGAGGCGCAGCGCGCTCCTCCTTCCGCAGGCACCACCACGTGACGCACCGACAGATGGCCCGCGCAGCATTCGCGACAGGCATCCTCGGACTCGCCATCGTCGGATTCGTCTTCGGCGACTTCGCGGGCCTGTGGGGAGCGCTCCCAATGTCAGCGACCGATCGGCACATGCTGGCGTATGGCTCGTCGGCGCTCATGATGGTGTGCGGAATAGGCCTGCTGATTGAGCGCATGGAAGCACTCGCGGCTCGCGTGCTGCTGACTTACTTCGCGCTTCTCGTGGTCGCGCTCAAGATCCCCGTGGTGATCAGGGCTCCGCTCGTCGAGGGGAGTTGGCAGTCAATGTCGGAGATGGTCGTGCCGCTCACGGGCGCATGGATGCTCGCGGTGTCGAGCGCGCGATCAATTCGCGCCGCGCAACTCGTCTTTGGTCTGGCGCTGATCCCGCTCGGACTCTCGCACTTCGTCTACGTGAATCTCACCGCGCCACTCGTTCCCGCGTGGCTTCCGTATCACACCGACTGGGCGTATCTCACGGGTGCTGCGCACCTCGCTGCCGCACTCGCCATCTTGCTCGGAATACTCGCGCGTCTCGCGGCCGCGTTGGAGGCGGCGATGCTGACGATCTTCACTGTGCTGGTGTGGGTTCCTGCGATAATGGCCAAGCCACACTCGCCAGGCCTATGGTCCGAATTCACAATCTCATGGGCACTGAGTGCTGCGGCGTGGGTGGTCGCGGCGAGCCTTATCGAAAGGAAATCGGCGCGTGTCGGGTAGTCGTCGATTTCATCCAAGCTGTCGCTCTAACGCTCCGGCATTCGGTGCAATCGAATGGTGAACGTGAGCTTCTGGCCGTTGTACGTCCACGGCCCCGAAAGCTCCAGAGTGTCGCCCTTCACGTGGTATGCCACGACATCCCATTTACCCTCGTCGGCAGGATCGAGCGACAGCATGTTCTCCATGCGTATCGCGTGCTTCGCGGTGTCAGGCTCGAAACGCCCCGCGTGCGCGCTCGCTCCCTCGAACGTCTCGCGCAGCTCGGACGGGGTCACGGTTTCGCGTCTCCACGTGCGCCCCTTCGGCATGATTGTCGACGACATGTAGCCGTCGCTGGTGAAAATCAGCAGACCGGCATAACCGGCGGCGGAGCCGGTCTTGATGATCGAGCCGTCGAGGCGGTGGTCGACTTCTTCGATGAATCGCCATACGCCCTGCAAGGCCGTGTCGCGCTGCTGCGCCGGGAGTCTGGAGGGGATGCTCGTTGCGCTGAACGCTAAGAGGAGCGAGACAAACACGAGCTGCGGACGCATTGTCACGAAGTCGCCTCTATTCCTGTCGCATGGCCATGATTGGCGGCACCGAGGCGGCCCGCCTCGCCGGAAGCCAGCTGGCAAACAGCGCTACCGATGCGAGGATCGCTGCAGTCGCGACGAGTGTCATCGGGTCGCGAGGCACGACGCCGAACAGCTGTGCGCGCAGCAGTCCACTAAAGGACAGCGCACCGAGCACGCCCAGCGCGAGTCCGGCTCCTGCCCGCACCATGGCCTGCCCGATCACCAGCCAACGCACGCCACCAGGCGATGCACCCAAGGCGATGCGCACTCCGATCTCGCGCGTGCGCCTTCCCACGACATACGTCATGACGCCATAGATGCCGATCGCGGCCAGCGAGCACGCCGCGATTCCGAACATCGACAGCAGTACCGTGAGGAAGCGGCGCGATGCCACCGTTTCGCCGAAGACCTGGTCGAGGGTGCGCGCGGGAAGCAGAGGCAGCTGGGGATCGATTCGGCGCACCGCTGCGCGCACTTCTGGCATCAAGGCCAGCGGGTCCCCGGTCGCGCGGATCATGACGTCGAGCCCGTGAGTCGTGTACTGCGCGTGCGGAAGGAATACGTAGGGGCGCACCTGCTCCACGGGTCCGGAGCGCCGCGCGTCGGCCACTACGCCGACGATCGTGATCCAGCCGTCATCACTCTCCGGCGTGCCGAAGGCAAAGCGCCGCCCGATCGGATCCTCACCACGGAAGAACTGGCGCACGAAGCTCTCGCTCACCACCGCGACCGGAGGCGTGCCGTGCTTGTCGGTCGGTAGAATGCCGCGTCCCCGGAGCACCCGCATGCGCAAGGTTCCGATGAGATCGGGCGTAACCGCGTCAAACGCAACTGGCAGCGCCTCGAGAGCACGCGGCAGCGTCACGCCCTGAATCACTATCGCCGCCGAGTTGGGCAGCGCATCGAGAACGAACGTGGATATGCCCGCCGCGGACTTGACGCCCGGGATGGCCTGTAGCGACGCAAGCACCCGATCATAGAACGCGGCGATCTGTTCTGGGTGGGCATAGCGCTGTCCGCGCGCATTCAACCGTACGACAGCGACGCGATCGCCGTTAAAGCCGGGATCGACTTCTTGCATTTTCGCGAAGCTGCGCAGCATCAGTCCGGCGCCCGCGAGGAGCATGACGGCCAGCGCAAACTGCGAAACGACGAGCGCGGACTGCAGCCGCTTCGTGACAGAATTGCCGGAAGCACCGCGACCGCTCTGCTTCATTGCCTCCGTCGTACCGCGACCCTCGGTCTCCAGCGCCGGTAGGAGGCCGAACGACAGGCCGCACAGTAGGGTCAGCCCGAGCGCGAAGGCGAGCACGGTTCCGTCCAGGCGAATCGCGTCGAGGCGAGGTAGCGACGGTGGCGCAATCGCGACCAACGCATGCACTGCAGCATAGGCGAGCAGAACACCGAGGACGCCACCCACGAACGCCATCAGCAGGCTTTCGGTCCCAACCTGCGTCGCAAGCCGCCAGCGGCTCGCGCCAAGCGCCGCACGCATCGCCATCTCGCCGCGACGAGCGATGCCTCTCGCGAGCAGCACGTTCGCTATGTTCGCGCACGCAATGAGGAGCACCAAGGCTACTGCGCCCAGCAGCACCAAGAGCGGCCCGCGCACATCGCCCACGATGCTCGCGCGCAGCGGCTCGAGCCGCACGCCCACGCCCTGGTTCGTTTGCGGATTCGCTTCCTCGATGTGGTGCGCGATGGCGCTCATCTCGATCTGGGCCTGCTGCAGGCTCACACCCGGCGCGAGACGTCCGATCACCGGCAACCAGAGCGAAGAGCGGGAATCCCTGAGGTCGGGCGGTGGCCGCAGTGGAATCCAGAAATCCTCCTTGCCCAGGCCGGGCGGCATCACGCCCACCACTTTATACGGCTCATCATTCAGTGTCAGCGTGCGCCCCACGGTGTGGGGATCGAGGCCGAACTGCGTCGCCCAGAGCTCGTGGCCGAGCAGGACGACATTCGCGCCGCCCTGGCCCTCCTCGTCGGCCGTGAAGACGCGCCCTGCGACTGGTGTGACGCGCAGCAGTGCGAAGTAGCCCTCGCTGACAGCCGCGCCCGCGAGCTCTCTCGGATCTCCTGCACCGGAAAGGTTGCGCGTGACGCCCGCAACAGCAGCCATCTTCTCGAACGACCGGCTCTTTTCGCGCCAGTCCACGAAATTGGGATACGACGTAATGTCCTTCTCGATGCCCTGCCTCGGGTTGTTTAGCCACACCCGCACGAGCCGATCCGATTCCGGGTACGGAAGCGGCCGTTGCAGCACTCCGTAGACAATGCTGAACACAGCCGTCGTCACGCCGATCCCCAGTGAGAACGTCAGCGCCACTGTGAGCGTGGTGGCCATGCTGCCGCGCACCGAGCGGTACGCGAACCTCAAGATGCTCTCGAAATCGCCCATGACTTCACTCCAGGCAACTTGACTGTTGTCCGATCGACTACACCGTGAGCACCGCTAGGCTCATCGCCAATACTACGCGGGCACTGAGCGGATGTAATGCTAGATGAGACAGCGTGAGATCAGGAATGGTTCGACTCCGCCTCCGTCGCGGTCTGGATGCTCAGCTCGACGACTCTGGCATTCAGCCGCGAACGAACGGAGTGATTTTAGAACAATAGAAGCGGCTCGCTATGTGCGTCTGCTGCAACGGCTTGTCGGCACGCGCGGCGCGGAAGTGCGACAGATCCATTGCGAGAGACTTACGCGAGGATTTTGCACTTCTCTCGGACGTCGCGCGCTGTGCGCGCTGCGACAATCCCTGCGTCGACTAGCGCCGTCTCCGGTTAGGGGTCGACAGCGGCCCAGTCAGGCCGAAGCAGAAGCTCCTCGATGCGATACGCGTGCAGAAAATCGTGCAGCGCGAGATGGCGGAACATGATGAATACGCTGTACGTCCGGTACTCACCATGCTCGGCGCTGCGCGCCCACTCGGCGGGACTGAGCGCGTCGAGTCGTGCGACGAGTCTCCTGCGATCCGCCACGAACCGGTCCAGTGATTCGTCCAGGTCCATGCGCATCAGGAGATCGTCGGAATCCTGATCTCCGGGCAGATACGGCTCGATCACTGGCGCAGGCGCTGCGAGCATGTGCTCGAGACGATCAAAGAAGAGCGCGTGCACGTGGGCGAGATGACACGCGTGCTCGTGCGCCGACCAGCGACGCGGCGCAGGGCGACGCTTGAGGATGTGCGCCGGAACTTCGCGCACGAGGGGCACGACTATCTCTGGCGCGCGGGTGAGCGCTGCGATGATGGAGGTGGTGACTTGCAGCGTCACCCCGCCCTTCTAAACACCAGCGCCGCATTGATTCCCCCAAACCCAAAGCTGTTCGAGAGTATCACCTCCGGACAGCTCGGCCGCCCCACGCGCTTGATGTAGTCCAGGTCGCACGCCTCATCCGCGTTCGCGAGATTCACCGTCGGTGGCAGCCAGTCCCTGCTCATCGCCAAACCGCAAATCGCCGCCTCGATCGCTCCGCTCGCCCCCAGCGCGTGCCCGTAGTAGCCCTTAGTCCCGCTCACCGGCACGCTGTACGCGCGCTCGCCGAACACCTGCTTGATCGCCAGCGTCTCCGTGCTGTCGTTGAGCGGCGTCGAGCTCCCGTGCGCATTCACATATCCGATCTCGCCCGCGCTCACCCCGGCGTCCTCTAACGCGCGTCGCATCGATCGAGCCGCTTGCGTCCCATCCGGGCGCGGCGCCGTCATGTGATACGCGTCGTTCGACATCCCGAAGCCCACCACCTCGCCGTAGATTTTCGCGCCACGCGCGATTGCCCTCGAGCGCTCCTCCAGCACGAGCACGCTCGCGCCTTCGCCCATCACGAAGCCGTCGCGGTCCTTGTCGAATGGCCGTGATGCCGTGCACGGATCGTCGTTGCGCGTACTCATCGCGCGGATCAGCGCGAACGCGCCATAGCACAGTGGATACAGCGGCGCCTCCGCGCCTCCGGCCAGCATGATGTCCGCGTAGCCGTCGCGTACCTGACGGAACGCCTCGCCGATCGCGATCGTCCCGCTCGCGCAGCTCATCGCGTTCGTCGAGTTCGGGCCCATCACGCCGAATTCGATGGCGATGTTGCAGCTCGACGCGCCGCCGAACACCATCAGCGCGAGCGCGGGATCCACATCCTTCACGCTTCCCGTGTAGAACACGCTGCACTGTTCCTCAGCGTAGCCGACGCCGCCGAGCGCGGTGCCCATCATCGCGCCGATCCGCTCGCGATCCTCGGCGGCGAGATCGATTTCCGAGTCTTCGAGCGCCATGCGCGCGGCCGCCACCGACAGCTGTCCGAAGCGGTCGAGACGCTTGGTGCGCTTCGCCTCGAGAAAGTCGCGCGGATCGAAGTCGTCCACCTGCGCGGCTAGATGACTCCGAAAGAGCGACGAATCGAATCGCGTGATCTCGCGCACCTTGCTCCGCTGCGCGCGCAGACCATCCCACAGGCCTTCAGATGTTAGACCGATGGGTGTGATCGCGCCGATTCCCGAGATCACGACTCTGCGACGTTCCGTCATGCCACTACCCTCTCGAAAGTCCTGGACCGCGCTCGGCCACCGCGGCGAGTCCCGCCAGCGTGCGCGACGCGATTCCGTGTACGAACACGGGGCCGATCACCAGCTTTGCCGCCACCACACCAGCGAGCGGGACTGGTGGCCCGTTCCACACGTGCACGATGCGTACGAGCGTCGCGTCTCCACCCTTCGCCACGAAGCTCCACTCCACATCCATTCCCGTCGTGATACCCCCGACATGTCGAAATCGCACGTTCGGGATGCTGTCGTTCACGGACATCGCTGACTTCCACCATGTGGGCCAGCGTACCGCGCCAAACGGCCGCCAGGCGGCCATCTCGACGATTCCGCCACCATCGCTCGCGCGCTCGTGAAACCGCACCCAGCGATAATGCGGCAGATGCTCGGGCCACCGGTCCACCTCGCGCGCGAACTCGAAGATGCGGCGCAGCGGTGCACGAACTAGCAGCTCGTCAACAGTACACATGCTTCGATTGTTCGGCATCGCGCCGAGGTCGAATGGGGCGATACTGGGGCGAACGGCGCTCATCAGGCGGCGAGCGTATGCGGAGTCCACGACGCCGTGGCGCGAAAACCGAGGTGTCGGCGCGCGATTGGAGTCTGCTCCGTCGCCTTCTGCACCAGCTCTCGAAGCTCGCCAGGCGTGAAGCCGCGCAGCACGGATACCACTCCGTCGTGACGGCTCACGGGATGAAAGCGCAGCGGAAACGACGCGAGCCAGATGCCCGCCGCGGCAATCCAGCTTCGCCGAATGTCGCTCACGATCACGCGCTCGCGCGCAACGCGATCGAGCTCGCGCAGCAGTTTCATCAGATCGTTCGCCTCGAAGTGATGAAGCGTCTGCGAGCAGATCGCGATGTCCACGCTCTTCGATGCGATCGGGAGCGCGAGCGCATCGCCGCAGATCGGGACGATGCCGCGATCGCGAGCCTGGCGAAGGAGACACGCGCTGAGATCGATGCCGAAGATCGTCATGGTCATTCCGCGCGCGCGCCACGCTTCTGTCGCGAGCGTTGGGATGTCGCCGATTCCCGTGCCCACATCGAGAAGCGTCACGCTGCGCGTCCCACGTGCGTCGAGCACGTCGGCCAGCTCGGCCCGCACGGCGCGCCAGCCACCGAACACGGTGTTCGACCGCGCGACATCTTCCAGCGAGCGGGCGCGGAGCGCGTCGTCGATGTGTGGATCGTCCAGGATCTCGTAGCCGCGGCGACGCGCGGGCGTCAGGAGGGAGCTCATCGCGCCCTCATCGCTCGAGCGTGGCGTACCCGCCTCGATAGTAGAGCAGCGGGCTTCCGTCGCTCGTTGCCGACGCGATGACGGTGCCGACGACGATCGTATGATCGCCGGCGGGATGCCGGCTCTGCACCTCGCACTCGATGACCGCAAGACAATCCTCGAGTATCGGTGCGCCCGTTCTTCCACGAGTGAAGCCAACTCCTTCGAAACGATCGGGATGCTCCTCGGCGAACCGCCGCGCGATGTCTTCCTGTTCGGACTCCAGGATGTTGACCGCGAATTGCGTCGCGAAATTCCCGATCGCCAGCACGCCGTGCAGCGACGCGCTCTTCTCGATGCAGACGAGCACCAGCGGCGGCTCGAGGCTCAACGAGCAGAATGCGCTCACGGTCATGCCGTGATCGTAGTGCTGATTGTCGCGTACGGTGACGACGGTAACGCCGCTGGCGAAGCGGCCGAGCACGCTGCGGAAGGTGGCGGGATCGATGGTGGAAAGCGGCATGACTACGGTGAGAGTGGTATCGGGGCGTTCCTGGAGCGGCATACGTTGCCGAAGATGAGCCTCGCCAGATAGCCCGGCCGAAGCACTTCGCGCGCCGGAACGAAATCACCGGCCACCCCGACGAACAAGTTCGCCATGGCAGGGCTCGCCTCGAGCACCGTCGCCACGCGATTGAGCAGCGCGGGCGCGCCAACTGCAAGCGCGACGAGCCGCTCGATCGCCCACTTCCCGCGAAAGGCACTCCGGCGCGCACGGTCGTAGGCGCGCAGCGCGTCGTCCGCACCTCGGGCGCGCGCTGCGGCGAGCGCCTCGAGCGCGAAGGGAGCGAGGAGCTCGCCTCCTCTGAGCGCGGCATAGATCCCCTCGCCCGTGAACGGATCGAAGAAGTCTGCCGCGTCACCCACGAGCGCGACCCCGCGACCCCACGCGCGCGACGAATGCACCGCGAACGGCCCCGTCACGCGTACCGTGTTCGTGCGGGCGGCGTGCGCCATGCGCGGCGCGATGTGCGGGTGCGCCCCGATCCACCGCTCGAGAAAGCCTGCCGGGTCGCCGGCCACGTTCCCCTTCACGCTCGAGCGCGGAACGACCACCGCCACGTTCGTGAGGCCGTGACCCACGTCCGCGAAGCCCGCGTATCCGTCGGGCGCGACGTGCATCTCTCCGAAATCGGTCATCCCCTCCACGCCGCGATAGTGCCCGATGAAGGCGAGCCTGCGCGGGCCGATCGCATGACGCGCCACGCCGATCCGCCGTGCAATCACCGATCGCAGGCCATCCGCCCCGATCACCAGCCGGGCCCTGATCTCGCGCTCCGCGCCGCCGTAGTGCCGCACGCGCACGCCGCACACCGCACTGCGATGATCTCTCAGTACTGAGACGACCTGCTCCCCCTCGCGCACCTCAGCGCCCGCCGCACGCGCGCGCTCGAGCAGGATCGAATCGAGCACGCGGCGCTGAAGCGCGAGCCCGCGATCGCGGAAGGCGCGGAAGCCGTGCGCGGCCGCGAACTCCCCGCGAATGCGGGCGCCGTTCGGCGCGCGGATCACCATCCCCGCCAGATGCGCGGCGCCGGCGGACTCGCATGCCTCGAGTGCACCCATCGCGGAGAGAATGCGAGATGCCTCAGGACTGAGATATTCGGCGCAGGGCTTTTCGCGCGGAAAGCGCGCCCGGTCGAGCACCGTCACGCTCGCGCCCTCGCGCGCGAGATGCCACGCGGTGGAGCTCCCCGCGGGACCCGCGCCGACGACCAGAACGTCGATGTCCGTCACGAGAAGGAGCGGCTCAGCCGCTGGAACACGCCCATGTAGCGCCAGTGCGGGCGCGGCAGCCGAAGCGCCGAAGCGAGCCTAGTGAGATACGGAAGCAGCGGCGAGCGCGAGTCCGCCGAGAACATGAAGCGAGGGTAGCGCGCCGCGAACGCGCGCAGTCGCGCGAGCGTCGGCTCCATCTGCAGCTGCTCGGAGAAATAGAACTTCGGCACGAGCAGCGGATCGCCACGTGGCACCACGCCCTCATCCATCGCGATGTTGTGCAGCGTCGTCCCGGGATACACGCGCAGCCCGACGGTCAGGTACACCGCGTCGCCGCGCTCCAGCCGCCACGCGGCGAAGCTCAGCGTCTCCTCGAGCGTGGCCGGCGTCTCTCCCGGCCCGCCGATCAGGAAGATCCAGAGCACGCCCATCCCGGCGCGCTCGACGTTCTCCGCGACCGTGCGCAGCTGCTTTACCTCAAAACCCTTCTGTAGCGACTCCAGCACCGGATCGCTCGCACTCTCCGCCGTGATCCCCAGCCACTTGAATCCCGCGTGGCGCATGGCGGACAGCAGCTCCGGCTGCGCGGTGGCCGGAGTGAAGTTCGTGGTGTCCAGATGCACACGCAGGTTGCGCCGCGTGATCGCCTCGCACACGGCGAGCGCGTGACGGGGCGGGGCATTGAAGGTGGAGTCCACGAACTCGAAGTGGCGGATGTGCGCCTCGGTCGCGAGCTCCTCGATCTCGTCGGCCACGAGCTCGGGCTCCCGCAGGCGGTATCCCCACCCCTCCACGTTGAGATACGTGCAGTAAATGCACTTGAACACGCAGCCACGCTTCGTCTGAATGGGCACGGTGCCGCCGCGGCGCTCGTACCGCTTCAGATCGAGCCAGCGATGCATGTGCACGGGAGGCAGCGAGTCGAGCGCACCGTCGCCGCCGGGAGGCGTGAGCACGCGACGTCCATCCACGCGGCGTACCACGCCCGGGATCGCACCGGGCGTACGCCCCGCCGCGAGCTCCGCGATGAGCGCGGGCGTCGCGCGCTCGCCGTCGCCCGCAACCGCGTGCTCCACGCGCAGCTCGTCCGAGAGCGCCTCGGGTGCCACGCCGAATGCAGCGCCGCCCGCGATCACCTGCGCGCCCGGCGCGCTCGCGCGCA
>Ga0182008_10001999_pt1 | contig 13091 bp, 6 predicted proteins | sample Sormic07211129_1_FD_120482 | JGI IMG/M metagenome (GOLD analysis project Ga0182008, IMG submission 120482) | Rhizosphere microbial communities from Sorghum bicolor, Mead, Nebraska, USA - 072115-129_1 metaG | ecosystem: Host-associated > Plants > Roots > Rhizosphere | place: USA: Nebraska...
ACTACGTCATCTGGTTCAGCACGAGCTGAAACTCAACCAGCCGGGTGCCGCGGGATGGCTGACCCAGGACGCACTCTGGCTGGTTAGTAAGACGGTCACCGACAAGCTGCGAGCCTATCTGCTGTCGCAATCGATTGAGGGCATTCCCTCATCTAATATCACTGTGTTCGACGAGCTGCAATCGCACGGACTGGTCGAGTCGACCCCAGAAAGCAAAGCCATCTGGACTGCGCAAGTGACACAAGGAGACTGGCAGCAGAGCTTTACCTTTCTGCGCCTTCAACCGGCGTTGATTTGGGGGAACGAAGATCGGCCTGACGCTTTCAGCGGAACGGTGAACGTTGCAGCCGATGGTCACTCGAATGACGTTTCGGCATCACCACCAGCACCTAAGACTGTCAGTACAGGATCGCGTCACAGCTCTTCGCCGACAGATCCCATGACGAAAGAAGACGACGACTATCTCGGCACGCTGCTGGACATGTTCGAGTTGGAGGCCCCTCAGGCAAGTGATGCACCGCCAGAAATCGCTCTAGAAACTTCAACCCTCCCTTCGGATAACCCTGGCCAGGTATTTCTGAATTGGGTCAAGGAAGGCATCCTCAGCCATAAGCTGATCATCAATGACAGCAAGGCCAAAATCCACACGGTGAGTGGCAGCGTATTTCTGGTCACGCCTGGTCTCTTCCAACGCTACGCGCAGGAGTTTCCTGGTCTCTCTCAGGGGACCGATCAAGAACTTGAAGAATGGCGTTGGGTGCAGAAGCAATTTGAAAAACTGAAGGTCCACAGGAAGCGAGACAACGGCCTAAATATCTGGGCATGCCAAGTGCGCAGCCCCAGGAAAACAGCCACTTTGAAGGGATATCTGATTGAGGAACCGAAGCTATTTTTTGAATGGATACCACCCGATAATCCCTTTCTTAAAATTGAGAAAGCTTAAATCCCCCAAGGATCTCATTTCGGGTCAAAGCGCGAGACTGCCTCATCGACGCCTTCGTTATCCAATACGCTGGGTGATAAATCCGGAAGTACTCTTGGTGAGGTACCACGTCAGGATGCAGATCACCGGCACGGCAAGAGCAATCGTCAGAAGAGATATGATGATCTTGACAGACGACCTAAATGTTTTGCAGGAAGAGACCCCATCTCGGGTTTCAAGTCCGCCCACCGACTTGTAAGCTCTGTAGCGATCAAAATCGCTCCCGCGACAACCGTGACGTTGTCACTGTTCAGACTTTTCGTCGGTAAACCATCTCCATGACCATCGCCATCACTGCACCCGAGAAGTTCAACTTTCAGGATTTGGCCTGCCTGGAAATGATGTTGCGCTTCGAAAACAAAACTCAAGCGAACTTTTACGTCGAACCTCTGGGTGGAGAGGACGGGGAGATCCGATTTGAAGGCACAGCAACAGGCCGCCGGGTAGAAATCCAAATCAAAGGGTCGGAGCTACCGGTCAAGCTGTTGGACATTGCCAAATATCTGGCTCATTACCCACCACGGAAAAGTAACGGCACCTTGCTCGAGCGTTTATTGGACGACCCAGAGCTTACCGTGCTGTTCATAGTCTCCGGTCGTTGTGATGATCAGACGGCGCTTTATTCCGTGGCACCTGATTGGTTGGGCGCCAGTCACGGAAAGCCGATCAAGGTGACGGATGCCCAGGCATTCATTGATGTATGGTCCAGCTGTTCGTCGCCCCATGAGGACGATAAGGACTTGGCAATCAAGCGCAAGAATCACTGCCTGACGCTGGCCGGGAAGCTTTCAACATCGGAAATACGCGATGCGTTTCAACGGCTGATCATCCTTGAACGGGTGAGCAACAACTCTTTGCTGGCGAGCTGCTCCGAACATTTGAGGCGGTCTTGGCGTGTCCCTGATGATCGAATTGACCAGGTTATTCTTGAGCTACGCGAGATCGTTAGCGCATCGAAAAGCCTTACCCACCTGATCGACTCATTCCCAAAAGTACGCGCATTGCTCAACACCATTGCTCCCCTGAGCATCCGCCCCACGGACTATGTCGCACGTGGCCAGGAGCAGGCATGGTTCACTCACTTGTCTCGTCATGGCGTACTGCTGCTTTCGGGCTTGCCACGAGTCGGTAAAACCTCTTCTGCGCGCTGGGTCGCTGCAGAGTTCGAGCAGCTCGGGTATGAAGTACGACGGTACTCTGATATCGACGACGCAGAACGATTTCTATCGCAACCAGGTACAGCGAGTCGGTTGGTGGTACTGGACGACCCTCTCGGTGGAACGCATTCGGTGGTCGAGCCGGTAAGGGCCCTTCGTCGACTCGAGCAACTGACAATCGAGTTAAGCCGAGGAACTCGGCGAAAACTGATCGTCGCCCAAGTGGAAAACCATCTGCTGACCGCCAGTCGCAAAGCGAACTTGAATCTTCTGAAAACGGCAGGTCACCAATGGTGGGATCTGGGCCAGTCCGGCAGCCTTTTCAAGGGACAGCTGTGGAGTCAGTTTGCATCTACGGAGCAAGTCCCCGATCCCATTCGCTCATACGTGCAAAATGCTGTTGACCAAGGGGCCTTGGATTTAGAGCCCGGTTGCTTGCTCCACTTGGCCAGCCACCATTACGAGTATGAGGGAGGCTGTGACCTGGACAACCTATACCGTTTCGCGAGGGTCGATGCAGCTAGCCTCGGACACGCTCTCACGGAGCAAGGGTTTAGCAGCATCCTATTGGGAATGTCTATCGCCTCCAGTGTCAGCGAGCCGATTTCGTCACAGATGCTGGCCGTTTTGGTGGACAAACAAAATGAGGACTCAGAAGCCGCGATCTTAGCCGCAGGTTCACTGTTCGATGATCTTTTCGGTACTCCGTTAGAGCAACTTGCAATGCCATCCATTCCTCAGGACAGGGACAAAGAGGCACAACTCGCCTCGCTGGCCAGTAAGAGGATCATTGAGGTAGTTGCACAAAAAAATATTGCATTCAGTCACCCGTTTTATCGCTCGGCTGCAGAGGCTAGCCTCGACGACGTCAATTCGTTCAACGTCGACCGGGTCACCAAAGTGATTGCCCAAGGCTTATTCTGTTGGATACCAAGCACATCTCGCGCCACTGCACGTAACCTCGATTGGGTTTTCCAGAGCCTCGTTCAACTGCCTGAGGCTCGCCAGCAAATAGTCGACTACGCCGAGCGTGGATTGAAATCGGTCTTTCCTTCGACTCGTGACCTTTGTTTCAACTTTCTACTTCGCCACCTGAGCGTACTTCAGGCTGATGTACGCCATCGGCTACCTCAGTGGGTGTCAGCAGTCAGTTACTTGACCCTCGATGACATGGAATGGCGTAACGGTGAGGCGCGCCTGTCAGACGAGGCCGGACAGGGGTTTCGTAACCTTGGGAACTGGGGAGCGAAGCCGTCACTGGACGAGGGAGAGCTAGACCTATGGGGAGCCAAGGACAGCCCGTTACCAACGCCTGAGCAGGCAGCTCGAGTGCTCAGTTATTACAAAGACAACCTGGAAACCATGACCTTAGGCAGCATGGGCCGTTTGCTTAGTTTCAATGAGGCCGTAATTCGCGCGGAAGCAGTCGAACTGTGGCTGCAGTTTCCGCGAGCGGACGACGACGAGGTCATACTGCGCATTTTCCGCGAGGACCATCCACTGGTAGCGCTTGCAGCTCTTAAAGGAACGATTAAAGGCTGGAACCAATGGACAGAACCGCGGCGAACGCTAATTCTGGAAGGCTTGGCAAGACAAGTTGGCGTCCCCAGCGCAGCAACAGTCGTCATCGCGAAGTTGCTGCTATTCGGTCGTGTGGAGCACACGGGAAAGCAGACTCCCTGGCGGATCTTTGCCACGCTGATGCCGATTGCATTGAGCTCGCTCCCACACAACGCACCAATCGTTGACGCTCGACTCCACGATGTTTGTCTTCAGTCAACAAAATATCTGCAACCTGCCGAAATGATCGACATCTGCGATGCCTGGACCGGTTGGCTCGAGCGCATGCTTCACGATCAGCGTATTCCTGCAGACTTTGCCCTAGGTGTTGTCGAGATTTTGATGCATGCCACAAGGATGCATCCAGAGCTGAGAAAGTCGCGCATTGAACACCTGCTCGCCTTCAAGGACTCGGGAGCGGTACTGGCGTTCACTGCAGACTTGATACACCACGTTGAGCAGCTGACGGATGTTGAGCATCAGAAGCTTATGAAAGTTTGTCTCGAACCACGCCCGGACAGCCGATGGATATCTGCGGCGTTGCTGATGCTCAGTCAAACCCCGTCTTCTGTACTGCACCAGATTCTTCCTTCGGGGTTGACGGTCGATTCCTCACCAAAACAGCTTGTAGAACAGCTGCCACTGCCACTACTTGAGGCGGTGATGGACATATTTTACGGCGTCAGAGGTCCTTTGGGTCAGCTCGGTATCGGTAGAGCCAATTCGCACATTTGGATACCTGTTTTCGAACTGATTGCGAGCCTACCAGAGCATGCCTTATTCAATGACATGTGGGAGCATTTGGCCAGCGAAGGTTGGCATGAGACAGACCAAGTCGTGACACGTCTGATCCGGGCAAATGACACCTCTGACAGCGAACGAATTCTCGACATTCTGATTCGGGTCACTTCGCGCTCAGGGAACCCTCTGCCACAGAGCTGGAAGCTGCTATTGGGTCGGGCGCCCGATCCACAGACGCGAGAACGTTGGCTGAAAAAAGTACTGGTGTTGGGGCCGGTGATCCTGCGGGATCTTAGCGAGTTGGACGATTGGCTAGTAGAGAAACAGGATCAACGAGGATTCTGGGAGGTTTTCAAGGAAGATGGGGCCTTGTTGAGATTCACTGCAGCATTAAAAGAAGGTATGCCCGGCATCGACCTTCATGGTCCGCATCTCGCCTCCATCCTTGAGATCTGTATCGACAAATGGAACGGACAGTTCGCCGATACTTACTCCATCCTGCAGAGGCGGTTCACCACCTTAGGTATCACCAGCCCGGAGTTATTGGCACTTTTAGAACAACGACGGCATCAGGCAATCAACAATGCCACCCAGTTGCGCACGCAAACTTACGCACCTTGGCCCCCAACTGATTGGATTGGACCATGACGCCTACCATTTGAGGCGCGGCACTAGTCTGTAGTGATCTCGGGAACGGCAGCGTCGCTCAGAAGCTGATACAGCTCGGCCACACGACGCCGCTGGCCGCGCTCTCGACAGAAAGCAAAGATCGCGCGCTGCTTGGCGCGTGTGAGTGCCACGAAAAAAGTTGCAAGGCCTTCGGCGTTACCCGGTGTGTGTGCCCACCAAGCCTGATCATCAAGGCCGACGAAGACAATGGTGTCGTATTCGAGTCCCTTGCTCTTGTGGACGGTCATCAGTGGAATTTGCTCGAGGCTCTCAAAGGCATCCAGACAGATCGTCCAGTTCGCAGCACCCCTCGCCGAAGCGGCGAGATGCAACTGGAAGGCTTCGACCATGATTGCGAGCAGATCGCCTGATGAATATTCAAGGTAGGTTCGTGCTACTGCTGAGAGATCCAGGAATGCCAGTACTCGGTTTACGAAGGTCGTGACACTCACCTCCGTCGGGGGAGTGTTTCTCATCTCCGCTCGCATCGTCGCCAAGAAGGCTGTGAGCTCGGCGTCAGTGCGTGCTTCGGTGATGTCGTCACCGTCCGCTACCGCTCGCACTGCCGAGAGTGCAGCAGAGCATATTTGCCATGCGTCCGGAGCGCGCTGCGTTGAACCGAGTCGAAATAAGCCGATCGCAATTCTAGCGAACTCATCTGAGAGTAGATCCTGCAGAGTCGTGCGTCCGAGTGAGTGGCTTTCATTTCGCAGTCGTAGGCCCGCTTGGGCAAACGTCGCAGCAAGATCGGCCTCGACATCGTCGGACTTTTGCTTGACCAAGATTGCGTAATCTCGAGGTGCACGGCCGCGCGTTGCCATATCGGTCGCAAGCCACCGCGCAAGGTATTCGGCTTCGCGCGAAATCGTCGGACTATTCCAAACCTGGGCGACATCGCCGTCGACCTGCCGCACAGCCTGGGCCACAGTGAACGCGCTATGGGGATCTAGCGCTCTTGCGACGACATGCTGGATTCGGACGAGATCTGGCGAGGATCGGAAATTGAAAAGTAGCTGAATGCGAGTAGCAGCAAAATCTATCGCAAACCGCTCAAAGGCATCGGTTCGTGCACCAGCCCAAGTCATTATGCGTTGTTTGTCATCTCCGACCGCCGTCACAGCAATTTCACCGCCGCTAAATGCCGAGAGCAGGAAGTCGTACTGCGCGAAGGTTGTGTCCTGAAATTCATCCACAAAGACGAACGGATAGGTCAACTGGAGTGCGCGCCGTATGTGCGGGCAGGAACGCAAGAGCAATTCAGCTAATCGATTGATGATTACAAATGTGAGGGTGGACCGGGGCTGCGTTGCTAGCTGCCCTGCCAACCAGCGCTGGATGATGAACTCCGCACCCGATTGCGGCGCTTGTTGCGTGATAGGGAGACGGTAGGCACCGACATGGCGAGCTTCAAAACTTTCAGCGTGAAAGCCCGCGATCTCAGTCCGCCATTGCGGGGGAGCAGTGTTGCTGGAAAGGTTCAAGAACCCCTCTTTCTGCCGACGAGTGGGGAATACGAGGTCGTATGGACGGGTCGGACACCAGTGAGCGGGAATAGCTGACAAGAACCGATCAACCAAGCCTTTGGCGAAGGCGTCGAAGGTGAGCGAAGTAAAGCGGTTAGCCAGTTCAGCCGGACACCGCTTGCGAACCCGTGTGGCGAGATTTTCTGCCGCATCGCTCTTGAAGGAGATTGCCAGGACGCGATAAGGCGCTGGGCATAACCCCGTTTCGAGTAGGTAAACGGCGCGTTGTGCGAGAAACTCGGTCTTTCCTGCGCCCGGACCGGCTATAACGCAGGTCGAGCCGGCTTGGCGCAATGCGCGCCACGCGTCAGGCTCAAGGTCATCTATACCTCGTGGTCGCCAATCTTGTGATCGGATGATTGGCATGATCAAAGCACTGGCGGTGCGGGTGGTACAGGTTGCGCTAGACGGGCAGCAATGGATGTCAGAATCGCCCGCAACTCCTCTGGAGCGCCTGCTGTTAAATCCTGGGATGTCTGCGCACTAAGAACACGGACGTGCGTGCTGGGCTTACCACGCCCAAGGAAAAGATAGCGATACCATCGCAAGAGTTGATCTTGGTCTGCACCATAGAGGTAGCCTTGACCTTCGTCGCCCAGCACCGCCGTACGTGGGTCACCCCGTTGCGACGGCCCCAGTCGACCGGGCTCAAGAACCTGATACGCAGCAGGAAAGGCACGCATCATCGAATAATCAAGATCCAGAGGAGAGCAGAAAAACACGTTGAATCGTCGCAATGAAGTGGCCCAGTTAGTCAAACCGACGAAGTCTGTTATTAGGTGCGTATCAAAGACAGCCAGATTTGATGCAGGCCCCGCGGGGTCTGGCTGTGCGAAGATTGCCTGCGGCGAAACACCATTTTCTAAAAGTTGGGCGCATGCTGTCTTGATGCGGCCCCATCCGCCGCCGTCACGCCCCCAATCAAGATCAAGGAGCGTCGCGTAGGGGATGTCGAGATCAGTCAGGAGACGCCACAGATGATTGACGTGCCGCCCACCGAGGGGAACGACGGCAACGAAGGAACGATCTATGTCGAAGCCCATCGCCTCGGCGAGGCGTGGCAGCACCACTTCTTCGGTGGCGCCCTCCCCAAGCACCGCAAAGCGGGCGAAGTAAAGCTCAGGGTAGGTGCGGACGGCCTCTCGCACAAATTTCGATGCTTCCTCCTGACCGATCGGTAACTTAATAGCCCTAACCCGGGCAGTTCGGCTGGCTGGGTCGAGACGGAAATGCCTGACTTGCGACGGATCAACTCGCGCAAGAATGCTCGCTGAATGACTAGAAATAACCGCCTGAGCTCGATTCCCGCTCGTTAAATCTTCGATTTGCCGAACGATGCGTGAAAGGTAGAAAGGAGCGAGATTGTTCTCCGGTTCCTCGACCGCGATGAGCGTCAATGCAGGCAGAGGCACTCCGCCAGGCTGGAATCCAGCCGCCTCCGGGTCATCGGCGATACCGCCCTCGACATCCAGCGTTGCTGCCGTCATCGCTAAATGAAACAGCGAACGCTGTCCATCGCTCAGCTCGTCGAGCGCGCGCTCACGGCCTGCTATATCGGGATGGAAAACTACTTCGACCTTTCGGATGAACTCCTGAAAACGCAGGTCGACTGGCCGAAACAGTGGAGTCGTTTCAGTACCTGCGTTATGGACCTCTTGCCAACGTCGCTGCACAGCGGCTGCAACGAGGTCTACAGCAGGCTCACCGGCGAAGGCGCCATTCAGTGTGGCACCGGCTTCGGAGAATGTATTCCGAACACCCTGAGACCAGTTGATTGCACGCCATAAACGTCCACGCAGAAAGGCCGTTACTTGGGATGCGCCATCGCGCGATGCGGGCACATAGATCATCTGGATGCGATTGCGGTCGATAGCCTTCAGCTCAATGCAATCAGCCTCGTTGAATTCTCCGAGGTTACGAACTGCGCGATATTTCTGCTCAATGAACCCGTCAAGTGATCCGTCATCTGTCCAGGTTGCTTCCAGCCTAAGTCGACATTTCAGCCGGCCTGCTTCGTCGGCGGCCATCTGGTTGAAGAACTCCGGAATAGCTACCCCATCATCTCCATTGTCCAGTTCGGGAAAAGCGATGATTGCCTCAAGCACAAAGGTACGCTGGACCGGCGCAGCAGTCTCATCGGCGGGAATATGAAAGTCATGGAGCCTCAGACGCCGATGCTCCCCGGTGATGCCGAAGAGCCGCTGAAGCGCCTGCATCACCGCGGTCTTGCCTGCACCATTGACGCCTATGAAGGCCGTGAGACCGGGCGTGAGATCAATCGTCAACGCCTCAGGACCGAAGCATCGGAAATTGATCAGATTGAGCCGCTCAATGAACATATCTATACGACCTCCAGACTTGGAGTCTCGATTGTTTGGTGTAGTCGCTTGATGGTCAAGTGCGGTACCGATCGATCGATTAATCGGTAAACACTCAACTCAGACCGCTGAAAATCATTCCAGGCCTTGTTGAGCCAATAGACATTGGCTTCGTTCAGGCATACTGGTGTTGCCGTTGGAAGCTATGAAGCCGTCTTGTACTTTAGCCATCACACGCAAATCCAGATATAATCGCAGAAGCCCCCTAAAGATGCTCCGTTTGAGCAAGAAACTCAGCACATCTAAATTTATTATTAATATTAGAACGCCTTAAAAAACTGAAATCAAACACCAGCAACTGATCTAGCCTCAACAATAGCACGCTGCCTTTTAAACTCTTCAACTTCCTTCAAAACATACTCAACATGGTGAGTAGTATCAATAGCAATCCACTTTGATGCCAACCCTCTAAACGCCCAGTGGCTACAATCTAGGAGTTCTTTGTCACCCCAGCTAAATTCCGGCCCTTCATAATATCCAGAATCGATAATTTTCTGGGCAAGGCCATAGTATTGACCACCCTTCTCACCAGTTTTTAACTGATAACCTCGGGCGATAAAATAGCCATCCTGAATGGTATATCTAATTTTACCGTTCTGATTGCCTGCCCCACCCGACACTAGAGAGCCAGGCCCCCTCACACCATAATCGGAAAAACCTACATCTTTAAAGCCTTGCAGAGAAACAATACTTTTCCATGCAAGCATTTCTTTGCGAGGAACTGTTTTCTCTGTGCTCGGTAATGGAACAACCGAGGAAATATAAGCACCTATTGAACAACCCGAGACGACAAATTTTTGATGCCCAGCACGCCTAAAAATTTCAATTACACGCTCGGCCTGCGTGGTTATTTTAGGAATCTCATACTTTGCGGATGTGACATCACCAAAATCGATCATAACTGCTGTCGCACGAGGATCATAGTTAAGAGTAGCTGCAATATCTTCCAACCTGGCTAAAAACTCATCTTCCTCGGCCATCTCTTCCGCAGAGTCAACATTCATCACAAGCCTAAGAATGACCTCCTTATCTGCCTTGTGAGTTAATCCTTTGAATGCGTATACATATATCGGATCATCCCAACGCATACAATCCACAACGGGAGTAACTCTCACTCCAAAATGTTCTGCTTGCTTACAAAAAAACTGGATTACATGTTCACCACCTTCAGTCTGGGCGTTAGGCGCCCATAGAGGCAAATCTACATAAGCATCCCTGTGCTTCCATACCTTAGAGATGGCATGAGCAATATTTGTAAGAAACGCTTCTACAACTGAGACATTCTTTCCTTTAAACTTTTCCTTGTCTTTGTCTGTGATCTGAGGCACGTCAAACCAAGGCTTAAGATTGTTCCTTGTGCTCTCAAAAAGGCAGCCTAACGCGTCTAACTCTCCTTCTTTAGCCTTGAGTATTGGAATATAAGTTGATTGCATTTTCATTCACCTTCTGAAGTATTAAAAAACAAACTTCTTACATCCCCATGCCCGATCAGGTCATTGTACAACTGATAATTTTCCGTCTCCCTCCTTATCCTACCCGCGATAATAGAAGGATGAATTTTAAGCTCCCTTGATAGCTTATCTATATTTTCACGACTTGGAGCAAGGCATGCCTCGCTACGCCGCCATAAAATACGGGGAATAAACGCCTCTCTAGCAAGGCGGTTCGCTTCGGCTTCTCTCTTATCTTCAGATGTAGCATCCAAATCATCGAGAAAGGTTTCATTTTTTCCTACGTGCTTCCACAAATGAGCAAGCTCATGCAACAGCGTAAACCAAAAATTGTCCAGCCTATCATGACGCAATGTCATACCAATTATAGGTCGTCCATCTACATCCTTTAAAGCTGCCCCATCCAACAATGTGCCCTTCAAATGAGGCTCCACTATCAGGGCGATACCACTTTTTTGCAAAAACTCTACCGCCAGCAAAGGCCCATTATCAAACCAGCTTAAGCGAGCAACTTCTTGTAAAAAAGAAGCTGACATGACACTTTCACTAAAAACACCGATTGAAGATTTTTTTTCACGAGACTTCTGAATCACCCTTACAAGCCATGCATAAAGAGCATATTTAGTTGTGGGTGAATAAGCATCCCCAGCAAGTGAGCGTTTGAAAGCCGCATCCCCGAACTGCCATCCAATTTGAGATATAAACTCTTGAACAATATCCTCAGTTGACCGCGATACTTTTCCAGCAAACTTTTGGATCCACCCCCTTGCAATCATCTCCTTAACGGGAAATCTGGACCAATCAATGTCATTTTTTGTTTTTTGGCTTTCAGAATCACCCACACCTATAAGTGTTTCTGCTGAAATACCTAACCCGATTGAGATGGCTCTGATCATCGGGACAGTTAATGGTCGTTTCCTCGACAATATCTCTGAAACTCTACTTCGCGTTCCGAAATAGGGTATAAGATCGGCCTGTTTATACCCTTTCTCTTGCATACGAAAAATAATGGCATCTACGGGATCAGGTAGCTCCACGGGATAGCGTTTGCTCTCATATGCCTCTATCAGCACGATAAGTAACTCAAGACGCTCACTGCTTTCAGATCCAGGGGTCGGCATAAGAGTCATGAGCTTATGGAGTTCATCCAAGTAAGCTCTATGCTGCTCTTCTGTGCGAATTACCCTAGTATCCATTTGCATCTTCTATATTTACCAAACCGGTGATCAAAACTACTTTTTGCGGAAAGCTCACAAACACCTCTATAACATGCAGCCCTGAAGACACTGAAAAACGGTATTTACCAGAGCCTATTTCTAGTGCCTTAGGGAATTGCGTCAAGACATCCCCAGGTCCGGCCCACGCCGCATGGCACACCTCTGAAAGCCAGGCTGACACCCAAAGATCTGTAGCCCTCTCTCGCCCCCTGAGGCTTTCGAGCTTGTCCCTACCAAAAAGATGCATAAATGTGTTCCCAATTTGGGATTATAATACGTCGGAAAGCGGCCATCGTCAATTAATATTCCCAATATGGGAACACGGCCAAGTCATGGCCTTTTACCATCGCTATTCGTTTTAGCAGAACACATGCTCCTTTAGGAAGACCCCCCGCACCCCGCTTAGTTAATATTGCTTTTGTGGAGGCTTCAGCCGTGTGCTGGGAAACTCGCATGCACGGTTCTTAGGGGGTTTGATGAGGGTAACCGTGCCTGACAACCCGACAACCAGATCCGGCCGTGGGCGCGGAGTCGCAAGAATTGGCCACTTGCCGGCTCACTGCCCAGCGACAAACGAGCGGCAGCGCTCATGAGTCTGATCCAACCTGCACGGTTCAACGGGCATGACCCGCCGCATGCCATCTGAAGGATGCACTCACGCGCCTACCGACGTACCGAGCGAGTGAGATTTCCGAGTTGCTACCGCACAGATGGTAACCGGCTTAGTTACGCAAGACGGAGGCCCGGACGCATACCAAATCACCAAGGCTCACTAGGGACGAGCCCAATGCTTCTCGCAGGTCGTGCCTGAGGACCCACTACCCTGATCGGCGGCCTTGGCGCTCATACACCACTGGCTGCTTGCATTGAAATTTTCGGGCAAGCATCGCCCGCCTGATTTCACTATTCTGTGCCCTAGGAAGCACCCATTAGTGAAGACGGGGCGAAACTAGGCACTTTACAGTCAATAGGTATTACCGCGATGCACAGTTCAAGGAGCAGGAAAAGGCTAAACTTTGGCTCACTCAGTTTGACAATAAGCCAGCTAACCTCGCACTCGCTGAGAAACTGTTGGATTCGGTCAACTACTGTCCTGTCATTGAGCTCAAAAGCAGCCTGATCAAGCTACTTCGCCAAAAACTCCCACTTAAAAGCGGCTCAAGGCCGCTATTTCCGTAGCTTCCAGGCGTTCAGTGGGCCTTAGTGGAAGCAAATATGGCGCAGCGGACGAGACTCGAACACAACCAAACCTCTCAAATGGTAAAGCTATTTAGATCCAAGATATCCGTGGGAGTAAATGTGGGAGTATTTTTCAGGCATGAAAAAGCCCAACCTTTTCAGATTGGGCTAAGTCATTGAAAAATATGGTCGGGACGGAGTGATTCGAACACTCGACCCCTAGCACCCCATGCT
>Ga0182008_10002000_pt1 | contig 13091 bp, 10 predicted proteins | sample Sormic07211129_1_FD_120482 | JGI IMG/M metagenome (GOLD analysis project Ga0182008, IMG submission 120482) | Rhizosphere microbial communities from Sorghum bicolor, Mead, Nebraska, USA - 072115-129_1 metaG | ecosystem: Host-associated > Plants > Roots > Rhizosphere | place: USA: Nebraska...
CTCACCAAGAAGCTCAAGGCCGCCGACGTCGTCATCCTCGGCAAGACCAACATGGACGAGTTCGCCATGGGGTCCAGCACGGAGAACAGCGCGTACGGGCCGACCGGCAACCCGTGGGACCTGACCAGGATCCCCGGCGGTTCCGGTGGCGGTTCGTCCGCCGCGCTCGCCTCCTTCCAGGCACCCCTCGCCATCGGCACCGACACCGGCGGCTCCATCCGCCAGCCGGCCGCCGTCACCGGCACGGTGGGCGTGAAGCCGACGTACGGCGCGGTCTCGCGCTACGGCATGGTCGCCTTCTCCAGCTCCCTGGACCAGGGCGGCCCCTGCGCCCGTACGGTCCTGGACGCGGCGCTGCTCCACGAGGTCATCGCCGGTCACGACCCGCTCGATTCCACGTCCATCGACGCGCCGGTCCCGCCGGTCGTCGAGGCGGCCCGCAACGGCAGCGTGGCGGGCATGCGCGTCGGCGTCGTCAAGCAGTTCCGCGGCGAGGGCTACCAGGCCGGTGTCATCCAGCGCTTCGACGAGTCCGTGGCCCTCCTCAAGGAGCTGGGCGCCGAGATCGTCGAGCTGGACTGCCCGTCCTTCGACCTCGCGCTCTCCGCGTACTACCTCATCGCGCCCTCCGAGTGCTCCTCCAACCTCGCCCGCTTCGACGGCCTGCGCTACGGCCTCCGCAGCGGCGACGACGGCACCCACTCGGCCGAGGAGGTCACCTCCCTCACCCGCGCCGAGGGCTTCGGCCCCGAGGTCAAGCGCCGGATCATGCTCGGCACGTACGCGCTGAGCTCCGGCTACTACGACGCCTACTACGGCTCCGCCCAGAAGGTCCGCACGCTCATCACGCGCGACTTCGAGAAGGCCTTCGAGCAGGTGGACGTGATCGTGTCGCCCACGACGCCCACCACCGCCTTCCCGATCGGCGAGCGCGCCGACGACCCGATGGCGATGTACCTGGCCGACCTGTGCACCATCCCGACGAACCTCGCGGGCAACTCGGCCATGTCGCTGCCCTGCGGTCTCGCCCCGGAGGACAACCTCCCGGTCGGTCTGCAGATCATCGCCCCGGCGCTGAAGGACGACCGTCTTTACAAGGTCGGCGCAGCCGTCGAGGCCGCCTTCGTGGAAAAGTGGGGGCACCCGCTGCTCGAGGAGGCTCCGTCGCTGTGACCAAGGCACTCACCAAGGCTCAGGACTTCAAGAAGTCCAAGTCCGGTACGTACGTGTCCATCGCCACCACCGCCTTCGGCGCGCTCGGTGTCGCCAAGCGGATCAAGAAGGCCCGCGCGGAGCAGGACACACTGCGACTCATCGACGCGACGGTCGCCGCCGTCGGCATCGTCACCGGCCTGGCCATCCTTTACCGCGAGCTGAAGCGGCTGGGCGACGACGACGTCCTGCTGGGCTGAGAGGGAAGTTTCACCGTGACCACCACGACCGACCTGGTGTCGTACGAGGACGCTCTCGCGTCGTACGACCCCGTCATGGGCCTTGAGGTCCATGTCGAACTCGGCACCAAGACCAAGATGTTCTGCGGCTGTTCGACCGAGCTCGGTCAGGACGCCAACACGCAGACCTGCCCCACCTGCCTCGGCCTGCCGGGCTCGCTCCCGGTCGTCAACGCGACCGGTGTCGAGTCCGCGATCAAGATCGGTCTCGCGCTGAACTGCGAGATCGCCGAGTGGTGCCGTTTCGCCCGGAAGAACTACTTCTATCCGGACATGCCGAAGAACTTCCAGACCTCCCAGTACGACGAGCCGATCGCCTTCAACGGCTACCTCGACGTACAGCTGGAGGACGGCGAGACCTTCCGGGTGGAGATCGAGCGCGCCCACATGGAGGAGGACACCGGCAAGTCGACCCATGTGGGCGGCGCGACGGGCCGTATCCACGGCGCCTCCCACTCGCTGCTCGACTACAACCGCGCCGGCATCCCGCTCATCGAGATCGTCACCAAGCCGATCGAGGGCGCGGGCGAGCGCGCTCCCGAGGTCGCGCGGGCCTACGTCCGTGAGCTGCGCGAGGTCATCAGGGCGCTCGGCGTCTCCGAGGCCCGTATGGAGATGGGCCAGATGCGCTGCGACGTGAACCTGTCGCTGCGCCCGCACGGCACCGAGAAGTTCGGCACGCGGAGCGAGACCAAGAACGTCAACTCCCTTCGCTCCGTGGAGCGTGCGGCCCGGTTCGAGATCCAGCGGCATGCCGCGGTGCTCAGCAGCGGCGGGACGATCATCCAGGAGACCCGGCACTTCCACGAGGACACGGGGTCCACGACCTCGGGCCGGGTGAAGGAAGAGGCCGAGGACTACCGGTACTTCCCGGAGCCGGACCTGGTGCCGGTCGCCCCGTCCCGTGAGTGGGTCGAGGAGATCCGCGCCGGTCTGCCCGAGCTGCCGCTGGCCCGCCGCAACCGGCTGCTCGCCGAGTGGGGCATCTCCGCCACCGACATGCAGGCCATCCTCAACGCCGGTGCGCTGGACCTGATCGTCGCCACGATCGACGCCGGTGCCGACGCGGCCTCCGCCCGCAAGTGGTGGATGGGCGAACTGGCGCGCAGCGCCAACGAGTCGGGTCTCTCCCTCGACGAACTCGCCATCACCCCGGCGCAGGTGGCCCGGGTCACCGAGCTGGTCGCGAAGGGTGACCTGAACGACAAGCTGGCCCGCCAGGTCATCGAGGGCGTCCTCGCGGGCGAGGGCACCCCCGACGAGGTCGTCGACAAGCGCGGTCTGAAGGTCGTCTCCGACGAGGGCGCCCTGACCACCGCCGTCGAGGAGGCCATCGCCGGCAACCCGGGGATCGCCGACAAGATCCGCGGTGGCAAGGTGGCCGCGGCCGGCGCCCTGGTCGGCGCGGTCATGAAGGCGACCCGCGGTCAGGCCGACGCGGCCCGCGTCAAGGAGCTGATCCTGCAGCAGCTGGGCGTCAGCGAGGGCTGAGCCCCGACACGCGGTACGGCCCCGGAGGGATGCCCTCCGGGGCCGTACCGCTTCTGCTTACGGCTGTCTGCTTACTGTTGTCCGCTTACGGCTGTCTGCTTACGGCGTCCCACGACCCGTACGAATCCCAGCGCGCGGCCCTCGTCCGCCCGCACCATCTCGCCCACCCGGCGGGCCATGGTGCGGTGGAACTCCTCGGGGCTCTCCTCGGCGACCACCTCGCACCACAGCAGCCAGTCCCGCCAGCCGTCCGGCTGCCAGTCGGCGGCCTCGACCTCGACGGCGCCGCTGCGCGTCCAGTGGCGCCGCCACCAGTCGGCGGAGTGGAAGCACCAGTAATCAGGCTCCCACCAGGGCCTGAGGTGCTCCGGCGGCTCGGTGCCCTCCGGTTCGCTGCGGAGTGCCGGTACGACGATCCCGATCCGTCCGCCGGGCTTCAGCAGCCGTGCGAGGGTGGGCAGATAGAGGTCGTCGGTGCCGAAGTACTGGTACGCGTCGATGCTCACGATCGCGTCGAAGGACCCCTCGGCGAAGGGCAGCTCGTGCGCCTCGGCGCGTACCGCCTGCACCCGGTCGGCGAAGCCGGCCTCGGCGATCCGCCGGGCGTTGTCGTCGGGCCCGACCCAGAGGTCGGCCGCGGTGACCTGGGCGTGGAACTCACGGGCCAGGAAGATCGAGGTCATCGCGCGGCCGCAGCCCAGGTCGAGGACGCGCGCGCAGGGGCGCAGGGTGTCCAGACCGAGCGCGGGGGCCAGCCATTCCAGCAGCCACAGGGCGTTGGGGCCCATCTGGTTGGCGACGGTCCAGCGGGCGTCGTACTGGCTGCTGCGCGGGTGGGCGGGGTGGTTCAGACGGTCAGAAAGGTCGTCGTCCGTGGTCCTGATGTCGGACATCGCTGAACGGGCTCCTTGTGATCTTCGTAGTGGAAGTCGATGCGTAGGAGCTCGGTCGGACCTTCAAACAATGCACCCGCTTCGGTCTTCGGCGAGGAGCCGGTGAGGGCTGACCAGCGGAAGCTAGCAGCTGTGCGGGTCGCACCGCGACCGCTTTCCCAGGAGGACGCGCTACGCTCCACGGCCATGAGCGGACGAGATGATTCCGAGATACGGGACGTCGAGGACGACTTGGACTTCGCCCACGACGCCCGCCGGGCCCGTTGGACGGCCACCGGGACCGGCACGCTGCTGACCCTCGCGGGGCTGGCCGCCTCGCTGCTCCGGCTGACCGGGCCCGCCCCGGCCGTGGTGCCCGGGGCCTACGCCTTCGGCGCCGCCGTCTGTGCGTTCGCCGCGGTCCTCGGCGCCCGCGGGCACACGCGCCGGGCCCTGTGGCTGCTGATCGTGGGGGCGATGGTGATGGCGCTGGGGGACCAGTTGGACTGAGGTGACAGAGTCGCCGTTACTGTCCTGTGATCTGCCTCGCACTCCTGTGAATAAACCCACGAATGGCATAAACGATCACTTCTGCCTGCAAACATGGTCATCACATTGCTCATGCGTTCTTTGCGGGCTGTTCATGTGGTGAACCACTGTTCCACGACTGTTCCCGGTCAAAGATCCACAAATCGTCCCCGGGAGCTCGTACGTGGCAGCCCTTGCACGCTGGTGTGTTCGGAACCGTCTCGTCTCGGTGCTGCTCTGGCTCCTCGCCTTCGGCGGGGTGACCGCGGCCGCCGCCGTCACCGGCTCGGCGTACTCCAACGACTACGAGGCCCCCGGCACCGAGTCCGGCGCCGCCACCCAGCTGCTGCAACAGGGGTTCCCGGGGCTCGGAGGGGACAGTGACACCGTCGTCTGGCACACGAGCTCCGGCACGGTTCGCGCCGCCGCCGTCGAGCAGACGATGACCGAGACCCTGGAGAAGATCTCCGACCTGCCCGGGGTCGCCTCCGTGAGCGGCCCGTACGGCGACGACGGCTCGGCCCGCATCAGCCAGGACGGGCACACCGCCTACGCCACCGTCACCTTCGACCACCGGGCCGAGGAGATCAAGAAGTCCCAGGTCGAGGCCGTCGTCCACACGGCCAAGGCGGCTGACGGCCACGGGCTCCAGGTGGAGCTGGGCGGCAGCGCCGTCGCGCTCACCGAGTCCGGCGGCGGCCATGTCGCCGAGATCGTGGGCGTGGTCGTCGCCGCGGTCGTGCTCTTCCTGGCCTTCGGATCGCTCGCCGCGTCCGTGCTGCCCATCGCCACCGCCCTGGTGAGCGTGGGCACGGCGTACGCGGCGATCGTGCTGCTCGGACACGTCATGACCGTCGCCGACTTCGCGCCCATGCTCGGCATGCTGATCGGGCTCGGCGTCGGCATCGACTACGCGCTCTTCATCGTCACCAGACACCGGCGCGGGCTGAAACGCGGACTGTCCGTCACCGAGGCGGTCACCGGCGCGGTGGCCACGACGGGCCGAGCCGTCGTCTTCGCGGGTGCCACCGTTTGCATCGCCCTGCTGGGGATGCTCATCCTGCGGCTCAGCTTCCTCAACGGCGTCGCGGTCGCCGCCTCGCTGACGGTCGTCCTCACGGTCGCCGCCTCCGTCACCCTGCTGCCCGCGCTGCTGTCCCTCATCGGCATGCGCGCCCTGAGCCGGCGCGAACGGCGGCGGCTGGCGGAGCACGGTCCGCAGCCCGAGCTGCCGACCGGGTTCGCGCACCGCTGGTCGGCGTTCGTGGAGCGCCACCCCAAGGTGCTCGGCGTCGTCGCGCTCGCCGTCATGACCCTCCTCGCCCTGCCGACGCTCTCCCTCCACCTCGGCACCTCCGACCAGGGCAACGACCCCAGGACCTCGACCACCCGGCAGGCGTACGACCTGCTCGCCGAGGGTTTCGGACCCGGCGTCAACGGCCCGCTCACCCTCGTCACCCACGTCGACGGCGCCGAGGACAAGCTCATCCTCGACAACCTCGACGCGACCATCCGCACCACCCAGGGCGTCGCCTCGGTGACCCCGGTCACCTATGACACCGGCGGCGACACCGCGTACTTCACCATCGTTCCGACCTCCGAGCCGCAGTCGCAGAGCACCAGCGACCTCGTCGACCGGCTCCGCCACGAGGTGCTGCCGCCCGCCGAGACGGGGACCTCCCTGGACATCCAGGTCGGCGGTGTGACGGCGTCGTACGACGACTTCGCGGCCGTGATCGTCGGCAAGCTGCCGCTGTTCGTGGGCGTGGTCATCGGCCTGGGCTGTCTGCTCCTGCTGCTCGCCTTCCGCTCGATCGGCATCCCGCTGAAGGCCGCCGCGATGAACATCGCCGCCGTCGCCGCCGCCTTCGGCGTCGTCGTCGCGATCTTCCAGTGGGGCTGGGGCAGCGAGCTGCTGGGCCTCGGCCGGGCCGGCCCGATCGAGCCCTTCCTCCCCGTGATCATGGTGTCGGTGCTCTTCGGGCTCTCCATGGACTACCAGGTCTTCCTGGTCAGCCGGATGTACGAGGAGTGGCTGGAGACCGGCGACAACCGGCGCGCCGTGCGGGTGGGCCTCGCCGAGACCAGCCGGGTGATCAACTCCGCCGCGGTCATCATGATCTCGGTCTTCCTCGCCTTCGTCCTCAGCGGCGACCGCGTGATCGCCATGTTCGGCATCGCGCTGGCCTCCGCGGTCGCCCTGGACGCCTTCGTCCTGCGCACCCTCCTGGTCCCGGCCCTCATGCATCTGCTCGGCGGCGCCAACTGGTGGCTGCCGGCCTGGCTGGACCGCCGTATGCCCCGCATCAGCATCGAACCGCCCGAGTCCCGTGCCGCCCATGAGAGGCTCACCGATGTCGTGGCGGAACTGGAGAAGGAGCAACGGGGCGATGTACGCGATATCCCTGGGTGACGACGGAGCCGAACTGCGGCCGCTGGAGCCCTGGCACGCCGCGGAGTTCCTGGCGAACCTGGAGCGCGGCCGGGAGTTCATCGGGCAGTTCATCCCCTTCGGACAGAAGGCCGTCGACGTGCCCTCCGCACGCGAGACCCTGCAGCGCTACGCCGACATGCGCGCCGCCGACAAGGGGTCGCTGCACGGCATCTGGCTCGACGGCAAGCTCGTCGGCGGGGTGCTCACGCTGAACTTCGACGCGGAGAACGGCAACGGCGAGGTCGGCTGCTGGCTGGAGCCCGCCGCGACCGGGCGCGGGCTGATCACCCGGGCGATGCGGGTGCTGATCGACTGGGTGGTCGAGGAGCGCGGCATCCACCGCGTCGAGTGGATCGCCGCCTCGGGGAACGTGCCCAGTCTGAACGTCGCCCGGCGCCTCGGATTCACCCGCGACGGGGTGCACCGGGAGGCGTACCCCTATGGTGGGGTGCGGCACGACTCCGAGGTGTGGTCGATCCTGGCCCCCGAGTGGCGTGAAGCACGCGGGCGTGCCGCAGACGACAAATAAGACAACAACCAAGACAACAAATAAGACGGAGGCTCTTCCGATCGCTCCCGGCGATTCTTAGAGACCTCTCATCCAGCGTCCGTACGGTGCGAGGTATGGGAACCACCAAGACTGATGACGAGGCCGTGACCGTGACCGAGGCCACCGAAGTGAAGCCCGACGAGGAGACGGTGGACGCCACCGCGCCCGAGACCGACGAGGAGGCGGCCGTCGAGGCCGACCTTGTCGCGAACGGCTCCGAGGGCGACGAGGAAGGCCCCACCGGCGTCGGGCAGGGCGCGGGTGCGATCGTCTCCGCGGCGCTCGGTGTCGTCTCGCTGACCGGCAGCTGGGTGGGCACCATCGCGTCCGCGCGCCAGTCGCTCATCGGCCAGCTGGGCGCGCAGACCTCGTCCTCCTCCAACATCAACAAACTGCTCAAGGAGGGCTACGGCGACGCCTGGCACGCCACCGCGCTCTGGGGCGGCGCCTTCGCGCTGCTCGCCCTGGTCGTCGGTGTCCTGGTCCTGGCGCGTCCCGCGTTCGGGGCGCCCGGCAAGCCGCAGGCCGGGTGGATCAAGTCGGTCTCCTGGGCCGGTGTGGGGCTCGGTGTCATCGGCCTCCTGCTGGCCGTCCTGAAGTACACCGACGTCCTGCTCGGACTGCCCTCCGCCGGCTGATCGCCCGCTGATCGCCCGCTGATCGTCCGCTGACCGTCGGCGGCCGTATCACCGCAGGTCCTGAGGGGTCTTAGGGCCTCCGTAAGCACCTTACGGAGGCCCTAAGACCCCTCACGCGCGTCTAAGGTCCCCGGCCCCGCCGAAGATGCGGAACTCTCCCGATGTGGCGCACCCCCCTCGGAGACGAAAGTGGAGTCATCGCACCGAGCGAGACCCACCGACCACCGTCTCACCAGGGACAAAGGGAAAAGGGACAAGGGACACACCATGTACGAGTTCGAGATCTCCCAGATGCGCTCCGCCGACCTGATCCGCCGCGCCGACCAGGAGCGCCTGGCCCGCGAGGCCACTCGCACCCGTCGCGCCGCCCGTCGCGAGGCCCGCCACGCGGCGGAGCACGAACCGCATAGTTTCAGCCTGCGCCGACTGCGCTCACGCGCGGCGTGAACACGGGCGCCCCAGGGGCCGGCCGGACGGGGGCCGGCCGGCCCCGCCCGAGGGGGCCCGGGGGCGGCAGCCCTCGGGGGACGGCCGGCCCCAGCGCACGGGAAACGGCAGGCCCCAGCCCCCGGGGGACGGCCGGCCCCACCCCGCCCACAGCGAAAACCGGTGCCCTCACCTCGGTGCCGCATGCGATGCTCGCCCCCGTGGAGACCAGGTCCGTAAGCCCCGTGTTCGTCGGCCGAGCCGAAGAACTCGGCACGCTCGACGACGCCCTCGTCCGTGCCGCCGCAGGCGACCCGCAGGCGTTGCTCATCGGCGGCGAGGCCGGCGTCGGCAAGACCCGCCTCGTCGAGGAGTTCGCCACGGCCGCCCGCCGGCAGGGCGCCGTCGTCGCACTCGGCGGCTGCGTCGAGATCGGCGCGGACGGACTGCCCTTCGCCCCGTTCTCCACCGCCCTGCGCGCCCTGCGCCGCGAACTGCCCGCGGAACTCACCGCCGCTGCCGCCGGACAGGAGGAGGAACTCGCCCGGCTGCTCCCCGAGCTGGGCGAGGCCACGGGCGGCGGCCGGCACGACGAGGAGGGCATGGCCCGCCTCTTCGAGCTCACCGCCCGCGTCCTGGAGCGCGTCGCCGCCGACCGCACCGTCGTCGTCGCCCTGGAGGACCTCCACTGGGCCGACGCCTCCACCCGCCACCTCCTCGCCTACCTCTTCCGCACCCTGCGCACCGGCCGCCTCGTCGTCCTCGCCACCTACCGCGCCGACGACATCCACCGCCGCCATCCGCTGCGCCCCCTCCTCGCCGAACTCGACCGCCTGCGCACCGTCCGCCGCGTCGAACTCGCCCGCTTCAACCGCGAGGAGGTCGGCCGTCAGATAGCCGGCATCCTCGCCACCGAACCCGCCCCCTCCCAGATCGACGACATCTTCGAACGCTCCGACGGCAACGCCTTCTTCGTCGAGGAACTCGCCGTCTGCGCCACCGAAGGCTGCGGCACCGGCCTCACCGACTCCCTCCGCGACCTGCTCCTGGTCCGCGTCGAGAGCATGCCGGAGAGCGCCCAGCGCATCGCCCGGATCGTCGCCGAGGGCGGCTCCACCGTCGAGTACCGGCTGCTCGCCGCCGTCGCCCGGCTCGCCGAGGACGACCTCATCGAGGCCCTGCGGGCCGCCGTGAACGCCAACATCCTGCTCGCCACCCCCGAGGGCGACGGCTACCGCTTCCGCCACTCCCTGGTCCGCGAGGCCGTCAGCGACGACCTCCTGCCCGGCGAGCGCTCCCGCCTCAACCGCCGCTACGCCGAGGCCCTGGAGGCCGACCCGACACTCGTCCCCGCCGACCAACGCGTCATGCGCCTGGCCAGCTACTGGTACCACGCCCACGACCCCGCCAAGGCCCTCCCCGCCGTCCTGGACGCCTCCGTCGAGGCCCGCTGCCGCCACGCCTACAGCGAGCAGCTGCGGCTCCTGGAACGGGCGATGGAACTGTGGGACACGGCCCCGGACGCCGTACGGGCCGAACTGCGCCCCATCGACTACACCGAGGTCTACCCGCCCTGCGGCTGCGACCCCGCCACCACACCCCTGCGCTACCTCGACCTCATGGCCGAAGCGGCCGTCGCCGGGCGGCTGTCCGGCGAACGCGAACGCGCCCTGAAGATCACCAAGCGCGCCCTGCACCTCCTGGAAAGGGAGGGCGACCCCCTGCGGGCGGCCTGGTTCTGGGTCCAGCGCTCCCTGCTGGTGCAGAACCAGGCCCGCGGCGACGGCTGGAAGGAACTCGACACCGCCCAGGAACTGGTCCGCGGCCTGCCGCCCTCACAGGTGCACGCCGAGGTGCTGGCCGCCGTCGCGGGCTGGTCCATGCTGCGGGCACCGGGCCCGGACGCCTTCCACGCGGCCGAGCGGGCCGTGGAGTACGCGTGCATGGTGGGCGCCGGGGACATCGCGATGAACGCCCGGCTCACGCTCGGTGGGCTGATGGTCCACGGGGGCGACATCGAGGCGGGTCTCGCGGTGATGCGGGAGGTCAAGGAGCGGGCGGTGCGCGACGGCGGCACCGTCATCGCCGGTCGTGCCTACACCAACCTGCCCTCGGAGCTGGAGTCGGTGGGGCGCTCGCGTGAGGCGGTGCCGATCCTCCAGGAAGGTGTCGCCTACACCCAGAAGTTCGGCCTGCTCAACACCGAGGCGTGGGTGTGGGCCAACCTCGCCGACTCCCTGTACTCCCTGGGCCGCTGGGACGAGTCCGAGCAGGCCGCGAAGGGCGCGCTGCGGCGGGGCCAGAACGCCAAGCCCCAGGGCTCCGGCGCCATGTGCCTGGCGTATGTGTCCCTCGGCCGCGGCGACGTGACCGAAGCCGCACGCCAACTGGACACCGCCCGCGGGTACTTCGGCAGCCACGACCCCATGCCTCAGCAGTCGCTGCCAGTGGCCGCCATCGCGGTCGGCATCGCCGCGGCCGAGGGCCGCCTCCTCGACGTGCGCAGCGAACTGCGGCGCGCGGCGGACGCCGGGTTCCCTCCCGGCACCGAGCGCTACGGCTGGCTCCTGCTGCTCGGCGCCACCATCGCCGAGGCGGACGCCCGTCCACTGCCCCTCGCCGGACAGGGGCGCGCCGAGGCGCTGGAAGTCGTCCGGGACACGGCCAAGAAGCTCACCACCGGCGCCCCCGTCTGGCTGGCCCACGAGAAGTGGGTCCGTGCCGAACTCGCCCGCGCCGAAGGCAGGGACACCGTCGACCTCTGGGCGGACGTGGTCACCGCCTTCGAGTGCCTGGACCGCCCCTACGACCTCGCCCGGGTCCGCCACCGCCTCGCCGAGGCCCTCCTGGCGGCCGGCGGGGACGACGAGCGTGACCGCGCCACGGAACTGCTGCGGCTCGCCCACGCCGTCGCCGCCCACCTCGGTGCCCGCCCGCTCGCCGACGCCGTGACCCTGCTCGCCCAGCGCGCCCGTCTGGCCCTGAACCGGGTCCCGGACCGGCGGCCCGCCGACCCCGTCGAGGCGCTCGGCCTCACCAGCCGGGAACGGGACGTCCTGCGCCTGGTCGCCGTCGGCCGTACCAACCGCCAGATCGCCGAGGAACTCTTCATCTCCCCGAAGACAGCCAGCGTCCATGTGTCGAACATTCTGGCCAAGCTCGGCGTCTCAGGACGGGGAGAGGCGGCGGCGGTGGCGCATCGAACGGGCCTGTTCCCGGTCGACGCCCTCGACTCGACCCGCTGAGGCACCGGACAGGGAGGCAGACACCGTGTTCAACGCGTTCGAGGAACTGTTCGCGCCAGGCCGCAAGCACACCAACGACGAGAAGAAGAGACTGGAGCTCACCCGGGAGGACGTCGGCGACAACGACCCGGGCCGCGGACCGATAGACCTCGACTCCGGCCAGGTCGTCATACGACCACCCAAGCCGCCGGAAGCCGCGGGGGCGGGGGAGCCGGAGGGGGCCGCGGGGTCGGGGGAGCCCGAGGAGCCGGGGGAGCCCAAGGAGCCGGGGGAGCCGGAGGACCAGGTGTACTGAGGGCGGTCCGCTCCGGTGCACTCCCGTCCGCTGCGGTGCCCCTCAGTCCGCTTCCCCCCCCGCATCCCTCCCCTACATCTACATCGCATCCCTCCCCTGTATCCCTACTTCACCTCGCATCGCTACTTCACCTCCAGCTCCAGAATCCGGTCGTCCCCGCTCTTCGGCGACCCCCTGCCGTCCGTGTTGCTGGTCGTCAGCCACAGCTTGTCGCCGCCCGCCGAGACCACCGTGCGCAGGCGGCCGTACGTGCCGGTGAGGAAGGCCTGTGGGGTTGCCGAGGCCGCCGTGCCCTTCAGGGGTATGCGCCACAGGCGCTGACCCTTCAGCGCGGCCATCCATATCGAGCCCTCGGCGTAGGCGATGCCGCTGGGGGAGGCGTCGTCGGTGTGCCACTGGGCTATCGGGTTGTGGTACTTCGGGTCGGAGGACCTGCCCTCGGCGTTCGGCCAGCCGTAGTCGTCGCCGGGCTTGATCGCGTTCAGCTCGTCCCAGGTGTCCTGGCCGAACTCCGAGGCGAACAAGCGCTGTTTGCTGTCCCAGGCGAGGCCCTGGACGTTGCGGTGGCCGTATGTGTACACGGGGGAGTCCGCGAACGGGTCGCCCGGGGCCGGGTCGCCTTCCGGGGTGAGGCGGAGGATCTTGCCGCCCAGGGACTTCTTGTCCTGGGCGAGTCCGCGGTTGCCGCTCTCGCCCGTGCCCGCGTACAGCATTCCGTCCGGGCCGAAGGCGATCCGCCCGCCGTTGTGGATGTAGCCCTTGGGGATGCCCTTGAAGACGGTGTCCGGTGCGCCCAGCTGCTCACCCGCCGGCTTCCCGGTGTCGTACAGCATGCGCACGATGCGGTTGTCCGAGGCCGAGGTGAAGTAGGCGTAGATCATGTGGTCCGAGGCGTAGTCCGGGGAGAGGGCGATGCCGAGGAGGCCGCCCTCGCCGGCCGGGGAGACCCCGGACACCTTGCCCAGCCCGGTCTTCCTGCCGGTCTCCGCGTCGACCTTGGTGATCGTCCCCCGGTCGCGGGAGGCGACGAGCAGGGCGCCGTCGTCGGGGAGCGGGGCCAGGCCCCACGGGGTGTTCAGGCCCGTGGCGACCGTGCGCAGCACCTTGACGGAGCCCTTGGCGGGCGGGGCCTGCTCGGCCGCCTGCCCGGACGGGGACGAG
>Ga0182008_10002002_pt1 | contig 13081 bp, 14 predicted proteins | sample Sormic07211129_1_FD_120482 | JGI IMG/M metagenome (GOLD analysis project Ga0182008, IMG submission 120482) | Rhizosphere microbial communities from Sorghum bicolor, Mead, Nebraska, USA - 072115-129_1 metaG | ecosystem: Host-associated > Plants > Roots > Rhizosphere | place: USA: Nebraska...
TCGAGCTGCTGATCACGCGCACGCTGGTGCTGGCGCCGATCTACGTGCTGGGCTTCAGCAAGGAAGTGATCGACGCCTACATCGTGGTGGTGGGCTTCCAGGCGGTGTTCAACCACTGCAACGTGAGCGTGCGGCTGGGCCCGCTGCGCTATGTGATCGTCACGCCCAACTTCCACCACTGGCACCACAGCCAGGACGTCGAGGCGCTGGACAAGAACTACGCGGCGCACTACGCCTTCCTCGACTACCTGTTCGGCACCGCGGTGAAGAGCACCCGGCTCTGGCCCGAGAAGTACGGCGTGCTGGGCGACTACGTGCCCAACGGCTTCTTCAAGCAGCTCAAGTTTCCCTTCGTGTGGAAGGGCTGAGCCGGTGATCGCCGCACGCCTGCTCGCCCTCGGGGCCGCGCTGCTGATGGTCGGCTGCGCCTCGCGCTTCGAGGCCTCGCCCGACGGCGGCCTGCCGCGGCTCAACGTCCAGAGCTCGGTCATCGCACCGGGCAACGGCGGCGAGCTCGTCACGCCGGCCGCGCTCGAGCCGGGCGACATCCTGCTGACCTCGGTCGCCACGTTGGGCTCCTTCGGCATCCGCCTGGGCACCTTCTCGCCGGTGAGCCATGCGGTGGTCTACCTGGGCGACGGCCGGATCGCCGAAGCGGTGGGCGACGGCGTGCGTTCGCGCTCCATCGAGGAAGTCGTGGACGAAGAGCAGATGGTGGTCGCCTTCCGCCATCCGGGCATGGACGCCGCGCATGCCGAGCGGCTGCGCGCCTGGGCGCTGGCCCAGGTCGGCACCCAGTACAACACCGTCGGCGTGATGCTCAACGCCCCCTTCGTGCTGAACCGCCGGATCTGCGAGCTGCCGCTGATCCCGGGCCCGGCGCGCGAGTTCTGCCTGCGCGGCTTCGCGATGGTGCAGCTCGGCGGCAGCCGCAACGATCAGTTCTTCTGCTCGCAGTTCGTGCTCGAGGCCTACAACCAGGCCGGCCTGCCCGTGACCACGGCCGACCCGCGCTGGGTCAGCCCGGCCGACCTGCTGCACATGCGCGAGGGCGACGTGCCCTCGATTCCCTCCACCCAACCTTTGCGCTACGTGGGCCACCTCAAATACAACCCGCCGCCGGTGATCACCGCCGACGGCGCCACCTCCCGTTGAACTTCTTCGACGCCATCATCATCGGCGCCGGCGCCGCGGGGCTCTTCTGCGCCGCGCAGGCCGGCCAGCGCGGCCGCCGCGTGCTGCTCATCGACCACAGCGAGCGCATCGCCGAGAAGATCCGCATCTCCGGCGGCGGCCGCTGCAACTTCACCAACCGCGACCTCGACCCGCGCGCGCCGCAGAAGCATTTCGTGGGCGAGAACCCCAACTTCTGCCGCTCGGCGCTGTCGCGCTACACGCCGCAGCAGTTCGTCGCGCTGATCGAACGCCACGGCATCGCGTACCACGAGAAGCACAAGGGCCAGCTGTTCTGCGACGGGCCCTCGCAGCAGATCATCGACATGCTGCTGGCCGAGTGCGCTGCGGGCGGCGTCACGCGCTGGCAGCCCTGCGCGGTGCGCGGCGTGACCCACACGCCCGACGACGGCGGGCGCTACCGGCTCGAGACCGACCGCGGCCCGGCCGAGGCGCCGCGGCTGGTCATCGCGACCGGCGGGCTGTCGATCCCGCAGCTGGGCGCGAGCGACTTCGGCTACCGGATCGCGCGCCAGTTCGACCTGCGCGTGGTCGAGCCGCGGCCGGCGCTGGTGCCGCTCACCTTCGCCGGCGAAGGCTGGGCACCCTATGCCTCGCTGGCCGGACTGGCGCTGCCGGTGCAGATCGAGACCGGCGCGAAGAAGGAACGCATGGTCTTCCTCGAGGACCTGCTGTTCACCCACCGCGGCCTGTCGGGCCCGGCGGTGCTGCAGATCTCCAGCTACTGGCGCGAAGGCGCGCCGCTGCGCATCGACTTCGCGCCCGGCACCGACATCGCCGCCGCGCTGGGCGAGGCCAAGGCGCGCTCGCGCAAGCGCATCGCCAACGAGCTCGCGACGCTGGTGCCCTCGCGCCTGGCCGATGCCTGGGTCGGCGACGATCCCGCGCTGCAGCGCCCGGTCAACGAGGCGGCCGACCGCTCGCTGGCCCAGCTGGCCGAACGCATCGCGCGCTGGCAGATCACGCCCAACGGCACCGAGGGTTACAAGAAGGCTGAAGTCACGGCCGGCGGCGTCGACACGCGCGCGCTGTCGTCCCAGACCCTGGAGTCGAAGCAACCCGGCCTGCACTTCATCGGCGAGACCGTCGACGTCACCGGCTGGCTGGGCGGTTACAACTTCCAGTGGGCCTGGGCCAGCGCCAACGCCTGCGCCGAGGCGCTCTGAGCGGCACGAAGTGCGCCGAGCCTGGGCAGTGCTATAATTTCCGGCTAACTTTGGCCCTCCCTCAACGGCCGCAAAAACCTTCAGTTGAGGAACCCCGGCCTGGGGCCTCGATCTCCCCCGGCCAACTTCAGTTCAACGAATCATTCATGACCACCATTCGCGTTAAAGAAAACGAGCCCTTCGACGTCGCCCTGCGTCGCTTCAAGCGCACCATCGAAAAGCTCGGCCTGCTGACCGACCTGCGCGCTCGCGAGTTCTACGAGAAGCCGACGGCCGAGCGCAAGCGCAAGAAGGCTGCTGCGGTCAAGCGCCACTACAAGCGCGTGCGCAGCATGCAGCTCCCCAAGAAGCTGTACTAAGCAGCGCTGGCTGGCCACGCCAGCAGCACGAGCCGCGCCGGGGAGACCTGCCGCGGCTTTTTGTTTTGCCGAACGACGACAACGTCCACGAAAAGAAGGAAGAACGCCATGAGCCTCAAGGAACAGATCACCGAAGACATGAAGACCGCGATGCGGGCCAAGGACGCCGAACGCCTGGCCACCATCCGTCTGCTGCTGGCCGCCCTCAAGCAGAAGGAAGTCGACGAGCGCGTGGAACTCGACGACGCCATGGTCGTGGCCATCGTCGACAAGATGGTCAAGCAGCGCAAGGACTCCATCGCCGCCTTCACCACCGGCGGCCGCACCGACCTGGCCGACAAGGAAGCCGCCGAGATCAAGGTGCTCGAGGTCTACCTGCCGCAGCGCATGAGCGCCGAGGAAGTCACCGTCGCCGTGAAGGCCATCGTCGACCAGTTGGGTGCCAAGGGCCCGGGCGACATGGGCAAGGTGATGGGCGCCGTGAAGACCCAGCTCGCCGGCAAGGCCGACATGGGCCAGGTCAGCGCCGCGGTCAAGGCCGCACTGGCCGGCGCCTGAACATGCCCAGCCGCCGCGCCCCGATTCCCAAGGCCTGCGCCTGCCTGGTCGACGCACGGGGCCGGCTGCTGGTGTTCCGCCATCCCGAGGACGGCAACATGCAGCTGCCCAAGGGCACGATCGAGCCCGGCGAATCGCCCGAGGCTGCGGTGCGGCGCGAGCTGCTCGAGGAATCGGGCATCGCCCACACCGGCGCGCTGGAATCGCTGGGCACGCTGGCGCGCCGCTGCGAAGCCGGCGTCGAGGGCAACACCCACCGCCACGCGCAGCTCTGGCACCTGTTCCTGATGCGTGCCGAGCAGCCGCTGCCCGAGACCTTCGAGCACACGGCCAGCGGCAGCCCCGAGGAAGACGGCCTGGTGTTCGCCTTCCGCTGGCTTGCGGCCGAGGACACGCTCGAGCGCTTCGCCCTGCCCTACCGCCAGACCATCGAGCGCGCGCGCGCCGCGCTGCTGCAACCGGCCGCCTGAAGCCCATCAGGCCATGGCGCGCACCGCCATGTAGAGCCCCAGCAGCGCCAGCCCGATCAGGAAGCAGCGCTTGAACAGCGCCACCGACAGGCGCTTGCGCAGCCAGGTGCCCAGCACCATGCCGACGATGGCCGGCACCAGCATCGCGAAGGAGCCGCTCAGTGCGGCCACCGGCAGCCCGCCATTGCCCGCCAGCCCGATGGCCAGCACCACGGTCGAGGTGGTGAAGGAAATGCCCATCGCCTGGATCAGCGAATCGCGCTCGAAGCCCAGCGCCTGCAGATAGGGCACGGCCGGCACCGCGAACACCCCCGTCAGCGAGGTCACCACGCCCGTGGCCACGCCCACCAGCGGCCCCAGCCAGCGCGCCCGCGCCGGGCTCACATGCAGCTGCCGCCCGGTGAGCCCCCAGAGCGCATAGACCATCAGCGCCACGCCCAGCGCCAGCGAGGCCCAGGCGCCGGCCGGCACGCCGAAGTACAGCGAGCCGCCCAGGGTGCCCACCACCACGCCCGCCTGCATGCCGGCGATGCGGCGCCACACCGCCCTGAAGCTTTCGCGCGGCCCGGTCTGCCAGAGGTTGGTGAGCAGCGAGGGCACCACCAGCAGCGCGGCCGCGCGTACCGGCACCATCCACAGCGCGAGCAGCGCCATCGAGACGGTCGGCAGCCCGAGGCCCACCACGCCCTTGATCGCGCCGGCCAGCATGAAGACGGCGGCGGTGGCGACCCAGTGCCCCAGGGCCAGTTCGTTTGGATTCGTCATGGCCTGCAGTCTGCCGGCCGGCGCGGCGGTTGAAAATGCGGCTCTTGCGCACCCGGCCTCAGGCACAGACTGAGGCCCTCCCGGAGTTCCCATGCGATTCGACCTGACCGACCTGCAGCTCTTCCTCCACGTGGTCGAGGCCGGCAGCCTGACGGCCGGCGCCGAGCGCTCGCACATGACGCTGGCCTCGGCCAGCCAGCGCGTGCGCGGCATGGAAGCGGTGCTGGGCACGCCGCTGCTGACACGCCATGCGCAGGGCGTGCGCCCCACCGAGGCCGGCCGCACGCTGCTGCACCATGCACGTGTCGTGCTGCAGCAGATGGCCCGGCTGCGCGGCGAACTGGGCGAATACGGCCAGGGCCTCAAGGGCCATGTGCGGCTGATGTGCGGCACCTCGGCGCTCAGCGAGCACCTGCCCGAGGTGCTGAGCCGCTTCCTCGCGCAGCACCCGCGCATCTCGGTGGACCTCGAGGAACGGCCCAGCCCCGAGGCCGTCGACGGGCTGCGCGCGGGGCTGTGCGACATCGGCATCGTCTCGGACGCGATCGACACCGAGGGCCTCGAATGCCACCCCTTCCGCCGCGACGACCTGGTGCTGGTGATGCCGCCCGGCCACGCGCTGGCCCGGCGCAAACGCGTGCAGCTGGCCGAGGTGGTCGACAGCGAATTCGTCGGCCTGCCCGCCGACAGCGCGCTCACGCAACTGGTCACGCTGCATGCGCGCGCGCTCGGCAAGCACCTGGCCTACCGGGTGCGCGCGGGCCACTTCGAGGCGGTGTGCCGCATGGTGGCCTACGGCATCGGCGTAGGCATCGTGCCGCAGGCCGCGGCCGAGCGCTGCGCGCGCACGATGAAGATCGCCCATGCCGCGCTGGCCGAGCCCTGGGCCGAGCGCACGCTGATGGCCTGCGTGCGCTCGTCGCAGGAGCTGCCGCTCAACGCGCGGCGCATGCTCGAGCACCTGATCGCGCCGCCGCCGGCCGCTACGCCCTGACGACCGGCCGCCCCTGGCGCGCACGCGCCGCCACGAAGGCGTCGAAGGCCTCGGCGCTGGTCTTGCGCGGCACATAGCCGAAGCGCTGCTTGAGCGCGCTGTTGCGCAGCACCGGCCGGTAGCGCAGGAAGTCGAGCTGCTCGGGCCCGTAGCGGCTCACCCCGAGCGCCGAACCCACGGCCAGCGCGGCCTGGAGCAGGCCCGCCGGCCAACCGATCGCACGCTTGCCCAGCCGGGCCGCGATCTCGTGGATCGTGAGCGCGCCGTCGCCCGCGAGGTTGTAGCAACCGGGCGGCGCCCCTCGCAGTGCATGCGTGATGGCGCCGGTCACGTCCTCGTCCCAGACGAAGACGAAGGGGCTGGCGCTGCCGCGGATCGCGATCAGCCGCTTCTTCTCGAACAGCGCGGTGATCTGGTTGTCGACCCGCTCGCCCAGGATGGTGCCGATGCGCAGCACGGTCTGCGCGAGCGCCGGATGCTGCAGGCGGGCCTCGGCCAGCAGCTCCTCGACCTGGCGCTTGTGGTCGGCATAGGCGAACACCGGGTTGCCGCGCAGCGGCTGCGACTCGTCGATCCAGTCCGGGTTGTCGGCGTGGTAGCCGTAGGCCGCACCGCTCGACGACACCACCAGGTGCCGCACGCCCTGCGCCACGCAGGCCGCGAGCACGTTGCGCATGCCGCCCACGTCCACCGAATGCTCGAAGGCCCGGTCCGAGCCCTGGCCCGGCGTGACGATGGAGGCCAGATGCACGACCGTGTCGATGGCGTGCGCGGCCAGCGTGTCGGCGATGCCGAGGTCGCGCACGTCCTGCTGCAGGTAGCGCACGCCCGGCCGCCGGCGCTCGGCCGGCACCTCGCGCACGTCCAGCGCGACCAGGCATTCGAGCGAGGCCCCGGCGAGCGCGGCCAGCACGCCGCGGCCGAGGAAACCGTCGCCGCCGGTCACGAGCACGCGCCGGGCGATCCAGCCTTGTGCGTCGCTCATGGCTGCACCGGCTTGCGCCCCCACCAGCTCGCGAGCGCCAGGCCCGCGATGATGTCCCAGAAGCCCCAGACGCCGGCCACCACCGCCATGCCGCCCAGGCCACCGAAGAAGCTGAAGATCAGCACCAGCCCGAGCCCCGCGTTGCGGATGCCGACCTCGATCGCCACCGCGCGCCGGTCGTAGTCGCCCAGCCCCGAGAGCCGCGCGCAGAGGTAGCCGGTGCCGAAGGCCAGGGCGTCGTGGATCACCACCGCCAGCAGCACCAGCCCCACGTAGTCGAGGAAGTAGCGCCAGTTGCCCGCGATCGCGCCCACGATGAAGGCGATCAGCGCCAGGAAGCTCAGGAGGCGCGCCGGCTTCTTGATGCGCGCGGTGAGCGTGGGAAAGCGGTGCGCGCAGGCCACGCCCAGCACGAAGGGGATGCCGATGATCATCACGATGTGGCCCAGCATGTCCAGGGGGTCGAGCGCGATGGTCTTGAGCAGTGCCGAGGCCGTGGGATGCAGCCCGCCCCAGAACGCGAAGTTGAGCGGCATCAGCACGATCGACAGCGCGTTCGAGATCGCGGTCATCGACACCGACAGCGCCACGTTGCCGCCCGCGCGGTGGGTGAGGATCTGCGAGATGTTGCCCGGCGGGCAGCAGGCCACGAGGATCATGCCCAGCGCGATGCTGGGCCCGGGCTGCAGCAGCAGCGTGAGCGCGAAGGTCACGGCCGGCAGCACGACGAACTGCGCGCCGATGCCCACGGCCATCGCGCCGGGCATGCGCGCCACGCGTTTGAAGTCCTCGATGCGGGTATCCAGCGCGATGCCGAACATCAGGAAGCCCAGCACCGCGTTGAGCAGCAGCAGCGAGGCGGGATTGAAGTTCAGGCGGATCTCGTCGACGGGCAGCATGGTGTCCTCACTCCGGCAGGGCGAGCATCGCCGAGGCCTCGCGCACGGCCGCGCGGTACGTGTCCTTGTGGACGTAATAGGCCATGCGTTCGAGCTGCAGGTACTTGAAGCCGCCCGACAGGTCGGGCGGCGGCCCCTGCACCGCCGCGCGCAGGGTGCAGGCCTTGGGCGAGTCCGCGGCCCGCGCGCGGAACCAGCGCGCCACCAGCTCGGCCTGTTCGTAGCGCCCCTGCCAGCCGATGCCGCTGGCCTCGATCATGCCGAGCACCGCGATGTTCTCGAAGCGCGGCGAGAAGATGTTGAGGTAGAGCCGGGGCGCCATGCCCTGCCACTCGAGCAGCTCGCGCTTGATGAAGGGATAGTGCAGCGCATAGCCGGTGGCCGCGAGGATCAGGTCGTAGTCGCTTGCGCTGCCGTCCTTGAAGTGCACCGTGCGGCCGGCCAGCCGTGCGACGTCGGCGCGCACGCCGATGTCGCCGTGGCCCACGTGGTGCAGCACCAGCGAGTTCACCACCGGATGCGACTCGTACATCCGGTAGTCGGGCTTGGGAAAGCCGAAGCGCACCGGGTCGCCGGTGAACCACTTGAGCACGGTGGCGTCGACCTTCTGCTTGAGCCACGCGGGCAGCGGGCGCTTGCCGCCCAGCGTGTCGGCCGGCCTGCCGAACACGTACTTGGGCACGAAGTAGTAGCCGCGCCGCACCGACAGGTCGACGCTCCGGGCGTAGTGCACCGCATCGACCGCGATGTCGCAGCCCGAGTTGCCGGCGCCCACGATCAGCACGCGCTTGCCCTTGAACAGCTCGGGGTGCTTGTAGTCGCTGGTGTGCAGCAATTCGCCGTCGAAGCGGCCCTCGAACTTCGGCCGCTTGGGCTCGGCCAGCGTGCCGTTGGCGATCACCACGCCCTTGTACTCGGCGGTCTCGACCCGGCCGTCGCCCGCGTCCACGCTCACGCGCCAGCGGGTGTCGGGCGCCTCGCTCACGGGTTCGACGTTGAGCACGCGCGTGTTGAAGCGGAAATGCTCGCGCAGTTCGAAGCGGTCGGCGAAGTCGCTGAAGTAGCGCCGCAGCTCACGGTGGCTCGGGTAGTCGGCCACGCTGTCGGCCATCGGGAACTCGGCGAACTCCGTGGTGCGCTTGCTCGAGATCAGGTGGGCCGAGTGGTAGACCGTGGAGCGCGGGTTGTCGATGTCCCAGAGGCCGCCCACGTCGCTGTGGGCCTCGAAGCCCTGGAAGGGCACGCCGTGTTTCTGAAGGTTGCGTGCGCCGGCCAGGCCCGAGGGGCCGGCGCCGATCAGCGCGATGTGTTCATGGATCGGTTCGGTGGCGGACATCAGGGCGGTGGTTCCTTCGAGAGACCCGGGATGGCGGTGGCGCCGGCCTCGCCCACGCGCGGCTTGCGCGGCTGGGCCCGCAGCAGGCGGTCGTGCAGGGTGTCGGGCAGCAGACCCAGCGCGCGTGACAGCCAGCCGATGCGGCGCGGCAGCACGATCTGCGCGCGGCCCGCGCGCACGCCGGCCAGCAGTTGCCGCGCGGCCGTGTCGGCCTCGAGCAGTCCCGGCATCGCGAAGCGGTTGCCGGCCGTGAGCGCGGTGCGGATGTAGCCGGGGCTGACGGTGTGCACCGAGACGCCCGTGCCGCGCAGTTCGGCGCGCAGGCTTTCGAGGTAGCGGATCAGGCCGGCCTTGCTCGCGCAATAGGCGCCGTTGCCCGGCATGCCGCGCCAGCCCGCGATGCTGGCCACCCCGACCAACGCGCCGCGCCGCTGTGCGCGCATCGCGGACAGGAAGGGCTGGAAGGTGGTGGCCGCGCCCAGCAGGTTGATCTCCAGCATGCGGCGCAGCACCGCCAGGTCGTCGGCCTCTGCCGTGTCGTAGCCGCCCGCGACCCCCGCATTGGCGATCACCAGGTCGGGCACGCCGTGGCGCCCCATCCAGTCGGCGGCCATGGCCTGCATGGGCTCGCCCTGCGACACGTCGGGTGTGTAGGTCGCGCAGCGCGCGGGCGCCAGCGCGGCCAGTGCCGCGAGCCGGCCCGCATCGAGGCCGACCAGTGCGACCTGCGCACCGCTGGCGATCAGTTCACGCGCCAGGGCCTGGCCCAGGCCTCCGCAGGCTCCCGTGAGAACAACGTTGCGAAACGGCGGCGGTGGCGAAGTCACAGGCGGGCGGCGCGGGCGCCGAGTGGCGAAGACCGAATCACTTTAGCCGCGGCGATGCAGTGCAACCCCTGGCATTTCCCCTTGCTGGCGCGTCCCGTCGAAACGAGCGGATCGCGCGGCGCCCGCATCGGACCACGGATGCGCGCGCGCGCAAACAACGCGAGCGTGCTTGCTTATGCGGTGGGGCGCGTGCCGGCGCGCCCGGCCCGGCTCAGGAGCCGGCGACCTTCATGCGGTTGATCAGCAGCGAGCCCGTGGTCTTGGCACCGTAGTTGTAGGTGTCGGCGCCCACGGCCTGGATGCCCATCAGCATGTCCTTGAGGTTGCCGGCGATGGTGATCTCCTGCACCGGGAACGCGATGCGGCCCTTCTCGACCCAGAAGCCGCTGGCGCCGCGCGAGTAGTCGCCGGTCACGTAGTTCACGCCCTGGCCCATGAGTTCGATCACGAACAGGCCGGTGCCCAGCTTGCGCAGCATCTCGTCGAGGTCGTCGCCGGCCTTGGTCAGGCGCGAGCTCAGCACCAGGTTGTGCGAGCCGCCGGCGTTGCCGGTGGTCTTCATGCCCAGCTTGCGTGCCGAATAGGTGCTGAGGAAATAGCCCTCGAGCCGGCCGGCGTCGACCACCTTGCGCGCCCGCGTGGTCACGCCTTCGTCGTCGAAGGGCGCGCTGCCCTTGCCGCGCGGCAGGTGCGGGTCTTCGGTCACGTCGATGTGATCGGGCAGCACCGGCTTGCCCAGCGAGTCGAGCAGGAAAGTGCTCTTGCGGTAGAGCGCGCCACCGCTGGTGGCCTGCACCAGGCCGCCCAGCAGGCCGGCCGCGAGCGGCGATTCGAACAGCACCGGGCACTCGGTGGTCTTGATCTTGCGCGACTTCAGGCGCGACAGCGCGCGTTCGGCCGCATAGCGGCCCACGGCCTGCGGGCTGGCCAGTTCGTCGGCCGAGCGCATCGAGCTGTACCAGGCGTCGCGCTGCATGTCGTTGCCCTTGCCGGCGATCGGCGCGACCGAGATCGAGTGGCGCGAGCTGGCATAGCCGCCCCGGAAACCGTGGGTGTGGGCGCTGAAGAAGTGGCTCTGCTGGGCCGAGACGCCCGCGCCCTCGCTGTTGGTGATGCGCTTGTCGGTCGACAGGGCGGCGGCCTCGCATTCGAGCGCCAGCTTCGCGGCGCCCTCGCTGTCGATGTCCCAGGGGTGGAACAGGTCGAGGTCGGGCTGTTCGCGCACGATGTCGGCCTCGTCGGGCAGGCCGGCGACCGGGTCTTCGGCGGTGAAGCGCGCGATGTCGTAGGCCGCCTGCACCGTCTGCTCGATGGCGGCGCCGGAAAAGTCGGAGGTGCTGGCGTTGCCGCGGCGGTTGCCGACGTAGACGGTGATGCCCAGGGATTTGTCGCGGTTGCGCTCGACGTTCTCGAGCTCGCCCTTGCGCACCGAAACGCTCAGGCCGCAGCCTTCGGAGGCCTCGGCCCCGGCGTTGGTGGCGCCGAGCTTCTTGGCATGGGCCAAGGCCGAGTCGACCAGGTCTTCGAAGAAGGAGCGGCTGTAGGCAAAGCCGGACGCGGGGCGCGTGGAGGATGTCGTCATGTGTTGGCTATGATACTTGTCGCCCCCAGTTTTCTTATCGCGCGGTCCTTTGCGGCCCAGGATTCACGCATGTCCCGCAAACCCAAAAAAGGCTATTTCGTCCGTGGAGAGTTCGTTGCAGAAGGCAGCGAGCTCGATCTTCAGCTCAAACGCGAGCTCAAGGGCACCGACGACGCCAGCAAGACCGACCTCAAGCGTGAAAGCGCCGAGCTGCAGAAGCTCGGCGAAGACCTGCTCGACCTGCGCGCCGGCCTGTTCGACAAGCTCCCCATCGGCGAAAAGCTGCGCGACGCCGTCATCGAGGCCCGCCGCATCACCAATTTCGAAGGCAAGCGCCGCCAGATGCAGTTCATCGGCAAGCTGATGCGCCTGCAGGACCCGGGCGTGCTCGACGCGGTGCGCACCGCGCTCGACGAGCAGCACCGCGGCCCGGCCGAGGACATCGCGGTGCTGCACGAGGCCGAGCGCTGGCGCGACCAGCTGATCGCCGACGACGATTCCTTGGGCGGCTGGATCGAGACCCACCCCGACACCGACAGCCAGCAGCTGCGCGCCCTGGTGCGCCAGGCCCGCAAGGACCTCAAGGCCGGCAAGCCCGGCGAGGCCCCGCGCCAGGGCAAGGCCTACCGCGAGATCTTCCAGCTGGTGCGCGCCCAGCTCTCCGTCCACGGCGGCGACGACCGCGCCACCGAAGCCGGCGAGGAATCGCAGGCGCGCGACGCATGACCGACAGCACGGCCCTGGCGCCGGTGCGCATCGGCATCGTCTCGGTGAGCGACCGCGCCTCGGGCGGCGTGTACGAGGACAAGGGCCTGCCCGCGCTGAAAGACTGGCTGAACCGCGCGCTCCGCAACCCGATCGACTTCGAGGCCCGGCTGATCCCCGACGAGCAGGCCGGCATCAGCGCCACGCTGATCGAGCTGGTCGACGCCGGCTGTTCGCTGGTGCTGACCACCGGCGGCACCGGCCCCGCGCTGCGCGACGTCACGCCCGAGGCCACGCTGGCCGTGGCGCACAAGGAGATGCCCGGCTTCGGCGAGCAGATGCGCCAGATCAGCCTGCGCTTCGTGCCCACGGCGATCCTCTCGCGCCAGGTGGCGGTGGTGCGCGAGCGCAGCCTGATCCTCAACCTGCCCGGCCAGCCCAAGGCCATCGCCGAGACGCTCGAGGGCCTGAAGAACGCCGACGGCTCGCAGGCCGTGCCCGGCATCTTCGCGGCCGTGCCCTACTGCATCGACCTGATCGGCGGCCCGTACCTGGAAACCGACGACACGGTGTGCAAGGCCTTCCGGCCCAAATCGGCGATCCGGCCCACGCGCGCGGCCTGAACTGTCTCCAAGGCGCCTGCAAAGGTGTCTTCTCCCCGTACAAATCCCGACGCTGCAGTGCAGCAGCGTGGGGCATAGTCGTCGACTGCCTGCATACCGGGGAAAGCCCGTCCTGCAGTCTTTCAATCACAGGAGACACCGCATGAAGTTGACCCGTCTGGCCGCCGGCCTGGTTCTGGGAATGGGCATGGCCTGCGCCGCATTCGCGCAGACCACGATGAAGATCAGCATCTCGACGGCACAGAACTCGCACCAGGGCGTGGCGATCGACACCTTCGCCAAGGAAGTCGCGGCCCGCACCAACGGCCGCTACAAGGTCGAGACCTCCTACAACGGCGCGCTCGGCGGCGAGCGCGAGTCGATCGAGGCGGTGCAGCTGGGCACGCAGGAACTGGCCTTCTCGTCGACCGGCCCGGTGCCCAACTTCGTGCCCGAGACCAAGATCCTCGACGTGCCCTTCCTGTTCCGCGACAAGGCGCATGCGCGCGCGGTGCTCGACGGCCCGATCGGCCAGGACCTGCTCGGCAAGTTCGACGCCAAGGGCTTCAAGGCGCTGGCCTGGGCCGAGAACGGCTTCCGCCACATGACCAACAGCAAGCGCGACGTGAAGGCGCCCGA
>Ga0182008_10002003_pt1 | contig 13080 bp, 8 predicted proteins | sample Sormic07211129_1_FD_120482 | JGI IMG/M metagenome (GOLD analysis project Ga0182008, IMG submission 120482) | Rhizosphere microbial communities from Sorghum bicolor, Mead, Nebraska, USA - 072115-129_1 metaG | ecosystem: Host-associated > Plants > Roots > Rhizosphere | place: USA: Nebraska...
AGCTTACTGTTCAGGTAACAAGCCATAATTAATTATTGGACTTAAATCCATAAAAAAAGCAGCCTTTCTATTCGAAAGGCTGCTTTTTTTTTATAACCACAATTCTATCTCCTCCCCTGGCGCAGGATAAAAGCCGCAAGCATCAGCGCTACGGATAAACCTGAAATACCTGGAAAAAGAATAAAAAGATATAGAAGTCCACTAACAGCAACTACTGCAAGCATAAATAACAAACCTTTTAAAGGTGTTTCCATCTTAAATGCCGCAATCAATGCAAAGACATAGAAGGTTCCGGAAAGTGCATATATAAACATAGCACAAAGATGAACATGTAATGTTAAGTTAATGTTAAGGATTGAGAAAAGTTATCAAGAATTTTCTCTGCCGACTTCACCCCGGCAAAACCGCCCCCCAATAATAACAATATGATGTTTTTTAGATGAGTCATATGAGCGGTAATAACTATACCATTCATATGACTCTATAGAAAGCCAAATAGTTTTAATTTATCCAACTTCTTCTTTAACGTTTCCAGTTCTCTTTAAAGCACCCCAGCCTTCCAGTTCTCCCCTCAAAGCCTTTCTGATGGAACGGAACAACACGATATACATCAATTGCCTCCAATAAAAACGTTGTGGAATAATGTAAAGCAAGTTTTTATATTTTTCTCTTTCCATCCTGTAAGCCAATAAGGCAAACAGCATATCCACAATAATGAAAATCACATAAAACAGCAATACCTGGCCAAAACCGTTTTGCAAACTCATAATGCTGTGAATTCCCTGAAAGGTCAAAGAATTTACCGAAGCCAGGGAACACAGACCGCTCACCAGCGAAATTACCATAAAAAGATCCGCTAATGGCGAAAACAATGGTAAAATAATCTGATAGATCAGAATATTCGGCATACCGATCATCCCAAAATAGCCATATTTTCTCTTCAACAAGGTATCCCGGTTTTTCCAGAAACTTTGCATTACCCCAAAACTCCATCTCAAACGTTGTTTCAGCAACATATTTACCGTTTCCGGTGCCTCTGTATAAGCAATAGCCTCACTTGAATTCTTAACAACATACCCTGCTCTCAAAATACGCATGGTCAGATCACAGTCTTCAGCAAGCGTATCTGTAGTAAACCCACCTACTTCCTGGATCACCTTTTTCCTGAAGGCACCAATAGCACCAGGAACCACGGTGATCGTATTTAAAAGATCAAAAGCACGTCTATCCATATTCTGTGAGGTAATGTACTCAATAGACTGCCATTTGGTAATAATATTATTTGCATTCCCAACCTTCACTGTACCCGCAACCGCAGCAATCTCATCTATATAAAAGAACCTCATCAGCTCCGTAATCGCATTTGCTTTCAACTGAGTATCAGCATCAATACAAACCACGAACTCTGCGCTGGCTTTTGAAATACCGAAATTCAACGCAGACGCTTTACCTCCGTTTGGCTTGGTAAACACCTTAACTTTAGGATGATCACTAAATTTCTCCGAGATCAGTTTAAAGGTATTGTCTTTAGAGCCATCATCAACAAAGATAAATTCCACATTTGGATAAGTCGTCTTCAATAAACTGTTCAACGTTTGTACAGCAGTAATTTCCTCATTATAGGCTGGTATGATAATACTCACCATTTCAGAAGGCTGTTCCAGGAGTAATTTCTGTTCCTTGCGGGATAACATCTTTTGCCGTATGGCCAAAACAGCAATAACCAAACTTCTTAAAATAGCCAGTATGATCGCAATTACAAACACAAAATTCAGGATCAGGTTTCCGTAAGAAAATATACTTAAAAACAAATAGTCCCCTGAACCGGTAAAACCACTGTCCGCATCAGATTTCAACGCAGGCATTAAATCCTCTTTCTTCTTTCCAATCAGATTCGCAATCGTGGTGAACTCATATCCATTCTCTTTAAAGAATTTAATAATTCTTGGAAGCGCCTCTACTGTAGCCTCACGGTTACCACCCGCATCATGCAGCAGCAACACATTACCCTTATCCTTCTGTTTTACTACAGCATTAAATATTTCATCCGCAGTAATACCTGGCTGCCAATCCTGAGGATCAATTGATTCCCCGATATTAATATAATTTTCAGCCCTGCTTTGCGCAACGGGTAAAATCTCAGCAGAGGTGGTCGGTTCCGCATCCGCGTTAAACGGTGGTCTGAATAAAATCGTACTATGACCAGTCACACATTCAATAATCTTTCTAGTTGCATTAAGCTCAAATTTTACACGCTGAGGTCCAACCCGTGACATATCCGGATGAAAGAAAGTATGGTTACCAATCTCATAACCTTCATTGAATTCCTGTAACAGCAAGCCCATATTCTTCTCTGCCATAATACCCACAACAAAGAAACTTGCCGGCACCTTATTCTTTTTCAAAATATCGATAATTTGGGGCGTATAAACCGGATCTGGCCCATCATCAAAGGTCAAAACGATTTTCTTCTCCGCAGCTCCATACCTTCTTATGGTATATTTGGTTGGCAATACTAAATATTGCTGATTACTGATTACATAGTTTGCGCTGTCCAGCTGGATATCAATCTTACCCTCTTTTGGCGTAGACACCAGATCCAGGACTTCACCTTCTCCGGCATAATCCACCCGGTCATTGAGCCCTATACGGGTTAATCTTTTTAAATTGATCCCTGTTTTTTTCAAAGAATCTATACTCAGGTCTTTAGTTATAAATTCCCATAACCTGGAATCCTCTGCGCCCATCCGCCAAATGGCCACACCGGCAACACCCCAGTCATCCGCTTTTCTAATCAGGTTAAAGTTTGTGGCTGCATCCGTAAAGTACACTTCATGTTTTAATTGCCCTTCATCCGTATAGCTATAACTCAGGTTTGCAGAGATAGGATCAAATTTCACTTTTGCATTATACCGGTTCGCATTCGCTATCGCTTGCTGATAAGTTACATTTTTACCTACACTCTGATCCGGCCAGTCGTAACCATAGCAGGCCAGACTGAGGATCACTTTATCCGATGAAATTTTACTGCAGATATTATCCAGCTGTTTCTCTACCCAAACCTGGTGCGAGATGTCGCCGGCGTTACTCATTTCACTATGCTGATCATAAGCCATCAGGAAGATGTAATCGTTATATTTCTCCAGTATTTTTGGATTATAATCATCGTTATCAGGTGAAATATCCTGCGTAACCAGTAGATTCTGAGCATGAAGCTGCTCATAAAGGTTCTTCTGGAAAGCAATCAGGGGTTCATCGGTTGTTTCTTTCAATTCCTCAAAATCCACATTTACCCCATGAAAACCATAAGCCTTCAGCTTCTTAATCAGATTGGCTATAAACCTGTTCTGCAAATCTTTATTCTTCAGCAGCTGATGTACAGCTTCGCCATCAAAACTATCATTATTAAAATTGGAGATCATCGCAATCCCCGTCTTCTTATTCTTATTGATGAGTGTAATCGCTTCCTTATCCACTTTATCCAAAAGGGTATCTGCGCCCCTGACCAGAAAGAAAGATTCAGTAAGCACCATATCCAGGCGTTTAATATTATCTTTAAGGTCTACCAGCGACTGAGGATCCCAATTCACATAAAAACCGGCATTGATCCTGGCTTTATTGTGCGGATGTTTAAGATGTTGTAATTTCTGGTTCTGCTGCATCTTCAACAGCATTTGCTTCTGAACCTTAAAGTCGCTGTACCGGGTTGATTTCTTAATCCTCTCCAGTTGTTTCTTGCTTAATGCGGTATTGGTATTTATTATAGGAAGAGCTGGATTACCCCCTTTAAGAAGGGTGTAAGCTACACTTACAATCGCCAGTAAAAAAACGACTATAATAACCCTGGTCACCCACTGAAAAGTGATCCACCTCTTTTTGGTATCTGTTTGAAATATCTGTTTGTCGTGCATTTCGCGCTTAGGCATTTAAAATGCAAATCTAATTTAAAATAACAACAAGTAATAAAAATGTTATATAAGCTTGTTGAAAAAATCTATATTACTCTTCGAGGACTGGACTCCTTGCCCCGCTGCGCTCTTGTGGCAAGGCGCCCTGAGGTCCTCTCGGATTAATATAGATTTTTTCAACAAGCTTATGCCCCCCTTTACACTCCTTCGCCGAAGCATAACTTATTTTTTATTTTCCATTTTTCAAAGCCTCCAAAATCTTCTTTGTCGACTCAAAGCTCGTATGCTGAAAGGCCTTGATCCCTAAACGCTGCGCAACCTGTACAAACATAATGCGATCATCAAAATACACGCACTGCGAAGGAACAGCCTGCGCAATACCCATGGCCAGCTGAAAGATACCCGGATCAGGTTTCCTCATTTTCACCTCACAAGAAGAAATAAAGGCATCAAAACACTCATGGAGCTTAAACTTCTCCACCCGGTAATCATTCAGCTCCTTCCCCTCGTTATTTACAGAAATAACCCTGAAACCGCAATCCCTTTTCCACTCCTTCAGCCAGGCCAGCATTTCAGGCAACTCCTGCGACTGGCTGTAAATGAATTCCTTAAAATCCTCCCTTAGAAAATCTCTGGGATGATTAAAAATAACCGTATCCAGATATTCATCAAGCGTTATTTTACCAATTTCATACACATTAAAGATAAAATTATGAAGCGCATTCACCTCCTCATAATCCAGTCCAAATTTCTCGGCAGCTAACTTACGGGACTCATGCCCCCAGCCATTCGTCAAAAGTATACCACCAACATCAAAAAACAGAATCCTGATATCGGTATTCTTTACATAGGGATTATCCATTTAACCTATTCATTTATTATGTGATCAATTTAAATTTTCTTTCTCCAAAATACGTACCTTTTCCAGTCTTCTCCGGTGCCGGTCAGCACCAGAAAATTCTGCTCCTAAAAAAGCCATGACCAATTCCTCTGCCGCTACATAACCTGTAATCCGGCCACCAAGACAAATGATATTTAAATCATCATCCTCCACCCCCTGATGGGCCGAAAAATGCTCCGTAATCAAAGCAGCACGGGCACCTGCAATTTTATTGGCAGCTACAGATGCACCCACACCACTACCGCAAACTGCAATACCCCTGCTTAACTTTCCTGCAGCTACAGCCTGAGCCAGGGGCACAATAAAATCAGGATAATCATCAGAGGTGTCCAGTTCATGAGCTCCAAAATCCTCTATTTCATAGCCCAGAGGCTTTAAATAAGCCATCAACTGCTCTTTCAATTCAAAACCACCATGGTCAGCCGCTATTCCAATTTTCATTCGCATATAATTTATTTCTTTAAAAGTCCTTTAGCTTTTCCTACCACATGATCTACGGTAAAACCAAATACCTTATATAAATCAGCAGCAGGAGCAGACTCTCCAAATGTTGTCATTCCTATAATATCCCCCTCATCTGTAACATACTTATGCCAGCCCAATGGCGAACCGGCTTCCACCGCCAGACGTTTCCTAAGGGCTTTAGGGAATACACTTTCTTTATAAGCCGCACTCTGTTTTTCAAACAACTCCCAGGAAGGCATGCTCACCACCCGGGCAGCAATCCCCTCTTTTTCCAATGCCGCCTGAGCATCCAGGATTAAACTCACCTCAGAACCTGTAGCGATCAGGATCAATTCAGGAGATTTTACATCAGATAAAACATAAGCTCCTTTTTCCAGACCACTTGCTGCTGCATATTTCTTCTGGTCAAGTACAGGAAGCGCCTGACGGGTCAATACCAGCACTACGGGTCCATCCGTATGTTCCACCGCCACCCGCCATGCCTGAGAAGTTTCATTTGCGTCTGCAGGACGGATCAGTGTAATGTTCGGGATTGACCTCAGAGAAATCAATTGTTCTACCGGCTGATGCGTCGTACCATCCTCTCCCAATCCGATACTGTCGTGTGTATATACAAAAACAGGCCTGATTTTCATAATTGCCGCCAGACGGATAGGCGGCCTCATGTATTCGGAAAAAATCAGGAAGGTAGCTCCATAAGGAATCAGCCCCTTGGTCAAAGCCATTCCATTCAGAATAGAGCCCATTGCATGTTCCCTTATCCCAAAATGGAAGTTACGGCCATCTCTTTTTTCCGATGTAAAAGAATCATATTCTTTAAGATTCGTATCGGTAGAAGGCGCCAAATCAGCTGCTCCTCCAATCAATCCCGGCAAATCAGCCGCAATAGCATTCAATACCTTGCCCGAAGCCTGACGGGTAGCCAGTTTATCTCCTCCCTCAAATACAGGCAATTTACTTTGCCAGTTTTCAGGCAACTTTCCTTGTAATATTTCTTCGTAAGCTGAAGCAAGCTCAGGGAACTTTTCTTTATAAGCCTTAAACAGTTCATCCCATTCCTTTTCTAGTTTAGCACCCTTTTCACCTGCTTCATGGTAAAAACGCAATACTTCATCCGGCACATAAAAGGACTTTTCAGGATCAAAACCAAAGAATTTCTTAACCAGTTTCACTTCATCGGCACCTAAAGGAGAACCATGCGAGCCGGCAGAATTCACTTTATTCGGGCTACCATAAGCAATCTGGGTCCTCACCTTAATCAAAGAAGGCCTCTGTGTTTCTGCTTTAGCATTTCTCACCGCGATTTCAATCGCATTGATATCATTCCCATCTTCCACCACCTGCACATGCCAGTTATAAGCCTCAAACCTTTTGGCTACATCCTCCGTAAAAGCAATGTCTGTACTGCCTTCTATAGAAATATGGTTATCATCATATAAATAGATCAAATTACCCAGTTCAAGATGCCCTGCAATTGAAGCAGCCTCCGAAGTAACCCCTTCCATCATATCCCCGTCACTACATATCGCGTAGATCTTATAATCAAACAGATCAAAACCAGGCTTATTAAATCTCGCAGCCAGGTGTTTTTGTGCAATCGCAAAACCTACACCATTGGCAAAACCCTGTCCAAGCGGCCCTGTGGTCACATCAATACCATCCGTAAGGCCATATTCCGGGTGCCCGGCAGTTTTACTGTTCAACTGACGAAATTGTTTAAGGTCGTCCAGTGTAAGCTTATACCCAGTTAAATACAATAAACTATACTGAAGCATACACCCGTGCCCCGCAGATAAAATAAAGCGGTCCCGGTTTGGCCAATGAGAATTCTTTGGATTGTAGTTCATGAATTTACTGTACAGCACATGCGCCATTGGGGCAGCCCCCATCGGCATTCCCGGGTGTCCGGAATTGGCCTTCTGTACCGCATCCACAGATAAAAGTCTGACCGTATTGATCGCTAGTTCTTCCAGTTTACTGTTATTTTCCATTGTATATCAATTAGGATTTAAATACTTATGAAACGCTTTTTAGAAAAAAACTGTTTTTATTATTTATCCCATTCACCCGATCTTTTCTAAAATTACCTTTTGCTTACATACCTTTCACCTTCATCGGCATCAAATAAACTGCTTTTGAAGCCGTAATAAATAGAATATCGTGGTTTTTACCACCAAAACAAACATTTGAAGTCCAGGGCTCTTTAATTTCTATATGGCCAATCCGTTTGCCCGAAGCATCATAAACGGTGACACCATTACCTGTTAAATAAATATTGCCCAGCTCATCCAGGGTCATACCATCAGTTCGCTGATCAATGAGCCCCTGTTTGCCCGAAAGCTTTCCATCTGCTTCTATCTGGTATTTAAAAACTTTGCCCGCCTTTCCATCTCCCACATACAGCAATTTACCATCCCTGGTCCCAACAATACCATTGGGTTTAAGCAAATCACCATCCGCAACCACCGGCTCCTTTTTACCCGCCTTCAGATAATAAACTTTTTCCCCTTTCATCTCCGGCGCCTGTCTGGTCCAATATTTTCTCTGAAAATAGGGATCTGTAAAATAAATACCTCCTTTAGGATCAATCCATAAGTCGTTAGGTCCGTTTAAAGCCAATCCGTCTACCCGCCCAAGCAGTATTTTTACCCGCCCTTTAGGATCAATAGACCACAGCTCATTATGCTCATCTGCACAGGCAATCAAATTCCCCTTTTTATCAAAATAGGTTCCGTTGGCACGACCGGCATGATCTGAAAACAAAGAAAGCTTCCCATAGGTGTCATATTTCCAAATGGTATTATTGGGCTGATCTGTAAAGAAAACATTGCCCTCTTTATCCGCTGCAGGTCCTTCTGTAAAATCAAATTGCCTGGCAACCAGCTTAAGACTATCTTGTTCAAATAGTGTTGCCGATACCCCATCCTGTGCCTCCACTTTTATAAAACCAATGACCGGTAAAATCAATAAAATACATCTCCAAAATTTCAAACGCATACTCAAATAAATCATTCTTTAAATCTTATAACAATGGCGACATCAATCTCGCCAGCTTCTCCATAAATTCCCTATAGATAGAGCGTTTCATCCAGGCTTCAGGATCGATCTGTACAGCCCCTTTCAAATCCTCGTAAAAAACAGCCCTCAGCTGCTCAGAAAAAGCATCGTCATACACGATACTGTTCACCTCAAAATTCAATTCAAAACTCCTGTGGTCCATATTGGCAGTTCCGATAATAGAAAGCTGACCATCGCATACCATCGTTTTTGCATGCACAAAGCCCTTTGTGTAGAAATAAATCTCCACACCTGCACTGATCAGATCACCATAATACGACCGGGCAGCAAAATCAACGGTATGGGAATCCGACTCGCCCGGAACCAGTAATTTCACCTTCACACCACTCAATGCAGCCACTGTTAAGGTATCCAATAAGCTTTCACCCGGAATAAAATAGGGCGTGGTGATCAAGATCTCTTCTTTTGAAGAACCAATCGCTTCCAGTAAAGAAAATAAAATGGTTGGATTATCTGAGTCCGGTCCACTTGCAGCAATCTGTACCACGGTTCCCTTACCGCTCAGAGGTTCTGGTACAGCAAAAAAATCTTTCTGCGGAAAAAGTTCCTCATCAGCACAAAAATTCCAGTCACAAATAAACAAATACTGAAGATAATAAACACCTTCTCCCTTAATCTTCAGGTGCGTATCCCGCCAGTAAAGTTGTTCCCTGCCTGCCGGATCGTTGATGTACCGGTCACTTACATTAATACCACCTGTAAATGCAGTATGTCCATCTATTATGATGATTTTTCTATGGTTGCGGTAATTGATCCGGTTGGCCAGGGCCATAAAAAGGATCCTGTAAAAAGGAAAACAGATGACGCCTGCCGCTTTTAACTCGGGTATCATCCGTTTACGGATCGACCGGCTGCCAAAATCATCGTAGATCAGCCTTACCTGTAAACCTTCCAGAGCTTTCTGAATGAGAATATCCTTAATCTGGTTACCAATAACCTCATCCTCAAAAATATAATACTCAATATGAATATGATTCTTAGCTGCTTTCAACGCCTCAAGAACCTCCGGAAACTTTTCCTCTCCATTGATCAGCAACTGAACACTATTAACTTCACTCAACTGACTTAATGTGCTGTTTAATAAAAGTCTGGCCAGCTTATTGTATTTTTTTACTTCAGGTATATCCTGCGCTAAGATGCCTTCAGATCTGCGGTAGATCCTTTTCCTGATCTCTCTCATCAGCGTCTCATCTTTCGATATCTTCTTGCTGTACAATTTGCGTTTCCGGTAATTTGTACCTACGCTGAAATAGATGATCATGCCCGCAACCGGCAGAAAAACCGTCAGCAGCAAATAAGCCAGCGTTTTACTGGTTGTACTGGTATCATAGACTATACGCAGACATACAGCAACGACAATCAACGTATAAGCAATTTCACCAGTCAGAATCCAATTCATTCATTAATATTTTGTACATGACTAAATTAGCAATATCTTTCACAGAAATTACGATATACAGATGAACAATTTCTTTAAAAACTACAAAGGAATTATTTTCTTACTGATAGGTATCATTATCGGCAGTATTGTTGGGCTGATCTTCGGAAAGAAAGTGGAAATATTAAAACCAGTTGGCGATATTTTCCTTAATTTTCTCTTCACTGCAGTCATTCCACTGGTTTTCTTTGCAATTTCTTCAGCCATTGCAGGATTGTCCTCCACCAATAAGCTCGGGCGAATGATGGGCATTATGTCTGCAGTCTTTCTGGCCACCATTTTAATTTCTGCTTCATTAACCATACTGGCTGTTCATATTTTCCCAATTCATGAACACATCAACGTTATTCCCCTAACAGAAACCATAGAGAAAAAACCATTTGGAGAACAACTCACCAGACTTTTTACCACCGGCGAATTTTATGAACTCCTGTCCAGGAAGAGCATGCTGGCTATGATCATCTTCTCGGTGCTCATCGGCTTCTCTACCCTGCATGCAGGAGAAAAAGGTGCGGCTTTTGCCCGCTTTCTTCACTCTGGAAATGAGGTATTTAAAAACGTTTTCATCCTCATTATGAAACTTGGTCCTATAGGCCTTGGCGCTTATTTTGCCTACCAGGTTGGTGTATTTGGCCCTCAGCTTTTTGGAACCTATGCCCGTTCACTCGGTCTTTACTATGGTGTAGGCGCCTTCTATTTTGTTTTCATCTTCAGTTTGTATGCCTTTGTGGCCGGCGGAATAAAAGGCCTCAAAAGATTCTGGCCAAATAATATTGTCCCTTCCGCCACCTCCGTGGGAACCTGCAGCAGCATTGCCACTATCCCTGCCAACCTGGAGGGCTGTAAAAATATTGGCGTCCCAGAGTATATTACGAATGTGAGTATTCCATTGGGGGCAACCCTCCATAAAGATGGCTCCAGCATTTCTTCCATCGTCAAAATGGCCGTGGTCTTTGCCATGTTTGGTAAAAGTTTCAATAGCCCGGATGTGATCTTGCTTGCCCTTGGAATGACCGTATTGGTGAGTATTGTAGAAGGCGGCATACCAAACGGTGGTTATGTGGGCGAGCTGCTCTTTATTTCCGCTTATGGCTTTCCGCCCGAAGCGCTCCCCCCTGCCATGATTATAGGGACTCTGGTAGATCCAATGGCTACACTGTTAAATGCAACAGGAGATAATGTTGCCGCCATGCTTATTGCAAGATTCACCGAAGGGAAAAACTGGCTAAAATAATTGATTAAAACTGCATTCTCATGTAACATTTTCTTGACTAAATAGTCCTGGTCCTCCGCCAGCTTTTTCTCTTATTTTGCCTTTTATAAAACATTCAATAGCTTCATGGCAACCTTAACCAATAAACTGAATGAAAGCCATGAGGATTTTATATACCCTGCTTCTACTGATGGGCTGTGCGGCAGCCAAAGCTCAAAAAAGCAGCATCATTAGTATTGAAACCAAGCATTCCTGCCTGCTCTTTACACTGGCCGAAAATCATAAACTCTACCAAAGCTATTTCGGCCCCAAACTCAGCCATGAAAATGAACTTTCCCTGCTGAGCAACAAACGACACGAAGCCCTCATTACCGGAGGCATGGAAGACCAGTTTGAACCTGCTATACGGCTCACACATGCGGATGGAAACCCATCACTAAACCTACTGGTTACAGACCAGAGAACCGAAAAAAAAGACGACAATGTAACTTTAACAACCATCACTTTAAAGGATCCGCAGTACCCGGTCCAGGTAGAGATGAAGCTTGAATCTTACCATAACGAAGACCTGATCAAGCAATGGACAGAGATAAAGCACAGTGAAAAGACACCTCTTATTTTAAAAAATTATGCCTCTTCCCTCCTGCACTTCGATGCCGACCAATACTGGCTCACCGAGTATACGGGAGATTGGGCAAAAGAAGTTGCCCAAAATGAAACACGCCTAAGCCCTGGTATTAAGATTATTGACAGTAAACTTGGCACCCGTGCACACAAATACAGATCTCCCTTTTTCTTCCTTTCTCTGAATCAGCCCGCAAAAGAAAACAGCGGTGAAGTTATTGCCGGCACACTGGCCTGGAGCGGCAATTACCAGTTTTTGTTCGAAATGGATGAAAAAAACTCCCTGAGAACCCTTTCCGGGATTAATCCTTATGCCTCCGAATATAAACTTAAGGCCAATGAACTATTTATTACTCCAGCTTTCTTGTATACCTATTCTACCGAAGGAAAAGGTCAGGCCAGCAGAAACTTTCACAATTGGGCAAGAAACTACGGTCTTATGGATGGACATCTGCCCAGACTCACCCTATTAAACAACTGGGAAGCAACCGGCACCAATTTTAATGAAGAAACACTGGTTCATTTATTTGATGGCGCAGCAAAATTAGGCGTCGACCTCTTTCTCCTGGATGATGGCTGGTTCGGCAATGCCTATCATAGAGACAATGATAAGGCGGCGCTTGGTGACTGGCAGGAAGATCAAAGGAAACTGCCTTCCGGTTTAGGCTACCTGGTCAAACATGCAGCAGAAAAAGGTGTTAAATTTGGAATCTGGCTGGAACCTGAAATGGTCAATCCGCAAAGCGAACTTTACAAAAAACATCCCGACTGGATCCTCAAATTACCCAACCGCGACGAAAACTATCAACGCAATCAGTTGGTACTCGATTTATGCAATCCCAAAGTACAGGACTTTGTTTATGATCTTGTTAACAATATGATGAGTAAAGATCCGGGGATTGCCTTTATCAAATGGGACTGCAACAGAACCATGAGCAACACCTGGTCTCCCTATTTAAAGCAAGACCAATCCAATCTGTATGTAGACTACACCAAAAGTCTTTACAAAATCATGCAGCGCATCCGCTTAAATTACCCACATTTACCCATCATGCTTTGCTCAGGTGGCGGTGGAAGGACTGATTATGGTGCACTTCATTATTTCACTGAATTCTGGCCAAGCGATAATACCGATGGATTGGACCGCATCTATATACAATGGGGCTATTCACAGTTTTTTCCATCCATGGCAATTGCCGCCCATGTGACCTCCTGGAGTAAAACCCAATCCATCAAATTCCGTACAGACGTAGCAATGATGGGCAAACTGGGTTACGACATCAAAGTTAACGACATGAAACCCGAAGAACTTCAGTTTAGCCATACCGCAGTAAGCAACTATAAGAACTGGAGTGAGGTGATCTGGCAGGGCGACCAGTATCGTCTGATTTCCCCTTATGAAAACAACAGAGCTGCCCTTTTGTACGCCTCAAAAACCAAAGATAAAGCGCTG
>Ga0182008_10002007_pt1 | contig 13063 bp, 18 predicted proteins | sample Sormic07211129_1_FD_120482 | JGI IMG/M metagenome (GOLD analysis project Ga0182008, IMG submission 120482) | Rhizosphere microbial communities from Sorghum bicolor, Mead, Nebraska, USA - 072115-129_1 metaG | ecosystem: Host-associated > Plants > Roots > Rhizosphere | place: USA: Nebraska...
GTATCAACCGAGTGGCTCGACGCGGGCAGCTTCAGATGAACGATCGTGCCGAGCGACAGCTTTGGCAAAAGGCTCTGGACAGCTTCGGGCTCACTCACCCAACTGCGGCCCCTATCACTGTGAAGATGAATTACGACATCGAGGTGAACGGCCTGACCGGCGAAGAATTCGACAACGTGCTTGAGGAGTATGCTGAGGAGCCAGCAGATCTCAACCGTTACGGCTTTCGCATACGTGGAGATTCGAAGACTTACTGGCTCGATCACGAGTATGTGAGAGACTCAATCACCGTCGACATCGATCGCCGGCCTGGGCGGGTTATCGAGCCCGAAAGTCTCCTGACCGAGTTATTGCGTCACAGGAGGCACTTCGTCGGTTTGACGGGAGATTAACGTATGTTGCTGCGCTGTCTGGCCGCCCTGGTTGCCATTGCACTTGTGTGCCTTGGGGCTTGGTTCGGCCGGAAGGTGCCCTTTGCTGAACAGTGGCCTATGTTTGAAGCATTGAGGACGACGGCGTCGATTATCTTTGCTGTCATCGGAGCTTGGCTTGCCATCATCTACCCAGAGCGCTTAAAGCTGTCGCTGCGTGATCCGTCGAGCGCGGATCAAGGGAACTCCACTGGCCTTGGAAAGCTGTTTACGCCTGTCGTAAATTCAACGGCCATCTTGTGTGTGATTCTTGTGCTCGGCGCTGCGGTTCCGATCTTGCGAAAGTACGCGCCGCCGATGGAGCTTGAGGCTTGCAGAGGCGCGTCCTACGGGTTGCTGGTTGCGCTGACCCTGTGGCAACTCTGGACGGTGGTTCTATCGCTAGTTCCAGCAAGTATTGTGAAGTCATACGTGGATCGTGAAGATCGAGTCAAGAAGGTGCGATCCACTCTTTTCTCGTTGACGGGCACTGAGCGCAACTCCTGAAGCGGAGCGATGCTGCCTCAGCGCTCGGGCCCCTCCAGCTTCAGCGGCAAGCTCATCACGCGAAGAAAGCCCTTACCCTGCAGCACATTGCGGTAGGAATTGAGCGTTACCGCCTCTGCCTCTCGCGCCACGTCGTCACCAGCGCTGACGATCGTCCCGTCGTCGAGGACGATCGCGAGCCTGGCGGGCTTGCCGTTGACGCTCACGCGGAGCCGCTCGTGGGAGACCTTTGAGATGATCACGCCCTCGATTGCGCCTGTAGTCTGGGGGCCGATCATGCGCTTCCCTTCTGTGTAGTGCCGTACTACCCTGAGGTAGTGAAATGGAATTACCGCCTGTAGATGGTAGGAAGCGGAATGAGACGGCCCAACCCACAGGTTGGCGGCCCAGGCGTCGGCGCCGTTGATGGCGGTCCAGATGTGGCAGAAGTGTTCGATTGGGGGCCGCTGTAGGCATAGCCCGGAACGGAGCCGTGCCCGCCCGGAGCGCCTTCGGCTTTGGCATCGACCTCGCTAATGTCCTGCAGGCGCTCGATGCGCACGTCGGTCACCTCCAGCAGGATGCGGCTGGCCGCGCGCGGCATGTGGACCGCAGGCTTCGAGGTCTTCTCGAAGCCGAGCGAGTCGCCCAGGCGGTCGCCGTGGTTGTAGGTGGCCCTATAGTCGTATCCGATCGGTCTGCCGCCGCTGTAGTTGGGATCCTGCGGGTAGATCGGGTCGAAGGTCTCGCGGACATAGAGGCGATCCCCGATCTGGCCATATGGGCAGGGCACTGCGAAGTCAAGCAACGAGCCGCCGTCCATTGCCCAGTGATGCGGGCGCGCATCTGGGTGGTGGTACAGGTGAAAGCTCTGCGTGGTATCCGGCGGCTGAACGCGCAGCGCGCGGCGCGTCTGCGTCTTCGAGCCGGCCAGCAGCGCGCGCATCATGGGCGCGCTGAAGAGGATAGGGCGCTCCTTCATACTAGAGCCTTTGAATTTAGGAGGCCAAGATGGCGGGAATTGAGATCACGGATATCTGCCTTGCGAGAGACAGTCGAGAAGGCATTCGCTTTGCGGCAGTTCGAAAGGGCGAACGTCACGATTTCGTTGTCTCGAGAGAGGCGTTGGACGACTTGAAAGGAGGCAATACCCAAGGCGACGAAAAGCAGATGCGAGAGGCGTTTGAGGCGCACTCCGTCCGAATCCGTGCAATCGCTGCAAAGGCGTTGGATCATCAGACTCGACAACCCGCCCCGGACGGGTGGATCGTTCTGCAGTCGAAAGACTTCTGAGGTCAAGCTGCGGCCCTCGCATAGATCTGCGCCTCGTGCGCGAAGTTGGCGCACACGAGAGCCTCGGCCAGTGGTGGGCAGACGCTGTTCCCGCACATGCGTACCTGGGCGCTCTTCGTGAGCTTCAGGCCCTGCGTCTCGTCGTCGCCGATGATGTAGTCCGCAGGGAAGCCCTGAGCCAGGAACAGCTCGCGCGGGGTGAGCATACGCAGCCCGATGTCGACGATCTGATAGTCCTGGCCCTTGATCGTCACGAGGCCGAAGCGGTCCTTGGTGGTGATCGTGGCGAGTGGGCCATCGACCTGTGGATCCTGGTCGGTGCCGTAGTAGCTCAGAAGGAACGCGCGCACCTCCGCGTGGTGCTCGCCGCCAGCGCTGATCGTGTGCAGCGGTTCATAGATGGATGCCGCCGTGCTGGGCCACGCAGCTTCACGAGGCTTGATGAGACCAGAGCGTGCCGGTTCTCCGTCGTCTGGGTCTTGAGTGGCTCGGTCGGCGCCGAGGCGCGCACGTCATCGGCCCGTTTGTTCGCGTGGTAGTGCACGAGATGTGCAGCCACCAGGGCTGTGTCGTACTTGGCCGTCACCGTCGCGATCGGCCCTCGATACCGCGCGGGCGGCTTTGCCCAGCGCGGGCGCCGACGCCGACAAGCGCGGCAGTCACGACCGTCTGCTGGCCGCCGGATGCAGTCATCGTGCTGATCGGATCGTCAACCGAGCGCAGGCCTTCACGCCTGTACATCCCTTGTTGTGCTGCGCAAGCAAAGCCGACATCAGTGCATGCTTCGCGCCGCCGCCCATGACGGTGCCGAGGGGCGCGTGCAGGTCCAGCGCGCGCAGCGCCTTGCCGTCCCGCTCGCCGTAGCCGGTCTGGACCAACGTCGGTGCGACTACAGCGAAGTGCCCGCCCTTCACTTGGGCGCACTGGGTGCGCGGCGGCTCGTCAGCCGAGAACACGCGCTGCATGGAAGCGTTCGCATGCTCGGTGATGAAGGGCGCCAGCGTTGGCACGACGATGGCCTTCTCGCCACGGTTCGCACCGGTGACGGTGTTGAACGGCGAACGGATGTCTTCCGTGCGCACGCCGCCCTGTGCGATGCGTTCTTCTGCGGCCATGTCGAATCTCCTGGCCGCAGTGTAGAGCGCGCGCCCGGAGACCAGCTAGTACGCGGCGCGTCGACTACGTCCAACGGGCTTCGCCGTGACAGGCGTCATCGATGCCATGAACGCCTTGTTCTGCGCCCGCAGGTCGTCGAGGTCGGCTTGCCGCGACTCTTCGTAGCCGGCAATCTCCTCGGCCAGAACCGAGTGGATGCGACCATTGCACGCGGCGTCGTAGAGCACCGATTCGACGGCGCCCAGGAACCCCACTGCAGCGCCCACCCGACTGTGGCCAGGTGCCGACGGTTGCGCGATGACTGCCGCGGCTGCCTTGATGATCGACTCCATGACGGCCGGACCGCCGACATCAGCGGACGTCGCCAGAGCCTCCCATGCGAGCTTCGCGCCCGTGAGCGTGCCGTCGGAGTACTCCTCAGGCGACACGTCGAAGTAGTCGAGTTCCTTGAGGGACACCGTGCCATCGGGCACGAACGTCACGCACGAGACGTTTGGATAGAGGCGGGCGCGGGCCGGGCGCGATGGGGGTGCTTCACGCGAAAAGGTCGATGAGGTAGCATTCACCTTGATTTCCGTTCTGTAAGAGGTTCGGGTTTCACTTCAAGGCCCTGACGGCTGCAACCGTCGGGGCCTTTCCTTTTTGGGCTCATGCCTGCCGCCCGAGCAGTAGCAGCTCAAAATTTCCTAGTGCTTTCTTCGCGGCCTGGTAGCCATCGTGGTGGTCGTTGGCCGCTGCCATGGCACGGATGGCAAGGCTCTGTGCCACGACGATCGCGGACTTCGTAGGCGTCGCGATGGTCCGGCGCTGACCGGAGCCAATGCCGACAGTCTTGTTCACGAGCTTGTTGAAGTTCATGTGTACCGCGCGCTCGTTTGAAGATCGGCTTGCCAAGTCGTGGACGATGTCATGCAGTTGGTGGTAGCCGGGCAGGTACTCGATCGCGTTCGAGCGCCGCCCGTCGCGCGCCTCCTTGAATGACACGACCAGCTTCATCTTCAGGTCGACCACGTGGTCCGTGTTCCGTGACAGCGACAAGAGGAAGTAGCACTGGTCTTCGTTCAGTAGTGCGTACCGCGCCCTCTGGCCGCTGGGCAAAGCTTCCATTTCAAATGGAAGCTTGCCAAGGCGCTTGAAGCGCTGCTCATACCGCTCGATCAGCGTTATGACGGCTTTGTGCTGGTTCTTCAGTTCGCCAGCCAGCAGCCGCGTGTCGACGCGGGGCTCGCCCTTCACTTCGGTGAGGCTGAGCGCGCTCATGCTTGTGCACCACGGGATTGGTTGGCGTCGAGTTGGCGCGTGCGCTCCACGCGCATTGCGATCTCGGATGACACAGAACGGAACTTCGCGCGGGCTTGCGTCTCGATGTAGTCGCGGAGATCGGGAGGGAGGCGGATACCGATCTGCGACGGTTGCTTCTTGGTACTCATAGAATCGTTCCTTTGACTTTCGATAGTTGCTAGGTACGGTTTGTGCTATATGTACTTATAGAACTGTTTGCAACTTATTTTTAGTATTCATGGGACGGTTCGCATGAAAGAGTTCAAGGATCGTTTAATCGAGGCCCGTGAGAACGCAGGTCTCAGCCAAACCGCTCTGGGCGAGGCGAGCGATATGGCGAGTACTCAGGTCTCCAGATACGAGGCGGGGCGCGCCGTTCCTCGCAGGAGCGCGATGCAGCGTCTTGCCCAGGCGCTCGGTGTGTCTTACGAGTGGCTAGCCCATGGCACAGGACCGGCTAGTCAACTGCTGGTGAAGCTCGACGTCCCGCAAGAGGGCACGAGCGGCCTGACTATCCATGGCGACAGCAAGACCTTGGAGGGCTTTTTGAAGCTTGCCGCCAACGCCGGCGTCACGCCCGACCGCTTTCTCGTGCAACTGGTGCACGAGCACATGCAGCGGCTGAGCTCCAACAATTGGGAGCCTGTGCACGACACCACTCTCGCGCAGTTGAGCAAGCGAATTCAAGATTTGGAAGAGCGCGTGTCGAAAGCAGAGTCCGGTTCCGCGTCCCAGGTTGAGCCCAGCGATGCGCTCGGCCCGGCTCCGAAGGTCAACCGTCTCGCAATGGGCATCAAGGCCTCAGCGAAGAGAGCCCGAAACAAGAAGGTCTGATACATTTCGAGAGGTTTACAGGTCAAACATATGGTCGCTCGCTCAACTTCTCCTCCTGCGTACGACGACGAAGGACGCCCCGCGATCGTGATGGCGCTGGCGAGTCTCGGCTCCGCCATCCTCTCACTGACCCAGGAACTGGACATAAGAGTAGAGGTTCGCGAAGAGATTCGTTCGCAGATGAACGATCTAACTGAAGCTCTGAACATCCTCTCAGGGCAAGAAGAAGAGGGGGCTGAGGAAAAGCACCTCGAGCCCGCGGAGCCATCCAGTGACCGCTGATATCCGAGATTTTTCTTCGTTTAAAGACAGAGCGAAGCGCGACTTTGTATCTGGCGGGGAGCCCCCATATGATGGTGGCATGGAAGCTCGCGTGAAAGCCCTTGAAACCGATATGCGTGACGTGCGCGAGCGCCTCACGCGGATCGAGGTCAAGTTTGACGCTCTGGACAAGAAGGTCACGGACCTGCCTTCTAAGGACTTCGTCCGCCATGAGGTTTCGGCGAGCGCGAACAAGATCATCATTTGGGTGCTTGTGATCGTTGGCGGAGCTCAACTCATTCCGAGCATAGCGATTCCTGTGCTGAAGCATTTCGGCATCTGATCTGCGGCGCGCTGAACCTGGCCCGCAGGGGGCGCGTAGCAACGACGCGCATCGAGAACTCCAGCCTGCCAGCCAATACCCGCCGTCGCGCTGAGCGCGCACCACGTTTCCATCAGCCTCTTGCGCTTCGACGCTGGGGGCTCTTTTCTCGTTGTGGGCTGGCCCCGACCTCAGTACAGCTTCGGCGGAAACTGTGGACTCTGTCCTGAGTACATGGCCTCGGCCCTTTCCTGTTGCGCGTCGGGAAGCATTCGAACCTCCCGTGTGATGGGGATCGGCGTGGCACCGGGGTAGCGAGCCTGCGCGGTCTCTCGGTCCATCTTGTAGGCGCAAGTGTTTCCTGTTCCGTGTGACGCGTCGCGCGTGGCCTGTCGGCCGGCCTCGATAAAATATGAGAGTTCGCTCATATCAGGAGGTAACGGCATGACCGCCCGGCGTCCCGCTCTCAAGCCCCGCAAGCTCCCCCGGCAACAACGCGCCGAGCAGACGGTCGCGGCCCTGCTCGAGGCGGCGGCGCGCATCCTGGAGTCCAAGGGGCTCGACGGGCTCAACACCAACAAGGTCGCCGAGCTCGCGGGCGTGAGCGTGGGCTCGCTCTACCAGTACTTCCCGGGCAAGGACGCCCTGGTCGTGGCGCTGCTGCAGCGCGAGCGCGCGGCCTTCCTGGCGCAGGCCGAAGGCGCGCTGGCCGCATCCACGGGCAGGGAGGCGCTCGAGCGCCTGGTCGCGGCCTCGGTGCATCAGCAGCTGTACCGGCCGGCGCTCGTGCGGCTGCTGGACTTCGAGGAGCGCCGGCCCGCGATCGCCCGGGAGCTCGCGCCCTTCATCGTCTCCATCGGCGCGCTGATCGCGGCGCTGCTGCGCCGGCCCGACGTGCCGCCGCAAGCCAGCCTCGAGACCGCCACCGACGAAGTGATGGCCATCGTGCGCGGCCTGGTGAACGCGGCCGGCGAGCGCGAGGACCTGGACCGTGACGCGCTCGAGCGCCGCATCTGCCGGGCGGTGTTCGGCTACCTGGGATTCCCGCCGTCGGCCGCGCAGGCCGCCAGGCCTTCACCGAAACGTCGAGCGCCGGAAATGCGAGCCATCGCGGAGCCGGACGGCCGCCGGCCCGCGCGCAGGAAAGCGAGTATCAAAAGCGGGCAATGACTCGCAAAATCGATGCCTCTGAAATTCTCGAAGGCGTTGAACCATGCGTGTATTCATCACCGGAGCGTCCGGCTTCATCGGCCGCCGTGTCGTCCAGGAATTGCTCGGCAACGGCCACCAGGTGCTGGGGCTGACCCGTTCCGAGGAAGGGGCGCGGGCCCTGGCGGCGGCGGGCGCCGAGGTGCAACGCGGCGATGTGGCGGATGCCGGGTGCCTGCGCCTGGGCGTGTCGCGGGCCGACGGCGTGATCCACACCGCCTTCAACCACGACTTCTCGACGTTCGCCGCCAACTGCGAAGCCGACCGGAAGGTGATCCAGACCCTGGGCGGCCTGCTCGCCGGATCCGCGCGCCCGCTGGTCGTGACCTCGGCGATCGCGGTGGTTCGGGCCTCGGCCGGCGCGGCTGCGCGCGAGACGGACCCCGCTGCGGATTCCCGCGTCTCGCCCCGCGCGGCCTCGGAAGAGGCGGCGGCCGAGGTTGCGGCGCGCGGGGTCCACGTGGCGCTGCTGCGGCTCTCGCAGGTGCACGACACGGTCAAGCAGGGACTGGTGTCCGACCTCGTCAGGCTTGCGCGCGCCAAGGGCGTGGCCGCCTGCGCAGGGGACGGACGCCAGCGCTGGCCGGCCGCGCACATCGACGATGTCGCGCGCCTGTACCGGCTGGCGCTCGAGCACGGCGTCCCGGGCGCGGTCCACCATGCGGTGGCCGAGGAGGGCGTGTCGCTGCGGGAGATGGCGGCAACGATCGCGCGCGGCCTGCAGGTGCCCGTGGCCTCGCTGGCGCCGGAGGCGGTCGACGCGCATTTCGGCTGGCTGAGCAAGTTCGCCACGCTGGACATGCCGGCCTCGAGCGCCAAGACCCAGGCCCTGCTGGGATGGCGGCCCACCGGCCCGACGCTGCTGGCGGACCTGGCGCGCATGCGCTGGCACGACGCGCCGGGCTGAGGCGCACGCTCAGGCGGCGGCGCGGTAGCGGGTGAACAGGTCCACCACGCTCTGGGGCGCGTTCCGATCGAAGAAGCACCGGAGGTTGCGGTCGGTCTCGGCCGCGATGTCGGCGCTGCGCGGGAACAGCTCGCGTTCGTAGGCCGCGAGCGCCGTTTCGATGTCGCTGGGATGGGCGGCCAGGGCCAGGCCCAGTTCGGCGCCGTCGTAGAGCGCGAGGTTGGCGCCCTCGCCGGCGAAGGGCGACATCAGGTGGGCCGCATCGCCGAGCAGGGTCACGCCGGGCACGCGGTCCCAGCGGTGACCGATCGGCAGCGCGTGGATGAGGCGCAGCACGGGCTCGGTGTCGCCGTCGGTGATGAGCGCCTTCAGTGCGGGCGCCCAGCCCTCGAACTCGTCGGCGACGCGGGCCAGGGCCTTCGCCGGATCGGAAAAGTCCAGGCCGTCGATCCAGTCCTGCGACCTGTTCAAGGACACATAGGCCTGCAGTTCGCCGTCGGCATGGCGGTGCGCCAGGATGCCCTGGCCCGGCGCGATCGCCATCAAGGTGCCGTCGCCGACGGCTTGCGCGCTGGCGGGGTGCCGCGTGCCGCCGTCGAACAGATGCGTCTCGATGAAGGCGGTGCCGACGTACGCGGGCTGCACGGCGGACAGCAGCGGCCGCACTTTGGACCAGGCACCATCGGCGCCGACGAGCAGATCGGTGAGCACATGCGTGCCGTCGGCGAAGTCGAGCCGGTGCTTTCCGTCGCCCAGCGGGATGGCCGCGCCGAGCTTGTGGCCCCATCGGACCGTGCCGGGCGGCAGGGCGTCCAGCAGCAGCCGGCGCAGCGCGCCGCGATCGACCTCGGGCCGGGTGCCGCTGCCGGGCCAGGCCATCAGGATGCGGCCGTGCCGGTCGACCACGCGCTTGGCGTCGGCGCCGGGCAGCACCAGGTCGAGGAAGGGCTCGTAGAGGCCCGCGGCCTTGAGCGCGAGCTGCCCGTTGTGTTCGTGGATGTCGAGCAGGCCGCCCTGGGCGCGCGCGTCGGCCGAGGCCTCCGCTTCGTACACGGTGGCGGCGATGCCGTGGACATGGAGCACGCGCGCCAGGGCCAGGCCGCCGAGGCCGGCGCCGACGATCGCGATGTGGGGATGCATGGGATTCCTTCTGGAAATGGGTTTCGAAGGACGTCCATCAATTCATGGAACGCCATTCCATGAATATTGGAACAACATTCCATTTGTGTCAAGATGCGGTCATGGCACCCAAGAAAACCAGCACCCCACGGCGGGAGGATTCGCTCACGCGCGATCGCATCATCGAGGCGGCGATCGAGCTGCTCGACAGCACGGGCGAGGGCGGCCTGACCTTCCGCAGCCTGTCCGAGCGGCTCGCCACCGGGCCGGGCGCGCTCTACTGGCATGTCGCGAACAAGGACGATCTGGTGAATGCGGCCTGCGACGCCATCGTGGCGCGCACCTTGGCGGATGGCGCTGGCGGCGCCACGCCCGGGGATTCGATCCGCGAGCTGGCGCTGGCCCTGTTCGACGCGATCGACCGGCACCCCTGGGTCGGCTCGGCCCTGGCCGCGGCGCATGGGCAGCTGCCGATGGTGCGCATCCTCGAGCGCATCGGCCGGCAGGTCCGCGCGCTGGGCGTGCCGGAGGAGGCGCAGTGGGCCACCGTGTCGGTGCTGCTGAACTACATCCTGGGCGTGGGCGGGCAGAACGCGGCCAACGGGCAGTTCGCCCGCACGCACGGCATCGACAGGGATGCGTTCCTGGCGGCGTTGTCGTCCCGGTGGCTGGCGCTCGACCCCGAAGAATTCGCCTTCACGCGCAGCTTCGCGGACCGCCTGCCGGCGCACGACGATCGGGCCGACTTCCTGGCGGGCATCGACGTGATCCTCGACGGCATCGCGTCGGCACACGCGCGTTGAGCCCGCTCCGGGGCGCCGCTACGATCGGCGTCTTTTGCCGCCGCCCCGCACATGAAGATCCGCCTTGCCATTCCCGCCGACATCCCCGCCGTCTTCGAAGTCCGCACCGGCGTGCGCGAGAACCACATGTCGATGGCCGAACTGGCAGCCATCGGCGTCACGCCCGATACGCTGTCGGGCATGCTCGAAGGCGACGGCCGCGGCTGGGTGGCCGAGGAAGAGGGCCGGGTGCTGGCCTTCGCGATGGCCGATGCGGCCGACGCCACCGTCTTCGCGCTGTTCGTGCGCGACGGCTGCGAGGGCCGGGGGCTGGGTCGCCTGCTGATGGCCGAAGCCGAGCAATGGCTGTTCGCCAGGGGTTGCGCGCAGATCTGGCTGGAGACCGACTGCGATCGCGCAGTGCGCGCCAACGGCTTCTACCGCCACCTGGGCTGGACCGACGACGGCCTGCAGGACGACGGCCAGGTCCGCTTCATCAAGCGGGCCTGAGCCTCCGTCAGCTCAGGCGACGCCGAGCAGCTGGTGCAGCCGGGTGCTGGTGGTGGTGTACTGCAGCGGCACGGCCTTGCCCGGGAACACGATCGCGGTCGCGGCCCAGGCGGCCAGCGTGGCCTCGTGGAAGCCGCAGACGATCAGCTTGCGCTTGCCCGGGTAGGTGTTGATGTCGCCCACCGCGAACACGCCGGGCTCGCGGGTCTGGTAGCCCTCGGTCTCGACCGGCACCTGCTTGCGTTCGAGCTCCAGCCCCCAGTCGGCGATCGGGCCCAGCCGCGGCGAGATGCCCAGGCAGGCGATCAGCGCGTCGATGGGGCGCGCGACCACCTGCGTGTCGGGCAGGGTCACTTCCAGCTCGCTGCCGTCGAAACCCGAGGGCTGGCCGACCACGAAGCGCAGTGCGCCCGCGGCAAGCTGCGCGCGCAGCGCCGCCACCTTGGCCGGGTCGGCCTGGAAGCCGTCGCGGCGGTGCAGCAGCGTGACCTCGGCGGCCACGCCGACCAGGGCCAGCGCGGTGTCGAGCGCGGCATCGTCGCCGCCCTGGACCACCACCGACTGGCCGGCGAAGCGGGAGAGGTCCGACGGGTGATAGAACAGCTTGGTGCCCTCGAAGGCTTCGATGCCCTCGATGGTCACGCGGCGCGGCACGAAGGCACCCACGCCGCCCGCGATGAACACGGTCCTGGCCAGGAATTCGGTGCCGGTGCTGGTGCCCAGCCGCAGGCGGCCGTCGGGCTCGCGCGCCAGCGTGGCGACCTGCTGGCCCAGGTGCATCACCGGCTGCAGCGGCGCGACCTGCGCCAGCAGCGCATCGGCCAGGCCGCGGCCGGTGGTCGCGGGCGTGCCGGGGATGTCGTAGATGGGCTTGTCGCCGTAGAGCTCGACGCACTGGCCGCCCACGTGGGGCAGGGTGTCGACGATGTGGCTGCGGATCTCGAGCAGGCCCAGCTGGAAGGCCTGGAACAGCCCGACCGGGCCGGCGCCGATGATCAGCGCGTCGGTCTCGATCGGGGCCGTCGATGGGTGGGGCGTCATCGACGCCTTACTTCACCAGTTCGGCGATCTTGTTGGGCTTGTCTTTCCACTCGTCGGCATCGGCCAGCGGCGCCTTGCGCTTGGTGATGCTCTTCCAGCCGTCGGCCAGCGCGAGCTCGGCGTTGAGCTTGATGAAGGCGAGCTGGTCGGCCGGCAGGTCTTCTTCCGCGAAGATCGCGTTGGCCGGGCATTCGGGGATGCAGACGGCGCAGTCGATGCATTCGTCCGGATCGATCACCAGCATGTTGGGGCCTTCGCGGAAACAGTCCACGGGACACACGTCGACGCAGTCGGTGTATTTGCAGCGGATGCAGTTCTCTGAGACGACGTGGGTCATGAGGATCTATTGCCGAGGGAACTCGGTCGTCAAGTGAAATCGGGGGAAACCCCGCATTTTAAGGGCGTTGCGCGGGCTTCAGCCGAGCGCGGGGCGAATCAGCACCGCGGCCGAGGTCTTGTGGCTGGCCGTATCGACCAGCACCAGCGAGCCCAGGGCGCGCGAACGGGTGAAGGGCAGCACCGCCAGCGGCTGCTGCAGCGCGAGCACCACGTCGCCGATGGCGTTGGCTTCCAGCTGGGCCGCGGGCTTCGATTCGAGCGTGGCGATGTCGACCCGGTCGACGATGCGCGCCACCTTGGCCTTGACCCAGCGGTGGCCCTGCAGTGCCCAGTAGATGCGGCCCGGCACCAGCGGCTCGTCGTCGAGCCAGGCCACCGTGGCCGTGACCTCGCGCACCGGCGTAAAGGCGTCGGGCGCCAGCAGCCAGTCGCCGCGCGACACGTCGAGCTCGCGGTCGAGCACGATGCCCGCGCTGTGGCCGGCATGCACGGTCTTGGGCTGGCGCGTGTGGCCCAGCACCTGCGCGACGGTCGCGCTCTGGCCGCTGGGCATCACGGTGACCCGCTGGCCCGGCTCGACGTGGCCGCTCGCGACCCGGCCCCAGAACACGCGGCGGCCCTGCGAGGTGTCGGACGAGGAAGAGAACTTCTCGACCCATTGCACCGGGAAGGCGAAGGGCACGTCCTCGTCCTGCGCGGTGACCGGCAGGCCTTCGAGCAGTTCGAGCAGGGCCGGGCCCTGGTAGCCGCACCAGTCCGGGTGCGCCGACACCACGTTCCAGCCCTTGAGCGCGGAGATCGGCACGATGGCCGCGACCTGCACGCCGGCGTTCTCGGCGAAGGCGTGGAGTGCGTTCGAGATGCGCTCGAAGGCCAGCTCGGCATCGGCGATGGCGTCGAGCTTGTTGACCGCGAACACGATCGACTGCACGCGCAGCAGGTGGCACAGCAGCGCGTGGCGGCGGGTCTGCGCGAGCAGCTCGCCCTTGACCACCTCGCCGTCGCCCACTTCGGCGGCCCAGGCCAGCTTGGTCGCGTCGACCAGCACCACGGCCGCATCGGCGCTCGAGGCGGCCGTGACCATGTTGCGCGTGTACTGCTCGTGGCCCGGCGCGTCGCCGATCACGAACTTGCGATGGGCGGTCGAGAAGTA
>Ga0182008_10002008_pt1 | contig 13061 bp, 12 predicted proteins | sample Sormic07211129_1_FD_120482 | JGI IMG/M metagenome (GOLD analysis project Ga0182008, IMG submission 120482) | Rhizosphere microbial communities from Sorghum bicolor, Mead, Nebraska, USA - 072115-129_1 metaG | ecosystem: Host-associated > Plants > Roots > Rhizosphere | place: USA: Nebraska...
CACCACCGCCGGGATCATTCCGCCACGCATGATCCCGACCACAGTGTCCGGCAGTCCTGCGTCGCGGACCTGTTGGGCGAGCCGCTCGGTGACGTCATCGATGTCGCTCCAGGTCAGGGTGACCGGTATGCCCGGTTCAGCGGCCACGCTCGTCCTTCCAGAGCAGAATGTGAAGGCGGGTGGTCATGGACCATCCGCGGGCGATGACGGGGTCGGCGAGGACGCGGGCGCGTTCGATGACGGTCTCGGGGGTGGTGCCCTCCGGCATCACGTACACCGGGGTGAGGCCGAAGCGGTCGACGTGGAGCTGGATCTCCTCCAGGTCCGATTCCCGCTCGGCAACGAACTTGAAGACGGCCTGGCCGCTGTCCGCGAAGGCACGCAGCGCGTCCGGCGCGATGCGCTTGTCCTCCTCCCCGCCGGCGTTCGAGAGCTTGGGCGAGACGTTGAACCGCACGCCATCGGTGAGGAGTTCCGGCAGCGGGGGGATCGTCCCGTTGGTCTCGAATTCGACGCGGCGTCCTTCGGTCAGCAGCCGGTCGACCAGGGGGAGGAGGCGCCTCTGCTGGATCAGCGGCTCGCCTCCGCTGATCACCACGAGAGGGGTGGGGAGGCTCAGGAGTTCGTCGCCGACCTCGGCGATGCTGCGTTTGGTGGAGTACTCCCTCGGGCTGTACTGCGAGGTGTCCCAGGTGTAGGCGGTGTCGCAGGGCATGCGGTCCGCGCACGCCAGGTTGCATCCCCACAGGCGCAGGAATGCCGCCAGGGTGCCGAGGCTCGCGCCTTCGCCCTGGAAGGTGGGCCCGAAGATCTCCGAGACGACGAGTTCGGGGGCCCGGGCGGGGGTGAGGCTGAGGGACGGGGCGGTCATGCGCTCTCCAGGTCGTATCGGGCCCACGTCTTGGGGGTCTCGCTGACGCGGACGGCTGTCACCCGGCCGGGCATGTGGGGCTGAAGGTGCTTCTCGGCCCACTCCGCCAGGTGTTGTGCGAGATTCTCGGAGGTGGGCTCGAAGCCCAGCTCCTCCACCTCATTGAGGTTGCGGTGGTCGAGCGTGTCCTTGATGTACCGGGCGAACGGCTCAAGGTCGCCGAAGTCTGTGACGAAGCCCGGGGGCACCAGGGCATCGGCGGTGAGGATGAGCTCCACGGTGTAGCTGTGTCCGTGCTGCCGGGAGCACTTGTGGCCCTCGCCGAGGCTCGGGAGCCGGTGGCCGGCCTCGAAGGTGAACGTCTTGCCGATGGTGTGTCGTCCGGTGGTGCGCGGCACGGGGGGTGTCATGCGATCGCTCCTCGTAGACGTGGGCAGGCCGGCTCGGCTCGGTCCGGGGATTCATGGCACGGACGCCGCATCCCTCGAGCGGAGCCGGCCGAGCTCCACCAACTCGGCACGCAGGGCCGCGTACGCGGTGTCGACGAACTCGTAGTCCGGTTCGCTCAGTTCGCTCTGGAGGCCCTGGTAGTTCGCGGCCACCTGCTGTGAACTGGTGAATCCGGTCAGAACGATCGAGTCCGGACAGCGCTTGAGGCAGTAGTGAAGGGCGACCCGGGCGAGGTCCTGGGGGGCGGATCCGAACCGGTCCCGCAGGGGCTGCAGGCCTCGCTGGACGGCTTCCAGAATCGGTACGGTGATGCGGGAGCGGACGTCTCCGGGGCCGAAGGCCGTGTCCGGAAGGTATTTGCCGGTGAGCAGTCCCTGACCCAGGGGCTTGTAGATCATGGTGGCGATGCCGTGGCGGCGGGCGAAGCTGAAGATGTCCTCGTCCTCGTCGCTGCCCGCGGCCTCGGGTTCGGGTGGCCTACTGAGGGGGTTGAAGGGGGTGGCGATGACTTTGGGGGCGAACTGTTGGACGAGGAAGGCGAACCGCTCCGCGCTCACCTGGCTGCGATCGCCCGATATTGCGGTGCCTGCCGCCAGCCGGTTGGGCGCGCGCATGCCGAGCGCCTTGACCCTGCCGAGGTCCCGCTGGGCCTCCAGTGTCTCGCGTGCTTCTTGGAGGTACCGGTCACGCGGGCCGAAGTCGGTGTGGTGCAGTGTCAGGACGTCCAGCGATTCCACACCGAGGTTTTCCAGGCTCTGCTCCACCTGCCCGTGCAGGTGGAGGGAGCTGTAGGCGTTGACGCCGGTGCCCTTGAACGCCCCGACCGTGCAGGTGATGCTGACGCTTTCGCGGGGCACCTGGGCGAGCATGCGGCCCAGCAGCCTCTGCGAGTGACCAAGACCGTAGACATCTGAGGTGTCGAAGACAGTTGCTCCCTCCGCATGGGCGCGTAGGAGGGCATCGACCGCGCTCTCGTCGTCCACGAGTGCCCATCCTGCGGCGTGGCCCAGGTTGGTTGCCGGTCCCCCGATGGGCCGGCAACCGACGCCGAGAGGATGCTCGTCCCATCCGGCGACCAGGCGTCGCCGGGGCAAGTGTGAAGCGGTCACGACGGGGCTCGCTCTCATCGCGAAGGACAGGGCTCCGGCTCGGCTGGCCATGGTGCAGCACAGCAACGAGGCAATGGGCCCGGGGAATCTGGAGGGAAGTGGGGCGGAGCGCGGCTCTCGTCAGCCCCGCCCTCACCGTCGCATTTGTCCGAACGGGAAGTCCAGCTGCCCACCGGCTCATATCGGGGGTCATTCCCAAGAAGAGACGACCACACCTACAAGCAATTAGACGAGAAATGCCCAGATTTGAGATTGTCTACTGCGTGGTCGAAGGTGGATCTGAATGACCCTCGATATGAGCCTCGATGCATCTGGCCCGACAGATGACGGCAGGGCAGGCTGGTGATCAGCTCCCAAGTGGTCAAGACACACCGGTAGTTCGACATACCGGGTGCGGTCGAGCTGGCCACGCAGGGGCACACAGCACGTCCCCCCTGTCCCCCTTCACCCCTAGCCACCGGGGCTTCGGACGTCAGGCACCCCGTGGTGACCCTGGCCTCGAAGCTCCGGTTTCACTCCCCAAGGAACCTTTAACCCGTGACTGCGACTGCGATCGTTGAGGGTGCTGTCCCCCCGCCGAGCGCTGCGGAGACGACTCATCCAGGAGGAGGCACCAGCGTGGTTCGGCCGTTGCCGCCGCCGTCCGCCCTCACCATCCGAGCGTCGCTATAGCCGGTCGCCGGGGCGGGGGCGGCAGTTGTTCCCCCGCATCAGCCAGCCTGCCCCGGCGACCCACCTCCTGCGCGCTTTCCTGCAACCGGACCGCGCTCACGCCCCGCGTCCACGCCCCCGAGGTCTCTTGATGTCTGATTCTCCACCGGCCACACGCTCCGAACGCCGACGGCACGGCAAGTCGTGGGCGCGCAGGCTAAACACCTCCGAAGGGCTACGTGCGCGACTGGGGCAGCTTGCCGTTCTCCCGCCGTTGGCCGTGCTGATGTTGACCGTCGTGCCTGCATACCTCCTGCGGATCGAGCGCGCCGGATCCGGTACGCGCTGGTTGGTGTGGACGGCCGTTGCCGTGGCCTGCACCGCGGTGCCGGTTGTCGCATGGCGGGTGTCCCGTACGACCGCTGATGAGGTGCATCGGCACCGCGTAGCCAGCGCTGAGGCGGCACAACAGCAGCGGGCGGAAGACGTTCAGGCCTCGGAACAAGAGCATGCGGCTGAGCGCCGGGCGGTGTCTCAGTGGCTCGCCCGTCTCCGGTCCGTGTTGGCCGACGGTCTCAAAGAGGTTCAGTCGACGTTGGACCAGTTGCAGCGCGGCGAGCAGCCCCAGGTGCGTGAGCTGCCGCCGGCGCCTGTTGCCCCGCATCCGTTCGCCGCACTGGAATATGAGCTGCTCGAATTCGTGTACGGCGTACAGACAGCTCTCACCGACAGCTCCGCCCGTCAGGAGAAGGCCGCTGTCCTCAGCATCGCCCGGCGCATCCTGACCTCGATCAACCACACGTTGCAGGCGTTCGACGGGCTGGAACGCGAGATGGAGGATCCCGAGGTCCTCCAGCCACTGTTCAAGCTGGATCACGCGGTCACTCGGCTGCGTCGCCTGGCGGAAAGCCTGACGTTGGCGGGCGGCGCACTTCCCCGGCGCTCCAGCAAACCGATGCGGCTGTCCGACGTGATCGGCCACGCGATCTCCGAGATCGAGCAATACGGGCGGGTCAAGCTGGTCTCCCCCGTCGAGGGCCTGATCGACGGGCGAGCCGCGCCCGGGCTCGTCCATGCAGTAGCTGAGCTCCTCGACAACGCTGCCAACTTCTCCAAACCCACGACAGAGGTGCTGGTCCGGGTTGACACGGTCGACTCGGGAGTGGTCATCCAGATCGACGACCGCGGAAAACTCATGCCGCGAGAAACCCTGGCACAGCTGAACAGCCTGCTGTCCGAGCCGTCCCGCCACCGGGCCGGCGACTACCTGCGGGACGGACGCATGGGGATATGGGTGGTAGCGGAGTACGCTCGTCGGCTCGGCTTCCACGTCCGGCTTCACAGCAATGTCTACGGTTCCAACCAGGCCGAAGTCCTGGTGCCTAAGGATCTCTTCAGCACGACACCGGACAGGCAGGAGCCAGTCGAACGGCCCGACCTGTCACCCCTGGAACCGGTGCACGCCGTCGCTCCGGGAGCGCATGCCGTAGACGACTTGGCCCGCGACGGGGCGGGAGTGCCGGTGGCGCGCGGCCCCGTGGCATCCCGGAGCACAGAGTTGAGCCCCAGCGGGGTGCCCGCCGCGGGCGGCGAGCGTACGCCCCTGCCCTCACGCCGCGCGAAGGGGTTGCCCGGACCCACTGAAGGGCACGCCGCGAGCGAAACGTCGGACGCATCGGCGTCCGGCGACGGAGGCGCGCTGCCGAAGCGGGACCTTTCACGCTCCTACCTGGCACCGGAGTTGCAAGACGCTGTCCCTAGATCCGGTGGACATACCCGGCCGTCCACCCCGCCCAGCGCGGGCCTGGTGACACAAATCGCCGAGGGACGGCGCCGCGCCGAGAAGCACGCCGCGCCGGATGCCTCCCAGTCCCTCGAACCGACCCCTCCCCCACACCTCTTGGAGGCCCCCCGTGGCGACCACGAATCAGAATGACCTGACCTGGCTGCTCAACGACTTCGTCAACAGGACAACCGGCGCCGTCAGTGCCCTGGTGACCTCCCGCGACGGCATGGAGGTCGCAAGCCTCAACCACGACAGAAAGAAGGGGGAGGCCGACACGCTCAGCGCCATCGCCAGTGGGCTGCACTCCCTGGCTCTCGGCGCTGATCGTCTGCTGAACGGCGCCGGTAGCGTGCGGCAGGTCGTCGTGGAGCTCGACGGAGGCCACCTGTTCGTCATGGCGGCCGGCGAAGGCGCGCTCCTGAGCGTCCTGGTCGACGCTGACGGGGAGGTCGGGCAGATCTCCTACGAAATGACGCTGCTCGTCAAGCAGGTTCCCCACTATCTGTACGTCGCACCACGGTCCGAGCCCGCGCCGGCGGGCACGACGGTCCAGTGAGGTGGCCGGTGACGACGCCCTGGTCGACGAGGGCTACGGGCCGGTCCGGCCGTACGCGCTGGTCCACGGGCGGGTTACGCCCTCCCAGGAGCTCGACCGGGCATCCCTGGTCAAGGCCAAGATCGACCTGCCGTCCAAGCCCTTGCAGTCGCACTATGCGCAGGCGTTCGAGCTCTGCCGGGCTGGCGCGGTCTCCGTCGCGGAGATCACGGCGAGGCTCGAACATCCCTTACAGATCGTCAAGATCTGGCTGTCCGACCTTCTTGACGACGGTTATCTGATGAATGCGATGCCTGACAGCAGCGGCAGCGCAGCCACCGACCCACGGATCTTGGGAGAAGTCCTTGCTGGGCTACGCCGAATCTGAGCTGACGCTCTCACTGAAGATCGTCGTGTCCGGTGGCTTCGGGGTCGGGAAGACGACCTTCGTCGGTGCGGTGAGCGAGATTGAGCCCCTGCGGACGGAGGAAACGCTCACCGAGGCCGGGGTCGGCACCGACAACCTGACGGGCATCGAGCAGAAGGAAGCCACCACCGTGGCCATGGACTTCGGCCGCATTACCCTCCGCCGGGACCACCAGCTGCACATGACCCATGAAGTGCAGCTGCTGCTGTTCGGTACACCGGGGCAGGAGCGCTTCTGGTTCATGTGGGACAGCCTCTCGGAGGGCGCCGTCGGCGCGGTCGTCCTCGCCGACACCCGTCGGCTGGAAGGCTGTTTCGCCGCCGTCGAGTACTTCGAGGTCCGCCGGATCCCGTTCGTGGTCGCACTCAACAAGTTCCCCGATGCACGCCCCCGAACCGAGCAGGAAGTGCGAGCCGCCCTGGGGGTGAGGTCCGAGGTTCCCCTCGTCTGGTGCGACGCACGTGACAGAGCCTCATCGCGCGACGTACTGATCGACCTGGTCGCGCACGCGCGTCACCGTGCCCAGCTCGTCCCTTCCGCCTAGCCCATCCCTTCCCGCTGTTCTTGGAGTCCACGATGCCCACCTTTGACCTCGCAACCGGCCGCCACGACCGGGTGCCGGCGGATGACGAACGGATCCCGCGCCTGGAACTGCTTGAGCGCAAGGGCCTGCTCGTGGACCGGCCCGTTGCGCGGTTCGACACCCTCGCACAGGACGCTGCACATGAGGCGGCCGACCTGGTCAGAAGCACGCAGGGACTCCTTGCCATGGTCAACCTCATGAAGGACGGCTACCAGTACTTCGCCGGCATGTGGGTACCTGCCGGAACCGGCGGCGGGGAGAGCCAGGCCGCCTCGGCCGATACGCCGCCGGAGGAACGGTTCATGGAGCGCACGAGCGGGTGGTGCGTCCACACCGTCGACCGCCGCAAGGCCCTGCCGCTCAACAACGTCTTCGACTATCCGCGCTGGCTGAACAAAGCCGTCCACCAGCTCGGCGCCCGCACCTACCTGGGCACCCCCCTGATTGACGAGCCCACCGGCATCCGCCTCGGCACGTTCTGCTTCGTGGGCCGGGAGACGACGAACTGGACCCGCCAGGGAGTCAGCCTGGCCAAGCACTACGCAGCCCAGGCCATGGAGTACATCGACCAGCTGCCCGACACCCCGCCGTCCTCGGAGCACTAGCGCCACCGCCCGTCGTCCAGCACAGCGCCCGTGAGACCAGAGGGAGGGGACGGACCGATGTCCACCACCTACACGTACCTGACGGACAGCCATCTTCGCCTGCGCGACCAGGCGCAGGAGTTCGGCCGCGACGTCATCGCCCCCCACGTTCCCCACATGGAAGCAGGAGGAACACACGCCGACGAAGAGCTTCCCCGCCTGATGGGCGAGTTGGGCTGGTGCGGCGTGATTATCGGCACCGAGTACGGCGGCATGGGCCTCGACCACCTCTCCAAGACGATCCTGATCTCGGAGGCGAGCTACTTCAGCGGTGCCGCTGGCGGCATTCTGCAAGCCTCCTTCATCCCGACCGCCGCGATCCTCTACCTGGGCAGCGAGGAGCAGAAACGACTCTGGCTTCCGCAGATCGCCCAAGGACTGTGGACGGCCATCCTGGTGACCGAACCCGACAGCGGCAGCCACGTCCTCGGCATGGACGGCACCGCCCGCCGCAAGGGCAATCACTGGATCATCAACGCCCGCAAGTGCTTCATCGGCAACGCAGGCATAGCCGGCCTCCACGTCGTGGTCGTACGAACCGGCCGCCCCGGTGATCCGAGGAGTCTGTCGGCGTTCCTCGTCGAAGCCGACTGGGACGGCATAGAGGTGAGCCAGCCGGACCTCGTCGGCATGCACGGCTTCTCCTGCGGGACCGTGCTTCTGCGTGACGTTCACGTGCCATCCACTCATCTCCTCGGGGAGGTCGGTGACGGCCTCGCCGCCGCGTACACCGCTTCGGTCGTGTGCGGTCGCCCCAACCTCGCCGCGACCGCCCTCGGCCTCCACCGCAGGGTCATGGACGAGACCCTTGGCTTCCTCGACAAACGTCTCCGCAAGATCGGCAAACGCCACCGCGTGACGCGGAAGCTCTCCGAGTACCCCGTGGTCAAGTACCGCCTCGCAGAGATGAAGTCCCGTCTGATGACCGCCGAACGGCTGGCGTACGACGCCGTGCACCTGCTGGACCAGGGACGAGCGTGCGACGCAGAACTCGTCCAGTCCAAGCTGTTCAACAACCAGGCGGCCGGAGAATCTCTGCGGGACGCCAGCTCGCTCCACGGCGGTTACGCCGCCCGCACCGACCACCCGATCACGCGACTGATGCGTGACATCCAGCTCGTCGGCGCACCGGCAGGCCCTGACGATGTCCAGCGGCACCGGCTGTCCGAGAAGGCTCTCGGGGCCGACCGCACCGAGTGGTCCGAGGCATTCATCCGCCGTACCCGAAAGTCCGCCGCAGCCGCCTGACTCTCTTGCCCCTTCCCTTCACCTGTCCCTCACGAGAGCACACCATGATGTCCGACGACTCCGCCGCACCGGTCCACGATGCCCTTGCCCGGCACCTCCTGCCGCCGTGGGTGCCTCAGGTCCGGACCATCCGGATCCCGTGCGGCGAGCAGTTCGACGCGATACGTGTCCCTGCGAGCGAAGCCCGGCGAGCCCATGAAGTCCTCGGACCGGCCAGCGGCCCCATCCTCGCCTGTACCTACACGCAGACCTGGCATTTCCTGCTCGAGCCGAACACCATCGTCGCTGCCGCCTGGAACGTGCCAGGAACACGTCTCCTGCGCCAGGGCACCCTCCTGGGCATCCCACCCGCCTTCGTCACCCGCGGCCGTGATGTCCGCTGGATCGTCCTGCCCGGCCGGGGAATGACCGACCCGGCCGCACTGCGCCACGCTCTTGCTGGCCGCGCCTCCCCCACACGGCCCGGCGCAATTCCTCTGGCTGGACGCCGTGCAGCGCTCCTGGAAGGCCCGTTCCCGGTCATCGAGGGAACGATCTTCACGCCCCGATCTGCCTCCGAGCTCACTCGCCTGACGCCCACGGAGAAGCGTGTTGCCGAGCGGCTCGTTGCCGGCTGCTCCAACGAGGAGGGAGCCAGTGAGCTGGACATGAGCTCCAGCTCCTTCAGCGGTCATCTCAGCAGCATCGGCCGCAAGTTCCGTGTCGCCGCCCGGCCCGCCCGCGCGCACGCCGTCCTCGCCAGCGGCCAGGTGTCACCACCGTCCGCACCCACGCCCGCCCCCGAATTCGACGCCGCTGAACGACGGCTGCTGGATGCGCTCGCCAAACGGTCGGGCACTTACGCGATCGCCAAGGCCTCGGGTCTCGCCTCGGCCGACGTACGCGAGCAGATCGAGATCCTCGTGACGAAGGCAGGGGCGGCCAACGACACCCACCTGATCGGCCTCTGCCACGCCTGGGGCCTCCTCGGCGCAAGCAGCGCAGTTGGCGCCGAACACCTCCAGGTCGAGCCGGACGGAGCGGCATGATGGCTGGCATCCGCCCACCGAGGCGCATCCTGACGTGCTGCCGTGTCGTTATGGCAGGCCACGGGGGTCACCTCCGCTGCTGCCGCGGCATCGGCAGACCGGGTGGTGCTGATGCGGGTCGGTGACTTTCATCCGGCGGGCTTCGACACCGAGTTACGCAAAGTACTCGACGACGTCCGTGCCGGCAGGTGGCGCTCGATGCGCGATCTTCTCAATGCGCCCCAGTCGTGGGCCCAGCGCACGGCCAGAAGTCAGGTATTGGCTTCCCAGGCTGCGCAGGGTGACGCCGTCGAGGCGTGGGGGCGCGAGAGCCGTGATCATCAGTACCGGATGATGTGGGCCCGGGTGCTCGTCCAGCGTGCCCTTCATGCCTTCCGCCGCGGCCAGAGGCGCGAAGCCGTCCAACTCGTCATGGCAGCTCGGCATGCCTGCGAGCTGGCAGCCACGTTTGTGCCCGAAGATCCGGTGCCGTGGGTGGCGTGGCTTGCGCTGGCGCAGCTCGACTCTCCACGCCTGTGGGAGCGGCTTCCCGAGAACCGGGAACAGTGCTGGGAGCCTGGCATACCGCCGGGCCCCTGGGGTCTGCTGCGCGAAGCCCAACGGCGGGACCCGTTCAACCGGGAAGCGTGGCACCGCGCTCTCCAGGCACAAATCGCTTATCAGACCAGCGCGGACGATGCCGTCGACTTCAGCCGGTGGGCGGCACTCGAGGCTCCGCCCGGATCCGCAGTGAATCTTCTGCCGCTGTACACCCATGTGGAGCGCTTCCGGCGCCGGAAGACGCAAGGGGAAACACCCCGGCTGCACTGGGCCCATTCAGGAATCTCCTTCTACACGCTGCGGGCTGTCGACAAGTGGTTCCCCCATGCAGACAGGACATCCTGGTCGCCCCTGGACCTCAACCACCTTGCTCAGGCACTGCACCACGGCGGCCATCCGGCACGTGCCGTGTTCGAAGCGATCGGCTCCTGCGTCACCCGGGCCCCGTGGCAGGACGTCGCACCCGACGGACGCAGCTGGCAAGAAGAGTTTCTCCAGGCCCGCCTCCTCCGGCTCCGCGAGAGCGGGCCCCCCTACTTATGACCCGGCACCGCCTCTAACTCGCCCCGCCGGCAGTCCGCTGCCCCGCGTCCATCCATCCGTTCCCGCCTGGAGGTAACACCCGTGACTGCCGCGCCACCGCCCGCCGATGAACAGGTTCTGACGCAACTGGGGTACGCGCCCGAGCTCGCCCGCCGGATGGGCGGTTTCGGGAACTTCGCACTGAGCTTCTCCGTCATCTCGATCCTGTCCGGCTGCATGACCTTATTCCTCTTCGGCCTCAACACAGGCGGGCCAGCCGTCATGGTGTGGGGCTGGGCCTTCGTCGGCCTGATGGTGCTCTGCGTCGGCCTCGCCCTCGCCGAAGTCACCAGCGCCTACCCCGTCTCCGGCGCCCTGTACTTCATGGCCAGCCGGCTCGGTGGCCCCCGGTGGGGCCACTACACCGGCTGGTTCAACCTGCTCGGCCTGCTGGGAGGAATGGCCGCCGGCCCCTACGGCAGCGCCCTGTTCATTTCCGCCTGGCTCAACCTGCGCTTCGGGTTCACCCCCACCCCCACGAAGACCTTCGCCATCTTCGCCGGCCTCCTGCTCCTGCTCGCCGTGATGAACCTCTTCGGCGTGCGCCTGGTCTCCCTGTTGAACTCGATCTCGGTGTGGTGGCACCTCGCCGGAGTCGCCGCCATCGTCATCGCTCTCGTCTTCATACCCGACCACCACCAGTCGGCCGGTTTCGTCTTCGGCGAGTTCGCCAACAACACCGGGTGGAGCAACCCCTGGTACGTGGGCCTGCTCGGACTGCTCCTGGCCCAGTACACCTTCAGCGGCTATGACGCCTCCGCCCACCTGTCGGAGGAGACCCTGCGGGCCCAGACCGCGGCCGCGCGCGGCATCGTCCACTCGATCCTGTGGTCCTGGATCGTCGGCTTCGTGCTGCTCGCCGGCCTGCTCTACGCCATCCAGGACTACAACGGCACGATCAACAGCCCGACCGGGGTCCCGCCGGCCCAGATCTTCCTCGACGCCCTCGGACGCACCGCCGCGGAAGTCCTCCTGCTGGTAGTGATCATCGCCCAGGTGTTCTGCGCGAACGCCGGCCTGGCATCCGCCTCCCGCATGATCTTCGCCTTCTCCCGGGACGGCGCCCTCCCCTTCGCGCACACCTGGAAACGGCTCAACCCCCGCACCAAGACGCCCGTCAACGCCGTGTGGCTCGCCGTGGCCGTCCCGCTCGTCCTGGCCGCGCCCTCGCTGTACTCCGCTACCGCCTACACCGCGATCGTCACCATCAACGTCATCGGGATCACCCCGGCCTACGTCATCCCCATCTACCTGCGCCGACGCGCTGGTCGCCACTTCAGGCCAGGTCCATGGCAGTTGGGGCGGTGGAGCAAGCCGATCGGCTTGATCGCCGTGATCTGGGTGCCCTTCGTCACCCTGCTGTTCTGTCTTCCTCCGGTCTCCCCCGTCACTGTCGACACCTTCAACTACGCCCCCGTCGCGCTGGTCGGAATGCTCGTCCTGGCCTGGGTGACCTGGCACTGGGGACCCCGCCACGACATCGCCCCTGAGTACGGGACCCCCAGCGAACGGGACCGGATGGCGGAGGACGTCGTATGACCGAGCCAACCCCCCGCCTGCCCGCCCCGGGGCCCAGCACCGCGCCGAATGGCTCCGTCAGCGGCCTCGACCGGTTCTCCGATCTAGTAGAGGACGGCTCGGTCACCTCGGTCGTGCTCGCTACCGCGAACATGCAGGGCGGTCTCAAGGGCAAGACGTACAGCACCGCGCACTTCCTCAACGAAATCGCCGAACATGGAACATCGTGGTGCGGGTACCTGCTCGCCACCGACGCGGACATGCGCCCCCTGGACGGCTTCGGCATCGCCTCCTGGGACACCGGCTACGGCGACATGCGCTTCGTGCCCGACCTGGCGACGCTTCGCACCCCGGCGTGGATGCCCGGCACAGCGCTGGTGCTCGCGGACCCCGTCACCGATGACCAGCAGCCTCTGGCCGTCGCTCCCCGCCACATCCTCAAACAGCAGCTGGAGCAGCTCGACAGGCGCGGGATCACCGCCAGCGTCGGCCTGGAGACCGAGTTCGTCCTCTACCACGGCACCCGCAAAAGTGCGGCCCGCGCGGGATACCAGAACCTCACGCCGCTGTTCGAGGGAAGCCGGGACTACGGACTCCACCAGACTCCCGCGCTGCGCAAGTACCTCACAGCCCTTCGAACGGCGCTGACCGAGACCGGTCTGCCGCTGGAAGCGATCAAGTGCGAAGGAGCCTCCGGGCAGGTCGAGATCACCTTCCCCCACGGGGAACCCCTGCACGCCGCTGACCAGCACATGCTGCTGCGCCACGCCGCAGTCGAGATCGGCGCGGCGCACCGCGTGCTGCCCCTGTTCATGGCCGCCCCCGACACCGGAGTCGGCAGCGGCCTGCACATCCACCTCTCCCTCCACGACTCCGACGAGCAGCAGCCGCTCTTCGACAGTGACGGGACGGACCTGCCGGAGGCGGCTCTGCACGTCATCGGCGGTCTCCTGGCCGCGCTCCCCGTGCTCGCCCCGTTCTGGGCACCGACGGTCAACTCCTACAAGCGGCTCACGCCCGGTACGTGTGCGCCGGTGAACTTCGGCTGGGGATTCGACAACCGCACCTGCGCGATCCGCGTCGTCGGCA